>OCHN01000802.1_pt1 | contig 29778 bp, 24 predicted proteins | sample 1538911 | NCBI WGS metagenome assembly OCHN01 (sample SAMN04571736, study PRJEB22368) | human gut metagenome | biome: human gut; material: stool | host: Homo sapiens | place: Luxembourg | collected 2013-01-11 | reverse complement strand
GAGCGCCCCGAGGAGCGCCGCTGGGACCGCGGCGTCGATGGCGATGTTGCCCCGCCCGCGGCACCACTCGGCCGCCGCCGGCACGCTCGCCGTGAGCACGCCCCACTCGGCCATGTAGCCCTCGGAGCGTGGGTCCGTGGCGTCGAGGAGGAGGACGGCCAGGCCGCCGCCCACGTACTCATCGGCCACGAGGGCGAGGCGGACCGCCTCGCCCATGGAGTCGAACTCGACCGTGACCATGCGGCTACCTCCTCCTGACGGCGCTGAGCGGCTTCGGGGAGAAGTGCTCGTCGCGCTCGACGGCGGCGAACCCCATCTGGCGGTTCAGCTCGGCCATCTCCTTGATGCTGAAGTAGCCGAGCTCGTCGTCGTAGCCCTCGACGAGGCCGAACGCCTCGTCCGTTCCGTCGAACTCGAGCAGCCACCAGTCCCATCCGTTCACGCACGAGAAGTAGTGGGCGTAGACCGTGGGGTCCTCCGCCCCGTCCTGCCCGTAGAGCCTCGGCACCGTCTTGGCGATTTCCTCGGTCATCAGCTGCTGCATGTCTTCCTCCGTTCCGGGCACCCTGCCCTCAACATCTCGCCCCTGCGGGCAAAGCCGAATGGCGACGCCGCGCGTCGTCGTCGGCTTTGCTCCCTGCAAAGCTGCACCGGAGCGAAGGCGGGTCAAGGGAGGTCCATGACGACCTCCACCAACCGGAGCGGAGCGGAGGTTTGTGCGGGGTCTCATGGGCCCCCTTGACGCGGCGTAGCGGAGGTGCCACCCGGCCGCGGAGCCGTGGCCATTTCCCGGCGTATGCCGGCAAAATGCCGCTATCCTGTTCACACCTATCGACGACACGGCTAGGAGCCCAAATGAACGATCGGATCGACCATCTCATCTATGAGCTCAGGTGCCTGGAGGGCGCTATGACCCTTGCGTGCCGGGATTTCACGGGCACGGAGGACCCCTGTGTCGCGCACTTCTGCCAGTCGCTGCACAGAATCGTCGAGGATCTTTATGAGGCGAACGGCGGAGATCCCCGTTACGCCTCATCGGTTAAAGAGACCTCGCAGCCGCGATAGTCCCGGTGAAACGACAATAGGCCCAGCGTCTTCGGTCTCGAACAAATCTGCAAAACGAATGCTGATGGAGCCAGCGACGAGTCGGGGAAACCCGCGCTGTTGGCCGTTCATCTCTATTCTTACGGCAGCCTATTCCCGATCGCCCAGGTGCTTCCGACGGATATACTGTGACCAACTGCCATTTCTGTGTTGGGAAGATTCATGAAGCACTTCAAGCTGGTCCCTGCCGCAGCCTTTTTGGCCGTGGCCCTTCTGGGGGCATCCGCCGCAAACGGCGCTCCCTATTTCGCCGACCCCAACCCGGCCTCGCTCGGCTCCGTGAGCGTTAGCGCCGACAGGGTCTCCGTGGGCGGGACCGTCACCGTCTCGTACGACGTGACCGACCCCGACGGCGTGGCCTCGGTCAGCCCCGAGGTCATCGACTGCGACCCCGCGACCGCCGGCGCGGACTCCGCGCCCACCGGCTACCAATCGTCGGCGGACACCGCGAAATCGTTCGGCATCACCTACGACTCGACCTCCAGGCCCGGCAGGCGCTGGCTCGCGGCCCTGACCGTCAGGGACCGCGCCGGCTACGTGACCACCTTCTACGACGAGTCCTACGCCAGGGCGAAGGGCCTCACCGGCGTCCCCACGGCCGACTTCTCAAAGGTGACGTGGGAGATAGTCTCCCCGGACCAAGCTCCCGTCTACAAAGAGCTTGATACCGCATCCCATGTGTATTTCCGGGGTTCGGGCACCGGTCTGCGTTTCAGGTTCGATGGGCCCTTTGGGCAGTTCAGCTATCTGGCGGTGGACGGAGCGGCCGTGGACCCCTCGAACTATTCGGTCAAGAGCGGAAGCACGATCATCGAGCTTTCCCCCGCCTATCTCGCTGCCCTCCCGACCGGATCCCATGACCTGAAGGTCCTCTACAGGGACGGCGGCACGGCGACGACCTCGTTCGCCATCTCCGGAAAACCCGAGAGTTCGAACGAGCAGGACGCAGGCAAGGGCAACGTCAAGCCGTCCGAACGGGCCTCAGCCCTCGAGAACGGACCGGCGCTCGCTCGAACCGGCGACTGCACAGGTTTCACCATCGTTTCGATGCTGATTACCGCGGCCGCGTTGCTCGCCGCTTCTGCGCTTCTGAAAAAGCATTTCGGGGCCTAGCGTCATCGGACTCTCGTTCGGCACCCGAGAGATTCATCTAGAATCGCCCCCGTCCGTCTTCCGCGAACGGGGGCGATTTCATGCGGCTTCGCCCTTTTCGGCGCGACGGCTACCGCCCCCTACTCGCGCACCTCGAAAGCGATGTCCGACTGCTCGATTGACTCGACCTTGTCGACGATCCTGCGAAGGGTCTCCATCTTGTTGGAGGTCGAGCAGCCGGGGTCGTACCAGACGCCTCCCCCGATTTCAAAACCGTAATCCAGGGGTTCGGTCGAGAAATACCTCGACGGGTACTTCCCGCTCGTGACAACCCCCCTTACCGCATGGGGGTCTTCCGCGTAGATGCGGGGCAGGAGCCCCTCCATGGCCTCGACCCACGTCTTCGCTGCCATCCGCTCCCCGCGGAAGGAATAGGCCGCTACTTTGCGTCCGGTGAACTCGAACCCGCTATCGAGCGCATGGCTCTCGCGCAGGACCTCTTTGGGCGAGTACGCGCTCTCGGGCATTGGCCAGAACTCAAGGAACTTCTTCCAAATCCTTCCGCGCCGCCGCTCGATCTCGGGGATGGTCCATGAACCGCAGAGGGACACGATCCGATTGAGCCTAAGGCCGCTCTCCTTGAAGCCGTGGTCCCTGTCCCGCTTGTCCTTGAACGGATTGTTCGAGTATTGCGAGTTGTAGCCCGTGAGCGTGAGGTTGCCGATGGTGTTCACGTAGGCGGTGTGGACCTCGTCGTCGACGAGGTAGCCGAGATCCTCCCTCCACTGCTCGCTCAGGGTCTGAGGCATGATGTGCTCGACGGTGAGCACGCCCTCCTCCATCATCCCGACAACATCGATGCGTTCGACACTGTCCCCGTTCTCAAGCCTGTCGTAGAGGTAGAAGCGCTTGCGGTCGATATGGTAGAAATCACGCCACTCGAAGCAGCGCTCGAACTCATCGTCTCTCGGCAGGAGGCCGGCGCCCTCACGCCGCAGCAGGGAGTACTTGAGGGCGTTGGCGTAGCCCTGACCGTCCTCAAGGCCCTTGGCCGCCTCCCAGTGGAGGGTCTCGAACACTTTGTTGAGTGCGTTCGTGGGCATCTTGCAGACCCAGCGCCTGAATACGTACGTCTCCACAGCGGAAAGCGACTCGACGAGCTCCCCCTCAGCGATGCTCCCGTCCTCGTATGTCGCCAGGGCGCTCATCAGGAACGGTGTCATCACGCCCATGTCGAGGAGCCCGAGCCGCCTCAGCACGGCATCGACTTTAGCGGAGCCGCAGGACGCCTCGCCTACCTCTCGGCAGAGGGTGGAGTAGCGGAGCATGCCGTCCAGCAGGTCAACAGTGCTCCTGGTCGCGGCATACCTCCTAAACTCGGGATAGACGCGCGCGATGACCGGCGTCCTCCTGGTCATGCAGGTGAGGAAGTCGCGGATGAAGGAGCTCGTGTCGTAACCGCAGTTCAGCTCGATGGGGTTCCAGTACTTACGGTAATAGGCATCTTGGTCTGCCTCGGGAAGGTCCATGAGAATGTAGTTGCGGATCTTGTCACCCTCGGAGAGCGCGAGGCCCGTCGAGTTGAGGCTCTCGAAGATGAGCTGCGCGTTGTCGTCGCCCTCGAGCCTGATATCGATGACCGTGAGCGCCTTGACTGCCTCGCGGAGCTCCTCGGAGGTCAGGTCCGTAGCCCCGATCCGTTCGAGCAGGTACCGGTAGTTCTCGGTAACGTTCGAGCCCTCGACGAGGTTATCGGCATCCCCGTCGATAACCTTCTTGAAGGCCTCCTGGTCGCCCTTCACCAGTTTGAGTTTGAGCTTCTCGACCTCGTCGTACTCGTCGATGAGCCACTCGCGCCTGATGCGGTCGGCGGTCTTCTTCGGGCCGGCGGATGCGATGTTGCCCTCCTCGGTCTGCTTGACCAGAGCTGCCAAAAGGATGAACACCGTTGTCACGCGTTGCTGGCCGTCTATGAGCACCCTGCGCTCCATATCGGCCTTGGAAACGATGCTCCCGAAGAAATGGGAGGAGCGGCCCTCTTCGACGACCTCCTCCAAGTCATCGAAGAGGCGTGCGCATTGCTCTCGTTTCCAATCATAGTTTCGCTGGTAGACGGGTATGACGAACCTCGTCTCCGCCCCTTGGAGCATCTTTACCAGCGGTTTCGCGTCTCCTCGCATCTATGCACCGGCTTTCTCCGCGTAGAGTTCGAACAGATGGGCAACGGTTTTAGATTCATCTCCGTCGAAATCGATGCCGTATGCCGCTTCTACCGCGGCGTCCAGTTCTTCATGCGCGGCAAAAAGGCGAGGGTAAAGAAACTCGTCTCCGGGTTTATATAGGTCCGCGAGGGAAGCTCCGTCGTACCCGGCCCTCGCCTCAATTACCTTTTGAGCCGCGTCGACGATCGCGCTCCTGCCGTTCACGGATAAATCGGGCAGGGGGAAATTGTTCCACACGATCGTATTCGAGAAGCGACAATCGCTCTTAAGCTCGCCTCCGACGGCCCTCTGCCACTTCATGAAAATGCTGGAGGATATATGATCCCGAACAGAAGCCCGTCCGGATCGTCGGCAAAGAAGCAAGCATCGGTCGCGACCTCTCCTTCCGTGCAGCGTTTCACCGTAAAGTACTTGCGTCCTCCCGAAAAATGCCTCGGGATGCACAGGAACGGGCCGTCGGGTCTTCTGACCTCGGCATAGCGCCACGGCTCGTCCGCGAGCTTCCGGGTCGCGGCCTTCTTTGAGGAGGCGCGGAAGTCTCGGACTCCCTGGACCCTCTGGCGCAAGACTGACGATTTCTTTATTTCCTGCGGAGGTGTGTCTGCGAGCCAGAGACACCAACGTTCTTTACCGTTGATTAGCTCTTGGGCACCGAGGCTGGGGACTACGTATTTGGCCGCCACTGGATCCTTGAGAATCTCCTCGTATTCACGGCGCGTCTTTATCTGAAAAAAACCGCCGTCCGCAGGCTTGCCGCCGATGACCATCGGGAAAATGTCCTGGAAAAGCGGGCTCATCCGTTTTTCTACAAAGACGTTTGGCGCGTTCAAGAGGTATGCATTGATATTGTCGGGATGCTCGACCGATACCCCACCAGTATCATAGGAATATGTTGTCAGTCTTCCCGGGCGTTTTGAAAAGCCGAGGATGACAACATGGACATGGGCCTCATCATCAGCCTGGGAGCCCCAAACAAAGGTCCGGTGGGCAAATCTGATATGCCATCCCATCGAGAACAACGGCTTGAACATCGCGGGGACCGGTTGACCCTGGCAAATTGAGTTTGTCGAGACGAAAGCGAACTCCGCATCCGCCGAGGAGAGGTATTCAGCTGCCTTTCTATACCAGCATGTCGCATAATCAAGGTAGCCGTCGTAGTCCGCACCCCAGACAAGTTTGGAATCCTCTACCTGCGAGCTCGTCCTGTTGGATTGTCCGATAAACGGGGGATTGCCGATGACATAGTCGACTTGGTCGGCTTTTACGACATCGTTCCAATCGATTCGGAGCGCATTGGCGTTAACGATTCCCTCGTAATCGGTGAGAGGCAGCTCTTGATATACGCGCTGGGTCACTTTCGCGGTGTCGGCGTCCGCCTGCTTCTCCGCGATCCAGAGTGCGGTACGGGCTACGCAGCAGGCGAAATCCTCCAATTCTATGCCATGGAAATTCCGGAGGCTCACGAGTACGTCCCGGTCGCCGGATTCCTCGAAGCTGAAGGCCGCCTGGTTGCCCTGGAGCTCGAAGAGAATCCGGTTCTCCAGCTGGCGCAGGCACAGGTAGCTCTCCGTGAGGAAGTTGCCCGACCCCGCAGCGGGGTCGAGAATGGAGATGCCGCCGATCTTCTCATGCAGCTCCTTGAGGGCGCGTGTCCGCGCGCCGCCCGCGACAGGCTTGGCGCAGGCTTCCTCGAACTCAGCCTTGAGCCCGTCGAGAAAGAGCGGGTCTATGACCTTGTGAATATTCTCAGGGCTCGTGAAGTGCTGGCCGTTGGCGCGGCGATGGTCGTGGGACAGTGCGCCCTCGAAGATGGAGCCGAAGACCGTGGGGCTTACGCCCGCCCAATCGAACTCCTGGCACCCCTCGACGATGAGCGTATGGCGGAAGTTCTCGGACAGGGGCGGGATCTCCGTCTTTTCGTGGAAGAGACCGCCGTTCATATAAGGCAGCTTTTTCAGCCAGGGCTCGGCATACTTATCGCGGTCCTCATCCCTGGTGTCGAGCCAGATGAACAGGTCCTTGAGGCCGCGCCTGAGATCACCCGCCTGGAAGTGCGAGACGTAGTCGCGGAAGGCGTTGGGGGCAACGAGCCCCGAGTCCTCGCAGAACATGAGGAACATGAGGCGCGTCATGAGCACGGAGAGCGCATGGTGGTTCTCGGGCGTGTCGGGGTCGTCGAACGCCTCGGCAACCAGGTCATGCAGCTTCGACATGATCTTGCCGGCCTCTACGGAGACGGCACGGGAAATCGTGGCCGGGGCCTCAGCCCCGCCCTTGAGGAACTGAATGGCTGCGAGGTTCTTGGGGAGCTCCGCGAGCGGCAACTTGAAAAGCGGCTCCCGGCATAGCGAGTCCCGCTCGCGGTCGAAGACCCAAAACTCGGCAAAATTGCAAGCGATGATGTAGCGCGGCTGTTGGGAGAGGGGCATGCCCTGGGCGTAGGCGTTGCCCTGCTTCGCGGGCGTCACCTTGCGGCCCTGACGCGTCTCCTCCTTAGCGAGGTCGATTCCAAGTGACTTCTGTTCGACAAGGGTTTTGGCCGACGGTATGAAGACATCGATGTAGCCCTCATGCGTGCTTGCATCGGTGGAGACGGGTTTCTCGAACTCAAGCCGTGACACCGCGTCCTCGACGCCGAGGACGTTCTGGTAGAAGTCAATCCAGAACCGCTGGGTATCCTGGTTCTCATTTCCCTTGTTCGCCCACCTGCTGGCGAATGACTCCGCGTCAGATTTTTTACCGGCCATCCGGCCTCCTTGTATCGAAATTCATCGCTTTCGATTGTAGGGGAGGGAAGTCCGGTGACTCCCCTATATAGCTCAGTAATAAATAAATGTTGTGAATGAGTGGAGGGTGAAAAACGATTAAAAAAGTTTTTCACCCCGTTTTCACTTCTCAGAGAAGGAAATAGGCGATGCAAAATAGAAAAAGCTCAGAAGCAATTATGCTTCTGAGCTGCGCGAATGCAATGGAGCCAGCGACCGGGCTCGAACCGGTGACCCCCGCTTTACGAGAGCGGTGCTCTACCAACTGAGCTACGCTGGCGGCCATGTGGTGACGCAACTGAGGCGTCAACGGCTGTCTATGATACGGGACATCGCACATCCGCGCAAGTGTTCTGACGGCTTTTCTCACTTTAAATGCACTAATATTGGAGACGTGATGTCTTGCTCTTACGGGTCTCAAGCAGAATGGGGCAGTGATGATTCAACCCAAGATTCTTCTCACGCGCATCGATGATCGGTTTATTTACGGGCAAGACGTTGAGCTGTGGAATGAGGCGGTTGGTTCCAACCTCGTCCTGATCGTTAACGACGAGATTGCGGCGGATTCGCGCAAGTGGGCGCCTATGAGGGTCGCGGTGCCCGAGGGCGTGTGGACACGGTTTTTCTCGGTGCAAAGGGCCATCGACATCATTCATACCGCAACGCCGCGCCAATTGATTCTGATCATGGTGGCCTCACCCGCCGATGCACTCGCGCTGGTTAAGGGTGGCGTGCCGATCACCAAGATCAGCATTGGCCATATGCAGGCAGGGGAGGGCAAGCACCCCATAACGCCCGCAGTCGCCGTAGACGGCGAAGATGTCGCCACCTTCAAAGAGCTGCAAGAACTCGGCATAGAGCTAGAAATCCGCTATCTCCCCAGTTCCGCCCCCGATCCCATCGACAATCTGTTCAACTGATCCCTTGGGGACGGAGGAAAACGGATCATTTTGCCCTTGCGAGGGACGCGCGCGATGCCGCCTGTCAAAAACTATGCCCATTTACTACGTTTGATCGGTTATCGCCGAGCATGTCGAATTTGAGAAAAACAAAACCGCAGGTAGACGGCTCGCGCATTTAACAAAAACCGGTGCATGGTCGAGCATCCCGGGCTAAACGTAGTAAATGGGCATAGTTTTGATATGTCACTCATACAGTCACAGCGAAAAAGAGCCCAAAAGATGAAAAACGCCCGTCGGCGGTGTGCCGGCGGGCGTTGCTGTGCGATATGTCGCGTTGTGGGCCTAGTGCCTCATAAAGTGGTATTCGATCACATTGCTGTAGGGATGACCGGGGCCCACGATGCCCTGGGGGAACAGCGCATGGTGCGGCGTGTCAGGATACATTTCGGCCTCGAGGGCAAAGCCGGCGCCCCAACCGTAGTTGGCATCGTCTTTGGCGTGTTCGTCGCCCAGCCAGTTGCCGGTGTAGAGCTGCACGCCCGGGGCAGTGGTGTAATAGTCCAGCTCACGGCCGGTCCACATCTCCTCGACGTGCATCGCGCGGCGCAGATTACGGCCGTACTGATAGCCATCGATGCACAGGCAGTGGTCGTAGCCACGGGCCTGCTTAATCTGCGGGTCGTCGGCTTCCATGCCGGGCGCGACGGGGCGCAGCTCACGGAAGTCAAACGGCGTGCCCTCGACCGGAGCGATCTCTCCGGTGGGGATATTCTGCTCGTTGATGGGCAGGTAGTGGGCAGCGTTAGCAACAAAGAAGTGCTCACAGTCCATGCCGGCGTTGTGACCGGCAAGGTTAAAGTACGTGTGGTTGGTCATGGACACGTACGTGGCGCGGTCGCTCTCACAGCCATATTCGATACGGAAGCAGCCGGTGCGCGTCACGGTAAACACGGCCGTAAAGGTGCGGTTGCCGGGAAGGCCCAGCTCACCGTCCTCAAGCGAGGTGGTCATGCGCACGGCATTGTGGACCTCGTCGAGCTCAACGTCCCATACGCGCTTGTGCAGACCATGCTCAAGATCGCTGTGCAGGTTGTTGGTGCCCTCGTTGGCGGGCATATGCCAGTCCGTGCCGGCGATGGTGATCGTGGCACCTGCAGTGCGGTTGGCCACAGGTCCGATGGTCGCGCCAAAGCAGGCGGGGTTGTCAAAGTAATCCTCGAGCTTATCGAAGCCCAGCACCACATCGCGCGCGTTGCCGGGGATGTCGGGCACGTCGATGCCCAACACGGTGGCGCCATAGTCCATAATGCGAACGCAGATCTCGGGCCCGTTGAGGGTGTAACAATGAACGGGGGTACCGCACGGCGCGGTGCCGAAAAGCTCGGAAGTGATCATTTGGTTCCTAACATCGAGGTATTTCGGACAAACTGTAGCGCGAACAGGCGAGATTATCACTACACCCCACTAAAGCAGGGGGTATTTTTCTCAAAAAAGTGATGATTGGAGCTGTGCGGGCGTTCATTTCTGACGCGCGCGAGTCTGATACAATTTGTTCGTTATTGTTTGAATTGACGTGAGCGTGGAACAGCGAGGACTCATCGTGATTAAAGCGGAGCGACAGGATAAGGTTCGGCAGCTGCTCGAGGAACAGGGAACGGTCTCGGTCAAGGAGATTTCGGATGCGTTAGGTGTCTCGGATATGACGATCCGCCGTGACCTTGAGGAGCTTGCGAGCCTGGGCGAGATCGAGCGCGTGCACGGCGGAGCCCGCAGTGCGCAGGGCCGTCCACACGCTATGCTGCGCCATGAGTATTCGCACAGCGAAAAGCGCACGAAGCATGCCGAGGAAAAGTTGCAGATTGCGCGCCGTTCTGTGGAGCTTATCGAGGAAGGCTCGACCATCTTTTTGGGCACGGGCACCACGGTTGAGCAGATGGCCTCGATGCTGCCGGCGTTTCGCCTGCGCATTGTGACCAATTCGCTTTCGGTGTTTAACCTGCTCGAGGCGCGCGAAGAGTGCGACCTGTGCCTGGTGGGCGGCATGTACCGTCGCCGCACCGCCGCTTTTGTGGGACCAACGGCCGAGGATACCCTGCGTGCGCTGGGCATCGACGCGGCGTTTATCGGTGCCAACGGCATTCTGGACGGCGACGTGTCTACATCCAATATGGAAGAGGGCCGCATCCAGCAGCTCGCCTTTAGCAAGGCCGACTCGCGCTATCTGATCGCCGACTCCAGCAAGATCGGCAAGCGCGACTTCTACACCTTCTGCCGCCTGGACAATTTGGACGCCGTGGTGTGCGAGCCGGGCATCGCCGCCGAGGATCGTGCCGCCATCGAGGAACACACGCAGGTTATTTGCTAGTTATCGCTACGGGATTGCCAACGGGTGATGCGGGAGGACTTTTACCTCCTGTCATTGTGGAAACCAGCGCGTCAGCGCTACGCGATATGACGCGCAAATAAGGACTCCACTATCAAATCGTCTCAACCTGTAACAGGTAGGGGTGAAACTACCAACCAGATGTTACAGATTGAGACAATTCGGCGGGGCCTACCTTGTTTGTCTCGATCTGTAACGGTTAGGACTTAAAAACTCGGCTACGTGTTACAGATCGAGACAAAAGAAAAAGAACATTAGGACTTGAAAATAAAGTTTTGATAAGGGATTCGCCCAGTTAAGACGGTGCGGCAGACAATTGAGATTAGTTTGCCTCCGGAGTCGTAAGCATAATGAGTCAGTTCGATGACCGGAAGTTTTGCAACACCATAATTACTGGCTTCGGAATCGCTAAGCTGACGTGCTCTATAGCTTTCCCTAACAGATTGGATAGACTTGGACAAGTCGTCCATGATTCTGCTAAATGCCTGAAAATCTAACTGGTTATTCGGAACGCGCGACTTTGAAATGAAGAACGTATCAGCGCCTATGAAGCTGCCTTCAAGTTCGTAGGTCAATTCAAGACGCTGAATTTTGTCGCGACTTTGACATCCAAATTGTTGGAGCATCATTACGGAAATTGGACGACCTGATGTGAGGCCGCCGAAATGTTTGGTAATGGCATCTGGATCAACGCCATCGCAATGGCTTGCAAAGTCAAAGTCTAAAAGTGAATTGAGCTCGCTAACGCGTTTCGGTGCAACAAACGACCCCTTACCTTGGATTCGATAGATACTTCCACGACGCTCCAGCTCACTCATGGCAAGTCGGACGGTTGTTCTGCTTACGGCGTATTCGTCGCAGAGTTCCATTTCTGTTGGAAGTTTATCGTCTGCTTGATATTCATCGACGATCTGCTTGAGCAGCGCGTCGGTGAGCTGTAAATAGAGTGGCCGTTTTTCGTGTGTATCGAGCATTAGAGCCTCAGTTTGCATGTTGGTTATACCTGATAGTTGCCTCAGTCGGGATGTAACGTGGGCAAGGTAACCTTAACGTATCACAGAGCGGCTCAGCATGACGATCTGATGCCTGTATCCACGAAGGGCTTGTCCGAGCGTGAAGATATTCTGGGGCAGGCAAATACCGTTCATGGAGTCCCCGATATGTTGGAGGTCAGCGCCGGCTGCTTTTGCTGCAAGGCCTATTTTCTTAATGGTCTCGCTGTCGCAGGAGTCTTGACTCGTCCCGTTCGCCGCCATGACGAGAACCTTCTCTTCAATTGACTTGCCTACGTTGTGGGATCGTACAAAGTCTACGATGGCGCGCAGGTCTGCTTCTTGGAAGCAAGGGACGGTGTAGGGGGCTGGCACGAGAAGGATATCGACGCCGAGGTCAACAAACTTGCGCGCAATTTCGAGCGTCATGACAGGTTCCGCAACGCCCGCTCCATGCATTTTTCCGGCTATGACCAGGCCATTGAAATGCTCTTTGGAGAGTTTAATCGAATGGGCGATTGCATCGTTGGAGACGCCGGTTCCAGGGTTGCCCGTCAGGCAGATAAAATCAAATCCGAGTTCGTTAGCCTTTTCTAAGGTCTTGGGAGAGACGCGACGACCCATGGGGATTTCCGTTCGGGATTCAGACATCTCTGCCTCGTTATCAACTGGCTCCAGATTGACGCCAATGGGCCTTCCGCATGCTCGCTTCACCCAAGTGACCGGGTTTTCATTGAGATCATCTGGAATACCGGCAATAACTGGATCGAACACATCGAGCGCGTTAAACAGAAGCAGGTCGGCACCTGCGGCACGTTCGATTTCTGCATTAGTAACGCCGCCGAGAAATTGGGAAGAGGGTACGTTTTCCGCCATGATGGTACGTCCCTCGGAAGCCAGAATTGCCTGTTTTAGATCCATGGGTGACGTGGCGGCAAAATCGGATGCGGACATGTTCAGTAATCGTTTGGGCATTGTTACTTCCTTTGACTAGAACGACAGGCTTGTGACATTGTCTCTAATATTGTTACAACAATATATTCAATATGTTATATCCAATCGGTGAACGGTTGCAAGCTTATTGTATTGCTCGAAAAAAATAGCCTTTAGCTGGGAAAACATTATATTAATCAACTACCGTTCACCGAATAAGTATTTGAATTCTTGACATATCGACAAAGCGGAAAAAGAATTGGTTATGACAAATCGCGCAAATGATATTACATTTCGCACAAGAACGTATTCACTTACATAAGTGGATACAAACGGGGACGACGACGGTTGAGTCCGGATAAATCGTTGTGTGCCCGGGAATCATGAAAGGATGTGTTATGGACGCTATCGTCAAATTCCTTGAAAAACACCAGCCCCTCTTCGACAAAATCTCGAGGAACATTTATCTGGTGGCGATTAAGGATGGCTTTCTCTCGAATATGCCAATTGTGCTGTTCTCGAGCCTGTTCCTTCTTCTTTCGACGCTCCCTGCCTATGTAGGCATCACGCTTCCGTCTGAGGTGCTGGATTTCTTCAATAAAATCTATGCATATACCATGGGACTTCTTGGCATTATGGTGGCCGGCACCACGGCGAGCTCACTTGCCATGTCGATGAACCGTCGCATGCCTTCGGGTAAATCTCTCAACCCCACCTCGTGCATGGTTTGTGCCATGTGCGGCATGCTCTTGCTATCGGTGACGAACGATGTTGTCTCGATTGGCGGAGCAGATACATCTGTTTTTGAAACCGGCTATATGGGAACCAAGGGTTTTCTCGCTGCGTTCGTAGCCGCATTCTTGACCGTTAATATCTATAAGGTGTGCATTAGCCATAATGTGACGATCAAGCTCCCCAAAGAGGTCCCTGGCTCTATTGCGCAGAGTTTTCGCGATATCTTTGCATTTGGGTTTTCGATCCTTGCGTGCGCTTTTATCGATCTTGCGAGCCGCAAGCTGCTTGCTGTGCCGTTCGCCAATTTGGTATCCGCTCTCATCTCGCCGCTGTTCTCCGCGGTTGACACCTATCCTGGCATGGCGCTTATCGAAGGCGCGGTCGCACTTTTCCAATTTATGGGTATCCACGGTGCTTCGGTTGTCATGAGTCCGATCAATGCTGCGCTCTACGGCAATACCGTTACCAATCTTGAGGTTTTCCAAGCAGGTGGACACCCGTCAATTGCTCTCACGCAGGACTTTACAAGCTTCATCGGCGGTCTGGGCGGTTCTGGCTGCACGTTCATCGTTCCTATTATCCTGATCATGTTTATGCGCTCCAAGCAGCTTAAAGCCATGGGCAAGGCATCGATTATCCCGGTGATTTTTGGAGTTAACGAGCCCGTTATCTTCGGTATGCCGATTGTTCTCAATCCCTATATGTTCGTGCCCTTCCTAGTGGCTCCTATGGTCAACGCCATTATCGGTAAATTTTTCATTGACGTCATTGGAATGAACGCCCCCATGTATACCATGCCGTGGGCGCTTCCCGGCCCAATCGGTGCATTCCTCACCACGGGTCTCGATCTGCGTTCTCTCGTATTGATGGCAGTGCTGTTGGTCGTTGACTTTGTGATTTACTATCCGTTCTGCAAGGCGTATGACCATCAGCTTTGTTTGGAAGAGTCTGCAAAGGAGACTGCAGGAACCTCGGATGCAGATGCTATTGCCGCACAGGAAAATGTCGCAAAAGCTCTCGAGGCGGTAAAGGACAAGGCGGAGCAGATCCGCGTGCTTGTGCTTTGCCAGGGTGCTGGCACTTCGACTCTCTTGGCAAATGCTCTTCGCGAAGGTGCCGCTGCTAAGGGTATCGATCTGGTTTCTCAGTCCGGTGCGTACGGAAGCCACTATGAGACGATGGATCAGTACAACGTGATTGTTCTGGCACCCCAGGCACGCATGTACTATGACGCTATGAAGGCCGATACCGATCGCCTTGGAATTAAACTGCTCACCACAAGGGGCAAGGAGTATATCGACCTTACCAACGATCCCGAAGGCGCAATTGACTGGATCGTTCAGGAGCTGGCCAAATAGTGGATGCACTCCGTCGTTGATTCGTCGGTGTATAGTACGGCCCCGCAGCTTATTGAGCTGCGGGGCCGTATTTCGTTGAGTATCAAGTTGAGACAATGAGCGCAACCGACGTGAGATCGCATTGGCGCTCTCCGAGTCACCGACAAGCTGACTTCCATCTATGTGACCAATTCGCTCTCGGTGTTTAACCTGCTCGAGACACGCGAAGACTGCGACCTGTGCCTCGTGGGCGGCATGTACCGTCGCCGCACCGCCGCCTTTGTGGGGCCAACGGCCGAGGATACCCTGCGTGCGCTGGGCATTGACGCGGCGTTTATCGGTGCCAACGGCATCTTGGACGGTGACGTATCTACGTCCAATATGGACGAGGGCCGCATCCAGCAGCTCGCCTTTAGCAAGGCCGACTCGCGCTATCTGATCGCCGATTCCAGCAAGATCGGCGGGCGATACTTCTGCCCCCCCTGCCGGCGCAGGGGTACCGCTTTAAAATGACGCGTAAATGACTTTGGGCAACAAGGATGAGGCTATTCTGGGATATGACTAGACTCCGTATTTCGTCTTTATGTCCCTTGAGAATGAATCGTAGTCTTCATAGAGCTCCTCTCTGCTTTCATCCTCGGCGTGGTTTATACGTTCAAGGAGCTTATCCTTTGGAGCCTCTTTTGTTATTGCGGCCTCGCTATCGGGTATTGTGGATTGCAAGAATAGTTCTAGAGCATGGACGTCTTTGAGTATGTAGCCCGTCGAACGACCCGCTCCTGTTTTTTCGATTGCGCTGCAACAAACAAGCTGACCGAGGGTTCGTTTAACGGTAACCTCGCTGATATCGGGGCAGTTGGATCGGATGTCGGATTTCTTAATGACGCCGGGTCTCTGTTGAAATAGAACGGCGATGCGCGCTTGCTTCGACATGGGACGAGTGCTTGATTCAATTAAGGTACGCTGCTCGAGCTGTCGGTAGGCGGCCAGGGTTGTTCCGAGCATGAAACGGATAAAGGGTACTTCGGTGTTTTGATTTTCATTCCATCCAGTGGAGCTTGCAGCGAGAGCGTTGTAGTAAAGCGCTTTGTTGTCTTCAATAAGTCGTTCGATGCTGATGTAACGCGCAACGTCGTATCCAGTCTTTTCGAGCAGCAGCGTTGTAAGGAGCCGGCTCATCCTGCCATTGCCATCGTTGAAGGGATGAATGCTAACAAAATCGAAGATAAAGCGGAGCGATATAAGGAGGGGATCGCAAACTTGGCGAGATAAAGCATCGTTGAGGGACTGGCAGGCTTCTTTAATAAGTCCCGGGGTTGCTAGGGCCGAAGGGGGCCTAAAGCGCACAAATCGATTTCCTTGATCGTCAATGGAGACGATTTCGTTATCGCCATCTTTCCAATGGCCTCCATACGAGATTGCCGTGTGCGCCATAAGGTCACGATGCAACTGCAGAATGACCGATGGCGTTACGGGAATGGAATCGTGTTGCTCGTGAATAAGCGACAGCACGTCTCGGTATCCAGCAATTTCTTCCTCTGCGCGGGAGCTTGGCTTGGCGGAATACGCCATGATCGCTTTGAGTCTTTTTTGGGTGGTAACAATTCCTTCAAGTCCGTTGGAGGATCGGGTGCTTTGGATCTTAGCCTCCTCCATTAGGGACGATAGAAGCTCGGGTTTGACTTGACTCAGAGCAAGCTGACGGCCTTTATGCTCGCGTATCGAGAGGAGGAGGTTGGTGATTGGAGTTGCTTCGAGTTCCGCTGGGACTGTGGTGTAATCGAACTGGCGCATGCGGCTCCTTTCGGTATCACGAACATACTTTCGATATCATAATACCATTAAATGATACCGAAAGTATGTTCGTGATACCGAAAACTAGAAACCATGCTTCATAACTGCTTGGAAAGTTCGGATTTGACTATCTTATTGTCTTGATCTGTAACATCTAGACGGTCAAAAGTGGTCTACATGTTACAGATCGAGATTGTTCGGCCCGGGCCACCCGTTCGTCTAAATCTGTAACAGCTAGGGCCGAAATACTCGACTAGATGTTACAGATCGAGACGAATGATCCGCTCGGGCCCACCAAAACAAAAAAGCCGCATGCGAACCCATGGAGGGATTCGTATGCGGCCGACAGGGGGTATGCGGCAAAAGTTAGGCCATGAGCAGGCCGGTCTCCGCGACGTTCTTGTACCAGTACGCGCTTGCCTTGGGATAGCGCTTCTGGGTCTCAAAGTCGATGTAGAACAGGCCGTAACGCTTGTTATAGCCGTTGGTCCAGGAGAACTGGTCCTGCAGCGACCACACGAAGTAACCGTCGACGTTCACGCCGCCGTCGATTGCCTTGAGGATCCATGCGAGATGCTGGCGCATATAGTCGATGCGAGGGGCGTCGTCGATAAAGCCATCCTCGAAGTCGTCCTTATAGCCCATGCCGTTCTCGGTGATGTAGATCTTCTTGTAGTTGGGGTAATCGTTCTTAATACGCAGCAGCAGGTCGTAGAGGCCCTCGGGATAGATGATCCAGTCCCAATCGGTGGTGGGTACGCCTTCGCGCACGCATGACTCGCCCACGCCCTTGAGGAACCAGCGCGAGGAGCCCTTGTCACCGGTGCCATTGTGGTTGATGTCATTTTCGCCCTCGGCGGCATGCAGGAACTGGCACTTGTAGGTGTTGACGCCCAGGCAATCGTTGTAGGGGAGCGCGGCGGTCAGCGCGGCGATGTCCTCGTCGCGGACGTCGAGCTCGCCGCCGGCGATATGGGACAGCTTGGTCGCAGCCTCCATCGTGTCGGCGGCATAGTGGCCGCGGAAGGTGGCGTCGAGTACCCAGCGGTTGTTGATGACGTCGGCCATGCGAGCTGCCTCGCAGTCGGCGGCGTTGTTGGGGTCGAGGGGATACTTGGACTCCAGGTTCTGGACAATGCCGATCTCGCCCTCAAAGCCACCCTCATGGAAGGCGACGACGGCCTTGGCGTGGGCCACCATCATGTTGTGCATGAGCTGGAAGGCCTTGTCCAGGCGGTACTTCTCGCCGTGCGGCCAGTTGCCGACGATAAAGCTGCCCTCGGCGGTTGCGGGAATCTCGTTAAACGTGAACCAGTGCTTGACCTCGGTGAACTCGGCAAAGCAGAACTTGGCGTACTCGATAAAGGCGTCGATGGTCGTGCGCGTCAGGAAGCCCTCACCGCCGTTCTGGTAAAAGGCCTCGGGCGTATCAAAGTGATCGAGCGTGACATAGGGGATAACGCCAGCTTTGTTGCAGGTGGCGAAAAGCTCGTGATAGAAAGCGACGCCCTCGGGGTTAATCTCGCCGGTGCCGTTGGGGAAGATGCGGCTCCAAGCGATGGAGACGCGAATGCCGTTAATGCCAAAGCGCTGGCACAGGTCAATATCGACCGGATATTTGTTGTAGAAGTCGCTTGCGGGATCGGGGGAGAAGCGACCCTGGGCTGCCAGGAAATCGTCCCAGGGCACTTTGCCCTTGCCGTGCGTACGGGTCTCGCCCTCAACCTGGTAAGCAGCGGTGGCGCCGCCAAACACAAAGCCGTCGGGGAACTGCATGGGGTTGGTCATGAGTCATCCTTTCTGTGGGATACGAATAGGGAGAGGTGCCCGAACTGGGGATCCGGGCACCAACAGAGAGAGGAAACTAGTCGAGGTTCTCGCGGAGCCACTTGATGGCGCCAGCGGGGTCGCGGGTAAGGTCGATATATTCCTTACCGCGGGGAGCGAGCAGCTTAATGCCCAGACGATCGGTGTCGGCCTTCATGTCGTTGTAGTAGCTACGAACCTGCGGGGCGAGCACGATGACGTCGTACTGATCCATGATGGCGGTGTGCTGGCCATAGGCGCCTGCGGAGGAAGCGATGTTCTCTCCGGTCTGCGCGGCACCTTCCTTGATGGCGTTGGCAAGCATGGCGGAGGTGCCGGCGCCAGCGCACAGGACGAGGACCTTCAGACCGTCGACATCCTTCTTGGCGGATGCGCCGGCGGCGGGCTCGGGTTGATCGGCGACAGGCTCGCTGTTGACGGCAGCGGCGGTCGGCTCGACGGAAGCGGTAGTCTGCTCGACAGCGGGCGCAGAGGTGCTGGCGGCGATGGTGGCAGCACCATCGGACTCAAGACCCAGCTCGGCGGCGCGCTCGGCCTCCTGGTCGCAGAGCAGCTTATCGTATGCCTTCAAGAACGGTAGGTAGATGATGGCGTCCAGCAAGATGATGATCGCGACAAATACCAGGGCGATAAGCTGGAAGTTCGTGGTGATGAAGATGCCGATGGGGGCAGGGGTAGCCCAAGGCACCACGAAGGAGAAGCCGTTCATGCCCACGTTATCGATAAAGAACTTGGCAACACTCACGTTGACGCAGCCGGCGGCAACAAAGGGGATGAGCATGTAGGGGTTAAGGATCATCGGCGCGCCAAAGAGCAGCGGTTCGTTGACGGCGAAGGCAACAGGAACAATCGAGGCCTTACCGACGGCTTTGAGCTGCTTGGACTTCATAAAGAGAATCAGCAGAAGCGGCACGATGAACGTGGCACCGGTGCCGCCGAACTCACCCACGAGCGACATGTTGAAGGTGAGGGAATGGGCGGGGTGACCACCGGCCAGCAGAACCTGCAGATTCTCGGCCTGGTTGGCAAGACGGATGGGGTCGATGCCCGGCTGGACAATCGAAGGACCGTGGACACCGATGAACCAGAAGAACGCGGTGGCTGCCTGAATAAGGATGAGTCCGGGGTAGGTCTCTGCTGCAGTGAAGAGCGGGGAGAGCAGCTTGATGAGCAGCTCGGAGAACGGAACGCCCATGAGGTTGCGCACGACGACATCGATGATGCCGCAGATGATGACGGCGCCGCCAAAGGGGATGATGTCACGGAAGTTCTGAGCGATGGCGCCCGGGACCTCCTTGGGCAGCTTAATGGTCAGATCGCGAGAGACGCAGAATTTGTAGACCCACACGGTGATGAACGCGGCGATATAGGCCGAGAACAGACCGCGCGTGCCCATGCTGGTGCAGTCGAAGACCGAAAGCTCGGAGCCGTTGAACTTGGTGGTGAACTGCGTAACGGCGAGCAAAAGCATACTGCACTGGGCGGCCACCATGGTGGAGCCGTCGTTGAGCACCTTGCCGGCGGGCATGCGACGGTTCATGGAAGCCGTAAAGTTCTTGGCAGTGGTGCCGGCGACCATGATGCCCATGACGCCCATGGTGAAGTTGTACAGCTTGTTGCACCAGTCGATGAGCGGCTGGGGCAGCGTGATGCCGACTACGCCGGGAAGGGTGGCAATGAGCAGAAAGATCGAAGAGGTGAGGACGATGGGCATGCACCCAAGGAATCCGTCCTTAATAGCCTGGAGGTAGATGTTCCTCGAGATCTTCTCAAAGAACGGCTGATGCTTTTCGAGCATCTTTACGATGGCGTCCATAGAGCTCCTTTGCTACTTGATGCGCGATGCATGTGGATGGAACTGGTCGTCGATGGATGGTCAGGACTGCCCGGAAACCTTCCTGCTTAAGGAAGGCATTGCGAAATGACAACGTTGTCATTTCGTTAATGACAACGTAAGACATTTTTGGAAGAGCAACAAGGATATACGGGTGAGCGGTCGATATTGTTCGGTAAACGGTTGATTTATCAGTCAGGCAGGTAGTGTATGCTAGAACGCAAAAACAAGCGATGTAAAACCGACTGGAGAAGCAGTGGCAACGATGGACAAGAAAAATGTCTCAATGAATGATGTGGCGATTGCCGCTGGTGTTTCTCTCAAGACGGTTTCGCGCGTGATTAACGAGCCCGATAGCGTGCGAGAGTCGACACGCGATAAGGTTCATTCGGCCATGGAGGCGCTCGGGTTTCGAGCCAACTTTGCCGCGCGTTCGCTCAAGTTGGGCCGTTACGGGTGCATCGGCGTCGTGCTGTTCCACTTGTCGGGCGGTGCCGTGGACATGATCGACGGTATCGCCGATGCCGCCGAAGAGCGAGGCTTTGCTCTTACGATGATCAAAAAGCGGGCGGGGGAGAAGATGACCCTTGCCGAAGCGGCGCGTAGAATGTCGCAGCTCCCCGTCGACGGCATGATTTTCAACCTGCGCCAGATGGTCGATGACTTTGATACCTTTGAGGCGCCGAAAGACCTCAAGACGGTGATTATCACACCGATGGAACATCCTACCTGCTCTACCGTCAGTGACGACCAAGAGGGCGGCGCGCGCATGGCGTGCGAGTACTTCTTGAACCACGGGCACAAGAACGTGTACTTCGTCTCTGGTAAGAAAGAATCACTGTCGAGCCAGTGCCGTATGAAAGGTTGGCGAGCGGCACTCGAGGCACGTGGCATTGAGCCGCCCGAGCCTCTGCAAGGCGATTGGAATGCGGATAGTGGCTATGCCGCGGGCCTTGTGCTTGCCGATAAGCCCGATTGCACGGCGGTCCTCGCCGCTAACGACTGCATGGCAAACGGCGTGATGATGGCTCTACGTGACAAAGGGCTCAATGTGCCCGACGACGTGTCCGTGATCGGCTTCGACGATGAGCTCTACAAGACGATTCCCAACTCGATTCTGACGTCGGTGAAGTTTCGCCACCGCGAACTGGGCATCCGTGCGCTTAACGAGGTCGTCGCAGGTCTGGAAGCCCCGAGCTCCAGAAGCCGTACGCTCGTCTCGGGCGTGTTGGTCGAGCGTTCCAGCGTAAGGGATCTGCGGGCGTAGACGTGCTCGGCCTGCTCGTCTAAATCTGTAACAGCTGGGACCCGAAAACTCGGCTAGATGTTACAGATTTAGACAATTCGGCCCGGCTTATTCCGTTTGTCTCGATCTGTAACAGTTAGGAGTGAAATGACCAGCCAGGTGTTACAGATCTAGATTGATTGGATTGACCCATCTGTTTGTCTCGATCTGTAACATCTAAGCGGTCAAAAGCGCTCTACATGTTACAGATTGAGATTTTTGGCTTGGCCTGTGCGTTCACCTCGATCTGTAACAGCTGGGACCCAAAAACTCGGCTAGATGTTACAGATTAAGATGAACAGGAGGACGGGTGACGGGTGCGGTCTAAACAAAATGGCCCGCGCATCACGCATGAACTGCCTCCCATTTCTTGGACATCGGGAAATGGGAGGTTTTCCATGAGTATAGACCTCAGGGTGAAGCACGACCTGGAGTCCAGGAGGCGGGCCGTCGAGCTCTTCGACGCCGGCGTCGGCTGCAAGCCGGCGGCCGAGGCCCTGTCCGTCCCCCGCGAGACCGTGAGAGAATGGCAGTGGGTATACCGGGCGTTCGGAAGCGAGGCGCTGCTGTCCATGGACGGGAAACAATCCAGTTACACATTCGAGCAGAGGGTCGCCGCGGCGTCGGCCGTGGTCGACGGCGGGATGGCGAAGGCCGACGCCATGGCCGAGTTCGGGATCAGGTCGAAGTCCCCGCTGGAGCGCTGGTGCAGGCTCTACCGCGAGGGCGGCGCCGAGGCGCTGCGGCCCGGACCGAAGGGCAGGCCGAGGGGGTCGAGGTCGAAGCCCCGGGCCCGCACCCGCGAGCAGGAGCTCGAGGAGCGCTGCCGCAGGCTCGAGGCCGAGGTCGCCTACCTAAAAAAATTGCGCGCCCTGGTCGAGCGGGACGGGCTCTGACCAGGGCGGCGGCCGAGGCGGTGAGGGCGCTGCGCGCGGAGGGGCACTCCCTGCGCCACCTGCTGGAGTGCTCGGGGCTCAGGAGGTCGACCTACTACTACGCGCTGGCGCACCCGCGGAGGCCGACCAGGCCCGAGCTGCGCGACGCCGCGGCCGAGATATTCTCGCGCACCGCCAACGGCTGCGGGCACCGGCAGATAGCCATGTGCCTGCGTGCCGAGCTGGGCGCGGTCGTGGCCGACAAGACCGTGCTCAAGATGATGCGCGAGATGGGCATCCGGTGCGGGATACGCCGCCGGGGCTCCCGCCGCCGGTACAGCTCCTACAGGGGGCTCGTGGGGAGCACGTTCGAGAACGTCATCGCGAGGGACTTCGGCGCCGAGGGGCCGTGGCAGAAGCTCGGCACCGACGTCACCGAGTTCAAGGTCGCCGGCGCCAAGGCCTACTGGGCCCCGGTGCTCGACTTCTGCACGAAGGAGATCGTGGCGAGCGACATATCGACCTCGCCGGACCTCGCCCAGCAGCACAGGATGCTCGACCGGCTCCTCGAGGCCCTGCCCGGCGGGGCGGCGCCGACCATGCACTCGGACATGGGCTGGCAGTACCAGCACGAGTCCTACGCCTCCAGGCTGGAGGGGGCGGGCATCACCCAGAGCATGTCGCGCAAGGGGAACTGCATCGACAACGCCGCCACCGAGCAGCTCTTCGGCCACGTGAAGGACGAGTTCTACCGCGGCAGGGAGTGGGGCAGCTTCGAGGACTTCAAGCGCGACCTGGAGGAGTACATAGCCCATTGGAACACGCGGCGCAGGCAGGTAAGATTGAAGGGCCTGACGCCGGAGGAGTTCCGGAACCAGGCCCTTGCGGCGTAGTCGCTATTTATTCAGTCCAAGTTTCGGGGCGCAGTTCACAGGCACCTTTGTGGTGGTTTTTGTTTAAGCGCCGGCGATGATGAGGGCTGGACGTGCGCTGTCGGTGGCCTCGGCGATTGAGGTGGCGACGGAATGATCGGGGTCACGGTCCATCACGATGGCGTCGACATCGCTCAGCTCGGCAAAACGGTACATGCCACGTCCGTTGACCTTACTGGCGTCCATGAGGGCGACGCTTTGATGGGCCGCGGCGATCATGGCCGTTTTGGTCTCGGCCATCTGGGGAAAGTCGGTCGTAAAGCCGCAGCTGGAGACAAAGGCGCCGGGGCACATGACGGCCAGATCGGCATGGACCATTTGAAGCGCCTGCATGGTGAGCGGTCCGTACAAATAACGATGGCCTTTGCGCAGCGCCCCGCCCAGCATGACGACATCGACCGAGGGCATGCTCTCGTCGATGTAATCGGCAATGGTAATGTCTGCCGTGATGACGGTGATACCGTCGCGCTGATCGAGGAGCCGGACGAACTCGAGCGCCGTGGTGCCCGAGTCGACGAGCAGCGTGTCGCCGTCATTGACGAGCTTGATGGCGCTTTGCGCGATGGCCTGCTTGGCAGCGACATTGACATTGATGCGGCAATCCTGCGTGGAGACGGTCAGGCGTTTGTGGAGCGGTCCTTACGGCCACACCCATACGCACTATCCCATCTACGGTAGGGCTGTGGGCGAGGCTGTTGCCAGCGGCAAGGCCGACTTTGGCGTGGCCCTGTGCGGCGCCAGCATTGGTATCACCAACTCGTGAACAAGGTTCTCGGCGCCCGTTGCGCCTTGGTCCGCGACATGACGAGCGCCCTGTACGCCCGTCGCGAGCTCAACGCCAACGTCATCGGCTTCGGCGGGAAGATCACCGGCGAGTTCCTGATGACCGACATCATGCTCGCGTTCCTTGAGGCCGAGTATGAGTCCACGCCCGAGTGCGATGCCCTGATTGCCAAGATCGATGCCTGCAATAAGGCCGACGCTGAGGCTCAAGCTGACCAGCGCTTCTTTGACGAGTTCATCGAGAAGTGGGATCGCGGCGAGTATCACGATTAGATTGCAGTGCATTTCGGCGGCCGTGTTGAACAATCGTCGAAAGTACGTGTGACGCGATTTGCCAAAAAGGCTGATTAACTTGATGGGGGCATCGATGAAATCGGTGCCCCCATCATCTCAGTGTGATGAACTCCAAGAACTCTTCGAGGGATTGCGCCTTTGCCATTTTTGATGCTTTGATTTCGTCGCAGAGGGATTTGACGAGCGCATTGTATATTTCCATGAATCGCTGCCGATCCTCCCTACACACCGCAATCAAGATAACGATTTTTGCCTGTCCCTCACCCCACGAGATGCCGTTTGGGCTGACGAAGATCGAAGCGACCGTCTTGTTGGAGTTCATCTCGATGGAATGGGGAACGGCGAACTGGTTAAAAAAGCAAGTGGAAGACAGGCTTTCGCGCTGCAAGACGGAGTCACAAAAATCGCCTTGCACATAACCGATTTGCCGCATCTGCTCGGAGAGGAACTCGATAACGTCCTTTCGGTTAACAAGTTCAGGATGACTGTCAGAAAGGAAGAAGAGCTGCTCATCAAAAAATGGTTTGAGCAATCTCTCTGTTTTTCTTGCGTGATAATTGCTATGCCACTGACCAAGAGCGCTTTCGATTTTCAGGAAATCAGATGAAGTGCAGAAGGGCGAGATGGAGACGATGCGCGGGTCGCGGCTGTCGACTCGCTTAGTGGTGATGATGAGATCGGCATCGCGCCCCTCTATTGCGTTGTCTGTCGCGCTGCCGGAATCGAGAATGACTGCGACGTCGAAAAACCTTCTCTCGAGTTGCTCTCGAAGCTGATTGGACAGCCCTTTGTAGTCGCTGCAATCAAGCCTGATTTTCGCTTTGTCCTCGGTGAGGAGACTTTCGATGAGCATGCCGACATGAAGGCAGATGAAGCCTAGCTCTCCGTTCGATATCTGAATCTGGAACTCGTCTTCAAGTTTCCTAGATATCAGGACGGACAGTTCGTAGATGAAGGGACAGCCCATCTTGATGTTTTCAAGTGCTTCCGCCTGTTCATACTGGAATCCATGGCATCTGTCTATTAAGGCATTCACATGCATGGCAAAAGTGAAGAGGGCCTGAGATGATTCTGGGTGAAGGAGAAACGATTCGAAAACGTCATTCACAATGTTTTGCACATGGCTCACAAATTCATTGGGGCTCGACCATTGGGAGACTTTGGTTCCGTTGTTTGTTTGGTCAAGGGCTTCTATTTGGCCAAGGAGCAGGGAGCCAAGATAGGAGATGTCTGGCGGACCTGGAGTAATTTTGTAATGCTCTTTATATAACTCGAAGAACCGTTCGGCTATGGTCGTTTCAATCATCGACTTGCTTACGACGGTGGGGTAGTCGCGGATATACGATCCGCCGCGCATCCGATACACGGCGATTCCGACGTTGGTGAGAACCGTTTGCTCGTAACCGCGCTTGATGCGCATCTCGTACTCGCCGAGTGCTCGTTCGACGGCGATTCTTATTCTGCCTAGATCGAGATCTCCAATCCAGGCTTCAATGCTCTCGAGATTCGAGAATGAAGTGTTGACCTCATCGGCGACTAGGGCCGAGATGAGCTTGCGCTTATTAACTTCGGTTCCTTCTAGGTAAATCTTACCTTGGCGCTTGATTATCGCGAGGTCAAAAGTCTCAATGCGACTTCGGGCTTGACGAAGCTTTCTTTCAACAGTTGAGGAGCTCATAAAGAGGTATTCCGAGAGGTCGTCAACAGTGATTTGACCGCTTCGATTGGTGATCAGTCGAAGCAGAACATGCTCGTCAGTTTGCCTCTCGAATAATGGGCTCTGTTCGAAAGCGTCACTTGGATCAAAATCACGGGAAAGACGATAGCCCTCGTTTGAACTCGTAATAACAGGGGATTCGAAATTGATTCTTTTTATTTCATTCTGAATCGTCCGGAGCGACACGTTAAGCGCATTGGCAAGTTCAATACCGGTTGTTGGCGAGTTTGCCGTTCCGATCAGCCTGACGATATCTCGTTGCCTTTTGCTGAGTTGCTTCATATTCGATCCTTTTTCCAGGGCCCGTAGTAGCAATCATGCTAGATAAGGAATTGTAGGGCAATGTCAGGTATTGCGGGGCTCTGCGCAAAGGGTGCTTGGATAACCGCCCGTGCAATAAGTAGGATAAAGAAAAAAATCGAGGGCTGAAGAAGTTGAGCCCCGGGGCTTCTGGATGCTTTCGGACTGGATTGGCAAACGAAAGGAGGAGATGTGGATAGACAAGAATTGCAGTCGATTTCATTTCAACTGGTTGCGAATGTCGGCGAGGCATCCGCGCATTTCTCAAGCGCAATTAACCATGCGCGAGATGGAGAATTCGACGAAGCCGAATCGGAAATAACCTCGGCAAATGAATGCATCGTCCGTGCACATGAGTCTCAAACGGACTTGCTCCGCGCGGAGGTCTCTGGAGAGGAGATTGAGTTCAGCCTTCTTCTCGTGCACGCTCAGGATCACTTGATGACGACCATTACGTTCGGGCGTCTCGCGGAGGAGTTTGTAAGGCTTTACAGGGAGGTACATCGTGGCTGACGATTTTCTGTGGGGATCAGCTACCGCGGCATATCAGTGCGAAGGTGCTTGGCGAGAAGGCGGAAAAGGTCTGTCCAACTGGGATGTTTTCTGCCACAGCGAGAAGAATGTTGTAAATCCCGTTAACGCTGATGTTTCATGCGATCACTACCATCGGTATGAAGAGGACATACGGTTGATGGCGGAGGGCGGCCAGAACGCTTATCGCTTCTCGATTTCATGGACACGTATCATCCCCGACGGCACGGGCGAAGTATGTGAGGAGGGAGTCGCGTTTTACGACCGCCTGATCGATTGCTGTCTGACGCACGGGCTGACGCCCCTGGCAACGCTATACCACTACGATCTTCCCGCAACGCTATTCGAAAAGGGCGGCTGGGAGTCGAGGGAGACCGTTGATGCGTATGAGCGTTATGCCCAGGTCTGCTTTGATCGGTTTGGGGACCGCATCAAGTTGTGGGCGAGCATCAACGAGCCGAACTACGAGACTCAATGTTGTTATGCGGCGGGGAACTACCCTCCGAATGTTCAGGACTTGGGAAGACGCTGGCATGCGATGTACAATCTCATGCTTGCGAGTGCGCGTGCGATCAGTCGTTTCAGGAATGGCGGATATGAAGGGCAAATCGGAGTCGTGAGCGATTCGTACTCCATCGAGACTCTGGTTGATGACGAAGCATACCGTTTCGCACGGGAGCGTGCAGAACTGTTCTTCGATCGCTGCGTGAATGACACCTGCATATTGGGTGAATTTTGTCCGGACCTGGTTGAGGTGCTCACCCAGGAGGGTTATGACCTCTCCTATATCATGCCGGAGGATGCAGAGGTTTTTGCTGCTGGTACGGTGGATTATCTGGGCGTGAACGCCTATGACCGTTATCTGGTGAAGCCCTATACGCAAGGTGAGACGTGCTTTAAGGCAAGCAATACGGGCAAAAAGGGCGACAAGAAGCAGTCCTTGGTCAAGGGTTGGTTCGAGATCGATCGCGATGATTCCGTTCCGCACAACAGTTGGGATATGGAGATCTATCCCAAGAGCCTGTACAACTTGCTCAAACGTCTCCACGCGTTGTATCCGGCGGTCCCATTCATCATTACCGAGAACGGTCTCGGCTATAAGGACGTTGTAGAGGATGGGCGGATTCACGACGGCTATCGTATCGAGTTTTTGCAGGGCTTCGTCGACTGGATGCTCAGGGCAAAAGAAGAGGGTTGCGATGTCCGCGGCTATTTTGTCTGGTCGACCATGGACGTCTATAGCTGGATCAATGGCTACGACAAGCGATACGGACTGGTTTACGTCGATTACGACGATGATTGCCGCCGTATCTGTAAGGACAGCTATTACTGGTACAAGGAAATGATTGCACGACAGGAGGAGAAATAATGGAAGCCTTCACCTCATGGATTGAGAAGCATGTGGCGCCCGTGGCTGGCAAGCTCGGCGCGAATCGTTACATTCAGTCGATCCAGAACACGTTCCTGACGCTTGTGCCCTTTATGACTATCGGAAGTCTTGCACTCGTCATCGTTAGCCCTCCGATGGATTACACGGCGATGGAGGAGGGAATCGGCAGATCGTTCATGCAAGGATGGCAGTCTCTTGCCGACTTCCTGTTCTATCCCTTCATTACGGTCAACACTATCACGACGGGATGCCTTGCCTTATGGGTGACCATTGGTTTGGCGTTTTTCCTGAGTCGTCATTACAAGATGAACTCCTATTTGCCCGTTGCCACCGCGACCGCCTCTTTCGTAGCCACTGCCTGCATAAATGCCGAGGCCTCCCTGATGGTTGACAATCTGGGCGGAACCGGACTGTTCTGTGGTATCGTGGTGAGCATCGCTTCTGTCGAGTTGTTCCGTTTCCTGTCGGAAAATGAAGTCGGCCGCATTTCCCTCCCCAGCTCCGTTCCCCCTGCGCTGGGCGACTCGATGACCAATCTCGTCCCTGCCACTATCGTGTTCTTTGCCATGGCGCTTGCTGCCACGGCGTCTATTATGGTGACGGGCGCTCCCTTGGCGAACTTGATTGCGACCGTCTTTTCTCCGTTGGTCGGCGCGGTCAATAGCCTGGGCGGTGTGTTGCTGGTCGGTTTCCTCATGCCTTTTATGTTCTGGTTCGGCATTCACGATTCCGTCCTCACGAGTCCGCTCGATCCGTTTCTGTATAACAACCTTTATGCCAACATGGATGCGTTCGCTGCCGGCACCGCGGCAACCGCGCTGCCCTTTGTCGTCACGCCTCCGTTCGTGTGGTATTTCATGACGATTGGCGGCAATGGTGCCACGCTCGCCCTCGCCCTGCTTGCCCTGAGAAGCCGCTCGAAGCAAATCGGCGCGATTGGAAAGCTCGGTATCATTCCGGTCCTGTTCGGCGTGAACGAGCCCATCATTTTCGGACTCCCGGTTATGTATAACCCAATGATGTTCATTCCCTCCATCCTGAATATGATGCTCAACGGAGCGATTACTTGGTTCTGCATGGATTTCGGCTTGGTGAATCGCGCCTTCGCGTATCCCGGGTGGAATGTTCCGTCTCCTATCGGCGCATTCCTTGCGACCATGGATATACGCGCCTTCCTGCTGATCGTTGCCCTCGTGATCTTGAATCTTCTTGTTTACTATCCGTTCTTTAGGGCATACGAGAAGCAGAAGTTGCAGGAAGAAACCGAGCAGGAAGCGGTGGCTTAACGATCTCAGATTGTTAGGCTAGAAACCGGGAGGTAGTAAAAGTGAAGTGGATGTTGTGCTGCTATGCGGGGATGACAACGAGCATTCTCGCTCAGAAGCTTGAGGAGGAGGGCGCGTCTCGTGGGATTGGCCTTAAGGTCGACGCGGTGCCGATCGCCGAAGCCGAGTCCTTGATAAGCGACGAGATTTCGGCGATCATTCTCGGTCCCCACGTCCGATTCATGAAAGACCAGATTGAGAGGGTTGCCGGCTCCATTCCGGTGTACGTCATTCCCCCTCAGGACTTTGGGATGATGAACTCGAAGGGGATTGTCGACGCGGTGCTTGCGCTGATCGGTTAGGTGTTGTGACGCGCACACGTTATTGACGTCCTCAGGGGGCGGGGTCTTGTGCCCCGCCCCCTGGTATTGTTCAAGACTTTAGTCTGCTGGCCGCGCAGCGGCCAGCTTTAAACCACCCGCTACG
>OCHN01000777.1_pt1 | contig 30466 bp, 25 predicted proteins | sample 1538911 | NCBI WGS metagenome assembly OCHN01 (sample SAMN04571736, study PRJEB22368) | human gut metagenome | biome: human gut; material: stool | host: Homo sapiens | place: Luxembourg | collected 2013-01-11 | reverse complement strand
ATTCCGCTCATACTCACTTTGCAGCGTCTCCATCTCCTGCTGTCGATCAACAAATTGCTTCATAAGCTCACCGCCTCCATAAAGTATTATACCGCAAATTATAATAATTTCAATTATAACTTTTCGGATTTTCTATAAAATCTGGCGGCAGCATGAGGGACAGCTTTTCAAGCGATATGACGAAATGATTCTCGAAGTATTCATCACGATACCATGCCTCATAGCGGTCAATGCCATATTCTTCTTCCAGTACGTCCCTATCTGCCCAATCCTTTACGCAGCCATCCTGTTGTTCCTCCCGGACACTTTGCAGTAGGGCAAAACGTCCGGCATCGTAGTCGGCGTATAGCTCAGCGAAGCTGCTGGAATCCAGATTCGTCGTGCAGTGTGTGGTAAGCAGGTAAAGCTCGCAGGCCTTACACTCCTTTGGGTCAGCCGAGATCACCCGAACCATCTCTGGTGCCATGATAACCATATCCAGTGTGATCTCATCAAGCTTCTTAGGTGATTGATATAGTTCTGTGAAGCGTTGCTCCAGCTCTTGGATCTCTTCTTGAAACAGAGGTGGTTCAAAACAGCAATAGATGTCAGGCGTATCGTTCTCTGTCTCTCGGTCAGATCAATCACGGATCTCCGTGATGGTGCCATAAAGTCCACGATATTCACTTGCCTCTGTTGCCATGACAGCGGCACCGACAGTGTAGGTCATGCCGTTGTATGTATAGCGCATACCCTCTTGGTTGATGATCATTTTATGTCCTCCTGATTATATTCCTCCCAGCCTTCCATGCAGTTGGTGCGTGCGCGATCAGCATCGAAGCACTGACAGCGCGTATAGCCTTCTTCCGTTTTGAAGAAAAAGCACGGGGCAAGCCCATCGTCTATCTCTACTACGGACTTGGCTTTGACCTCTATTGCCCCGCTCAAAGTGGGTAATCTCCATGACCTCCGCTTCGGAGAGATGCAATACCTGCTGAACGCGCTGGGCTTCCTCGTCCTCCAGGTTCAAGATGACTTTCGTGCGGCAGTTGTTGATAATCCCCTTGCCGTACTTGCCGTTGTCCAGGGAGAAGAAGTCGTTCAGATCCTGCGTCGCGCAAATGCCGCTGCCGGAATAGGCGCGGATGGTCTTGAAGATCTCCAGCACCATCTCGGCCGCAAGACGGTTGCCGACGCCGAAGGTGCCGGAGCCGCCGCCGATGAGCTGCCAGCATTCGTCGATGAAGATGGCCTTTTCCTCCGTGCGGTTGGCTTTGGCTTTATCCCACACGAAATCCAGAGCTACGAACATGCCGATAGGCAGCAGATCGCCGCTGAGTTCCGAGATGTCCAGCACCGTGAACTTGTTGTCCAGATTCACATTGGTCTGCTGGTTGAAGGTGCTGGCCGAGCCGTGTACAAAGCGGTTGATGATGTTGGAAAGGCGTCTGGTATCGCTTTCCTCCCGCAGTACATCGTAGAGGTCGCCCAGCACAGGCATCTGGCGGTAAACGTTGGGGTTATTCGGATCACTGAGAGATGTATTGTCGTGGGTAATGCCTTTCCGTGCGTAGGTACGAATCAGGGCATCGTCCAAAAGCTGTTTTTCCTCATAGGACATATCGGGGATCAGCAGGGCAAAGAAGATATGAAGCCGCTGAATTTTTGCTGCCAGCTCAGAGCGTTCGATACCGGGGCCATCCAGCGTTTCCTCCACGGACTTGTCTATCTTGCGTATCTCCAGCACGTTGATGCAGCTTTTGGAGGCAGGGGAGATACTGATAAACTCGCCGCCTGTGTTCACGCAGGCACGGTGGAACTCATGACCTTTCAAGGGTGCCAGCATGAAAACCTGTATGCCCTTACGCCGCATACGGAGTGCCATCAGCAGGATCAGGAAGGTCTTTCCCGCGCCGCTGGTGCCGCATACGGCAATATTGGCGTTTTTATAAACCTTGGAGTCAAAGATGTCGATGATGACCGGAGAGTTGTTGTACTTGTTCAGGCCGAACAGGATGCCGTTTTCATCACTCATCTCATAGGACGTGAAGGGATAGCAGCTTGCCACGCCGGTGGTCAGCGCATTGCGCTTGGAGCGTTCAAAGAGGTGCTGCTCCATGCTGACCAGCGGCAGCGACGATAGAAACGCCTGCTCCTCATGAAAGGCGCAGCTGCACACGTCCATATCACGGGACACGAGCAGTTTTTTCAGTTCATTGACCTTCCATTCCAGTTCATCCACTGTGGGAGCTGTCACTGCGATCAGCATGTTTAGGTAATAAAAGTCCTCGTTGTTGCCCAGCCCTTCCTTCAGGAAGTAGCCGCTTCGGATAGCACCGTCCAGATCATCAAAGTCCGTGTTGGTATCGCTGGCGTCCTTTATCTTACTGCGGTTGATACGGAGCTGCTGTCCCAGCCGCTGCACCATGCGTGCCTTCGGCTGGCGGCTAATGAACATATCCAGGTCAATGCCATCCCCGGCGTTGACAATGAGGGACAGCCAGCCGGCCGGCACCTGCGCCTTATAGACGGTGGAGGGCACCAGCAGATAGGAGTAGTAGAGTCCGTCAATACAGATATGCCGCCCGTTGGTGAAGTCGATGCTGTCAGGGGCGAAAAACTCCGTACAGGGAATGGTGTCGATCTCAGATTCCAGTCCTTTCTCCTGATACTGGGCAACGATCCGGCGAACTCGATCCGGCAGCGATGTAGTGGTGTTGCGGCACAGCAAATGGTAGAGGGTATCGACCGTAAATTCATCATCGTTTTCCGGGATCAGCACCTCATTGCCGCATTGCTTGAGATAATTGACTGCGGTGCGGGCTGCCGTTTGCAGGGAGGCAATGGCCTCCGCTTCCTCGTTATCCCGTTTCCGGCCTGCCCATGCCTCATATTCAAATACCATGAAGAACCGGCGCGAGGTGGCTTCCCGTGCACCGATCCGGTCAATGAGCGTCAGGTAGTCCTGCTGCAGCAGGCGACAGTTTTCATCGGTTTCCTGCGCCATCTCCTGCTGCACGATCTCTCTGTGCCGGTTCAGGTCGGCACGCTTGGCAATGACCTTGATCTGCATTTTGGCCGGGCTGATCTTCAGAAACGAAATAAACGAATAGATGATGTTTCGCTGCTCTCTGGCACTGCGCAGCAGGAAGTTGATAGGTATAACTTCGACAATCTTCAGGTAACGGTGATCCCGTGTGTAGATGATGCCGTTTTCGATCTTCTCCACAGGCAGGTATTCCGCCACTGGATTGATGTACTTGGGCGCGTCGTCACCGCTCTTAGCTTTTCGCTTCTTGCGTTTTTTCCGCTTGTCCTGTCCCTCTTCATTGCGTGTAATAATACGGCGGTTGCAGAGATATTTCAGAACAAGAAAGATAAATGACGAGAGGCTTTCGCCGTTGATGCCAACCAGCGCGATGATGCCAAGAGGCAGCGCGGTCAGGCACAGAATGATGATTTTAGCAGTCAATGTCAGGGCGGACACCGAGAACACCGGTATGCCGATAGCCAGCACGATAACCAGTGCCTCGGCTGTATTGCGGAGCTTCAGCAGTCCGCCGAAAAAAGTCCCGCCTTCAATAAAATTGGGCGGGATGATATAGGTGTCATATTCATTTGGTTTACTCACATTTAGTTCTCCTTCCTACCCTATGATCCAGAAAGGCCCACCAGCACCGGCACGGCCGCTGACTTCATTCAGGATGATAGCCAGATCCCATGCCTGTTGGCTTCGGGTATAATTGGCAGGGTCGGCCACCAGTATCTTTCCGTTCTCCACACCGCGCAGCACGATGAAGTGTCCTGAGCTGGTGAAATGACCTTTCAGCATGATTGCCACCACCAGCTTGCCTTGAGAGAGCGCATCCACAATGCGCTGCCCTTCTGTTTTCCCGCAGCCCTGTACCGGAAGCCCCCACGCTTTGGCAGCACCGGGGATCAGCGAATGGTAGGAACCGCTTCTACTGCACCAGTAACCGTTTTTATAGGCCCAACGTGCCATCTCAACGGGATCGACCGTCTCGCTGGTCAGAGAAGATACTGCCATTGCCATACAGGTAGGCCCGCAGCCGTAGGTGCCGATGTCGTCGGTGCCGTAGGGCTTGCTCGCGTACCGCTTGTCCAACTGATTATAGTAGACCACCTGCGTCGCGCCATCCGAGAAACGAATGTCGCCCAGAGATACAAGGCCGGTGGACTCGGCAGGCAGCAAGCCCTGCATCATACCATCGCCCAGGAATACGCTCAGGTTCTGGGCGTAGTTTTCCGCCAATCCCTTTTGTTCATCCGACAGGGCGAATATCTTATCCTCAAAATAGGCCTCTCCGTTATAGACGATGGTATAGATCTTCCATATCTCCGTGACTTCCGTTTCCGTCACTGTGACCTTACCGGTTTTGGGATCCGTATTCGTTTCCGTTACCGTAGTCGTGCGAGACTCCTCCGTGCTCGTGAAGGTATAGAGAGCGTCCTTGGCCTTACGGATTACGTCCTCCATATCCTTGAGGGAGATAGATGTGTAGTCCTGATTTTTGGCGGCACAGTACATGGCAATGAAGCGGTTGGCATTGTAGGTCGGGGAACTTTCGTATGGATTGATGATCTCCTTCTGGTCAGTGCCGGAAGCGGTAAAATCCGCGTCAATCCGAGCGCGAACATCCTCCTGCCCTTCCTCCAGCAAGTCGCTGATCGCCTGCGAGATCTGATTGATGTTCTCCACAATGGCGGCGTTGTCGTTAAGAATCGGTGTGTCTGGACTTCCTTCAACCCCTGCCTTGGTCAACCCGCCGAAGATCAGGGAGGGCAGCAGTATGATGAACAGGACGGGAAGCACCAGCAACCCGGCAATGATGGCAGCAACCGCCTTGCGATGTGTCCAGAGTGCCGCTGCCGCCGCACCGTAAGGGCCTGCGGCAGCAGCACCTTTTGCCGCGCCGCTTACCATTTTTCCTGTCTTGATGGCGCCGCGCACGGCACCGGCAGCGTGTGCGCTGATCTCAGCGGCTTCGTTCAGACCGTTGCGTTCTTGCTGGGTCATATCAGGTCTTGTCCTTTCTGCGAGGCGGGTCAGGCAGACACCGGATCAGGCTCTCACGATAGGAAATGCCGCCATCCGGATTCTGATAAGGCTTTTTCTCCACTATGTCCTGTGCGTACTGCCTATACCACTTTGCGCCATCCACTGTGGTGACGGTAGTGTATTCCCGTTTTGGCTCCATATACTGTTCAGTGCTGTACATGGCAAAGGCACGACCGTCAGGTTCTTCCTCAGAGGTCGGTGATATGCCCGCCGCCGATCTCCACATTGGAGAAGGAGGGAATATCCGCCGCACCTTCACCCAGTGCCGTGTAGCCCATATAGGACATGAGGGCGTCTGCAGCCATATTGCCGGACATGACATCGTCGGCTCCCGACCTGCCGGTAGCGATACGGCTGATCACATTATTGGCGACATCGCCGCCCTTGGTCATGGAGGCACGGAACGCCATGCCGCCAACGCCGCCGCTGCCTGTGCCAGTAGCGCTTTTGTTTGCGCCGTTATAGAAGCTGCGGTTGACGACACCGGCCAGACCGCCTTGCAGGAAGGTGTTGCTGTCACCGCTGCCGCTGCTGCCACCGGCACTTCCTCCTCGGCCTGCATTGCCGCCTCGACCGCGGCCAGCAACACCACGGGCGGCAGCGATGCTCCGCGCGGCCAGCATCGCTTCTGCCAGCATAGAGCCACCTGTATGGCCCACATTGATGCCAAGGCCCTGCATGAAGCTGTCGATTTTCTGTGAGATCTTCAAAAATGCCACTGCGCACAGAAACCAGATGAACAGGTTTCCGGCCACGCCTTCTTTACCGGAGGCTGAGACCTGAGACTGCACATCTGATTCCGTCAGAGCAAAGGCCGGGATCGTGAGCGCACATATAACCAGTACGGACAACACGATCCCTGTGATGTATTTCGTTTTTTGATTCATGATCGTCTCCTATAGGGATAAGGGGTTTGCCAGGAAGGTTCCCACCATGGTGATGGACAGGCGCAGGCACCATGCGTTCATCAGCAGCAGAAATATCTGGCCGCCGAACATCCGGCACCACGCCTTGAAGATGTTGGAGGTGGCCTGCGCCGCGCCCGTAGCAAAAGCCACCGGCGCCGTGAATACCAGAACGCCCAGCAGCACATAACGCTCCGCCGCCTCAAATAGCAGCTTGATATAGTTCCACGCCAAAATGAGCACGAGGATCAGGGCGATTAGAGCCACCGCGCCGTTGGCGCAGACCCCAAGGATGGTAAGTATGACCGAATTGAAGTCGGCAAAGTTCAGTGCGGCCAGTTCAGACGACATGATCCACGCGTAGGGTGTCCCGCCGATTTTCAGTATCAGCTCCACGATTTCATCTGCGAAATAGGCCAGCAGGATAAACAGCACGGAGCGGATTGTCAGTTTTACCGGGTCTTCTGCCTCTACGCCTGCTATAAGGCCGTAGTTCTTGAATAGCTGCCAGATCAGGTTCAGCAGGATTATGCCGATAGCCAGTGCCACGAAGATGTTGTACATCGTCTCCGCGGCAGGGAAGTAGCGCAGGAAGGTGGTCATGTCGCAGCCCAGAGCCCCCAGCACAGAGGTGTTGATAAGGTCAAGACCGTACATGACCTGTTCCGCGATCCATTCTACAATGCCATCTAATATGCCCATAGCACCTCTCCTTTCTCAGCCGGGCAGCGTGGCGTTATGGTGGACACTCTGGCGTAAGCAGCGACCCGCTTCAAGAGTGTCGACTGCGACAGTAAGAGCGGTTTGGTGGGGAACTCAACCCGTGTAACCTTTTTCTGCGGCAACGCTTCTCACCTCCAATTCGCCAATGGGGGCGCTGTATTTCTCTGCGGCAGCACGGAGCAAGGCCTGCACATCATTTTCTGAAATGTGCCCCATAGCGGCCAGCGTTGAGAAAATACTCTTACAGAGCCGGAAACACATTTCGGCTTCATATTCTGCCTGCGTCATAGCGGCACCTCCTTCCAACACGACAGTATATTTTCGGGTCTGGGATAGTCAATGGCTGGGGAGGAGAGTTATCAGAAAGTTATCATTTACGAAGTTTCCGGACAAAACGAAAGTGCACAGAAACTTGACATCCCCTGCCCATAATTATGGATTGTTACGGCTTGACTATGATGAAATATTCAAAGTCTCTTTGCTGATTCGGAAAAATTTGCTTGAATCAGCAAAGAGACTTTGACTTACTTTGCACATTGAACATCGGTATCACCTGATTCATCAAAGAGCCATCCGAATCAGCAAACAAAATACCAAAGTGCAAACAGCAAAAACTGATTGCGCTATTGCTTGATCGAAAGTGTGCCTCAGAAATCTGACTCCACGAAAATATTATCTGAAAACTGGAACGGAAAAAGTTTTTTAATGCGGATTTCAGCAGAAAAAATCAATATTTTTAGGAAAACATTGATAGTGTACTATCAATAATCCTTGACAAAAATTGATTTTGCGGATATTATATTGAAAAAGGAGCTGATCTCAATGGCGATTACAACAAAAGAGAGCATCCTCAAAGTTCTGAGTGCTTATAATCCGTGGTGGAAAACCGGGACAGTTAGCCCGCAGATGTCAAAAACCTACAAGAGGTTTGCATTTCACGAAGCGATGAAGCGGTTGACGGATAAAGGAATTCGCCGCTCTGTGGTTTTGACCGGGACGAGACGCGTTGGAAAAACAACCATCCAATACCAGATGATCGAAGCGCTGTTAAAGTCAGGTGTGGCACCGCAGAAAATTGTTTTTATTTCTTTGGATCATCCTATGCTGAAGCTCAGCCAATTTCAGGATGTTCTGGAGTGTTATCATGAAAATATCTATGCAGAGCAGGATGCCTATTATTTCTTTGATGAGGTGCAGTACGCACAGGACTGGGATCGATGGTTAAAGATCATCTATGATACGCAACCCAATACACGTGTTGTTGCAACTGGCTCTGCCAGTCCGGCGTTGATGAAGGGCAGCAGAGAAAGTGGTGCCGGCCGTTGGACTGTTATACAAGTCCCAACGATGTCTTTTTATGAGTACTGTGAACTGCTGAATTTGGATCGCCCCAATATTGCCTCCGATTTGAAAGTAACAACATTGCTCCACAAAAGTCAAATTGAGCGGACTCAAATTATGATGCAGCTTTCCAAGGTTCAAAATCATTTTATGCGGTATTTGCAGGTTGGCGGTTTTCCGGAGTTGGCATTGGCTGACAATGATTTGATGGCGCAGCAGATCATGCGAGAAGATGTTGTGGATAAAGTTCTTAAGCGTGATCTTCCCTCACTGTACAATATCCGTAACGCAACGGAGCTGGAGAGAATTTTCTTATACCTCTGCAATGTATCTTCGGAAATTGTATCGATTGAGGCAATTACGAAAGAACTGAACGGTGTATCTCGCACAACTGTAGAAAACTATATTCAGTATCTGGAAAGTGCAAATTTGATTTATCAGAGTTGGCCGGTTGATATGGCAGGGAAAAAGGTATTAAAGGCGCGTCCTAAAATTTATATCGCCGATGCGGCAATTCGGAATGCTGTTTTGATGGATGATTCTGTTTTGACGGACCCTGTTGAGATGGGAAAGATTGTTGAAACGGCTGTTTACAAGCATGCCGCAGCGTTTTATTATCAATATGCTACTTCGGTGGGCTATTTTAGAGGTGGAAAAAAGGGCAAAGAAATTGATATTGTGGTGGACTATCCTAATACGAAAAACATCCTCATTGAAGTTAAATACAGAGAAGGTGCGCCAATTGCGGATGATGATGCGATCGTAGAATTGTGTGAGGAATCGTCGGCAGCAATAATTATAACCAAGAATGCGGACGATTATGGAGTTCATAACACAAAGTGCGGTAAAGATCTACTACGAATTCCTGCATTTGCGTTCCTTTATTTGCTTGGGAATGCAGAAAAACATGGATACCGCGGAATGGAACAGTAACATGCTCCGCATTTTGTCCCGCTTGTCCCATTGTCCCGGCGCTTCAAACCTGAACCCATAAAACAATGCACCACGCCCGCAAAGCATGGTGCATCGTATCCATGAGCGGTAGATTTGCCATATCAAGCGGATGTAACTGATTTCAGTTACATCCGCTTCCGTCTGTCAAAGAACCCCTGCTTTCGCCGCGTGAAAGCAGGGGTTCTTTGACAAGCACAAGGCTCCCCCTATGACAGGGGGAGCCTTTGATCAGCAGGGAAGGGAGCGGGCAAGCCCGCCGAGCCCGGTTACATGGCCGCAATGATCTCCACGATCTCCTGGCCGATGCGCTTCTGGGCCTCCACGGTGGCCGCGCCGATATGGGGCGTGCAGGACACCATGGGATGGCTGTACAGCGCCACGTTGCTGGCGGGCTCGTCGGCGTACACGTCCAGGCCGGCAGCCCGGACCTTGCCGGACTCCAGAGCGGCCAGCAGCGCATCCTCGTCCACGTTGCTGCCCCGGGAGGTGTTGATGATCACCACGCCGTCCTTCATCTTGGCAATGCGCTCGGCGTTGATGAGCGCGCCGCCGTCCACAGCGGGGGCGTGGACGGAGATGAAGTCGGACTTGGCCAGCAGCTCATCCATCTCCACATAGGGGATGTCCAGCTGCTCGGAGATCACGGGGATCTGATAGATATCGAAGGCGATGACCTTCATGCCGATGGCCTTGGCCATCACGCCCAGGTGCTGGCCGATGCGGCCGAAGCCCACGATGCCCAGGGTCTTGCCCTGCAGCTCGATGCCCTTGCCATAGGCCTTCTTTTCCCACTTGCCCTCGCGCATGGTGTGACCGGCGATGGACAGATACCGGGCGCAGGCGAACATATGGCCCATGGCCAGCTCTGCCACAGACTGGGAGGAGGCGCGGGGGGTATTCTTCACGTCGATGCCGTTGGCCTTGGCATAGTCCACGTCGATGTTGTCCACACCCACGCCGCCGCGGATGATCAGCTTCAGCTGGCCGCCCTTGGCCGCATCAATGTGCTCCTTGCGGACCTTGGTCTTGGAGCGGACCACGGCCACGTCAAACCCGCGCAGGGCCTCGCCCAGCTGATCGGGCTCATAGAACTGCTCCACTACCTCATGGCCATGCTCCCGCAGCTGCGCCATAGCGGTCTTATCCATACCGTCAGTAACCAGAATACGCATCGTAATAATCTCCTTCCATAATACGAAATGTTGTTGGATATAGGGGGCAGGGGGACGCCGTCCCCCGTTTTGCGTGTTACTTGTGCTCTGCCTCGAACTTGGTCAGGAACTCCACCAGCGCCTGGGCGCCCTCGATGGGCATGGCGTTGTACACGGAGGCCCGCAGACCGCCCACGGACTTATGGCCCTTCAGGTTGTCGAAGCCGGCCTCCTTGGAGGCGGCCACCACGGCGGCGTCCAGCTCCTTGTCGCCGGTGACGAAGGGGATGTTCATCAGGCTGCGGTCCTGGGGCACCACGGCGCCCTTGAACAGCTTGGAGGAATCCAGGAAGTCATAGATGACCTGGGCCTTGGCGATGTTGCGCTTTTCCATTTCCTCCAGACCGCCGATGCTCAGCAGATACTTGAACACCTTGCCGCAGCAGTAGATGGCCCAGCAGTTGGGGGTGTTGTACATGCTGTCGTTGTCGGCATGGGTCTTATACTTCATGTAAATGGGGGTCTTGGGATCCAGGTCGTCCCGGATCAGATCCTCCCGGATGATGACCACGGCCATGCCGGCGGGGCCCACGTTCTTCTGCACGCCGGCCCAGATCAGACCGTAGTCGGACACGTTGCAGGGCCGGGACAGGAACATGGAGGACTGGTCGGACACCAGCACGTGGCCCTTGGTGTTGGGCAGCTTGTGCCAGGTGGTGCCGTTGATGGTCTCGTTCTCGCAGATATAGACGTAGTCGGCGTCCTCGGGAATGTCCAGGTCGGAGCAGTCGGGGATGTAGGAGAAGTTCTTGTCGGCGGAGGAGGCAACCACCTGCACCTCGCCGTACTTCTTGGCCTCGGCAATGGCCTTCTTGGACCATGCGCCGGTCTCCACATAGCAGGCCTTGCCGTTCTTCATCAGGTTCATGGCCACCATGGCGAACTGCAGGGTGCCGCCGCCCTGGATAAACAGGACCTTGTAGTTATCGGGGATGTTCATCAGCTTGCGCAGGTCGGCCTGGGCCTCGTCGGCGATCTGCTGGAACACCTTGGAGCGGTGGCTCATCTCCATGACGCACATGCCGCTGCCGCGGTAGTTCATCATCTCGTCGCGGATCTCCTCCAGCACGGGCTCCGGCATCATAGCAGGACCGGCGGAGAAGTTGAAAGTACGACCGTATTTCATGTTGCTTTTCCTCCTGATTGTTGTGATAGGGTTTTTTGCGGTTTGTTCCTTTTGCTTCTATCTCATAGTATACGGCAAATGTTCCCCAGAATCAACAGGGAAAATCTCAAAAAATCAGCTTCCCTGAAAATTTTTCAGCTTCTCAGAAAAAACGAGAGAAAGGGGAGAGGCGGCAGCGTCCGGTTCCGGGTTGACAGGACCGCGCGACAGTGGTATCATGACAAAGCAATCGACTTTTATTCCAGAAAGAGGTGAGCAAAGTGAGCTTAGGTGACAGTTACGGGCGAAGTATTCAATGTGCCGCTGTGTCCGGCGCTTGCTTTGCGTCGGCTCGTACAGGTAAATAAAGGCCGGATATGACAGCACATTGCCCGGCTTCACTTTCAATTAGGAACACGATGCGATTTTAATTGAAAGGCGGTAATACCATGGCAATGTTCAACGAAGACAAGAACCTCAAAAGCGGAGGCTGCGCGGATGAGATCGCGGCGCTGATAAGGGATGACCTTTCGCCGAAGATGATCCAGGAGCAGCTGGAGAACTATCATAACAGCGATATTGCCAAGTCCATGGAGCAGATGGACCGGCTTGGAAGGATGCGGCTGATCCGCTCCATTGAGCCGGACAAGCTGGCCGGTATTTTCAAGTATGTCGAGCCCCAGGAGGCGGCTGCCTTCCTGAAGGACATCGACACGGCAAGAGCTGTTTTCATTCTGGAAAAGATTGACCCGGATGCTGCGGCGGACATTCTGCGGGAACTGCCCGGCAGCGACAGGTCAGCGATGATCGGGCTGCTCAACGGAGCGCTTCGGAAAAAGATTGAGCTGCTGGTGTCGTTTGACGAGGACGAGATCGGCAGCAGAATGAGCGCCAATTTCATTTCGCTGGATTCGGAAATGACGGTGGGTCAGGCCACCCGGGCGCTTATGGACCAGGCGAAGGAAAACGATAATATCCAAATGCTCTTTGTGACGGCGGAAAACGGCTTTTTCTGCGGCACGGTGGAGCTGCGCGCTCTGCTTATTGCGGAAAAGAACGCGGCTATCGCGCCCCTTATCCAGCACAGATTCCCGTATGTCTACTGCAGCGAGCGCACGGAGGACTGTATCGAGCGGCTGAAAAGCTACTCGGAAAGCGCCATTCCCGTGCTGGATGCCTCCAACTGCATTCTCGGCGTCATCACCCTGAAGGACCTGGTGGAAGCGGTGGACGACGAGATGAGCGACGACTATGCGAAGCTGGGCGGCCTTTCCGCGGAGGAGGATCTGCACGAGCCGCTGCGGGCAAGCCTGAAAAAGCGGATGCCCTGGCTGCTGGTGCTGCTGGTGCTGGGAATGGTTGTTTCAGGCGTTGTGGGCGCATTCGAGAAGGTCGTGTCCCGGCTGACGATCATTATGGCGTTCCAGTCGCTGATCCTGGATATGGCGGGAAATGTGGGAACGCAGTCGCTGGCTGTCACCATCCGTGTGCTGATGGACAAGGAGATCACCGCCCGGAAAAAGCTGGGCCTCGTCTGCAAGGAGATGCGGGTGGGGCTGTTCAGCGGGCTGATTCTGGGCAGTCTTTCCGTGCTGTTTGTGGGCGCTTACATCATGCTGGGCAAGGGCTATCCCGCCCAATATGCGTTTGCGGTTTCGGTGTGCATCGGTGCGGCGCTTCTGCTGGCCATGTTTATCTCCAGCGCCGTGGGAACGCTGATTCCCATGTTTTTCAAGCGAATCGGGGTGGACCCTGCCGTGGCCTCCGGGCCGCTGATTACCACCGTGAACGATCTGGTGGCTGTGGTCACCTACTATGGGCTCAGCTGGCTTCTGCTTCTCCAGGTGCTTCATCTGGGCAGCTGAAGCAAAATGAAACAGGACGGGGGCTTTGCTTTTCGGGAGGCAGGCCCCTGTTTTTGCGGAAACAGGGAATGGCTGATATGCCGGATTGACACCAAACCGTAAAGATGCTATAAAGAGACTGTCGAAAAAAGCTGGCTATAAAAGGAAGAAGATTTTTTGGGGGAACGGGCGGAAAGGACGGCGGCAAGCGGTGGATAAGTGGAAAAAGACCATAATGCATATGGGAGCATACCCGGCGGCGCTGGGAAAATGGGTGCTGCTGGGCGGCGTTATCGGCGTGGCCGGGGGCGCAGTGGGCTCGCTGTTCCACATCGGTGTCAACTATGCCACCGCCGTGCGCCTGGCCCACCCCTGGATCCTATACCTGATGCCGGTGGGGGGCCTTGCCATCGTGGGGCTTTACAAGCTCTGCCATCTGGAGGGCAAGGGCACCAACGCCATCATCGAGTCCGTTCACTTCGGCGAAAGCGTCCCCATTCTGCTGGTGCCGGTGATCTTCGTGTCCACCGTCATTACCCACCTGTGCGGCGGCAGCGCCGGCCGGGAGGGTGCGGCCCTTCAGATCGGCGGCGGCCTGGGCTTCCAGGCGGGCAAGCTCCTGCGCCTGGGGGAAAAGGACCTGCCCCTTGCCACCCTGTGCGGCATGAGCGGCGTGTTCTCCGCCCTGTTCGGCACGCCCCTCACCGCCACGGTGTTCGCCCTGGAGGTCATCAGCGTGGGCGTGCTGTATTACGCGGGCCTGGTGCCCTGCATCACCGCCGCCATGGCGGCCTACGGTGTATCCGCCCTCATGGGGGTGGAGCCCACCCGCTTCACGGTGTCCATGCCCCGGGTGACCCTGGAGCTGATGCTGCCGGTGGTGGTCCTGTCCATTCTGTGCGCCCTGGTCAGCATCCTGTTCTGCAAGGGGCTGCACTGGACGGAGCACCTGCTGACCCGCAGCTTCCGGAATCCCTGGCTGCGGGTGCTGGCCGGCGCGGCCATCCTCATCGTCCTGAGCCTGCTCACCAACGGTGACTACAACGGCGCGGGCATGGACGTCATCGCCCGGGCCCTGCGGGGGAACGTCAGCGGCTGGGCGTGGCTGTGGAAGCTCCTGTTCACCGCCGTCACCATCGGCTGCGGCTTCAAGGGCGGCGAGGTGGTGCCGTCGTTCTTCGTGGGCGCTGCCTTCGGCTGCTTCATGGGGGGGCTCCTGGGCCTGCCTGCGGGCTTTGCCGCGGCCATCGGCCTGGTGGCGGTGTTCTGCGGGGCGGTGAACTGCCCCGTGGCGTCGGTGCTGCTCAGCGTGGAGCTGTTCGGCTCTGCCGGGGCGCCCTACTTCGCCGTGGCCTGCGCCCTGAGCTATCTCCTCTCCGGCTACTGCGGCCTGTACAGCAGCCAGACCATCCTCTATTCCAAGCTCCGTGCGGAGTTCATCAACGTCCGCACCCACGAGTGACAAAAATGTAAGCTCAGACCGGGGAAATGTAAGCCCATTCGATGGCCGCGCATTTCCCCGGTCTGTTATAATAGGCCCCGTAAAGGAGGCATGGATATGCAAATTCTCAATGTAACGGGCCTGAAAAAGGTCTATACCACCCGTTTCGGCGGCAGCCAGGTCACGGCGCTGCGCCAGGTGGACTTCTCCGTGGAGGAGGGGGAATATGTGGCCATTATGGGCGAGTCCGGCTCCGGCAAGACCACCCTGCTGAATATTCTGGCGGCGCTGGATAAGCCCACCGCCGGCCGGGTGGAGCTGGACGGGCGGGACATGTCCGCCGTCCGGGAGTCCGACGCTGCGGCCTTCCGCCGGGACAACCTGGGCTTCGTGTTCCAGGAGTTCAACCTGCTGGACACCTTCACCCTGCGGGACAACATCTATCTGCCCCCTGGTGCTGGCGGGGCGGCCCTACCGGGAGCTGAAGGACCGCCTGGATCCCATCGCCCGCCAGCTGGGCATCCTGGAGCTGCTGGACAAGTATCCCTACGAGGTGTCCGGCGGCCAGAAGCAGCGGGCCGCCGTGGCCCGGGCGCTGATCACTCATCCCCGGCTGATTCTGGCCGACGAGCCCACCGGCGCTCTGGACAGCCGCTCCACCGACGAGCTGCTGGACCTGTTCGCCCAGATCAACCGCCAGGGGCAGACCATCCTCATGGTCACCCACTCCGTCAAGGCCGCCAGCCACGCCGGACGGGTGCTGTTCATCAAGGACGGTCAGGTGTTCCACCAGCTGTACCGCGGCCAGTGTACCGACGAGCAGCTGTACCAGAAGATCGCGGACACCCTGACCATGCTTCAGGCAGGCGGTGACCGGGCATGAAGCTGTACCGTCATCTGGCCTGGGACGGCATCCGGAAAAACAGCCGCCTCTATGTACCGTACCTGCTGACCGGCGTAGGCGCCGTGTCGTTTTTCTACATTCTTGTGGCCCTGGCCAGGCTGCCGGAGGGAACCCTGCCCGGCAGCGGCTCCGTGCAGGTGATCCTGAATCTGGGCAGCTTTGTGCTGTGGGTGTTTTCTCTGCTGCTGCTGTTTTACACCCATTCCTTTCTGATCCGCCGCCGGAACCGGGAGTTTGCTCTGTACAACGTCCTGGGCATGGGCAAGGGGGATATTTCCCGCATTCTCTGCTGGGAGTCTCTGCTGTCCGGCGGCCTGTCCCTGCTGGGGGGCCTGGCCCTGGGCGTGGTGCTGAGCAAGCTGGCGGAGCTGGGCCTTATGCGGGTCATGGGCCTGGAGGCGGACATGACCTATCGGGTGTCCGCAGGGGGCCTGCTGATGGCCCTGGGCCTGTACGGGGCCATTTACCTGCTGATCCTGCTGTCCGCTCTGCTGCGGGTCCGCCGCTCCACCGCCATCCAGCTCATGCGCAGCGAGGCGGTGGGGGAGAAGCCGCCCCGGGCCAATTGGGCCCTGGCGCTGCTGGGCGTTCTGCTGCTGGGGGCGGCCTACTACCTGGCTGTGTCCATCCGGGAGCCTCTGACGGCCCTGACCTGGTTCTTCGCCGCCGTGCTGATGGTCATCGCCGCCACCTATCTGCTGTTTATCTCCGGCTCCGTGACCCTGTGCCGCCTGCTGCAAAGGAATCCCCGGTTCTATTACCGGAAGCGGCATTTCGTGTCCGTTTCCTCCCTGGTCTACCGCATGAAGCGCAACGGCGCAGGCCTTGCCTCCATCTGCATCCTGGGCACTATGGTGCTGGTGATGCTCTCCTCCACCACCTGCCTGTATTTCGGGGCGGAGGATTCCCTCCGTACCCGCTATCCCCGGGCGGAGAACGTTACCGTCTGGTACACGGACCGGGAGGAGCTGTACCGGGACCACTCCGACCTGCACGCCGCCGTCGTCACTGCCGCCCGCAGCCGTGGCGCGCAGATGCAGGACCTGCGGGAGTACCGTTCCTCCTCCTCGGCGCTGACTGTTCGCAACGGCGTCCTGCAGGGCGCAGGCGGCAGCATCAGCGATGCCGTTCAGTTCACCGCCATCCCCCTGTCGGACTACAACGCCGCCATGGGCGCCCGTCTGACCCTGTCCCCGGGCCAGGTGTATATCTGCCATGGCCGGTCCGACTACCGGGAGAGCACCCTGTCCTTCCCCGGCGGCGCTGTCTGGCAGGTGAAGGGCCTGGTGGACAACCTGGCCTCCGGCGGTGACTCCGCCAGCGTGGTCACCCAGCTGACGGCCATCGTCCCCGACGAGGAAATAGCGGACATGGACCGCCTGATGGAGGGCATGAACACCGGCGTGTCCCGCAGCTGGAGCTGCGGCTTCGACCTGGGTCAGGAGCCTGCCTGGGACGAGGGCGACCCTGTGGCCGCCGCCATCCGGGAGGCGCTGGTGTCCCGGCAGGACGATATCCGCTTCAACGTGGAATCCCTGTCGGAGAATCGCGACGATTTCTACGGGTCCTACGGAAGCCTCTTTTTCCTGGGCATCCTGCTGAGCGTGGGCTTCTCTCTGGCCGCGGTGCTCATCATCTATTACAAGCAGATCTCCGAGGGCTACGAGGACCAGGCCCGCTTTGACATCATGCAGAAGGTGGGCATGACCCGCCGGGACATCCGTTCCAGCATCAACAGTCAGCTGCTGCTGGTATTCTTCCTGCCGCTGCTGCTGGCGGGGCTGCATCTGGTCTTCGCCTTCCCCTTTGTCCATAAGCTGCTGCTTCTGTTCAACCTCTGGAACACCCGCCTGCTGGTGGGCACCACCGCCGCCAGCTTCCTGGCCTTTGCGGTGCTGTACACCCTGGTGTACCGCGCCACCTCCACCGCCTATTACCACATCGTCAGCGACGGAGGGGACCGCTGATGCGCCGGGCCGGCCGCCGCCATGACCGTGTCCCTTACGGACCGTCTGCTCCGGAAGCTGGAGCCATAAAAAATCAACCCCGGAGGCATTCTGCCTCCGGGGTTGAACACTGTTGTAAACGCCTCGCAGAGCTTGCCGCCCGCAGGCGGCAGACTGCAATTTTTATCAAAAAAAGCAGGGCTTTTTTTGATATTTACATCCACATGGCGAAGGGCCGCAGCAGGCCGCCCAGCACTCTGTGCAGCAGGGGCCGGTGCTCCCAGTCCGCCCGGGTCACCTGCCGGGACTTTTCCATAATGCCGTCCATGTCCTCCAGCAGCGTCTCTATGGCCGGCGCGCCGTACAGCAGGGTGCCGCACTCGAAGTGCAGCTGGAAGCTGCGGTAGTCCATGTTCACGGACCCCACGAACGCCGCCTCCCGGTCCGCCAACACGGTTTTCCCGTGCAGCAGCCCCGGGGTGAACCGATAGATCTTCACGCCGTGGTTCAGCAGCTCCCCGAAATAGCTCTCCGCCACCATAAAGGCGAACTTGTGGTCCGGGATGCCGGGCATCATCAGCCGCACGTCCACGCCGCTGCCGGCGGCCATGCACAGGGCCTTCTCCATGGACTCATCAATGGCCAGATACGGCGAGGTGATGTACACCATGTGCTTGGCCCCGCCGATCAGCTGCAGAAACGCGTCCTCGGCAGAGGACACCGGGTTGCTGTCCGGCCCGTCCGCGATGGGCTGCACAAAGCCCTGCCCCGCCGCGCTGCTCTGGGGCCGGTAATAGTCGTGCTCCTGCTGCAGGGAGCCGCCCATGCGCTCCCACATATAGATGAACTCCCGGGTCAGAGTCCAGCAGGCCTGGCCCTCCAGCCGGATGCCGTCATCCTTCCAATAGCCGAACCGCTCGGTGATGTTGGCGTACTCGTCGGCGATATTGGCCCCGCCGGTATAGGCGGTGTCCCCGTCGATGCAGGCGATCTTCCGGTGGTCCCGATAGTTGAAGTACAGCCGGTTCACATAGTGGTGCACCGGGTTGAAGATCAGCACCTCCGCCCCAATGCGCCGCAGCTCCTCCACGGCCTCCTCGGGCATGCGCATCATGCTGCCGAAGTCGTCGAACAGCACCTTGATCTCCACGCCCTGTCCGGCCTTCCGCCGGAAAATATCCATCAGCCGGTCCCACAGCTGCCCCTCGGCCATGATGTAAAACTCCATGAAAATGAAGTGCTCCGCCTGCTCCATGCGCTCCAGCATGTCCTCCAGATACGCCTCGCCGGTGGGCAGATACACGGCCCCGGTGCCGGTGTACAGGGGGAAGCCCTGCCGGTCCAGATACGCCGCCAGGCGTCCCCACTCCGGGTGCTCCCGCCGCAGCTTCTCCACCTGGAGGCGGCTGGCCTCCCGCCGGGCCTCGGATTCCTGGGGTCTGGGCAGCTTTTTCAGGTCCAGCCGCTTCTGGGGATGGTCCCCGTTCCACAGCCAGTACAGGATCAGCCCCACCACCGGCACCGTTAGGATCAGCAGGGTCCAGCCCAGCTTATACGAGCTGCCGCCGGGCCGGCTGTTGATGCGGAAGGCATAGGCCAGAGCCAGCAGCTCCAGCACTGTGTACGCCATAGCCATCCGCTGCCGCAGCAGATCGCTGAGAAACAGCACCAGCGCGATCTGGGCCAGCAGCAGCACCGCCACCAGTCCCAGCCGCAGCGCCGCGGATATGCGCCGCTCTGTCTTTTGCTGCACCTTCGGTTTCTTCAACGGAAATCCTTCCTCCTTTCCCACTGTCCCCGCCGCTCATCGGCGGTGTATGGGTATCTAAGGGTGTCTGTTTTGCGGCCCGCTGAGGGCAGCGAGCTCTACAGCCTTGGCTCTCCCTCTGGGAGAGCTGTCGGCGCAGCCGACTGAGAGGGCCTGTAGGGACGGACAACCCCGTTCGCCCGCAGGTCACTGCTGAGAGGACCGCAGCAGCTCCTGCTGAATGTCCCACAGCTTCCGGGACAGGTCTACCACATACTTGTGGGGATAATCGAACCGCTTCACCTCGTCCCACAGGGTGTCCACCTGCTGGCGGCAATAGGCCTGGATCTCCGGCAGGGAAGGGGAGTCATACACCCGCTTGCCACTGAGGAAAATAGGCACCAGCAGCTCCCGGGCCGTGAAGTTGTACACGGTTTTCTTTTTCCAGGTGGCCATGGGGTCGAAGATCTCCATGTCCTGGCTGTCGTCCACCGTCTCGTCGTGGAGGGTGATCAGGTCGGCAATGGCCTTGCCGGTATCCCGGCCATAGAAGCGGTAGACCTTCTTGAAGTGGGGGATGGTGATCTTCTCCACGTTTTCGCTGACCTTGATCTTGGGGATGATGTTTCCCTCATCGTCCTCCACCGCCGCCAGCTTGTATACGCCGCCGAACACCGGCTCGGACCGGGCGGTGATCATCCGCTCACCCACGCCGAACATATCGATCTGGGCGCCCTGCAAAAACAGATCCTGGATCAGATACTCGTCCAGGGAGTTGGACACGGTGATTTTGCATTCGGTCCACCCGGCGTCGTCCAGCATCTTCCGGGCCTTCCGGGTCAGATACGCCATGTCGCCGGAGTCCAGCCGGATGCCGCACTTGGTGATGCCCATGGGCTTGAGCACCTCATTGAAGGCCCGGATGGCGTTGGGCACGCCGGATTTCAGGGTGTTGTAGGTATCCACCAGCAGCGTGGCGTTGGTGGGGTAAATTTCGCAGTACGTCTTGAAAGCATCATACTCCGTGTCGAACATCTGCACCCAGGCGTGAGCCATGGTGCCCCCGGCGGGCACGCCGTACAGCTGGTCGGAGATGGTGCAGGCGGTGCCGCCGCAGCCGCCGATATACGCGGCCCGTGCGCCGATGATGGCGGCGTCGGCGCCCTGGGCCCGGCGGGAGCCGAACTCCAGCACCGTGCGGCCCCGTGCAGCCCGGACGATGCGGTTGGCCTTGGTGGCAATGAGACTCTGGTGGTTGATGGTCAGCAGGGTAAAGGTCTCGATAAGCTGTGCTTCAATGGCCGGAGCCCGCACCACCACCAGGGGCTCCTTGGGGAACACCGGGGTCCCCTCCGGCACGGCGTAAATGTCGCCGGTAAACCGGAAATTGGCCAGATATTCCAGAAATTCCTCGCAGAACAGGTTCCGCCCCCGAAGATACGCAATGTCCTCCTGGGTGAAGTGCAGGTTCTCGATGTAGTCGATCAGCTGCTCCAGGCCCGCGGCGATGGCAAAGCCACCCTGGTCCGGCACCCGGCGGAAGAACACGTCAAAATACGTGATCTTATCCTTGAAGCCGTTCTCGAAATACCCGTTGCCCATGGTCAGCTCATAAAAGTCGCAGAGCATGGTCATGTTCAGCTTTTCCTCAATGTTCATCCTTCAATACCTCAGATTTTCGTTATACTTGCAGGGGTGCCCGCCTATGATAGCCGGTTTCCGCCCCAATGCAATCGTTTGCTTTACGCATCCCTGCGGAAATAGTGCTTGGCGCAGAATTCCCGCCGCACCTCAATGCGGCCCTCGTCTGCCAGCCAGTCCACAAAGTTGGCAAAATTCCGCTCCACCACGCTGAACTTGAACTCATTGTGGGTCCGGACGTTTTCTTTTTTGCAGAAGGTATAGATCCACTGGTCAAAGGACATGCCGTCCTCCAGGCAGTCCAGTACCTCCTGCCCCTTGTCCAGGATAAACGCAAGGTTCCGGTCGATCAGCGGCCCGATATCCGTCAGCACCTGCTTGTGGGCGATGATGTATGCCGGGCACCGCAGCGCCCGCAGGCTCTCCTTGCTTTCCAGGTCCCGGGCGATGAACATGCTGGTGGGCAGCTTGGCCCCCTCGATCTGCCCCTCGTCAATGAGGCAGTCTCCCACATAGGCCACGTTGTCCGGGGTCACAATGCCGATGTGTCCGGCGGAGTGTCCCGGCAGCTGCAATATGCCGAACCGCGCCCCGCAGAAGTCCACATGGTCTGCGTCGGCGGGGATGATCACGTCCGCCAGAAAGCACTCCTCCAGGAAGTATTCGTGGCTCTTGCCATAGGTCAGGGCCACATAGTTGGCCCGGTACGCATCGGGATTCACGGAGATGCCCGACTCGATGATCTGGGCCGCCGCCTGGCAGCCGTACCGCTGCTGCAAGTAGCGGACGTTGCCTGTGTGGTCAAAGTGGGCGTGGGAGCACAGAATCCCCCGCAGCCGGAACCCGTTGTCCTCCATAAGATTCGTCAGGGCGCTGCGGTCCAGCTTGGCGTATCCCGTGTCCATCAGCACGATGTCCGTGTCCGTCAGCTTATATACCGGCATCAGCGCCGTGGCCCCCACGGCGGCATAGGTTCTTCCGTATACGTGCCGCAGCTCCATATTTCGTCCCCCTCCATGGTGCAATATTCCATATTATATACCCTTCGACGGGAAAAAACAACCTCGGAAAAATTTCCGTTTACCCCCTATGCAAAACCAGAAAAATAAGGTAAAATACACCTGAGTATAGATAGGGAGGATTCTGTCAATGGACGAACCGAAGTATAAGCGGGTGCTGCTGAAGATCAGCGGCGAGGCCCTGGCCGGCGACAAGCACTTCGGCCTGGACTTCCAGGTCATGGGCCGGGTGGCCGACGTCATCAAGGAGTGCGTGGCCATGGGCGTCCAGGTGGGCGTGGTCATCGGCGGCGGCAACTTCTGGCGCGGCGTCAAAAACGGCGAGGGCCACATCGAGCGCACCCGCGCAGACCATATGGGCATGCTGGCCACCGCCATGAACTGCATGGCCATGGCCGACGTGCTGGAGCAGAAGGGCGTGGACGTCCGGGTCCAGACGGCGCTGGAGATCAAGGAGGTGGCGGAGCCCTACATCCGGGCCCGTGCCGTGCGCCATCTGGAAAAGGGCCGCGTGGTGATCTTCGGCTGCGGTGTGGGCTGCCCCTTCTTCTCCACGGATACCGCCGCCGTGCTTCGCGCCGCCGAGATCGGCGCCGATGTGATCCTGCTGGCCAAGAACATCGATGGCGTGTACGACTGCGACCCCGCCAAGAACGCCAATGCCGTGAAGTTCGACGCCATCACCTACGACGAGGTGCTCAAGCGCCGCCTGGCCGTCATGGATTCCACTGCCACCAGCCTGTCCATGGACAACCACATTCCCGTGCTGGTGTTCGCGCTGAAGGACCCCTACAACATCGTCCGTGCCCTGCGCGGCGAAAAAATCGGAACAATTGTGAAGGAGGCATAACCCCATGCTGAAAGACGAGTACAAGATTTACGAGGAAAAAATGAAAAAGAGCATCGAATCCGTTGCCAACGACTTTGCCGCCGTCCGCGCAGGCCGTGCCAACGCCTCCGTGCTCAACCGCATCCATGTGGACTACTACGGCACCCCCACCCCCATCCAGCAGATCGCGTCCGTGGCCTCTCCCGATCCCCGCAGCCTGGTCATCACCCCCTGGGACGCCTCTGCCCTCAAGGGCATTGAAAAGGCCATCCAGGAGTCCGACCTGGGCATCAACCCCCAGAACGACGGCAAGTCCATCCGCCTGAGCTTCCCCCAGCTGACGGAGGAGCGCCGCAAGGACCTGGTCAAGCAGATCCGCAAGTATACCGAGGGCGGCAAGGTGGCCGTGCGCAACATCCGCCGCGACGCCATGGAGAATTTCAAGAAGCAGCAGAAGGCCTCCGAGATCACCGAGGACGAGCTGAAGATGGCGGAAAAGGACCTGCAGAAGCTGACCGACGACAGCTGCAAGGAGCTGGATAAGCTCCTGGAAAACAAGGAAAAGGAGCTTCTGTCTGTCTGATGGGCCTGTTTTCCAAAAAGATCCATCATCACGGGGCGGGGCAGGTGGACATGAGCCGCCTGCCCCGCCACATCGCTATTATTATGGACGGCAACGGTCGTTGGGCGAAGCAGCGCGGCCTGCCTCGCACTGCCGGACATAAAGTAGGGGCCGAGACCTTCCGCAAGATCGCCACCTATTGCAAGGATCTGGGGGTGGAATACCTGACGGTGTACGCCTTCTCTACGGAGAACTGGAAGCGTCCCGCCGACGAGGTGGGGGTCATCATGGGCCTTCTGAAGCAATATATGCTGGAGGCCATCGACTCTATGGAGCGCGATCAGATCCGCCTGCGCTTTCTGGGGGACCTGTCCGCCATCTCGCCGGAGCTTCAGGCTCTGGTGGACCGCACCAATGAGATTTCCAGCCATATCCACGGCTTTCAGGCCAACGTCTGTCTGAACTACGGCGGCCGGGACGAGATCCTCCACGCCGCCCGCCGCTTCGCACAGGACTGCACCCGGGGCGAGGCCGTCCCGGAGGACCTTACCGAGGAGGGCTTTTCCTCCTATCTGTACTCTGCCGGCATCCCGGACCCGGAGCTCATCATCCGCACCAGCGGCGAGGAGCGCCTGTCCGGCTTTCTGCTGTGGCAGTGCGCCTATTCGGAGTTTTACTTCTGCGATACCCTGTGGCCGGACTTCGACAGCCGGGCCCTGGACCAAGCCATCATCGCCTACCAGAGCCGCGACCGGCGGTTCGGCGGCGTGAAATAGAGAGGATACAACTATGAAACAGAGGATATTGGTGGCTGTGGTGGGGATTCCCGCCCTGCTGGCGGTGCTGTGCATCGCCCCGGCCTGGGCCACGGCTCTGCTGCTGGCGGCCCTGACCGTCATCGCCGCCCACGAGCTGCTGACGGCGGTGTGCGGCCCGGACAAGGCCCGCCGCTGGACGGTGCTTCCCGCCGTGTGCGGCGTGCTGCTGCTGGCCCGGGCGGTGTGGCCCGGCTGCGCCGCCCTGGAGGGCCTGCTGCTGGCAGCGGCCCTGACCCTGCCCCTGTCCGGGGTCCTGACCTATGGAAAGCCTCATGCCCTGACGTTTACCGACGTGTGCGCCATGGCCGCGGCGGGCTTTGCCATTCCCTGGGCCTTCTCCGGGCTGTATGGCCTGCGTACCCTGGATAACGGCTATCTCCTGGTGCTGACGCCCCTGGTGGCGGCCTTCTGCAGCGACTCCCTGGCCCTGTTCACCGGCATGGCCTGCGGAAAGCATAAGCTGGCCCCTCTGGTCAGCCCCCACAAAACCGTGGAGGGTGCCCTGGGCGGTCTGGCAGGCGGCATGGCCGGCATGGCCGTTTTCTGCGCGGTGTTCCGGGCCATGACCCACACGGCCCTGAGCTATTCCCTGTGCATTGCCCTGGGCCTGCTGGGCGCGGTGCTGGGGGAGCTGGGGGATCTGAGCTTCTCCGCCGTCAAGCGCCAGTACGGCATCAAGGATTACGGGCGCCTGCTGCCGGGCCACGGCGGCGTGCTGGACCGGTTCGACAGCGTGCTGTTTGCCGCCCCGGTGCTGTGCGCCCTGCTGCGGGCCCTGGCGGCGTAAGGGGAGGGCGTCCATGACAAAAACCATCTCCCTGCTGGGCTCCACCGGCTCCATCGGCCGCCAGACCCTCCAGGTGGCCCGTGAGCTGGGCCTTACCGTGGCGGCCCTTACCGCCAACCGCCAGGTGGACCTGCTGGAGCGGCAGGCCCGGGAGTTTCACCCCCGGCTGGCGGTGCTGTATGACCGGGACGCCGCCCGTCAGCTGCGCCTGCGGCTGTCGGATACGGATATCCAGGTGGCGGAGGGGCCGGAGGGTCTGCTGCTGGCGGCCCGGCTGCCCCAGGCCGACACCGTGGTCACTGCCGTTATGGGCAGCGTGGGCCTGGAGCCCACCCTGGCCGCCATCCGGCAAAAAAAACGCATCGCCCTGGCCAATAAGGAGACCCTGGTCTGCGCCGGGGAGCTGGTCATGGCCCAGGCGGAGCGCTGGGGGGCGGACATCGTCCCCGTGGACTCCGAGCACAGCGCCATTTTCCAGAGTCTCCAGGGCTGCCGGGACCGGAATGAGGTCCGGCGGCTGCTGCTGACCTGCTCCGGCGGCCCCTTCTTCGGCCGCACCTATCAGCAGCTGGAGTCCGTCACCCCCGCCGATGCATTGAAACACCCTAACTGGAGCATGGGTGCAAAAATCACCATCGACTCTGCTACCCTGATGAACAAGGGCCTGGAGGTCATCGAGGCCATGCGGCTGTACCGACTGCCGGTGGAGCAGGTGGACGTGGTGATCCACCGCCAGAGCATCGTCCACTCCCTGGTGGAGTACCGGGACGGGGCCATGATCGCCCAGTTGGGCACCCCGGATATGAAGCTGCCCATCCGCTATGCCTTCACCTGGCCCTACCGGGCCCCCAGCCCGGACCGGCCCCTGGACCTGCTGACCTGCGGCGAGCTGACCTTCCGGGCTCCGGACCTGGACGCCTTCCCCTGCCTGCGCATCGCCCGCCAGTGCGCCAGAACCGGCGGCACCGCCTGCGCCATTATGAACGGTGCCAACGAGGCGGCGGTGGCCCTGTTTCTGCAGGAGCGTGTGGGCTTCAACGACATTCCCCGCCTGGTGGAGTCCGCCCTTTCCCGGGTGGAGGTGAAATATGCCCCGGACCTTCCGGATATACTGGAAGCAGACAGACAGGCGCGAGCCGCTGTACTGCAAACGGTAGGAGACATGGTATGATCTATATTTTAGCTGCGATCCTGATATTCGGCGTGCTCATCGCCGTCCACGAGCTGGGCCACTTCCTGGCGGCCAAGGCCTGCGGCGTGCGGGTCAACGAGTTCGCCATCGGCATGGGCCCCGCCCTGTTCAAAAAGACCAGGGGCGATACCACCTATGCTCTGCGCCTGCTGCCCATCGGCGGCTTCTGCGCCATGGAGGGGGAGGAGGAGGACTCCGACGACCCCGCTGCCCTGAATAACCAGGGCTTCTGGCGCAAGCTCCTGATCTTTGCCGCCGGCGCCCTGATGAACTTCCTCACGGGCCTTGTCATCATTCTGGTGCTTTACGCCGGGGTCAAGGCCGTCAATGTCCCGGTGATCCACGGCTTCGCCGACGGCTGCCCGCTGGAATCCGCCTCCGGCCTTCAGGTGGGCGACCGCATCCTGTCCATCGACGGGGAGCGCATCTACACCTTCAGCGACGTGTCCCTGCTGCTGGGCCGCAACAAGACCGGCGACTTCGACCTGGTCATCCGCCGGGACGGCCAGAAGCTCCGTCTGGAGAATTTCCACATGGAGCGCGGCGAGTACCTGGATCAGTCCGGCCAGAAATTCACCGGCTTCGGCCTGTATTTCGGCGCCCAGGAGCTGACCTTCGGCGGGCGGCTGAAATACTGCTGGGACCAGGCGGTGGACTTTGTCCGCCTGGTGCGCCTGAGCCTCCAGATGCTCATCACCGGTGAGGCGGGCTTTTCTGATATGAGCGGCCCCGTGGGCATCGTATCCACCATCACCACCGTGGGCGAGCAGTCGGAAAATGCCCGGGCCGCCGCCGCCAACATCGCGTATCTGGCGGCCCTCATCGCCGTGAACCTGGCGGTGATGAACCTGCTGCCCCTGCCCGCTCTGGACGGCGGCAAGATTTTCTTCCTGGTGGTCAACGCCCTGTCCCTGCGCATCATCCGCAAGCAGATCCCCGCCAGGTTTGAAAATTACGTCCATCTGGCCGGCTTTGTCCTTCTCATGGGCCTCATGCTGGTCATCACCTTCCACGACGTCATCAAGCTGTTTCAATAGCGGCGGACCGTCCCGGAATGGGGCCGGCGTCTTTGCCGGCCCCATTTCGCCGCCCCGTGCGGCGCATTTTACTCGCAAGGAGGATATAAACCATGAGCAAGCAGATTCATGTGGGCGCCGTGGCCGTGGGCGGCGGCGCGCCGGTCAGCATCCAATCCATGTGCAATACCCCCACCCAGGACGTGGAGCGTACCGTCTCCCAGATCCTCCGCCTGGAGGGGGCCGGGTGCCAGATCATCCGGGTGGCGGTGCCGGATATGGACGCCGCCCGGGCCATCGGCCCCATCCGCCGCCGCATCCACATCCCCCTGGTGGCGGATATCCACTTTGACTACCGCCTGGCCCTGGAGTGCGTCCGCCAGGGGGTGGACAAGATCCGTATCAACCCCGGCAACATCGGCTCCGCGGAAAAGGTCCGTGCCGTGGCCGATGCCTGCCGGGACCGGGGCATCCCCATCCGCATCGGCGTCAACGGCGGCTCCCTGGAGCGGGAGCTGCTGCAAAAATACGGCGGCGTTACCGCCCAGGCCCTGGTGGACAGCGCCCTGGGCCACGTCCGCCTGCTGAACGACTGCGGCTTCGACGATATCTGCATCTCCGTCAAGTGCTCCCGGGTACCGGTGAACATGGAGGCCTACCGCATGCTCCACCAGCAGACGCCCTATCCCCTGCACCTGGGGGTCACCGAGGCCGGCACGCCCCGCCTGGGGGTGCTGAAATCCGCCATCGGCATCGGCGGCCTGCTGTGCCAGGGTATCGGCGATACCCTCCGGGTCAGCCTGACGGCGGACCCGGAGGAGGAAGTCCGGGCCGCTCTGGATATTCTCTCTGCCGCCGGCCTGCGGCAGACGGGGCCCAACCTGATCTCCTGTCCCACCTGCGGCCGCACCAAATACGACATGATCCCCATCGCCCGGGAGGTGGAGCGCCGCCTCCAGGGCTGCACCAAGCCCATCACCGTGGCCGTCATGGGCTGCGTGGTCAACGGCCCCGGCGAGGCCCGGGCTGCCGATGTGGGCATCGCCGGAGGCGACGGCGAGGGCCTGCTGTTCCGCCATGGCGAAATTCTGTACAAGGTGCCCCAGGACAAGCTGGTGGACGCCCTGATGGACGAGATCGACAAGCTATAAGGAGGGATGCCCTCATATGTGCGATAAAATACCGTTTTTTACCTTTTTTGAGAGCTTCGTGCCGCCCCGTGAGCTGGGCCTGCTGCTCCACGACGCCTGCGTGGTGGGCGGCAGCATGGACCGTGCCCAGCGCACCATGGAGCTGGAGCTCACCGCCTCCGCCCCGCTGCCGGAGGCCGCCGTCGCCGCCCTGCGCCAGCTGCTGATGGACCAATACGGCCTGCGCCAGCTGCGCCTGAGCTTCCGCACCCCCCAGCGCGCAGATGACAGGTCCGACGTCCTCATGGGCCGGGAGATCAAGGGCAAGCCCGTCTCCATCGACGGCCTGAACCCCAAAATGGGCGCCGTGGTGGTGGAGGGCAAGGTCTTTGCCGCCGAGTGCTACGAGACCCGCAAGCCCGGCGTCTGGCGGCTGACCTTCGACATGACGGACTACCGGAATTCCGTCACCGTCACCAAGTACATGGAGGGCAAGGAGGCCCAGTCCATGCAGAACGCCGTGTCCCCGGGCATGTGGCTCCGGGTCCAGGGCAATGTGGAGCTGAGCCGGGACGGCAAGGACATTCAGCTGCGCCCCTTCCACATCATGAAGATCCCCCACAAGCCCCGGGAGGACACCGCCCCGGAGAAGCGGGTGGAGCTGCACCTGCACACGAAGATGTCCAACATGGACGCCCTGACCGACACCGCCTCCGTCATCAGGCAGGCCATCTCCTGGGGCCACCCGGCCATTGCCATCACCGACCACGGCGTGGCCCAGTCCTTCCCCGACGCCTGGCACACCGCCAAGGGCAAAATTAAAATTCTCTACGGCGTAGAGGGCTATTTCATCAACAATCTGGACGACCGCATCGCCGTCCACGGCCCCCAGGACCAGGACTTTTCCGACGAGATCGTTTGCTTCGATATTGAGACCACCGGCCTGAAGGTGGACCGGGAGGCCATCACCGAGATCGGTGCCGTGGTGCTGAAAAACGGCCAGGTCACCGACCGGTTCCAGACCTTCGTGAACCCCGGCCGCCGCCTGACGCCGGAGATCATCGGCCTCACCGGCATCACCGACGCCATGCTTTCCGGCGCCCCGTCCCCCAAGGAGGCCCTGACGGCCTTTCTGGACTTTGTGGGCGGCCGTCCCCTGGCGGCCCACAACGCCGAGTTCGACATCAGCTTCATCCGGGCCGGCTGCCGCCGGGAGGGCATCCCCTTTGACCCCACCTATGTGGACTCCCTGATCCTGGCCCAGAACCTGCTGCCCCAGCTTCACAAGTTCAAGCTGGACATTGTGGCCGAATACCTGGACCTGCCCGCCTTCAACCACCACCGGGCCTCCGACGACGCGGCCATGGTGGCCTACATGCTGATCCCGTTCTTTGAGAAGCTGGAGCGGGAGCTGGGCATCCGCCGTCTCCAGGACATCAACCCCCAGATGCTGAAGCTGCGGCCCCAGGGCAGCAAGTCCAGCCGCTTCCCCAAGCACATCATCATTCTGGCCAAGAACAAAATGGGCCTCAAGCACCTGTACCAGCTGATCTCCGCCTCCAATCTGCAATACTTCAAGCGGGTGCCCATCATCCCCAAAACCGAGCTGATGGCCCATCGGGAGGGGCTCATCATCGGCTCGGCCTGCGAGGCCGGGGAGCTGTTCCAGGCGGTGAAGGACCACAAGGACTGGGCCGAGCTCAAGCGCATCGCCTCCTTCTATGACTATCTGGAGATCCAGCCCATCTGCAACAATATGTTCATGCTCCGCAACGGCGACGTCCAGTCGGAGGAGGAGCTGCGGGAGTTCAACCGCACCATCGTCCGCCTGGGCCGGGAGCTGAACAAGCCCGTCTGCGCCACCGGCGACGTCCACTTCCAGGAGCCGGAGGACGAGACGTACCGCCATATTCTCCTGGCCAGCAAGAAGTTCCCCGATGCCGACGCGCCTCTGCCCATCTACTTCAAGACCACCACCGAGATGCTGGAGGAGTTTTCCTATCTGGGCCAGGACCTGGCCCATCAGGTGGTCATCGACAATCCCCGCCGCATCGCCGATCTGGTGGAGGAAATTGAGCTGCTGCCTCCGGGCCAGCTGTTCCCGCCCCGCCTGGAAAACTCCCAGGAGGACCTGAACCGCCTGGTGTGGGACAAGTGTCACGCCCTGTACGGCGACCAGCCCCCCCAGCTGGTGGTGGACCGGCTGAATGTGGAGCTGGGCAGCATCCTGGGCAAATACGACGTGGTGTATATGTCCGCCCAGAAGCTGGTGCAGCGCAGCCTGGAAAACGG
>OCHN01000745.1_pt1 | contig 31517 bp, 37 predicted proteins | sample 1538911 | NCBI WGS metagenome assembly OCHN01 (sample SAMN04571736, study PRJEB22368) | human gut metagenome | biome: human gut; material: stool | host: Homo sapiens | place: Luxembourg | collected 2013-01-11 | reverse complement strand
ATGGCAACCGTCAGGGCGGTTATCAGCAGCGCGGCGGTCAGGGCGGTTATGGCAACCGTCAGGGCGGCTATCAGCAGCGTGGCGGTCAGGGCGGTTATGGCAATCGTCAGGGTGGCTATCGTCCTCGCACAGCCGACTACGATCCAAATGCAAAGTACAGTCTCAAGAAGAGAATAGAATATAAGGAAGTCAACGTAGACCCGGATGCACCGGTACGTCTGAACAAGTTCCTCGCCAACGCCGGCGTTTGCAGCCGTCGTGAGGCCGACGCATTCATCCAGGCAGGTGTGGTTACCGTCAACGGACAGGTGGTCACAGAGCTCGGTACAAAGGTGAAGCGCAGCGACGAGATCAAGTTCCACGACCAGAACGTGTCTCTTGAGAAGAAGGTCTACGTGCTCCTCAACAAGCCAAAGGACTATGTTACAACAAGCGACGACCCACAGCAGCGCAAGACTGTGATGGACCTCGTGAAGAACGTTTGTCCTGAGCGCATCTATCCTGTAGGACGCCTCGACAGAAACACCACCGGTGTGCTTCTGCTCACCAACGACGGCGACCTCGCCAGCAAGCTCACCCATCCTAAGTTCTTGAAGAAGAAGGTCTACCACGTATACCTCGACAAGAACGTCACTGCCCACGACATGCAGCAGATTGCCGAGGGCATCACTCTCGACGACGGTGAGGTGCATGCAGACGCCATCGAGTATGCTCATCCTACAGACAAGAGCCAGGTGGGCATCGAGATCCACAGCGGCCGCAACCGTATCGTGCGCCGTATCTTCGAAAGCCTCGGCTATAGAGTGGTGAAGCTCGACCGCGTTCAGTTTGCAGGACTCACAAAGAAGAACCTGCGTCGTGGCGACTGGCGCTTCCTCACCGAGAAGGAGGTTGACATGCTGCGCATGGGAGCGTTCGAATAATCGAATACAACTATAAGGAAGGCTCAGAGAAGAACTCTGGGCTTTCTGAGTTTTTCTTCACAGCGGCGGATTGTCACATCCGGCAGCTGTAGTAAAGAATAGCAAAACAACAAGAAATCAACTCAATATGAAAAGAACAAAAGTTGTTGACGCGTTGAAGCTCACCGATTTCGGTTCAACGGTCAACGTGAAAGGCTGGGTTAGGACACACCGCAGCAGCAAGGCTGTAGACTTCATCGCCCTTAACGACGGTTCTACGATAAAGAATATACAGGTCGTAGTAGACCCATCAAAGTTTGATGCCGAGATGCTCAAGCAGATCACCACAGGTTCGTGCATCAGCGCCACCGGTGTTCTCGTTGAGAGCCAGGGTGCCGGTCAGACGGTAGAGATCCAGTGTGAGAGCCTCGAGGTGTATGGTCTTTGCGGCAGCGACTATCCGATGCAGAAGAAGGGCCAGAGCTTCGAGTATATGCGTCAGTATGCCCACATGCGTCTGCGTACCAACACTTTCGGTGCCGTGATGCGCATCCGTCATAACATGGCGATGGCTATACACACATATTTCCATGAGCATGGATTCTTCTATTTCCATTCTCCTATCATCACGGCGAGCGACTGCGAGGGAGCCGGACAGATGTTCCAGGTTACCACAAAGAACCTCTACGACCTGAAGAAGGACGAGGATGGCAAGATAAAGTATGATGACGACTTTTTCGGCAAGCAGACATCGCTTACGGTGAGCGGACAGCTCGAGGGTGAGCTTGGAGCAACGGCTCTCGGTGCTATCTATACCTTCGGTCCTACCTTCCGTGCAGAGAATTCCAACACTCCACGCCACCTTGCAGAGTTCTGGATGGTGGAGCCGGAGGTGGCATTCATCGACCTCGCCGACCTGATGGACCTTGAGGAAGACTTCATCAAATATTGTATCCGCTGGGCTCTTGAGCATTGTCAGGACGATCTGGAGTTCCTCAACAAGATGATTGACAAGGGACTCATCGAGCGTCTGAAGGACGTTCTCGAGTCAGACTTCGTACGTCTGCCATACACCGAGGGCATCAAGATTCTGCAGGATGCCATCGCCAAGGGCAGAAAGTTCGAGTTCCCATGCGAGTGGGGCGACGACCTCGCTTCTGAGCATGAGCGCTACCTCGTGGAGGAATACTTCAAGAAGCCTGTCATCATGACAAACTATCCTAAGGCTATCAAGGCATTCTATATGAAGATTGATGATGAGGAGTCTGGATTCGGCGGCAAGAGCGGCCAGACCGTTCAGGGCACCGACGTTCTCTTCCCGCAGATCGGCGAGATCATCGGAGGTTCCGTACGTGAGGAAAGCCTTGAGAAGCTGACGGCAGAAATCAATGAGCGCCATATCCCGATGAAGGATATGTGGTGGTATCTCGACACACGTAAGTACGGAACATGTCCTCACGGTGGTTTCGGACTCGGTTTCGAGCGTCTCATCCTCTTCGTCACAGGTATGCAGAACATCCGCGACGTGATTCCTTTCCCAAGGACACCTAAGACGGCAGAGTTCTAATCGACAACGTACATACTTTTCTTTAAGACTATTAATAATGAAGCCTGGGAATCGCACCGCTTGCGATATCCCAGGCTTTTTCAGTCTGATTCGGTAATAGTAAATAGAGTAAACGTCCTGATGACCGATTGGGGTTTAAATCCATTATCCATACAATTACACCGACAGAAATATATGTCCGGATTTTCCCCCACAGCGTGGGGAATGAAACCCCACATTAGGGGGTGTTGTTCCCCACGCTGTGGGGGGATTTCGCGGTAATCCTTATCGTAATGTCGTTCCTGTCGGTTATCCCTCTATTTCTCCACCAACACGATACCCATGCCGCCCTCTTCCAGCGTTATGATATGGCGCTTATACAGGTCGCCTATAGCCTTCTTGAAAGTCTTCTTGCTCACCTGGAAGCGGTCGTAGATATCTTCTGCATTGCTCTTGTCGCCAAGGTTGCAGTAGCCGTTGTTCTCCTTGAGGTAGTCGAGCAGGGTGTCGGAAAATTCTCTCGACAGCTTCTTTCCCGTGGGCTGCAGCGTAACGTCGATCTTGCCGTCGGGGCGCACGGTGCCGATATATCCCTTCATGCGGTCGCCGGTGTGGATATATTTGAATATCTGATCCTTGTATACCAGTCCGCCGTATTTGTTGTCTATAATCACCTTGAATCCCAGATCCGTCTTCTGCCATACCAACAGGTCCACCTCCTGTCCGTGTCTGTAGTCGGGAGTCTCCTCGCTGAGATACCTCTCCACCTTTGCCGAAGCCATGATGCGGTAGCTCTCCTTGTCGAGGTGTATGTGTACGATATACGAGTTTCCCCTCACCATCTTCATCTTCTGTTCGCGGAAGGGGCAGAAGAGGTCCTTCATCAGTCCCCAGTCGAGAAATGCTCCGAACTGGTTTGTCCAAGCCACTTCGAGGTAAGCAAACTCGCCCACCATCGCCTTTGGAGTCAGCGTGGTGGCTACGGGGCGCTCGTCCTGGTCGAGATATACGAACACGTCGAGAGTGTCGCCCGGTTTGCAGCCCTCAGGCACGTAGCGTGTTGGCAACAGGATTTCACCCTCGTCGCCACCGTCGAGATACATGCCGAAGTCCACCCCCTTCACCACCTTCATGGTGTTCATTTCGCCTAATTTTATTCCTTTCATAGTTTGTCGTTTTTTCTTCTTTTTCGTTTACTTTCCTGACTCGCTTCCCGCATCCGCATCCGTTCTCACTTCTGTTCCTGAATTCTGTGATGCCGGCATTTCCGTTTCTGCGTCAGCTTCCGCATCCTGTGATGCCTTCGTTTCCGTTTCCTTCTCCAGCATACCGTCCCTCATCTTTATCGTGCGGTCGGTGATGCTTGCCAGCTGTTCGTCGTGGGTCACGATGATGAAAGTCTGTCCCGTCTTGTCGCGCAGGTCGAAGAAGAGCTGATGCAGCTCCGCCTTGTTCTTGGAGTCGAGGCTTCCCGACGGTTCATCGGCGAGCACCACAGCCGGGTTGTTCACCAGAGCCCTTGCCACTGCCACACGCTGTTTCTCTCCGCCCGACAGTTCGTTGGGCTTATGCTTGGCGCGGTCGGCGAGTCCCATGAAGTCCAGCAGTTCCATGCCACGTTTCTTAGCCTCGCTTTTCGACATTCCCGCTATGAAGGCAGGAATCATGATATTCTCAAGCGCCGTGAATTCAGGCAGCAGCTGATGAAACTGGAACACGAAGCCGATGTTTCTGTTGCGGAAGTCAGAGAGCTTTTTCTGGTTCAGTCTCCTCACGTCCACTCCGTCAATCATTATCTCCCCGCTGTCAGGCGAGTCGAGCGTACCGATTATCTGGAGCAGTGTGGACTTTCCCGCACCGCTCGGTCCCACGATGCTCACCACCTCTCCTTTGTCTATATGCAGGTCGATGCCCTTGAGCACCTGCAGCGAGCCGAAGCTCTTTGTGATATTCTTTGTGTCGATCATTGTCTGTTATATTGTCGGTTTATTGTTGTCTTCCGTTTCCTCCCGTGGCTTGTCATGATGCGTCGGAGCGTCATTTGTCTATCTTCTTCATCACCCAGTTTACTATCGAAGAGTAAGCACTGTCAACGGAGTGATGCTGTGGCGCCGTGAATGTCATGTCCTCAGGCGACTGTCCGTTCTGGTCGGGGAACACCACCATCAGGTTATGCTCGTGGTAGTGTCGGTATAGCTCCATCGGCAGCCGTTCGAACACTGGTTTGTATGACACCGTGCCCTGTCTTGCCGAAATCACCACGAGCATGTGGTCGCTGCTCATCTGCTGCGCCAGCTGTGTGAATTCCTTCCAGTGTTCCATCAATACATATTCAGCCCTCACTCCCGGGTGCTGGTTGCGTATATATTCATTGATGAGCGATGTCGATTCAATCCTTCCGTGGAATATTATCCGGCAGCTCAGGTTTTCAGCCAGTCTCGCCAGCCTCTCTATCCAGCGGTAGAAACCCTGTTCGAACTCCACCCTCGACGGCACCGCCACAACAATCCTCCTCAGCGTGTTCAGCGGCCTGTTGCACCGGCATAGTATAATCTGCCTGTTCAGCTGGTTCACGAGGTCTGGTGTGAATATCCCCCAGAACTTGTCGCCGTCGGTCTTCTTCTCGTGCAGTCCCATTATTATTTCCGATGCGTCATACTCCTTGAAGGCGTGTATGATGCCGTTTGTGATGTTTGTTGCGAGTCGGCTCTGCGTGAGCATCCTCACGTCTACGGCACTTGCCATCTTCGTCGCTTCCTCCAGTGTGCGCTTTCCGAGCGCCTGGAATTTCTGGCTGTTCTCGTCGTCATACACCACGTTGAGACCTATCAGTCCGCGGTTCAGCTTGTTGTTGTGCATCATGAGCGCCATGCTCATCAGCGTCTCTATCTGTCCGCCCGATCTCAGCGGCACGAGAATCTTCTCGTCGTCGTTCTTCCCTTCGCTTTCAGACGCCAGTCCCTCGGTCAGCGTTATCTTCTGCGAGGCGTTGTCGGTCATCATCGATCCGAAGACACACGTGAAGAGAATCATTATCACCACGGCGTTGAGCATGTCGGAGTCAACGAGATATTCGCCCGGTGTGGTCTGCAGTTTCATTCCCACCATCACGATGGCGATAGATCCGGCGGCATGCGACGATGTGAGTCCGAACATCATGTTGCCGTTAGACCATGGCATCCTGAACACGCCCTTCATGACGTATGCCGCCAGTCCTTTGCCCAGCGTGCCGAAGAATATGATGCAGAATATCACGAAAACAGTGTGCCATCCAGTGAACAGCACCCTCACGTTTATCAGCATTCCCACTCCGATGAGGAAATATGGTATGAAGAGCGCATTGCCCGTGAACTCCAGTCTGTTCATCAGCGGTGACACGTGGGGTATGTAGCGGTTCAGGATCAGTCCGGCGAAGAACGCTCCGAACACCCCTTCCAGTCCGATGAACCCCGATACCGCCGCACTGAGGAACATCAGCGCCATCACGAAGATATACTGCGCCACGGCATCCGAATACCGCCTCAGAAACCATCGTGCCATCCTCGGCAGCAGCATCAGTCCGCCTGCCACAAACAGGAATATCTTCAGCAGGAACAGGCACCAGAATCCCACTCCGGCACCGCTGCCGAACGAGCCCACTATGGCTGCCAGCACCACCAGCGCCAGCGTCAGGGCTATCATCGAAGCTCCCACACACAGTGTCACGCTGACATGTCGCTGCAGTCCGTATTTGCAAACGATAGGGTAGGCGATGAGCGTGTTTGATGCCATGATGCTGCTGATGAGCAGCGTTGCCGTGGGGTTATAGTTGAGCAGGTAGCTGCTCGCCCAGTAGGTCAGTGCGAAAGGCAGCAGGAAGGTGAGCAGTCCGAACAGTGCCACCTTCTTGCCGTTGCTCTTCAGTCCCTCGATGTCCATCTCCAGTCCGGCGAGAAACATGATATAGTAAAGTCCCACCTTTCCGAAGAGTTCGAAGCTGCTGTCGCGCTCCAGAATGTTCAGACCGTATTTGCCCACTACCACACCTGCGAGCACCATTCCCACGATGTGCGGAATGCGCAGTTTCCCCATCACGATAGGTGCCGCGAGGATTATGAAGAGCACGACGAAGAAAATCATCGTCGGGTCTGTTACAGGCAGGTAATTGGAAATATCCGGTATCATAATGCACTAAATTTAATGCAAAGGTGCAAAAAAAATGTTAGAATTGGCGAGATGTACATCGAAAGTTGTAATTTTGCAATAATAATTAAGATAAACGTGCGATTATTAAACACAAATCAAATTAAAAAGTAGATATGAAAGTAGCAATAGTAGGCGCAAGCGGTGCCGTGGGACAGGAGTTCCTGCGTATCCTTGCTGAGAGAGATTTCCCTATGGACGACCTCGTGTTGTTCGGTTCTGAGCGTTCGGCAGGCAGAAAATACACCTTCAAGGGCAAGGAATATGAGGTGAAGCTTCTTCAGCACAACGATGACTTCAAGGATATCGACATCGCCTTCACCTCGGCCGGCGGCGGCACATCAGAAGAGTTTGCCGGCACCATAACGAAATACGGTTGCGTGATGATCGACAATTCCAGTGCCTTCCGCATGTGCGACGACGTGCCTCTGGTAGTGCCTGAAGTGAATGCCGAGGATGCCCTGAAGCGTCCGCGCGGCATCATCGCCAACCCTAACTGCACCACGATAATGATGGTGGTGGTGCTGAACCCCATCGACAAGCTGAGCCACATCAGAAAGATACACATCGCCTCATACCAGAGCGCTTCGGGAGCAGGAGCGGCTGCCATGGCGGAGCTGGAACAGCAATACAGGGACATCCTGGAGACGGGCAGCACCACACACGTGGAGAAATTCCCTCATCAGCTTGCCTACAACGTGATTCCGCAGATAGACAAGATGACTCCTAACGACTATACCAAGGAGGAGATGAAAATGTATAACGAGACACGCAAGATAATGCACTCCGATGTACGCACGAGTGCCACCTGTGTGCGCGTGTCGTCATTGCGCTCACATTCAGAGAGCGTGTGGTTCGAGACGGAGCGTCCGCTCACCGTGGAGGAAATCCGCCAGGCTCTGAAGGCGGCGCCGGGAGTGACCCTCGAAGACGACCCTCAGAACTATGTATATCCGATGCCTCTGGAGAGTGCCGGCCACGACGATGTGTATGTGGGCCGTGTGCGCAAGGATCTTGCCGACGACAACGGCAACACGCTGTGGCTCACCGGCGACCAGATTCGCAAGGGTGCCGCACTGAACGCCGTTCAGATTGCTGAATATCTCATCAAGGTGGGCGAAGTGAAGTAACGGGTGCGCCCTGCTTGTAGAAACAACTGATTCTGAAAAGGAATTGAAATGAAAGACATATTGCGACTTTCCGATCTTACGATCGGATATGGCAAGACGACAAACAGGCGAGTGGTGATGCAGGGTATTGAAGCTGCCCTGCATCCCGGTCGCCTCACTTGTCTTATTGGCGACAACGGAGTGGGAAAGTCCACCCTGCTGCGCACCATCTCCGCCTTCCAGCCTAAGCTCGGCGGAGAGATAATGCTCGGCGAGAGAGAGATTGACTCGTTCACCCGTCAGGAACTGGCGAGGCTCATCGGAGTGGTGCTCACGGAGCGGCCGCAGGTGCAGAACCTCACCGTGTTTCAGATGGCTGCCATGGGGCGCAGCCCGTACACGGGATTCTTCGGACGCCTTAGCGACGACGACAAGCGCATAGTGGGCGAGAGCCTGCGTATGGTGGGCATAGAGCATCTTGCCGGACGCATGGCAGGCACACTGAGCGACGGTGAGCGACAGAAGATGATGACGGCGAAGGCGCTGGCGCAGCAGACCAGCGTGGTGTTTCTCGACGAGCCTACGGCTTTTCTCGACTATGGCAGCAAGGTGGAGACACTGCAGATGCTCCGTTCGCTGTGTCATGACAACGGCAAGACGATACTCCTCTCCACACACGACCTCGAACTGGCCCTGCAGATTGCCGACGACCTGTGGGTGATGACTCACGAGCGGCTCATCACCGGACCTACCGCCGCCCTCGCCGCCGACGGCACCCTGTCGCGGTTTATCGACAAGCGCGGCATCCGCTTCGATCCCACCACGATGACGATACGTGTGGTGGCGGAATAGCTTACCCTTTTTTTTATTTGTATTACTGAAACTGAAAGCCTGACTGTGGCAAATGGTCAGGCTAAGAATCCCTTAACGGTAATTGACTGATTGGGGTAGGAAAATAGATGCGAAATCTGCCCAATTTCGCTATATATTCCTTGTTTTTTAACATCACACTATTCGATTAGTCAATTTTTTTCTTTACCTTTGCCGGCACAATTTGGTACGAAGACAATTTCGATATTTTACTGATGAGGAAAGAGAAGACTCCTCATTCAGACTACTAAGAAGTATATAAAAATTAATTTACAAACAAAATTCAGTTATCTGTTTATGAAGAAAGAAGAGCAATCTTTTGGCTGCGGCATATCCGTGTCGCAGAAAGGGCATGCCCTGTCTGGATGGATTCTGCGTATCGTCCCTCTCTTCGCTATGCTTTTCGCCACAGTGGCGGCAAAGGCGGCGGGCGATGGCGACGGCGTGAAGTTCAATCCGGGTGTGAGGTATTCGCAGTGGGCGATAAACTCACGTCTGCATGACTTCTATGGCAACACGAAGTTATTTGGATTTGATGTTTATGACGCCAATAACACAAAGAAGTCTGAGGTGCAGTGGAAGAACGGATCAAATAACATTAACAAAAGCTTTGATTACGTGGCTGGTCTTGTGGCAAAGGCAACACTCGAGGCGGCGGATTATTACGCAGGTTTCGATTGGTCGAAGCCATGGTTCTATTCTGCACAGGCATTTGCCAATGAAGTGACATATTCAAATGGTACGAATCCGACACTTGATGCCATGAATGCAGTCAAGATGTATTTCCCTATTCTTTCGAGCAGTCTGAAGAGTGACAATGTGGTCACAAAAGCGAACACCGCTCTTGCCAATCTTGCCAATGATATGAAGAATTATAATACTAACTACTCTATCGGCGGTTCGAAATCTACTCTAAACGAAGGAAATGCAAGTGATGCACAGAAGCAGATGTTCGGTGGCTGGTTCCACAAGTCGTCAGACTATGTTGACCAGATGTGGCTCGATGGCGCATATATGGGTAGTGCAACGCTGGCACAACTTACAGGCTATTTAGGTGACAGCAAGAATATCTTCGGGAGCAAGGAGGCTGATTGGAATATGGTGGCCAAGCAGCTCAATATCGTATGGAACCAGTGTTGGGATTCCAACAAACAGCTTATGTATCACGCTTTCAGCGCAACGGGTGCTGCTAAGGCTTCAACAAAGACCAATGATACATGGGCTGGTATCAGCAACAGTGCCGATGCTCCTGTTTATCACTCTGCCGCTTTCTGGGGTCGTGCTAATTCGTGGTATTTTTTTGCCTTGGTTGACGCTCTTGAGGCAATGAAGAACGACAATCAGGAGAATACCGATAACTATAAAACCCTGAAGAATCATCTTGATTTCTTTGCCGCTGGCATCGTCAAGTGGCAAGACAAGACAACTGGCGGTTGGTATCAGGTGATGGACGAGAACGGTAATTATAAGGCAAGCAATTATAATTCCAGCTATAGTTGGGATACCTCTTACAATAATTATATAGAGACATCCGCTACAGCAATTTTCTCTGCAGCCCTTTTCAAGGCTGTCCGCTTGGGATTGCTCGGAGACACATACAAGGAAGCCGCCAAAAAGGCATTTGAAGGAATCGTGAACAATTTTGTCGCTCCAAAGGCTGACGGTACTATAAATATATGGAGTAGCTCCCGTTCTGCAGGATTGGGTGGTAAAAACTATCGTGACGGTTCTAAGGATTACTATATTCTTGGCAAGGATACAAAAATTGTGACCAAGGAAGACAATCTCACCGAAGGCAAGGTGCTCGGCGGTTTCATTATGGCGGCAACGGAATATGAGCGCGCTTATCAGAACCAGGACAATGCCTCGCAGATACTCTTCTCTTACGATCTGAAGCCTGCTTACGACCTGACGCAGTCGGACGCTACGGCTCCCAAAGTGGAGGTGTGTGGCACGGGTGCAGCCAATGCGACATACCAGTGGTATGACGCTACGACAAAGGTTGCCGTTGAGGGAGCTACGAAGGCTCAGTTTACTCCTCAGACCACAGGCAACTATTACTGCGAGGCTACTGTGGACAACACGAGCATACAGACGAGTGCGACGAATATCAAGGTTAATTCCAACTCTTCTGCTGACAAGCAGAAATTCACCGTCACTGCTACGGCAGAAAACGGGACGGTGGAAATAAAGGACGGCGCCGACAATGTGGTGACCTCCGGAACACAGGTGGAGGAGGGCACCAAGCTGATCTTCACCGCTAAGGCAAACACTGGATATGTGTTTGACAGCTGGACAGCAACCGGTGGTGAGGCATCCGACAATGTATATACCATCAGTTCCCTCAATGCCAACGCCAACGTGAAGGCTAATTTCAAAAAGGAAAATACTGGAGGTGGCGAGACCATGGAGACGACATTGTTTTCGATGGAGATAAACAGTAGTCCTGCTTCATTGACGGTAGCAGAAGGAACTACTGCTGTACCAACTTATAAACAACTCACAGACGAACATGCTGCGATAACAGGAGGAACCGTTACTTTGGTGAATACTCGTGGCCAGGATTGGACACCTTTCTCTAATGCTTCTATTACTGTTAGTGATAAAAGTAAAAACTATATTCGTATAAATCTTGACAAGTCTTTGGATGATGGTGATGTGATAAATATAAAAGACAATAGCAAAGCGTTCAAACTGTCGGCTGAGGCATCCTCTTCTAACAGCGTGTCAACATCAAATGGCTCTTATACTTTGGATGCAAATTCTGTGCTGAAAGGGAAAAACGAAATATTTGTATTTTGGAGTGAAAAATCCAATTTTCTCTCTTCCATCACCATCACCCGCAAGACCACTACTCCGACGACCTCTCCTCTGGTTATTGCCGTGGAAAACGTGGAGATGAATGTCACCGACGAAGAGACACGGCAGCCGGAAGTGAGAGTGTATGGCATTGGTGACAAACTGCTTACTCTCGGCACAGACTATAAACTGTCTTTCTCTACCGATAACGATAACGTGACCATCAATGACAAAGGTGTTTTCACGGCGGCTGGAAGCCAGTTCAATTATACTGAAGGCGTCACCCACGTCACCGTTACGGCTACACCGTCGGAAAAGCTTGCCGGACAATATACCAAAGCAACAGAGGACTTCACGTTCACCGTGAGGAAGGGCAAGATGAAGCCCGAGTTCATGTCTGCTTTCAATGCTACAACCATCAAGGTGGCAAAGGGCACGAAGAAGACCATCGAGGTGCCTCTCAATTATGGAGGAGAGGACGTGAGCGGATATTTCAACGTGGGTTACACTTGTTCGGCTTTGCCAAAGCTTTCTGGCTCTAACAACAAAATGACATACACCTTCGGTGCTGAGGGGAAGTATCAGATAACGGTGAGCGCCACTCCTAAAATCATCAATCAAGGCACCGATACAGAGTTTGACTATAGCCAGGAGTATGACGCTCCGGATGCCGTGACATTCACCGTTGATGTGAAAGCGTCTTATGCCGTTCCGGTGGTCACTCTCAATCCTTCTGCCGCCAAGACAATCTATGTTGGCGAAGTAGTGGATGCTCCAGCCGTAAGCGTTACTGAATCGGGCACGGCAATCGACAATAGCAAATACACCATGGAGTGGACATCCTTCGCACCCGATGTTTGTAAGGTGGATGCCACAACGGGCAAGATAGAGGGCGTGAGCGCCGGCGACAATGTCAAGATTCAGGTGGCAGTGAGCGGAGATGGCTTTGAGGATGTGTTCTCGTATATCCTCGTGTCGGTGGACGACCCTGCAAAATATCGCGTCAAAGCCACAGGCTCAGGAGAGAAATACAGTCCGATGACACCATTATTCAATCAGAACAAGACTCTTGCCGTGACTCTCGGCGGATGGAGCTTCACCAACCGCTCTGAGGCTCCCGTGTCGAAAGAGGGCCTCACCTATGGCGAGAACAACAAATGGGCTGGTGACTCGTCGCCGGCAACTTGGTTGATAAAGGGTTTCGACTATTATCTCTCGGGCATCACATGTCAGAATGCGCGTCAGGAAGACGGTGCCTGTCCGTTGCCAAGCGAGACTCAGTGGTATGACGGCAAACTGCAGAAGGTAAAGGGCGGCACAGTGGATCCGATGTTCTATGTGCCTTGCTCGGGAGCATATCTCACGGTGGAGCCAAAGACCAACGGTAAGGTCAGCGTCAGCGTGTTCCAGAACGGAGTGTTCGACAAGTCGGGTGGCGTCTATGCATACCGTCCGCAGCGCCGTGTGTTCGTGTTGGACGAGGCTGGAAAGGTGGTGGCTTCTGAGGCGACAATCAGTGCTACAGGAGGCAAACTCACCGTGGCAGACAAGAATGCTACTACCGATGACCTGAAGGATCCGTACAAGATAACAAACTATCCTTGTAATATCGCTGGACTGGCGAGTGGTCCTTCTACCACTGGCGGCGGCAAAAAAAATAGCAATCCTTCGCCTACCATTGAAGACGTGAAGAATCATTTCCGCGGCATGACTTCATTTGAGATGACTGCCACGGGATTCCAGAACAACGTGTATGAGAGCAACATCGACAACAAGGTTACATGGGGCAGTTATGCCACACCAAACAATGGTGCCGACGACAATGTGAAGGGTTCTCACGGATGGTCGGTGCTCGTGGATGCGGCTGTGACTTACACCTTCGATGTGAAGGCTGGCAAGACATATTATATATATAACTATGGTTCGAAACTCGGTTTCTATGGATTCTCATTTGATGAGGCTAAGGGACAGACGGTGAAGAACTATGAATTTGATGAGGCCGCCGCAAACACCATCGAACTGACCAAGGCTGGCGAACTGACCACGGCGAAGGTGAACCGCGCAATGGCGGCTGGCGTGTGGACAACATGCGTGCTGCCGTTCAGCCTGAACAAGCAGCAGGTGGATGCCATATTCGGAAAGACTTACGACAGGGATACTCCCAACGGAACGCAGATTCTGTATTTCGACCGTGTGGAGGGAACGAAGGCGATTTTCGTGCGCCATGCCTACAACAATATCGTGGCTGGCAAACCGTTCCTCATCAAACCGGCACAGGATGTCGCCTCTATCAATACGGCAGAGGTGGAAGGCTATCCTTACGTGACGATAGAGAACACTCAGCCGGCAGAATGGTGCAAGGGCAACGGATATGTATGGATGTCGAGCTACAGCAACGGCCTGACGGTGAAGGAGGGCGACTGCTTCATCAGCAACAAAGACGGTTCGTTCAAGAATTTCGTTGGCGCCCCGGGCACGCTGAAGGGCTTCCGCGGTTATCTCAAGAATATCGGCACCAACGGAGTGTCTGAGGCAAAGAAACTCACCGTGGGCATGGGCAGCAATGTGACAACCGATGAGACTTCGGCAATCGACGGTATCTTGATCGACGGTGACATGCCGGCAGACAGCGTCACCGCAGCAGACGGTAAGGTGTATAATCTCAACGGACAGGTTGTGGCAACCTCATACCGACAGTTCCAGGCATTGCCCGGCGGCGTGTATGTGGTTAACGGAAAGAAAGTTGTGAAGTAAGCAAGCTCCAGAATACTTGTAGCAAACAAGTTTCTGGATAACTTGAAGTAACAAGTTCTGAATACTTGTAGCAGCAAGTTCTGACAACTTTTCGCAGTCAAGTTCTTACAGCTTGTAGAAACTAATAATAAATGTAACAATGAACAAGAAAACATATATCCCCCCACAGACCACGCTCGTGAAATGTCATATCGAGGGCGTGATGCAACAATTGTCAAAGACCGGTGGAGAGAGCAAAGTGGACCCCAACACGCCAATCGCTCCTCCACCGGGCGGCACTGGTGGAAGTGACGAATTGAGCAAGGAGAACTCCGGTCTCCTTTGGGACTATTAGTCCCGCTTCTTTTTCTTTTTGTCTGCATCATGCCGGGATAGGGTAGCTCACAGCTCCCTATCCGCATGATGTCCATGCAAGTCGCCATGACAGAACGGCATAATCTCCGTTAGTGTATCAGACGGTGTAATGTCAGTTTATCCATCAGACGGTGTAATGTCAGTTTATGAATCAAACGTCGTAATGTCAGTTTATACATCAGACGATGTAATGTCAGTTTATACATCAGACGGTGTAATGTCTTTGACTCTAAAATAAATAGCGCAATAAATTTTGTCAGGTGGAAAAAATACCGTACCTTTGCACCGCAAAATTGCGCTTGTGGCGAAATTGGTAGACGCGCCAGACTTAGGATCTGGTGTCTCGCGACGTGTAGGTTCGAGTCCTATCAGGCGCACGAAAGAGGAAGTTTAACACACTGATATTCAATCGGTTAGTTATCTTCCTCTTTTATTTTTGTCAACCGACTGTCAACCGAAATATTTATAAATTATTAACTACATATAGATGACAAAAGAGGAGTTTGAACAACTTATTAGCGATAATGCACATAAAAACGAGATTCTTCGCTTAGTTGAAGAAAGTATCTGTATGCTCCCTTGCAAAGACGAACACTATGTAAGCGCACGTTATGACGAATGTGCTCAACTATATAAGGATTCTCTCAATGACTATACGCATTTCAAACTTAACATAAGCAAGCAGATAGATTTGCATAGATACCTGTCTTTTGTTAGCAAATACAAGGATGATGTCCAAGCTGCTTTAAGCAGGCTGACACAAGATGTCGTAATGAGGGTAGATGCTTATGCTCAGAAAAGCAAGTATAACGATTCTACCTTTGTGAATGATGTAACCACCTTGTTGGAGAAGGCTGTATGTTCAAGTTTCTACTTAGATACCAAGATAAACGAACTCGAAGATAAAAAGCAACTTTTAGAATTGAGCGTTGCTTTGCAGAATGGCTTTAGCTTTTACTCGTTCACGTTAAGAGATAAGAATACAAACAAAACGTTTTCTGTCAAAAGCAAGAAAGTGAAGAATATGTTCTCAGAAGCTTTTCTGCCGTATTTTAAAAGTCGATTCCTTGAAGAGGAAAATGGGACTGATATAGATAAGGAAATCTTACACCTTAAAAAAATCAGGAAAAAACAGTTACTTCATAATTTGGTTTACGAATTGTACAAGATTTTCGTCAAATATGGAAAACTTAGTAAATGTATCAAAGGCGGTAATTCATACGAGTTGACTGACGAAGAAGGTAACTCATATTCTCTTAATGGTGATGTATCAGATTGGATTTTTTATCTACTAATTGAGTTTGACTATATTTCCAAAGAACAAAATAATAAAATCAAAGAAGAACGTAATGGATATATTAAAGACTGCATAAGAGACAAAAATTGTAGAGCTTTAAAATTAACAGATAACACTTTTGATGTGTTCTCCCTATTTGCTTAATGCTATAACCCTACATGACAAGTATAGAACCTGCTGCATCTTTTCAGTGGGTTCTTTTTGTATCATCATCTTCATAGACAAATACCAAAGACAAAAGAAAAGGAGGAAGATTCAGTACTGAGCTAATCTTCCCCTCTTTTTTACTTCCCATAAATCATAATCTTCAAGTAACTGTCAGATATACTGAAACTAATATCCTTAACTTCTTCTATAGCTTGACAGGACATAAATTCATCTTTAATCTCCTTTTGGTCAATATAATATCCATCTGCATATCCTAATAAGAAGAAGTAGTTTTTGCCAGGAATAGGATAAAAAACATCTTCTGGAAGTCCTGTAATCAATTTGGCATCCACATCTTTAATATCACCAAGAAGATAATATTTTGTTTCTCTGTAAAATGTAAGGATGGCAGTATTATTCTTCTCGTCATGCTCATATTCAACCTTATTTAGTTTTATATTTGGATAATAAGTTTTAGTGACCATCAAGAGTACATCTTCCAAGGCTGGCTTGTACTTTACCTTTGTGGTATCAATTTCTATTCCCTGCATTAAAAATTTCATAGTTAATCCTCCTTTCCTTTAGTCTTTTGTGATGTGATACAAAGAGTACAACCAAACTCTTCATTGAGATATGCCTTCAAAGAGTTATAGGCATCTACTCTTCTTCTGTCTCTGGGGCAAATCTTCAAAATATCTTGTAAGCTAATCTCAATATTACTTCCAGATGTAAGAGAACATCCATTATCTCTGAGTGCTTCAAGGTCTCTTATAAACTTGCCTTTTACTGATTTCTCAACCTTGTTCTGTTCCTTGGAGTGTTGAGTCTCCTGTCCTTCACCAACTACTTTAAATTCATCGGTAACAAGGGAAAACATATATTCAAACATAATCGTTACTTTTGACTTTGTTACATATATAAGGTTTTTCGTTCAATTTTGCCTGTTTTTGTGGGTGTATAAAAATGAACGCCTGTAAAGCCTTGATACTCTTATAGTTGAAAACAAAGTCAGGATAAAATTCTTGACGATCTTCAAAGCATAAAGAAGGGATTGCCAGATGATGAATTTGGAACAACATGAACTTTGGCTTCGGCTGGGATTATGGTACTCAAGGAGCTGCTATTCTACAGGTCGGGCTGATGCTTGAAGTTTTATTTATGAGGTCAAAAACAAAGTGTTTTTTGAACCTCTTTTTTTGTCTTTTCTGTTATCGCTTAAAAGCCTTATATATAGAAAAAAACAAAACATTTTAATAACGTAAAATATAAGAAAATATGAACAAAATCAAACAAACATTGGTTGTCAGCTACCGAGTATTAACAATAGCTGTCACCATCATCGAAGCTACAGATTTGACGAAGAGTCTCTGGAGTAAGTACAAAAACAAGAAGTCGGTAAAGCCTACAACGCCTACCGACACAACAACTAAAGTCGAGGCAGTATGTGACTAAAAACGAAAGACTCGACACAATAATTACCCTATTGGAAGCAATAACATTTTTCTTCAAAGGGTACAAAAAGTTATCGGGAGCAACCAGTAAAATCAAATCTGGTAGCTCCCATAGTTCTAACTGTTCAAAATGTAATAAATATGAACAAGACGAAATCAGAACTTATCATCAGAGCAATCAATAAGAATGGCTCTGTTAAGCTCGTGAGAAACATAAAGGCAAAGATTATACGCTTTCCAGTTTTTCCACAAATCAACTTTTTCTCAATAGCATAACTTTCTAAACAAAGAAACAATGAAAGAAGAAGCTACTGTAATTGCCTCTAATAACGAAATTAGTTATAACGAGGCAGAAGAAACAAGAACTCCATTTATCATAGGCAATACACAACCCATCGAAATGGATGCTCTATCAGATATGTTGACCCCTGTATTTTCAAGGGACAACGTAGAAACAATCAGTCATATTGAAGGCATATCAACTATCACTGATGCAATAAGCACTTACTTTGACGGACAGCAGATTAACGCTCCAGTCGTCAGAGTATCACACGAAATGAAACTACGAAACCGTTTCGGTGCGGGCAAGATGGTTCAAAACCTACGCCCCGAAGAAACAGATTCATACTTTCAACGTATGATGGCTATGATTGAAATTCCTTCAGTCTCAGCCGATATCAACGGAAGCCCATGTCATTTACAGGTTTGTCTTGTACATAACTATGCAGACATTAACCTCTTGGGCAATTCGTCACAATATCAGTCATGGAAATTGTGCATCGGATTTCTTAATACCCTTTGCACCAATGGCTTGATACGTTCATCAGATGGATGCAACCTCAGTATAAAGGTTACGAACACCGCTGACTTGTATAAGAACGCTTGGACTTTGTTCCAAAACTATGAATACAAGCAGCATCTTGATGAAATGAAACATTTGAATGATACTGTCATAGATGTTTCGACCTTGGCACAATTTCTCGGTCGGGCAAGAATGGCAGCAGCATTACCAACAAAAATGAAGAAAGATTTGAACCTTCCAGAGTTTATACTCCCAGAGGCTCAACTCAATCAGATGATTCGAGACTACTACACCGATGACAACTTTGGTGGATATGGTCACGAGATTACAGCGTGGCAGTTTTATATGCTGCTCACTAACTACAAAAACAATTACATAGATGTATCTTTGGAACGCTCTGCTAACGCCTACACAATCAGTAAAGGCATCGCAGCAGCAGTAAACAAAGAATCACCAGAATGGAATTGGTTTATCAACTAACATCCTTCACTCTAAAAGTCTGGAAACTAATAGACCTGGATGTTTGAGAGGTACACATTTATCAACGAAAGAAGATTTTGTGTATCTCTCTTTTTGTTTATCCGAGTTATTCACAACTTAAAAATTACAGCGTATGTGTAAATTTAAGAAGCCAGAAATCCCTGCCAATATAACGGCGGACGAGCGTAGATCTATAATGTTCAACGCTTTATCTTCTCTCGACCTCAACGATAAATTAGAGAAGAGAGAGAACGACAAACTTAGCTATCTCTCCTGGGCAAACGCTTGGGCAGAATTTAAAGTAGCATATCCGAGTGCTACTTATCGAGTAATCAAGAATCCCGACAACAACTTACCTTACTTCACCGATCCAAATATCGGCATTATGGTATTTACTGAGGTTACTGTTGATGACCTAACCCACTCTATGTGGTTGCCTGTAATGGATTCAAAAAACAAAGCCATGAAACTAACTCCCTATACATATCAAGTATGGGACAGCTATAAGAAGGCTTACATCGAAAACACGGTTCAAGCCGTTACAATGTTTGACATCAACAAAACACTCATGAGGTGCTTAGTGAAGAATCTTGCTATGTTTGGACTTGGACTTTATGTCTATGCTGGTGAGGATATTCCAACTGACAACACAGCAGATGGACAGAATGATAGTACAACATCTACTGCCAACACAACAAAGAAAGCGGCAACAAGAAGAACTGCCACTAAGACAACTACCACGGCACAACAGAAATCCCTCGACAAGTATGCTGGGATTAGAGCAGCCGTAAACTCTTGCATCAGCCAAGACCAACTCACCAATCTTTACTATCAGCATCAGAACGAGGTAAACGGAAATGAGGAGGTCAAAGCTATCTTTACCCAACGTAAACTCCAACTTCAACAAGCAGCGTAACTATGGCAAAAAGAATCGAATTAAAAAACTCTGGTGTATTCTTCAATGAGGAGGCACATGAGTATTGGCTTGGCGACAAACAGCTAAGTGGAATCACAGGGATGCTACAAAGACAGCTATTCCCCGATGAATTTAATGGTATCAGTGAGGCTACTCTCAATGCAGCAGCGGAATATGGTACAGGAGTCCATTCTTCGATAGAGGACTTCGATAAGAACTGGATAAATGATGGAACACAAGAGACAGTCGATTATATCCAAATCTGCAAGGACTATGGATTGACGCATGAGGCATCTGAATATAACGTGACAGATGGCAAATCATGGGCATCCAATATTGACAAGGTATATAGAGTTTCAGACGATACCTTTTCTTTGGGCGACATCAAGACTTACGGACAGATGACAGCAGATAAGCTTCAAAAGGCTCGCTGGCAACTTTCAATTTATGCTTATCTATTTGAGCTTCAGAACAAGAAGGCAAAGGTAGATAAACTCTTCATCATACATCTTCGTAACAAACCGAAGAAAGATGGAACTTTCGACCACATATCTGAAATCATCTTCCTCAGTCGTATTCCCCCTGAGATTTGCAAAGATCTTCTCGACACTGACCTTCGAGGTGAGCAATTCAAGAATCCTTATGCTATCCCCTATGAGTGGGCATCACAAGAAGAGACAATCCGTAAACTTATCGAAGCCAAGAAATCAGCAGAAGAGCAGTTGAATATTATCAAAGGCAAACTCCTCTCTGACATGGAAGAGAAGGATGTGAGGAGTTGGGTAACAGAGACAATGAGAATTACTCGTAAACTCCCGACAACTCGCAGCAGTTTTGACTTGAAAGCATTTAAGGCAGATAATCCTAATATAGATTTGTCTGCCTACATGAAGACCTCCGATGTGGCAGGGTCTTTAAGCATTGCCATATAACAACCAGTATTTACAGAGCTGGGGAGATTATCAAATACAATAGATTTTCTCCCTGGCTTTTTTGTTTCACAACATTAAAAATCAGAAAATATGAATTATCAGGAAACTGTAATATTGAAAGAGAGCCGAGAATATAAGGCGGCTGAAGCTTTGACAGATTCCATCAACTCAATGTCATGGAATCCTAAGGAGTTTGGACTTGCTGTTAGTATGCAACACAGAACATTACAGCAGTCGTTGATGAAGTCTTTCGTAGCAATCCTTCACGTTATGGCAAGCGATGATTACGGTTACGATGACAGAAATCGTGGCGCACATGAAGCCGCAAAGAAGATGATTGAGTCTGGTATTTTGGATGACATTTACTTGCCATTCATTTAGCCTATGACTTACGAATGTTGCTGTTCCGATATTACTCTTTCGGAATGGCAGAAGAAGATGAAGGGGATTAAGCCTATCAATTACAAGTGGTTGGTAAATAAAATCAAGAAGCATATTCCTCAGCTATACGAGGCATTAGCACTTGACTACTATAATCCCTATGAGAATAAGTGTGGGGTGAATCGAGAGTATTATATCTTAGTTCATTCCGCTATTGAGTATTTCATTAAAAAGTAAACAACAATGGCAGCAAATATCAATATCGAACTATTCAAAAGATACGCTCCAAAGAAGAAATTGGAGATCATCAACGCTCTTACCGAAAACGAACTTTTGGCTATCACAAACAATACCATCCTCAGAATTATCAAGGAGGCAGGTCGTGGAGATAGCAACAAAACAAGATGCAAGTATAAAACATTATTCCTTTCTGATGCTGGCAACAACTGGAATAGCAAAGTGACAAACATTTATAACTGGAAGAAGGATGAAGTCTATCTTTCGGTTTACATCCAGGGTGACGATACAGATACCTATGTTACTTATAAACTTAGAGACTTTCTCGACAACAGATATGAAGAGCAGTGTCTGGGACATATCGAAGAGTCATTCAGAAATGGTTATTCTCACAAGAAACCAGCCAACTACAACAGAGCAGACAGAGCCAGAGTTATCAAGGCTATTCTTACTGCCTATGTTGAATGCAAGTACGAATCAAAACTAAAAGGAAATGGCAAACAAGAAAGCAACTAATAAAGGTAAGGTCTCTGTGTCTTACCGTGGTGCATCTATGCTCGATGTAGTCCGCTATGTTCACGAAGAGACTGTAAGACATTGTGAATACTGTGGCAGACCTATGAGCCGTAGTGATGTTAATGATTATGGATCTCTTTGCGAGGACTGTTATATGAAAGAGTATTATGGCTAAACACATCATCTACAACGAGTGTTACATCATCAAATTCAACAATCACAGCTACGAGGCTTTTATACTCAATGCTGACGATGATGTTGAGTTTAAGTTTTTCACCAATCTGTCTGATGCAAAACATTGGATAGATAAATATAATGTACCGAACAATGGATAATAATCAAACAGTCGCAAAGAAGATATGGCATGATTATCTTCAATGCTCTACAAAACCCTTCTCTTGGGGACTGAACTTCAATAGCGTAAAAGTTATTGAGGATGGTACTGCCTTTCATGTTCAAGGCATGGTTTGTGGTTGGATTAAGGTTCAACAAGACACAACCGACAACAGATACAAGATAACAATCACTCCTGACAATTCTATGGAATCCGAGGTTGTGTATCATTATGTATCTTGTGAGAATATAGTATCTCTTATAGATGTGAATGTTAAGTATGGATTATCCTACTACGATTACATTTGCTCTATCTTCGGACTTACACAAAAAATGGCAGTGTAAGAGTGCCTATATAATTAAGGTATAGGGGAATATCAGGAAACTAACAATCTCTGGTATTCCCCTTTTTAATTTATCAATAGCACCAACAAGACGAACATCTAACAACTGCTAATATGGATAAGAACAACGAGAAATATGTGGCTTACCTGCGAGTGAGTACACAAAAACAAGGATTCTCAGGACTTGGACTTGAGGCACAGAAGGAGATTATCAAAAATTACCTTCACACCAAAATTCCGATTGCTGAATTTACAGAAGTTGAAAGCGGACGCAAAACAGATCGACCCAAACTAAAAGATGCGTTGGCTTTATGTAGAACAACAGGAGCGACACTTATAGTAGCCAAACTCGACCGATTGGCAAGAAATGTATCGTTCCTCTCTAATCTTTTGGAGTCAGATGTGGATATTGTCTTTTGCGACTTTCCACAGGCTAACAAAATGGTTCTTCACATACTGGCGGCAATATCTCAGTATGAAGCAGAATTAACAGCATCAAGAACAAAAGCAGCATTGCAAGCAAAGAAAGCCAGAGGTGAGAAGTTGGGTAATCCAGAGCACCTGATGGATAAACACGAGCAAGCAATAGCCAAAAGTAATCAAACCAACAGCAACAAGGCTAAGAACAATCCTAACAATAAGCGAGCTGTGGCATTTTTGAAAGTTATGATTTCACAAGATAAGTCTTTACAGGAAATGACCAATATACTCAATAACGAGGGATTTGTTACTGCCCAAGGTTGTCGGTTCGTCCCTGCAACTGTAAAACGCTTAATCAAAAGATACAACTTAAAATGAAAGAGAATATACACAATCAGGAGGGTGCAATCATTAGAACTCTCCATTCTTCAAATGTAGCATACGCTAGAATCTATAGCGAAGAACAGCGTATGAGAATCAAACAACTCATACAACACAACTTTCTTCCACATCATACTTCTGTGGGGGTCGGTAAATCCACAAGAAAGCATTGGAACGTGGAGAAGTACCAAGGCAAATATGGAGTGGGGTTTAAGATGATTACCACAAGCCCCTATAGCTCCAACTTCAACCACCTAACCTATTTTATCAAGGAGGCGGTATGACAGAACAATATCTTTATCCTGTGTACGAGACTGATGCTTGGCATTCTCTTTCGAATCGAGATTGCAAGGGTATCTACACATCAAAAGAAGAAGCCGTTGAAGCCATAGCGGAACATCATAATATTCCTTTGGATGAATTTGATGGATTTACGGCAGAAGAGGCAAGAGAACAAATTAAACAAGAATTACAAATCCCCTTTCAAACACAGGGCTATACTGTAAACTATGATATTGAGGTATGGCTTGTGAATGATTGGGCTTAAACAATTAACTGATATGAAGAAATTTGTTATCCATTACAACTACTATGCTACTGTAGATGTAACAGTATTAGCCAACTCAAAAGAAGAGGCTATCGAGAAGGCAGACCAGATCGAATTTGACAACAACGACTTTGAACTGGATTTTGAAAGTAGAGAAGCTTTTGATGAAGGAGACGTACCAGACCTCCAGGATCTCACCACCAAGGCAAGTAACATTATCAAGGACTATAAGAGCGATGAACCATTCAAGGTTTTGTACTATCCTACAGTCACTACACGCAGTTGGGACGGAGAAAAGTTCGAGAATCAGCATAACACTGTTGAGGATTTCTATTGGGACGAGGAAAAGGGTCTTATGATGGATGTAGGTGAAGGCTTCGAGGTAGGATTAACTGAACTATCCGATATAGAGCAACTGGAGGTGTGTCAAGTTATTATCAACGCAGCACCTTCTAATGGTATCGAGGCATGAGAATCCTTTGGTATTTTAGGGCTTGGACTAAAGAATCAACTAAGCCCATCACATTATGGGTAGAAGCGAAAAATCAAGGAGCAGCAAGAAACTTGATATTCCGTGAGAATCCATTTATAAGCAAGCTAATGTTTTACAAAACAACAAGAATAGAATAATTATGGAAGCAAAGTATGTATTGATTTTAGACTTCACTATCGGCTGTTTGAATATTATAGAGCTGACAGATGAAGAACTGAAAGCATCAGAGGAGTATGAGGATTTTTCAGATTTCCTCTCAACCCTCGAAGATAAGTACGGTTTCAGACTAAGTAACTCACAGTGGATGACAACAGAAACTTTGTTTATCTATTACTACAAAGACGGAGAGGAGGTCGCTGATGCCGAATTGGTGTGATACCTCTTATAAGTGCGTAGGAGATTTGAAGGAAGTAAAATCTCTGCATAAAGTCTTGAAGTATATGGAGAAACGTAAGACTTCTATACTTCCTAATGGCTTCGGAAAGATGTGGCTCGGAAACTTAGTACACAAACTTGGCGGAGATTGGGAAAAGTCACGCTGCCGTGGGGAGATAACAGACTTCTCACTTGACGGAAATGTCCTGACGATAAACCAGGAAACGGCATGGTGCGAACAGGAAGGTGTTAGACAGATTATCGAAAAAACCTATCCTAGTATTAAGGTTTACTTTATGGAACAAGAACCTGGTTGTGGAGTTTTTTATACAAACGATGCTTCAGGTGATTATTTCCCGGAGCGTTACTTTCTTGATTCATACGAGGATTGGGAATATTTTGAAAATCTCGATGAAGCAGCAGATTTTGTGTCTAAGATTGTCGGGGTTGATGTAGAGCCAAACGTTAATGCAATACAAAATGCTTTGGATGCTTACGTTGAAGAACACGAAGAAGAGAATGAGGATCTGTTTTATTCATTCCACGAGTTTGAGGTTTGCAATGACTAATCAAATTGGGAAGAAGGCTTTTTATGGGCTTTCTTCCCTTTTTTTCGCCCCTTAAAACATAAAACAACTTGTGTCAAATAAATTCCTCGAAACTCTGTTTAAGGAAGGTCAACGCCTAAAGTATGAATAAGAATAGTCTTGTTCATAACATTAAACTTAAATACTATGACAACAGAGAAACAATCATTCATTCTCTTCGATACCCTCTTGGATATGGGAGAATTGGCTGAAAGCATTCAGAAAAAGATGCAGCCTAAATATGATGCCGTTTATGGAAAAGGTGTTATTGATTTTAGTGTTACCAGAAATGATCTTCATTCTATTTCATTCACTTGGAAACGTAACCTCAAATTACCTAAAAAGAAATTGATTGGGATAATGGATGCTGAACTTATAACAGGATGGAAAGTTTCAAATACTAAACCACTTGAATTTGTTGACTCTCGACCAACACAAGCAAAGGCAGGAAATGTGTTACTTAGAAGTTTTGCTCCTCGGTATAAAAAACTAATGAAGCAACATTATGAACTAAAATATAACCGCTATGACATTTCTGTATCAGCGACTTCTACCGAACTGAAAATGACAATCAAATTCATTCCATACAGAGGTGTCGTTTACATGTATACTTATAATGGAAAGGAGAAAGAACATGGCAAGTCGTATGTAGGTGAAACTGTCAATGAGAAAGCTCGTAGGCGTAATTGGAAGAAACTTGATGACAAATACGCTAATGAGAAACTCAACGAGGCTAAACGAAAATTAGGAACGAAAGATTGGATTTACCATGAGCTTGAAGTCATCACAGATTACTATGATTTAGGAATGTTAAAACCCAAATTATTCTCTTTGGAAGGAGATTATATCGAGAAATACGATACAATCAATAATGGTTATAATGTGGCTAAATATGGAACTGGTAATAAAGGTGTAAACTTCTCGGCTTCACATCGACAAAAAATCGGAGCTGCTTCAAAAGGCAGAACTCATACAGCTGCAACCAAACAAAAGATCTCGGCAGCTAATCTCGGTAGAACACAATCTGATGCTACCAAACTAAAAATCAGCCAAGGCAATACAGGCAAAAAACGTACTCCAGAAATGAGAAAAGCCCAGTCAGACCGTATGAAAGGAGTTGAACCTAAGGCTGCTTCTGAGGCTGCAAAGAAGTGGAGAGAAAGTCATGGCGGTGGTTATTGGGGGAGTCATAAAATTCCCGATTCAGCCAGGGCAAACATGAAACTCGCCCAACAAAAACGTGGTATTGCTGTTCGGGCTATAGCACCAGATGGAACATGGCAAGATTTTAATACCATGAATGATGCTGCTAAGGCTCTTGGTATGAACCCTGGCAGTATAGCAAATAATCTCAAATCTAAGGGCGTTTGTAATAATGGCTACAGGTTCAAAACGACTGTACCAAATTTTCCAAAACCATAGAAAGTAAAAGAGGAAAGACTTTGGATGTCCTTCCTCTCTTTTTTATCTTACTTGGATGTCTTGATACTTATTGCTTTGGATTTCAACTTATTCTCTTTCTTTAATCTGTATTTGGCACCTAATGAGGTATATTCTATATAGCATTCTTCAAAATTATCTGGTGTATATATGGATATATCACAATTAGCCCATTCCCAAGCAATACGCCCCTTTCTCTTTGAGATGAATGTTTTTAGATAATAATTATGAGAAAGACTATCCACGTTGTCGTTTGGAAATAACACAGGAGATATGTTGTCATTGGCAGCATCATAATATGAATATTTGCCATATCTTGAAGTAAACAATTTAACAAATCTGCTCAAATCGGTTGAATCTAATTTACTCCCCTCCCCTCCAACATGGAGTAGTATACAATCAACTTTTATCGTATTGATAATTTTATGATTATTTTTGACAGACTTAACAATATCTCCACTGAGTAAATATTCGACATTATAAGTACATTTGTTAATAGTAATTGTTGCGTTTTTGTCAAATGTACTGTATGTATCTGTATCAGTATCTTGGATTTCCTCAATAATACTATCTCCAAGAGTATGACCATTGAAACTAAGAACCGTATCAGTCTTAGCTCTGAGTGCTATGCTATCAATATCTTCGGCAGCACCTTTTGTTTGTCCGTTGTTGCAAGAGGATAACATTACGAATCCTAATGCAATGAGTAATAATAACTTTCTCATATTCTCTATTTTAATGTTATTACTTTATCTCTGTATTCATATTGATTATCCGCCAAACATTCTCCCTCATAAACGAGTTTTGAATATGTTACTTTCAACTTGTTAGAACCTACAAAATTTGCATCGGCACAAGCTCGGACAGTACATGACCAATCACTTGTGAGAGTATTTAAGCAAGCCACACTACTCCCACAACGATATGAAGTATTGATGACATAAAGATTGTTACCAATAATCTTAGCATCTGCCACTTGCTCGCCATTGTCCTCTTCACCTTCAACCTTATAAGGAACTAAAACGAGATTAGTAGAACCTGTTTCAAGATTGTGGCAATACAAACTGTTTACTCTTCCCCAACCTGCTTCAACTTCAGTCAGTGTATAAACACAATGGCGATCATCATCCGTTAGACTTGCGACAACACGAGTGTCAGTATCAAGACCTCCGATGTAATTCTCTGCTTTGTCAGCATAGCTTTGTGGAGTTTGCTCTTGGCTATCATCTACGGCAGTATCATAATCTGTATCATCAACCATCACAGTATCAGTATCAGCAACGGCATAGTCATTATCGTATGTCTGACTATTTGAACTTCTGCCACTTTGAATGATGATAGCAATAATGAGCATTACGGCTACTACACTTCCTGCAATAAGCCATATCTTTGTGTCTTTAGACAATCCTTGTTTCAGCGTTCCCTTACTAGTTCTCGGTTGTGGCTTGTCATTAGAAGCTACCGTTTCTTTCTTGCTTTCAGACGCAACAGATGTAGGACGCAGAATTTTAGCCTTCTCTGCCTCCATTTCTTCTTTGGTCAAGACACCAGCATCATAGAGTTTCTTTATCTCCATGAGTTTATCCATAACTTCCTTATCCATATCACTTCAACTTTATAATACGCTTTATCTTGGGAGTATCAAAAGAAAAGTAAACTTGATATAGAACGGAATCGCCACAACACACTTGCCAAATTGGATGTTCTTTGGTTCTTATATCTGTTGGAATAATTACTTTATCTGGTGATAATCCTTTTTGCTTGATTATGAGTCGTTGTGCAGCCACAGCTTCTGAATACAACAAGTAAGGTGTTATATCTGGCATTCTTTTATCATATTCCAAAGTAAAACCACTTTTTTTTGAGAATGAAGAGTTGTCAAATCTTACCAATCCTACTGTTTCCAAAATTTTAGGTTCACCCGCAGTTCCTGTATTGTCTTCAGACCCACCGCAAAACATTACATGGAATAGAATCTCCTTGCCTTTGTATTTCACTCTTACCACCGCATATTCAAGTTTACCTTTTTCTCGGATTTCCTCAACTTTATTACAATATGATACTTTCTGAGGCTCTAATTTTAATCCAGTTTTCTCTATAATTTCATATAGTGTACTCGGTAAATTGAATTCATGTTCTATTTCCGATATTGACCCCATGCTAAAAAGCCATACACATTTATCAGACACATTCTTCTCTTTATAAACGTCCTCTATAAAGTCGCGAACACATTCAATAGCATCCTCTTTTATTTCTTCGTGGTTTCTTGGAGAGTCTTTACAGCCTGTGAGGAACAAGCAAACTCCAAGAATTATATAACCTAATCTTTTCATAAAAATCTTTCTACTGCTTTGTTAAACATGCTTGTACCACCTAAGAAATCTACATTCCAAGTCATCTTATGTGGTTCATTATACATTTCATAAGACATAAGTATATCAAACTTGCTCTGTGTATCAAGGAGTTTGGCTATATATCTTACATCATTTGAATTCTGAACGAAAGCACAATTATTCTCTACATTGTCAGGAGTAACCTCGTACTTGTTACCGTCTTTTGTCCTGAATATGATTAAGACTGGAGAATATATGTGTTTATATTCACCATCATTATCTCGAAGAGCAAAACGAAAACCAATCTCGTGACTATAGGCAATTTGCAAATTCCAACTTCCTCCTATAGATGTGACGATGTAAGGGTGCTCTGGCATATCTTCCCCAAATTCATTATGGAAAAACTCCTTTCTCCAAGGGCAATTTATCTCAAAATCCTCTTCGCTTCCATCTTGAACAAAGTTGTCGGGATTTATGCTCTCGTCATCATTCGTGACGTATGTGTCAGAAGAATTTGTAACTTCAGCTGTGTCTGCAATAGCTGTCTCATTGTAACTATCGTATGTTTGATTGTCTGTATTTTTACAAAGACTAACAATGGCAATAATGAAAACCGCAGAGAAAACAACAGCAGCAATTATTCCTAACTTCTTTTTGTCGGACATTCCTTGTTGTAATTTTGCCTTATCATTAGAATGTACTGATTGTATGTCACCTTCTTTTGTATCTGCACTTTGTGAGATAGTTGAAGATTTGAGGACTTTCTCTTTCTCTGTTTCAAATTCTTCTTGTGTAAGAACGCCAGAATCGAGAAGAGATTTGAGCTTATTCAGTTCTTCTATTTGATGCTGTTCCATATTACTTTTTCTCAATTTTTACAATCAACTCACATTGACCAGAAAAGTCTTCTTCCTGATGAATTGTAATTTTCTCATATTCGTTGAAGAATACAACTCCCTCATCCGTCTCTTGACAAGAAGAGTAATCTCTTCTGAGACTTGACTCTACACTATTGTATGCTTCTTTTATGATTTGAGCGGCATCACCATCATATTGATTTGCAGTCTTTCGCAGTTCAATAGATGATACCTCCCTTGATGAAAAATGAAAAATTACACCATCAAATACTACACCTCTGTAATCTTTATGAGACAAACCTATCTCGGACTTGTCTTCTGTGATAACCAACCCCATAACACGTTTTTTGCTATCTTCGTCATTTGAGGCTTTTTCAAACACAGACTCATAATCTTTTCCTATGGTGATTCCATAAACACTTTCCTTGTATGAAAAGTCAGCCAATGTTGCCTCTCCTCCATAATAGGAATAACCACCAATAACCAAAATAGCCATGATTGCGATAATTATAGCAACCAAATATTTCTTTGATTTCTTTGGTGTCATATTGCCAACTCCAGACAAAATCTTTTTCTTCTTTGTCTCAAACTCTTCCTTGCTCAAAACTCCTGCATCGAGAAGTTCTTTCAGCTTTGATAATTCTTCGTATTTACTCATTTGTTGTTATTGATTGTTTTTTTGTAAAGCAATGGTTCGACCAATAAGAACAAAACCTATTCCTACTATAATCCAAAGAGGAATATTATATTGGGTATATATATTTGAAGCACCTTGGATTTTCTGTACTATCATATCCACAAAATTGTAAAGCACAATGAGACATCCGAGGATGTAGAAAAGGTATTCTAAACATTTCATATTGACTTCAATCATTCTTTTGCCAATACAACTCCACAAACTCATGGCGGTTAGTATATAGATACAAGAAAGGGGATGGAGTTCGAATCTGCCATCCCTCGCTCTTAGGTAGTCTGGAAAAAAACCTGTGGTACGAAATGTTCAGAAACAAAGCCCCATCCCCAGTGTGATATGTAGGGGTACAATTAGGGCTTGCACCAAAACATTATCATATACACCAAGGAAGGGCATATCGTTTCTATTCATTAGTACCTTTCTTCTTTGTTTTCCAGACATTTTAGAGCGGTATGAATAGCTTGATACGCCTTCTTGACTAACTGGCTATTCCCTGCTTTTACACAGAGCCTCCAATCAGCGTGACAAAAGTACGGAAATTAAGTGAGAATCAAGAAATTTTTGCTGAGAAAGTGGCAAAATCGGGCTATTTCTCTTAATTTAACGTGTGGAATGGTGGAATTTCGGAGGATTTATATAAATTTGCATCAAACGATAATAAATTTTATATGGAGCAAGATTTAAATCGCATCAAGTTAGTCCTTGTCGAAAAGAAGAAGACCGGGAAATGGTTAGCACAAGAACTGGGTGTATCAGAGTGTACTGTGTCAAGATGGGCTAGTAATAAAGCTCAGCCTAACCTTAGTTCACTTAATGCCATTGCTAAACTGCTTGGTGTCGAAATGAAAGATCTGTTAAGAAGTTAAACCAAGTTCTTCTCCAAACCAAGACATTAAAGTAATGTATATATGGATAAAGGGCAATTTTTATTATATCAAACTCCTGACGGTGATTCACAGATAGAAGTGAAGTTGCAGAACGATACTGTCTGGCTCTCGCTTGACCAGATGGCAGAGTTGTTTCAGCGTAATAAGTCCA
>OCHN01000744.1_pt1 | contig 31547 bp, 29 predicted proteins | sample 1538911 | NCBI WGS metagenome assembly OCHN01 (sample SAMN04571736, study PRJEB22368) | human gut metagenome | biome: human gut; material: stool | host: Homo sapiens | place: Luxembourg | collected 2013-01-11 | reverse complement strand
CCGTCTCCTGGTTCTCGCGGTACACGCCGCCCTGCTTGAGCATCTGGTCCACCAGGGTGGTCTTGCCGTGGTCCACGTGGGCGATAATGGCTACGTTTCTCAGTTTTTCGTTCTGCAAAGGAAAAACCCCTTTCTTTTGGGTATAAAAATTCATGCACTGTGCGGCGCACCACGAAAACAGGCAAACTCTTCTGTGCATGAAGTTTTGTGCATCATTCCCGGTTGCCCCGAAGGGGCGAGGGAATGGCACATTCTATTTTTTGCTATGCTTTTGCATAGCAAATCTCTCAACCTTCACATTATATCCCCGGATTTTTCCGATTGCAAGAACTTTTTGTGAATTCCGGCTGTTTTTTAGGTTTTGCTTTTCCTTTGACCCGGGACGTGGTATAGTGAGGGGGAAAGGGGGCGTTTGTATGGACCAGGAGACGCTGCGACGGAAATTGGCAGAGCACCGGCCGTCCTTGCAGCAGGCGCGGAGTGAATTTGCCGTGCTGGTGCCGCTGGTGGAGGGGCCGGAGGGGCTGAGCCTTCTGTATGAGGTGCGCCCGGCGAAGCTGCACCACCACAGCGGGGAGGTGTGCTTCCCCGGCGGACGGATGGAGCCCGGAGAGACGCCCCGGCAGTGCGCCCTGCGGGAGACCCGGGAGGAGCTGGGGATCCCGGCAGAGCGGATCGAGCTTCTGGGGGACCTGGACTTTCTTTATCTGCGGTCCGAGGGGCTCATGTACCCGGTGCTGGCCCGTCTGGATCCGGCGGCGCCTCTGCGCCCCAGTCCCGACGAGGTGCGGGACACATTCACGGTGCCCCTGTCCTTTCTGCGGGCTCACCCGCCCGCGATCTACCGCTACCCCCTGCGGCCGGAGATCGGGGCGGACTTTCCCTATGACAAGGTGGGCGCGGCGGCGGACTATCCCTGGCAGGCCGGGCACATGGAGGTGCCGGTATACGAGGGGCTTCCGTATCCCCTGTGGGGGCTGACGGCCCGGATCACCTGGTGGCTGCTGGAGCGGTATGGGGACATATTGACAGGTATGTTATAATGTAACATGGCTGATTATATAGAAAAAAGAGGAAACTGCTATGGAATTTACACAGGGCGCGCCCTTTGACAGCTTTGGCCTGTCCGAGGCCACCATGCGCGCCATACGGAACAAAGGATACGAGATCAGCACCCCCGTTCAGGCCGGGTGCATCCCCCCCATGCTGGCGGGAAAGGACGTGATCGCCAAGGCCCCCACCGGCACCGGCAAGACCATGGCCTTCGGCATCCCCATCATCGAGCGCATCGACCCGGACAGTGAGGACGTACAGGCGGTGATCCTGGCCCCCACCCGGGAGCTGGCCATGCAGATCACCGACGAAATGCGTCAGATCGCCGTGTGCCATGAGGGGGTCCGCCTGGTGTGCCTCTACGGCGGACAGCCCATTGCCAAGCAGATCAACGCCCTGAAGCGGCGGCCCCAGATCGTGGTGGCCACGCCGGGCCGCCTGTCCGACCACATGAAGCGCCGCACCGTGACTCTGGGTCAGGTGCAGACCGTGGTGCTGGACGAGGCGGACCGGATGCTGGACATGGGCTTTATCCACGATGTGACCCGCATTCTGGACAAGATCCCCCACCGGAGGAATCTGGGGATGTTCTCCGCCACCATCTCCCGGGAGGTCATGGACATTTCCTGGGTGTATCAGCGGGACCCGGAGGAGATCACCGTGCAGGCCACCCGGGAAAATAAGCCGGACATCCTGCAATACCGCATCGAGGTGCCGTCGGACAAGAAGGTGGACGCCATTGCCGCCATCATCCGGGCCCAGCAGCTGGACCGGGTCATCTGCTTCTGCAACACCAAGGGCTCCACGGAGCGGCTGACAAAATTTTTGCAGCTGCGGGGACTGGACGCCCAATGCATCCACGGCGACATTCCCCAGCGCAAGCGGGAGGAGGTCATGGCCCGGTTCCGGGACGGGGAGCTTCATGTGTTCGTGGCCACGGACGTGGCCAGCCGGGGCATCGACGTGGACGACGTGGACGCGGTGTTCAACTTCGAGGTGCCGGAGGAGAACGAGTATTATATCCATCGCATCGGCCGCACCGGCCGGGCCAGGAAGCACGGCGTGGCATATACCCTGCTGTCGGACTTCCCGTCCCGCATGCGGCTGGACGATATCGCCCGCAACACCCGCAGCCAGATCATCCCCGCCGTTCTGGGCGAGGACGGCCAGGTGACGCCGGCGGAAAACAAATCCAAGTAAGGAGCGTGGCCCCTATGAAACGACGGATACGGTGGACGGCCCTGGTGCTGGCGGTATGCCTGCTGGCCCTGACCGGCTGCGCACAGCAGCGGGACACCATGACCCTGCGGGTGTGTCTGGACAGCGCGCCCGCCACCCTGGACCCCGCTATGGCGGCCACCGACGCCGAGCGCACGGTGGTGTCCCATTTGTTTGAGAATCTGATGAAGCTCTCCCGGGGGGAGAACGGCAGCATCCAGGCCGCTCCCGCCGTGGCCAAGTCCTATGCCGTGGAGGATAACCTGGACGGCACGGAGACGTATACCTTTACCCTGCGGCAGAATGCCCGGTGGTCCGACGGCAAGGCCGTTACCGCCCACGACTTTGTTTACGCCTGGCAGCGGCTGGCGGATCCGGCCACGGGCTCGCCTCACGCGGCGCTGCTGGATATGGTGGCGGGGTACAGTCAGGCCCGGGAAAAGCAGGACGGAAGCCTTTTGCAGGTGTCCGCCCCGGACGACTTCACCTTTGTGGTGCAGCTGTCGTATAAGTGCGCCTATTTCCTGACGGACGTGTGCGCCGCCAGCGCCACCATGCCGGTGCGCAGCGATGCGGCGGAGCAGGAGGACTGGTCCCTGCACTCCGAGACGCTGCTGACCGACGGGCCCTATCGGGCCACCGCCTGGGAGGAAACGGGGCTGACGGCCCTGGCCGCCGACGGGTATTATGACGCCCGCCGTCTGGGGCCGGACGTGCTGGAGTTCCGGTTTGAGACGGACGGTCAGAAGCGGGCGGAGCTGGTGGAGCACGGCGACGTGGACTTTGCCATGAACCTGCCGGAGGGCGACACCTCCGATCCCTATCCCCAGACCACGGTGCTGCTGCTGAACCAGCGGGCCGAGAGCCTGGAGAACGAATCCCTGCGCCGGGCCCTGAGTCTGGTCATCGACCGCAGCGCGCTGGTGGAGGGCCTGTCCTGCGACGCAGCGGAGGGCATTGTGCCCCCGGGCCTGCGCAATACCATGGGCGGCGATTTCCGCACGGAGAGCGGCAGCCTGGTGGACAACGCCCCCGATAACTACGAGGCTCTGTGCCAGCAGGCCAAGACCCTGCTGGAGGAGGCAGGCGGCGTGAAGGCCGTGGGGCAGATCACCCTTTTGTACGATACCTCGGACGAGACGGCGACCAATACCGCCATGGCCGTCCGGGACGCCTGGAAGCACCAGCTGGGGATCATCGCCGTTATGCGCGGCGCCACGGCCCAGGAGCTGGCGGAGGCTGTGAACCGGGGCGAATACATCGTGGCGCTGACGACCCTGACCGCTGACCGGGGCGATGCGTCCGGTCTGCTGTCCTGGTGGCAGAGCGGCAGCAGCTTCCACTCCACCGCCTATGTCATGCTGCTGCGGGCAGCGGAGGCCTCGGGCCGGGTGGAGGTCCGGGACGCCTATCTGGAGGACGCGGAGCGGATGCTGGTGGAGGACGGCTGGGTCATTCCCCTGTACTATCCCCATCGCCACAGCGGCTTGGGTCAGCACCTGACGGCTCCCCTGTACGACGGCACCGGGGTGTATCTGTTCTCCGGCGTGGTGCAGCAGACGCCGCAGTAAATCACAGAGTTCGGGAGGAAGCACCATGAAAGAGACTGTTTTGCTTACCGGCGGAGCCGGGTTCATCGGCTCTCACATTGCCGTGGAGCTTTTGCAGCGGGACTATAACGTGGTCATTGCCGACGACCTGTCCAATGCCCGCCCGGACGTGCCGGAGCGCATCCGGCAGATCACGGGCCGGGCCCCGGCGTTCTATCACATGGACGCGGCGGACCGTCCGGCTCTGGACCGGGTGTTCCGGGAGCATCCCATTGCCGCCGCCGTCCATCTGGCGGGATACAAGGCCGTGGGCGAGTCGGTGCAGAAGCCCCTGGCCTATTACCGGAATAACCTGGACACCACCCTGGCCCTGCTGGACGTGATGGCGGACCACGGGGCACACCGGCTGATCTTCAGCTCGTCGGCTACGGTGTACGGCGACGCCCCGGCTCCCTGCCGGGAGGATATGCCCACCGGCGGCTGCACCAATCCCTATGCCTGGACCAAGCTGATGATCGAGCAGATCCTGCGGGATGCGGCCAAGGCCGATCCGGCCCTGTCCGCCGTGTGCCTGCGGTATTTTAACCCCGTGGGAGCCCACGAAAGCGGCCTTATCGGGGAGCTGCCCAACGGCATTCCCAACAACCTGATGCCCTACATCACCCAGACCGCCGCCGGTATCCGACCGGAGCTGACGGTGTTCGGCAACGACTATCCCACTCCCGACGGCACCGGCGTCCGGGACTATATCCACGTGGTGGATCTGGCCCGGGGCCATGTGGCGGCGCTGGAGTTTTCCCGGACCAGCCCGGGCTGGGAGGCCATCAACCTGGGCACTGGCCGGGGCAGCAGCGTGCTGGAAATCGTGGAGACGTTTCAGCGGGTCAACGGCGTGGCGGTGCCTTACCGCATCGGCCCCCGGCGGGCCGGGGATCTGCCCACCTGCTATGCCGCCACGGACAAGGCGGCGCGGCTGCTGCACTGGCACGCGGAAAAGGACCTGGCCGACATGTGCCGGGACGCCTGGCGCTGGCAGCAGAGCCAGAATCAATAACGCACACACAATTCCGGGCCGGTATGGGCGCTGCCTGTTCCGGCCCGCAGCATTCACAAAGGGAGATTTTTCATGATGCCTATCCGTTCCAGGGCCGCAGCGGCGGCCGTGCATATCCTTACTGCCCTGTGCGCCGCTGTGGGCGTGGTGCTGCAATGCGGCTTTATCGGCGGGAAGCTGAACCTGGCCGTCCTGCAGTACTTCACGCTGATGAGCAACATCCTGTGCGCCGTGTACTTCACCGGCGCCGCCGTGCACACCCTGCGCCGGGGCGGCACCTGGCTGCCGGTGTGCAAGGGGGCCCTGGTGATGGCCATGGCCATCACGGGCATCACCTTCCACCTGGTGCTGGCCGCCGGGGACTTCAGCATGGGCCCCACCCAGCTGATCACCAATCATCTGCTGCACACCGCCGCCCCTCTGCTGACGGTGCTGGATTGGCTGCTGTTCGACGAAAAGGGCCGGTACCGCTGGTTTGAGCCGTTCCTGTGGGGCATTTTCCCGTCGGCGTACTTTGTATACACCATGATACGGGCCCGGGTCAGCAGCTTCCGGTTCTATAACGGCTCACCGTATCCCTATGCCTTCATGGACGTGGACGCCCTGGGCTGGGGCAAGGTGCTGCTGATCTTCCTGGGCATGGCGGCGGCGTTCCTGGCCTTCGGCTATGTGCTGGTGTGGCTGGATCATCTGCTGGCCCGGCGGCGGCGGGCATGACAGGCCGGCGGGACCCGGCCCGGGACATGGAGGCCGCCCGGGCCATTGCCCGGCAGGCGGCGTCCCTGGGGGGCGCGGCATACTATGTGGGCGGCTTCGTCCGGGACCGGCTGCTGGGCCGGGAGAACACCGACGTGGACATCGAGGTCCACGGCGTCACCCCCCGGCAGCTGGCGGAGATATTGGACGGTATGGGGGGCCGCCTGGAGATGGGGGCCAGCTTCGGCATTTACGGCCTGAAGGGCTATGGCCTGGACATTGCCATGCCCCGGCGGGAGCGGGCCACAGGCCGGGGCCACCGGGATTTCCAGGTCAGCGTGGACCCGTTTCTGGGCACGGAGCAGGCCGCCCGGCGGCGGGATTTCACTGTGAACGCTCTGATGGAAAACGTGCTGACGGGGCAGGTACTGGACCACTTCCACGGGCTGGACGATCTGCGCCGGGGTATTCTGCGCCATGTGGACAGCCGGACGTTTCCGGAGGACCCGCTGCGGGTGCTGCGGGGAGCCCAGTTCGCGGCCCGGTTCCGGTTCGCCGTGGCCCCGGAAACCGTGGCTCTGTGCCGGGATATCGACCTGGCCGCCCTGCCGCCGGAGCGGGTGGAGGAGGAGCTGTGCAAGGCGCTTTTGCAGGCGGACCGCCCCTCGCTGTTTTTTGAGACGCTGCGGGACATGGGACAGCTGTCCCCTTGGTTTCCGGAGGTGGAGGCCCTGATCGGCGTTCCCCAGGAGCCGGGCTTTCATCAGGAGGGCGACGTGTGGAACCACACCATGCTGGTGCTGGACCAGGCGGCGGCCCTGCGGAGCCGGGCGCGGCGGCCCTTTGCCTTTATGCTGGCGGCCCTGACCCACGACCTGGGCAAGACCGTCACCACACAGCGGGTCCGGGGACGCATCCACGCCTATGCCCATGAGACGGCGGGAGTCCCCCTGGCGGAGGCTCTGCTGCGGCGGATTGTGGGAGAGAAGGCGGTGACGGCCTATGTATTGAACATGGTGGAGCTGCACATGAAGCCCAACGCCCTGGTGGGAGCCGATGCATCGGTGAAGGCCAGCAACCGGATGTTTGACCGGTCCGTGGAGCCGGAGGATCTGATCCTGCTGGCCGCGGCGGACAGCCGGGGCACCCGGGGCCGCTGGCCCTGGGAGGATACGGAGCCGTGGCTGCGGCAGCGGCTGGCCCTGTATCGGGAGATCATGGCCCGGCCCCAGGTCACCGGGGCGGAGCTGATCGCCGCCGGATTGACGCCGGACAGCCGGTTCCGGGAGCTGCTGGACTATGCCCACAAGCTGCACCTGGCGGGTATCCCCCACGACAGCGCCCTGAAGCAGACCCTGGCCTATGCCCGGAAGCGGAAATAACCGCACGGCATTTTTTTAGCTTGCAAACGGGATGCTCCTGTGGCATGATAGACGAGAAGCAGTGTATCATGCCACAGGAGGTATTTTTATGCATATCACCGTTATCGGATGCGGGCGCTGGGGCTCGCTGATCGCCTGGTATCTGGACCGCACCGGCCACCGGGTCACGCTGTACGGCCGCCCGGGCTCCCGGCACATGCAGCGGTTTCTTGCCACCCGGCAGAATGACCTGCTGACCCTGCCGGAGTCCATTGCCCTGTCCACGGACCTGGCCTGCGTCCGGCAGGCGGAGACGGTGGTGATTTCCATCGGCTCCCAGGGGCTCCAGGGCCTCATGGACCAGCTGAAGCCCCTGTCCCTCCGGGACAGGATCTTCGTTCTGTGCATGAAGGGCCTGGAGCAGGGCACGGGCCGCCGCCTGAGCCAGATCGCCCAGGAGAATCTGGACCCCTCCAACGCCGTGGCGGTGTGGCTGGGGCCCGGCCACGTCCAGGAGTTTTACCGGGGCATCCCCAACTGCATGGTCATCGACAGCCGCCGGGAGGACGTGAAGCGCCGCCTGGTGCAGTCGTTTTCCAGCGACCTGATCCGGTTTTACTATGGCGACGATCTCATCGGCAACGAGGTGGGAGCCGCCGCCAAGAACGTGGTGGGCATTGCCGCAGGCTTTCTGGACGGCAAGGGACTGTCCAGCCTGAAGGGGGCCCTGATGAGCCGGGGCACCCGGGAGGTGGCGCGGCTGATCCAGGCCATGGGCGGCAGCCAGCTGTCGGCCTATGGCCTGTGCCACCTGGGGGACTATGAGGCCACGGTGTTCTCCCGGTACAGCCACAACCGGCAGTTCGGCGAGTCCTTCATCCGGGGCGAGACGTATACGGACCTGGCGGAGGGATACTATACCGTGGAGGCGCTGGTGCTGCTGGGACAGCGGTACGGCGTGGAGCTGCCCATCTGCCAGGCGGTGCACCGCGTTCTCTATTGCGGCGCGGACCCCATGCAGGAGCTGCGGGCGCTGCTGGACCGGAATCTGACCCGGGAATTCGGGGAATGAAGCAAAGGGCCAAGGCCAACCGATCCCGGATGGGCCTTGACCCTTTGTTTTTTTGTTTTTATTTTATAATGACGCAGTGCGGGCTGCAAAATTTACCAAGGTCCGACAGCGCATATTCGCGGACGCAGCGGCACAAGCTATGGCTGCGATACCCGAACAGCGGTTTTCGCTGAAAACGCAAGAAAGGAGAACGCAATCATGTCTACCAAGAATACCAACAAGCTGAACGTGCCCCAGGCCCGTGCCGCCATGGATAAGTTCAAGATGGAGGCTGCCAGCGAGGTGGGCGTCAACCTGAAGGAAGGCTACAACGGCGACCTGACCTCCCGCGAGGCCGGTTCCGTGGGCGGCCAGATGGTCAAGAAGATGTGTACCATACGAACTGCGAACTATATCCGTAAGGACAGGACTGCTGCGGGGCATGAAATCGAAGTTCGGTACATAGCGGGGATTGTTGTTTAGATTCTTGAATCGCACAGATGCCGCCCAATGGCCATTCAACCACAGGGCGGCATCTTTTATAGCGGAGCAACAAACAAATCGACGATCATTGACACTATAGCAAAATTATCAGCAAAATATTGCTTTGCCAGTATTTATTACCCCACTCATATATCCTAAAAAATCATTGTAGCCTAATGTCCACCGATACACGCCGGGAGCAATTTCTTTTAGGTTCCACCGTTTGATTTTGTCACGCCTAATGGATACAGATTGCCTCTGCAGCGTTTTCCAGTCACTTCTTCCATGTGCAATTTCCTCCGCAAGTGACAAATTTACAACCGCAGGAATGGTATCTGCATCGATTACTTCAAACTCACGATCTACAGTTCGAAACTGCATCACATTTTCCTGTTCCATGAGCTGTTTGATCGCTTTTATGCAGCTGTCATCTCTGATGATCTCATCGTGCATAGAACGGGTGCTGAGTTCCGGAGTGATCGGAATCTTTCTTGCAAAGTAATCCTTCAGAACATCAGCTGAGCATTCCAAGCTTTTGTTCTGGCTCAACATAGAGTCATCTTGCAAAGAAAAACTCCACATCTCTGCATCTTTAAGTTGGCCATGCCGGTTAACTCTTCCTGCCGCCTGCAAAAGGGAAAGCAACGAGGACATTTCTCTGAAACCTGTTCGGAAGGAAAAATCTACGCCTGCTTCTACACATGAGGTGGCAACTAGTGTCCAATCTCTGTCGGAGGTGTCTTTCAGACGCTGCTTGATTCGCTTGATCGTCTTACTACGATCCTCTGGGGTTAATGCAGTTGATAGATGTTCGACACATCCCCGGCCATACTTTTGTGCCATATCCGATGCAATGACAGCGGCACTCTGAACCGTATTCAGAATCAGCAGCCGCGGCCCAGGAGAATTTGCCACCCACTCAATCAGATTCCGACGACTGACAGGGGACTCCTTGTTAAGAAATGCAATGCGATTCTGCTCATACGCCATCAGCTGGTTCCGAAGATCATAGCGGACTAATTCCGTTACTTTGGGCTGTGCCATGCCTATTTCCTTCAGACGATCGAGCTCCCAATAGCGAACAAGGGAACCTGATGCCAACACCCAATAGCAACTCCATTCGTCTGCCAAAACGTTCAGCCAACGCCATGCAAGGGGGAGAAGTTTGATGGGTAGTGCGTTATGTGCCTCATCCATAAAAATCACACTTCCCGGCAGCTCGTGAAGTCTTCGAAGCGCAGAAGGCTGACAGGATGACAGAGTTTCAAAGAAGGCAACTGCTGTTGTAACAATGATTGGTGCTCTCCACAAGGATGTTAGATAACGAGTATCAAAATCTTGAAAATCAGCGCGGGAATGCAGCTCTGCAACAACTTCTTCCGGATTCTCTTCCGGCAGTACCAACGCCTTTCGATAAATATCAACTGACTGTTGGATGATGCTGGTATACGGCAATACAACAAATATGCGGCGAGAGTTTCGCTGGGAAGCTTGCTGCAAAAGATGCGCCATCACAGCAGTTGTTTTTCCAGAGCCGACAGGACTATCGCACATTGAAAATCCACTGTTGATTTTTGCATTTCGGCACGCTTGATACATCTCACTACGCAGGAGGCTGCGTTCATCACCTCCATCGAGCTGGGACACATATTTATCCAACGCGGTAAGCCGCTCTTCTGCGCGTAGCAGCGGCATTTTTTTGCCTGTAGGAGCTTGTCCGTATGCGAGAGCAGTATCGCTGTGGTCAGCATCAGCGAGACAAGAAAGCGCCATACGGAAAAGAACATTTTGATCACCGTCATATGGCTGCGTTTCTTTGACAGCTTGAGACCGAAAAATCATCTCATGGCGACGAAGCAGTTCATCCAGTGTTTCGTCAGTTCGTTTCCGCACCTCCGCGTGTTCATCACGAAAAATTGCTTCTTCCCGTAGAGATTCGGTCTCCAAATCTGGAAGCCCTCTGTGGTGTGAATACACCATCAGCGCAGCATACAGACTATCTTGGCTATCTTGAGACTTCAAAGCGGCGCTTCCGGCATCTACATGATTGATTGGTAAATGGCGCTTTCCTCTATCCGAGCTATGCAGCACGTTTTGGTTTTCATCATCCAATTTTCCAAGATCATGCATAAGTGCACTTTTCTGCACGATTTCAGTCAAGATATCTTTGGCTTTTGCTGTATGTATCAAAAGCTGGCTCCAGAACAGGGGCAATGTCAGGAATCCACTTGCTGCTTTTCAAAATGGCATTGTTTGCAACTTCGAATTTCTCTTCGACGGGGTTGAAAGCAATAGATATACGTTTCCATTTATAGTGGTCGTCCAACACCTCTTGTCCAACGATTGCAGCAGCCATTGCCGTAATACGCTGTTGCCCATCAATCAGAACCTTTTTGCCAGAGGACTTTGTTCCGTCCTTCAGCTTAACATCCGGGTTTTGCCATACAATGATGTATCCAACTGGAAATCCCTTATACAAAGAATCAACTAAGTCTCTGACTTTAGAGCTATCCCAAACAAAAGGGCGCTGCATCTCCGGGATTGCAATGCTTCCAGATTTTATATTTGAAAGCAATGTTTCAACTGTGTAGTTATTAACGCTGTAACGTGCCATACATTGTCCCTCACTTCAATTTGTACTTTTTACCCGCACCCCTGCCGATAATTTCGATCAATCCATTTTCATTCATCTGACGGGCGAGCAGATAGGCTCTCGTCTTTTTGACGTTCAACAGTTCCTGCAGATCTTCGTCGGTCATTTCGCCGTACTCTGCCAGATAATCCATCACAGTTTTCATCTGGGGTGTGATGGCTGCAGTGGCTTTGCCGGTTGTCGCCGGTGCATCTTCGCTTGCAGCACTGGCAGCATTCATATTCGGCAGTACGATTTTGAAAGCATTGGTCGTTGCCTCGATAGTGGGCTGTACAGGACAGTTTTCGTACAGCTTGAAAATACGTCGAATACCTGTACCGTAACTTTCAATCAGACGCAGACGGTGAAATATCTCTGCCAGTTTCTTGTTCCTTGGCTGAGAAACGCCGATGCGAATATCCTCAGTAGAAAGGCCAGGGAGAAGTCCGCCAAGCGAAATAAACTCCATCTTTCTGTCATTCACATTGATGATGATGCTGCCGCTGAATCCGTAATCACGATGCACAAGAGCGTTGAGCAGAGCTTCACGAATAGCTTCTTCGGGGTAATCCTGCTTATCCGTGCGAACAACTCCTTTGATCGTGGAAACAGTCTTATTGCACAGAGCAAGATAGTTTATCGCATCATCAAGCTGCTTGAACACGGAACCTCCGAACTCCTTGCTGTCACGGAACTCTGTGCAGAATTCATCTTTGAATACGGCAATTTTAGTCGTGTGATGGCATTGGTCTGAAAGCAGCAGAGCGAGGTTGGTGTAAATATCGTTCTGCGTGATGCCAAGCGCACGATATTTCTCGACGGAAAACTCCACACCGTAGCGCTGGAATGCAGTTTTGGCAGCATCAAAGGTCAATTCCTGTTCCAAACTGCGGGAATCTTCGTAGGTATCTCCGTCTGATTCTTTTATCATCTGGCGAATCTGTTCAGGAGATGCCTGAACGCTGGATGTGCCCTGACGAACATAAACGCCGGTGGGCTTCATACCCTTGGACTTCAGATAGTATGGCTTATAGCTGCCTTCACCGACTTCAATCCGAATTACCTTATTATCCTGGAGGACATACCGCACGAACATGGTCACATCCGGTGCGATTGCATCACGGATGCCGTTGGTCAGACGGGTATAGGTTTCATCCACATTGTCAATGCCAATCTGGTTGCCTTTATCATCAATACCGAGATAGATCACGCCGCCGTCCGTATTTGCAAATGCGATGACCTCCTTATAAATGTCATCGATCATCTGAGATTTATATTCAATGCGCTCGCTTTCATATTGCATATACAGCACCTCCATTGTAGCTTACTTATATTATACTCATATTTTCATGATTTTCAACGGAGCGAAGTGAAAATTCACTTTTCATTCACTCCGAGCTGTGAAAATCACTTTAACACCGACTCGCCGCCCTTCCGCACTTGCATTTATGCAAGAAACGCGGGAGGGCTTTTTTGATTTCTTGCAATACCTCCTGATTTTTTCGGTCTAAGGCTTTTTCTCCGTATATTCAGTTGACAAAGAGATTTGTCGGAAATATTGAAAGGAGAAATGCCTATGACAATTTTTGAAGCCGTGAAAACAACGGTCGCGCCGAGAATGGCGGCGGAACATTTCGGGCTGAGTGTCAGCCGAAACGGGATGGTCTGCTGTCCCTTTCATGATGACAGGCACCCGAGCATGAAGGATAACCGTGTGGAAGCCAAGCGAGAGGCCGACAATGTGCTGCTGTTCCTCCGCTCTGAGGGCTACATCCGTCTGAAGGCCGACAGCGCCATCCCGTCCGCCGCGCTGTATGGCATCTATTGTACGTGGTGCAGCGACAACGCCTACAAGCCGCGCTCCGCGCGGACGGTGAGCATGACCCTCAAAAAGCACGCCGATGAGTTCGGCTTGGAGCATGACAACCACATCCAGAATGCCCTCGGCAAGCGGGTCAACGGCTTCTGGGGCATCGAGGCGCTGGTCGCGCCGCCGGTTGTATGAGCTCAGACACGAAATTCTCCATCCCATCCATCCCAAGCATCCCCCAAAACCCCGGATGGATGGGATGGATGGGATAGATGTTTTCAAGTTTACCCGTGAAGGAGGCCGTGGCCGCCGATCTGGCAGCGCTGAAACGGAAGGGGTATCTGCAAGACAGGTGAAAACCGGAAAGAAATTTGCGCGGCGGCGAAAGGATTTCGCGAAACCGCGCTGCTCGGAACCGCGCACCGGCTTCACGGATGCGCGTGGGGCTGCACGGTTTAGAGCGAAGTCACACGGTTTCGGAAAGTCGATATCCCTTACTTACGAAGAGGGCATCGACCGCCGCTTTTCCAGCGGATTTCAGCAAAACAGAATATTACGCCAAACAGCGAAGCAGGTTTTCGGAAACAGAAACCCGCTTCGCTGTTTTCATCACGAAAATTTGGGAGGATTTTATGAGCATCAGAAATGAGATCAAGGCGCAGATCGTCCGCGCCGGATTTACCATGCAGGAGGTCGTTGACCGGCTGGCCGAGGAATATGACTGGAGTGACAGCGTGTCCAACCTGTCTGCCAAGCTGCAAAGGGAGAGCATCCGATACAAGGAAGTTGTGGAGCTGGCCGACGTGCTGGACTGCGACATCGTGTGGGTGAAGCGAGGGGAGCGCCGATGAAAGCACAGTACGCCATTCTCCGCTTTGCCAAGTACAAGGGGCCGGAAATCGGCCACATTGAAGCCCACAACGAGCGCACCAAGGATAAATACGCCAGCAATCCCGACGTGGACACGTCCCGCAGCCACCTGAATTTCCATCTGGTGACGCCGCAGCGCAAGTACCGAGCTGAGGCGGAGAAGCAGATCGCAGAGGCGTGCTGCCGCACGCGTTCAGACAGCGTGCGCGTGGTGGAGGCGCTGGTGACGGCCAGCCCGGAGTTCTTCAAGGGAAAGAAGAAAAGCGAGGTCAAAGCCTATTTCACCGAGGCGTTGGCGTTCATCGAGAAATATCAGGCCAAGGACACAATTATATCCGCCGTGGTGCATATGGACGAGAAAACGCCCCATATGCACCTTTGCTTTGTCCCGCTGACGGAGGACAAACGGCTCAGCGCCAAGGAAATCGTCGGCAACAAGAAAAAGCTGACGCAGTGGCAGGACAGGTTTTGGGAGCATATGGTCAAAAAATACCCCGATTTGGAGCGCGGCGAGAGTGCCGGCGAAACCGGGCGCGACCATATCCCGCCGCGGCTGTTCAAGGAGGCTGTCCACCTGAACCGGATGAAGGAGCAGATCATGGCGATTCTGAACGACACGAATCCGTTCAACAAGAAGGCCAAGCTGGACGAACTGGAAGCGCTGCTGGGCAAATACGTTCCCGGCGCGGAGGCTCTGCGGACGAAGCTCAAAAAGTATGACGCTGCCTACAAGGCACTGACCGCAGAGAACGCAGCGCTCGAAAAGCAGCTGGGCGCTGCCTCCAAGGAAAGCATCCAGAAAAAGCTGGAGATTCAGCGCAAGCTTTCCGAGCTGGATGAGCTTCGTCGCACCGTGGATGCCATCCCCCATGAGGTTATCCGTGCTTACACAGCACAGAAATGCATGCATCACGGTCGAATGAATCAGGAAATCTGAGGCAATAATAAACACGAAACGGAGGAATTCTATGGCAGAAATCAAGGAAATGAAGCCGGGCATGACTGAACAGAAAAAGCAGGCTGTCATCGAACAGCTCTGGCTGACTTATTACAATGATACGCTATTTGCAAAGGGACTGATCACGGAAGAACAGCGCAATAAGATGCGTTTGATGATCAAGAGCCGTACTGCTGCAAAGACGCGATAAGATAAATAGGGCGGCAATCGTGAGATACGGTTGCCGCCCAAACTTTTTTTGACAACTTTTCAGATCATCTTGAAAAGTTTGTTTGTCTGCGATATAATATTTGCAGATGATGATACAGCGAACTTTTAGAAAGGAACCATTATGGATATACATTCTGTCAGACAACAGCTGCGGATGAAAAGCATCTACGATATTCCGCTTCGAGTAACCTACTATGCCCGTGTTTCTTCGGAATCGGATGAACAGCTGAACTCTCTGGGCAACCAGATCAGTTATTACGAGGATTTCATCAGGAAGAACGCTGCGTGGACATTCGTGCCGGGATATATTGACGAGGGGCTGTCCGGTATCTCCACCAAGCGCCGTGAGAATTTCAATCGCATGATAGACGATGCCGAGACCGGTAAATTTGATCTTGTCATTACGAAGGAAATCTCCCGTTTTGCTCGCAATACGCTGGACTCCATTCAGTATACCAGACAGCTCCTGAATGCGGGAGTCGGTGTCTTTTTCCAGAACGATAATATCAACACTTTTGACGAGGACTCGGAACTTCGCCTGTCCATCATGTCCTCCATCGCACAGGATGAACTCCGCAAGCTGTCCTCCCGTGTGAAATTTGGGCATCAGCAGGCCATCAAGCAGAATGTAGTGCTGGGCAACAGCCGCATCTTTGGATATATCAAAAAGGATGGCCGTTTGGTTATAGATGAAGATCAGGCGGTGATGGTTCGGCAGCTGTTTGAACTGTATGCCACCGACGAATACTCCATGAAACAGCTTGAAACTCTGTTCTGGGAAAAGGGTTACCGCAACTATAACGGTAAAAAGATTGCTCATTCCACTATGTCGGGCATGATCTCCAATCCTAAGTACAAGGGTTACTACGTGGGAAACAAGGTCAAGGTGGTGGATATGTTCACCAAAAAGCAGAAATTCCTCCCGCCGGAGGAATGGGTCATGTTCAAGGATGAAACCGGTGAAATCGTACCGGCTATCGTTTCCGAAGAACTGTGGGAGCAGGCTAATGCCGTACTTCGCAGGAGAAGCGAGGATGTGAAGAACCGTCAGGGTGTCTGCAACCACGCCAACCTCCTGACCGGCAAACTGTTCTGTACCCATTGCGGTACACCTTATTACCGCCGTGACTCCGTGGATCGGCAGGGTAACAAAAATTCCAAGTGGGTCTGCTCCGGGAAAATCAACAATGGCAAAGACAGCTGTGATTCCATCCCCATCTACGAAAAAGAACTGATCTCTGTACTCTTTGAGGTATTCCGTGATACAAAGGAAGCCTCCGCCGCTATGCTGGAAGAATACGAGCGGATGTACCGTTCCATGACCAGCGACAGCAATATTGAGAAGAAAATCGAGTCAGCACAGGCAACCATTGAGCTGACCCTGAAAAAGAAAAGCAAGCTGTTGGAACTGGTAGCCCTCGACAGTATCACCCCCGCTGATTTTAAGTCCATGACGGCACAGTGCAACGCCGACATCAAAGCCGCTGAACAGGAGCTTGCCGAGCTGCGGGAACAGCAGGAATCCAGTGAGGAGTTCCGCAGCAATATGGAGCGTATCCGCAAGGTGCTTCGTGATGCCGAGCGTGACTGTCAAAACGGCGAGATCACCAAGGAATTTATCGATACTTTTATTGATAAAATCTTCGCCACACCGGAGGGTGACGGCACCATGCGGCTGGACATCAAAATTTTCACCGGTGAAAGCTGTGAAAAGTATCTGCAGAAGCTGAAAAGAAGGGCAAATTTCGAAGGTTGTACGGGTCACACGTTCAAGAAGATGATCGAGTCCTACGAGAAGAACCTGTAACCATATACGCACAAAAGCGGACGGCTTCAAAGCCGTCCGCTTTTGTGCCAGACTGTCAAAAAAATAGGATTGCCTCTGCCTTCGGAAAGGAAGATAGTTACGAAAGAAACCCATCAGGGGTGTCTTTCGTTTTCAATCATCGCCTTTTCAGAACTTTTATAAAAGGTCTGAAAAGGCCTTGGAGCTTGTCAAAAAGGATTTTTGACAAGCTCGCACAGCCGATGGCGTGCCCAGAAAAATTGCAGGACGCTGCGATAGGGAAGATCACAGCGCCCTGCGGGAGAAAAAAGGGGTAAATCACCTGCCCAGGTACCATACGGCGCCGCAGGCAGCCAGTTGGAGAAGGAAAATAGCGGGAATTCCCCAGCGGAAATACCAGTGCCGGGTCTTGTGGCGGAACACATGCATGCCCAGCAGCGCGCCCACGCTGCCGCCCAGCAGGGGCAGCAGAAACAGCGTCCGCTCCGGGATGCGCCAGCTCCCGCGCCGGGCCCGGCGCTTATCCGCACCATAGGCCCCGAACGCAGCCAGGTTCATGACCGCCAGATACGCCGCCAGCCAGAACCCGGGGCGGGTCAGCAGCTCGGGCATCCGTTACGCCTGCTCCAGGGTCTGGAGGGCGCAGGCAGTTCTGGCAGCCAGGCGGGCATTGTTATACACCAGCTGGATGTTGCTGTCCAGGCTGTTGCCGCCGGTCAGGTCCTTGACCCGGGCCAGCAGGAAGGGGGTGGTCTCCTTGCCGTGGATGCCCTGGGCCTTGGCATCGGCCAGCGCCTGCTCAATGGCGGCGTCGATGACCTTGTGGTCCATGGAATACTCCTCAGGGATGGGGTTGGTGACCAGCATGCCGCCCTTCATGTCCAGCTGACGGGCCACATGGAAGGCCTTGGCCAGATCCTCGGGGGTGTCGATCTCGTAGTCCACGGCGAAGCCGGACTTGCGGGTATAGAAGGCGGGCAGCTCCTTGGTGCCGTAGCCGATAACGGGCACGCCCTTGGTCTCCAGGTACTCCAGGGTCAGACCCAGGTCCAGGATGGACTTGGCGCCGGCACAGACCACCATCACAGGCGTCTGGGCCAGCTCCTCCAGGTCGGCGGAGATGTCCATAGTGGTCTCCGCGCCCCGGTGAACGCCGCCGATGCCGCCGGTGGCAAAGATACGGATACCGGCCATGTGGGCGATCATCATGGTGGTGGTCACGGTGGTGGCGCCGTCGCGGCCCTCTGCCACAAGAATGGGCAGATCCCGGCGGCTGGCCTTGGTGACGGCGTGGCCGCTCTTGCCCAGATGGTCGATCTCCTCGGGAGTCAGGCCCGCCTTCAGGCGGCCGCCGATGATGGCGATGGTGGCGGGGACGGCGCCGTTTTCGCGGATGATCTTCTCCACGTTCAGAGCAGTCTCCACATTCTGGGGATAGGGCATGCCGTGGGAGATGATGGTGCTCTCCAGAGCCACCACGGGACGGCCCTCGGCCACTGCCTGCTGCACCTCAGGTGCGACATCCAGATAACGATTCATAAGTCATTTACCTCCTGTTGAGAATTGTTTCAATGTTATCCCAGCACATAGCCGGGTTGATGGTGGTTTCTGCCTCGCAGGCCAGAGCGCCTGCGCCCACGGCCCAGCGGGCCGTGTCGGTAAGGGAATCGCCCAGAACCATCCGGGCGGCCAGGGCGGCGGCCACGGCGTCTCCGCCGCCGGTGGCGTTGACCACATGGCACCTGGCACAGGGGACCCACGCGGTACTCCCCTGCCGGTCGGCGGCATAGATGCCCTCCGCGCCCAGGGAGATGTACACCGTGCCCAGGCCGGTGTCCAGCAGGCGGCGGGCCGCTTGGGCTGCGTCCTCCGGAGTCCGGATGGACATGCCGGACAGCAGCTCCGCCTCCAGGCGGTTGGGCTTCAGGGCCGCCAGCTTGCCCAGCACCGGCCGCAGCTTTTCGGCCTTGATGGTGGATACGGGGTCCGCCAGAATGGGGGCCCGGCAGTTGTCGCACAGCCAGCGGATGCTGTCCTCCGGCAGGTTGGTCTCCAGCACCACCAGGTCCGCCCCGTTGATGAAATCCAGCCGCTGCCGCAGGAAATCCGGGGTCATGCGCTGATAGATGTCCATGTCGTTGACGGCCAGGGCCATATCCCCGTCGGGCCCGGCGATGTACAGATAGGTGCCGGTGCGGCAGTCCGGCAGCACGGCGCTGGCGCTCAGGTCCAGGCCGATGTCCCTGGCGTTTTCCTGGACCCGGCGGCCGAAGTCGTCGTCGCCCATCACCGTCACCATGGCGGTCTGCTGGCCCAGCAGACACAGGTTGTGGGCGATGTTGCGGCCCACGCCGCCCAGGGACGTGGTCACATGGCCGGGATTGGAGTCCCGGGCCACCAGCTTCCCGGCGGACACCGCGCCGATGTCCATGTTCACGCCGCCTACCACCGCCACATACGGGGCAGTGCGGACAATGTAGCCCTTGCCGGTGATGCAGCCCTTTTTCATCAGGTTGGATATGTGCACCGCCACGCTGGAGCGGGTGATGCCGGCCTTGTCCGCCAGCTCCTGCTGCGAGATCATGGGGTTTTCCCGGATCCACTCCAGCAGCTGGCGCTCTCGCTGGGTCACAGGCTCACCTCCTAAGCAAAAGTTTGTTTTCTAATCTATTGCTTATTATATGCAGAACGCAGCCCCTTGTCAAGCCCCCTTTGGCAAATATTTTCGCTGGTCCGGGCAAAAAAGAACGCGCCCCCGGCGCGTTCTTTTTGACTCACTGTTTATTCAGATAATCCAGCAGCTCCTGGGCCTCGGTGGCAGACCAGAAGCCGTGCAGCGTCAGGCTGTCCTCAACGGGAGAATAGATGCCCACAACGCTGTTCTGCGTCTCAGGCATCGCAAAATACACCGGGGCATAGGAGTCCGCCGCATACTCATAAATCAGCCAGACGCCGCTCTCCAGCTCTGCCCAGGACTTTGTACCGTCCAGCTTCCGGCCCAGGTCCTTTACCTGTTCATTTTCATCCAGCTGCGCTTCTATCAGCTGGCCCAGGGTGGATACGATTTTTTCATACGTCTCCGTGCCCTTGTCAAAGCTATTCTTTTCCCGGCCATCCCTGGTCATCACGATCCGCTCCGGGGCGGCCACCTCACCGGCGTAAACATCCTGGGCGGGATGGTCCTTATAGTCCTCCCAACCGGCCAGCTCCACCTTTTTTCCGCACCCGGCCAGCAGCACGAAGCACAAGGCCAGAGGCAGGAGGATTTTCAGCGATTTCATACGTTGCTCCCTTCCTTTCATACATAAACCATAGGACTACGCCCGGCCACTATAACTAGCATCCCCATAAAATCCGGGATTACATGAGGTGCGATAGTTCGATAGAGCAGTACTTCTGGCCACAAGAACCGCATCCAAAATCGTCATTCTACCAATCTGAGGCCAGAAATATCGGTTAAACGACGCAGAATCGCATTGAAGAACTCTGACATTCCAACCAACAAAGGCTTTTCTTTCTTTTTCAGAACCAAGAAATGCCTTCGCGAAGTAATTTTTCAACGAAGAAAAGCATGCGTCCAGATAAACAAATTTATATCCACTTTTGATTTGAGTATAAGATATCTCCCAGCCTTCCGCACCAATACGTTTACTATCAGGACTACCGTGGCAAGTCAAATAAAGAGCCTTTAGGTTTGATCGATTAAGGACATACTCAATGTCATCCTGATTAATGTGGTAATTAACAGAATTTAAGTGGTGCACGTATCCCAACTCTTCCAGTCCCTCCCTTGCCAAATCCACACACTGTTGTGAATCTGGGAAGGAAGGTTCTGCACAAACAGATCTGGCATATTCGAGTGCGCTACTCCCTCCTAAAATCTCGCCGGTTTGACTGTCAATGTAAATGACAGATCCATCTTCTAAAGTCACGCGCCATGCCAAACGAACAAAATCCGCCTCTTGATAAGCAACTTCCGTGGATTCCCAATAGAAATTAGGCCGGAATACCGTCAACTCCGTGGAGGAAACCGCCAGTCCGCCCAACTCCTGCCGCAGCGGCTGTGACCGGCGAATAGCACCGGTTTCCGTAACGACAACATCCGCTTCATCCAGTGCTTCCTTATTGCGGTCCATCAGCATGACGGACCCGTCCCGGGCGTCCACTGTGACAGTCACCATATCATAGGGGTTCAATACGCCGTTATCCAGCTGCTTGTGCCAAAGCAGCAGCCAAGTGGCCGGAATATCGTTGGAGCATTCCACCAACTGGTAGCCATCCAATTGATAATCCTTAGCAATTTGGTCAGCCAAGGCCAGCGCTTCCTCCTTAGTCACAGGATATGCGCTGGGGTCGGTATTCTCTCCATCCAAAATGGTGTCATCATTATCATGCATGTCAGCATAATTGACCACGGACACCACCTGTCCATCCTGGTCAATATCCGCTTCATACATGTCAAAAGTCAGGCGCGTAACGTCCCGTCCGAGGACGTTATCTCGAACAAGCTGCGCCCGCTGGGGCAGCTCCCCCTCCAATTGCAGAACAGAAAGCTGTTCTTTCACGTTTGAGGTCAACAGCTGCGCGGGTTCTCCGGAATACTCGCTGAGCACAGATTCCATTTCCGCCAGGTCGGTTTTTTCAACTCTTTCCACATTTTGCAAAATAGGTGCGGCAAACGTTGCTCCGTCGAAGCCAGCAGCCGATGCCGGAGTCAGGACCAGACTCATCATAAACGCAAGGGACAGGAGTCCGGTGATCAGGCGCTTTTGTATCACGCGAGATTTGTCGTTCATAAGAAAATCCTTTCCTAATTATTCTATTTTTTGAGTGTAGAACAGGCCTGCCCATAGCAAGTATACCATAGAACGTTTGAAATGTAAATAGCAAATTTCGCGAAATCTTTATTTTGTGCATACTGTATTGTTCTAAAACTTCCTCAACATCGTGTTCAATAACGTTCTGTCGTTTTGTGCAGATTTCCTCTTGCACCGGCGGCGGGATGGGTGTATGATAGCAATCGTTCAATATTGAACTATCTAAAATCGGAGGAATTTTTCATGACCAACGCCTATCAGGTCTATACCGGGGCCCGGCAGCTGCTGGAGGGGTACGCCGCCGCCATGCAGCCCCTGTGCCGCCGGGAGGGGCTGGCCCCCAACGGGGTGGATATCCTGCTGTTTCTGGCCAACAACCCGGGGCTGGACACCGCCCGGGACATCTGCACCTATCGGGGGCTGAAGCCGGGCATCGTGTCCTTCCATGTGGAGAAGCTGGTGCAGGAGGGCTACCTGCTGCGGCAGCCCTCCCCGGGGGACCGGCGCAAATGCCGTCTGGTATGCACCCGGCGGGCGGAGCCTGTGGTGCAGCGGGGGCGGCAGGTGCAGGAAGCGTTTTTCCGCCGGATGACGGCGGGGCTGGACCCCCAGGACCTGGCGGCCTTCCGCCGCTGCCTGGAGGGCTTTCAGCGGAATCTATCGCAAATGACACAGGAGGACGACCAATGACACAGGACAAGAAATTTCTGGGCACGGAGCCCGTGGGCAGGCTGCTGTGGAGGCTGGCGGTGCCCACGGTCATCGCCCAGCTGGTGAATATGCTGTACAACATCGTGGACCGCATCTACATCGGCCACATTCCCGAAACCGGCAGCATGGCCCTGACCGGCGTGGGGGTGTGCCTGCCCATCATCATGATCATTTCCGCCTTTGCGGCCTTTGTGTCCTCCGGCGGCGCGCCCCGGGCGTCCATCGCCATGGGCCGGGGCGACTATGACCAGGCCCAGCGCATTCTGGGAGGGTGCTTCACTTTACAGGTGGCCATTTCCCTGGTATTGACGGCAGTGCTGCTGATATGGAACCGGCCGCTGCTGCTGGCCTTCGGCGCCAGCGGGAACACCATCGAATACGCCGCCCAGTATATGGGCGTTTACGCCCTGGGCACCCTGTTCGTGGAGCTGACCCTGGGCCTCAATGCCTTCATCACCGCCCAGGGCTTCGCCCAGGTGGGCATGAAAACGGTGCTCATTGGCGCGGTGGCCAACATTCTGCTGGACCCGCTGTTCATCTTCGTCCTGGACATGGGCGTCCGGGGGGCTGCCCTGGCCACGGTGCTGTCCCAGGGCATCTCCTGCGTGTGGGTAATCTCCTTCCTGCGGGGAAAAAAGACCCTGCTGCGGCTGGAAAAGGCCGCCCTGCCCATCCGGCCCCGGCTGATCCTGCCCTGCGTGGCCCTGGGTACGGCGGCGTTCATCATGCAGGCCAGCGAAAGCGTCATCTCCGTGTGCTTCAACGCCTCCCTGCTGAAATACGGCGGGGACCTGGCGGTGGGAGCCATGACCATTCTGTCCAGCGTCATGCAGTTCGCCATGCTGCCCCTCCAGGGCATCGCCCAGGGGGCCCAGCCCATCTCCAGCTATAACTACGGGGCGGGCAACGCCCAGCGGGTGCGCCAGACCTTCTGGCTGCTGCTGAAGGTAAGCCTGGGCTACGCCCTGGTGCTGTGGGGCTGCATCCAGCTGTTCCCCGGGGTCTTTGCCCGGATCTTCACTCCCGACGCGGAGCTGGTGGCCTTCACCGCCGGGGTGCTGCGGATCTACTGCGGGGCCCTGTTCCTGATGGGCATCCAGATCGCCTGCCAGATGACCTTTGTGTCCATCGGCAACGCCCCCTGCTCCATCATCGTGGCGGTGCTGCGGAAGTTCGTGCTGCTGCTGCCGCTGATCTATCTGCTGCCCCACCTGCTGGCGGACCAGACCCGGGCCGTGTTCCTGGCGGAGCCGGTGGCCGACGTCATCGCCGTCACAGGCACGGTGATCCTGTTCTCCTCCCAGTTCCGCAAGGCCCTGCGGGGCCTGGAAAACGACAACAAATCGTAATATCCGGCAAGAAAATTGCACATTGTATAACAAGACCTCCGGCTGGGCCGGAGGTCTTGCCGCTTATTGGTCAGATTTTGATCAGCTCATACTCCCGGGTGCCCATGCCCAGCTTTTCCGCATGCTCCAGACAGCTCATCCAGTCCGTCTCCGGGTGGAGATGGTGGAAGTGGTCATGGCCGCAGTCCCCGGCGGCAGCGGCCCCCGGCAGGGGCGGCTGGGCGTTTACCGCGTCCGCGCAGGCCATGTCCAGGGCCACCGGATCGAAGGAGGCAAACATGCCCACATCGGGGATGATGGCCGCGTCGTTCTCCGGATGACAATCGCAGTTGGGAGACACGTCGATGACCAGGCTGATGTGGAAGCAGGGCCGCCCGTCCACCACCGCCTGGGCATACTCGGCGATCTTGCGGTTCAGATTGGTGACCGTCTCGTCCCAGTTCACCCGGATGGCGTCCCAGGGACAGACGGCGATGCACCGGCCGCAGCCCACGCACCTGCTGTGGTCAATGCTGGCCTTGCGGTCTGTGACGGTAAGGCCGCTGTGGGCGCAGATGCGGGTGCAGGCGCCGCAGCCCACGCAGTGCTCCTGGGCCACATGGGGCTTGCCGGCGTTGTGCTGCTCCATTTTTCCGGCCCGGCTGCCGCAGCCCATGCCGATGTTCTTCAGCGTGCCGCCGAAGCCCGCCTCCTCGTGGCCCTTGAAATGGCTCAGGGAGATGAACACGTCGGCGTCCATCACGGCCCGGCCGATCCGGGCCTTCTCCACATATTCGCCGCCGCGCACCGGTACCTCCACCTCGTCGTTGCCCTTGAGGCCGTCGGCGATGATGATCTGGCAGCCGGTGGACAGGGGGGAGAACCCGTTGAGCATGGCGGCATCCATGTGGTCCAGAGCGTTTTTCCGCCCGCCCACATACAGGGTATTGCAGTCGGTAAGGAAGGGCTTGCCGCCCCGCTCCTTCACAAAGTCCGCCACGGTCTTGGCCCAGTTGGGCCGCAGGAAGGCCAGGTTGCCGGGCTCGCCGAAGTGCAGCTTGATGGCTGTGAACTTGCCTTCAAAGTCGATCTGACCCATTCCGGCGGTTTTCATCAGCCTGGTCAGCTTCTGAGGCAGGTTTTCCCGGTAATCGGTCCGCAGGTCGGCCCAATATACTTTTGATGCCATTTGGAGATCCTCCTTGAATCTTAATTGCCCATAGTGTATCATATTCCCGTAGAATTTGTCACGTTATTTTGAAGGGAGGCGGCAGCATGCGCCTGCTGACCTATACCGTTGCGCCGGAGCAGGAGGGCTGGCCCCTGCGCAGGCTCCTGCGGCAGGAGCTGCGGATCTCCGGCTCGTTTCTCTCCCGGCTGAAGTGGCGGCCCGGAGCCATTCTGCTGAACGGGCAGCCCGCCACCGTGGCAGCGCTGGTCCGCGCCGGAGACACCGTCACCGCCGACGTGTCGGACCTGCCCGGAGACAATCCCCATATCCGGCCGGTGGACTATCCCCTGGACATTCTGTGGGAGGACCAGGACCTGCTGATCCTCAACAAGCCCGCAGGCATCGCCATCCACCCGGCGGCCCTGACGGAGGAGACCGTCACTGTGGCCGGGGCCGTGTGCCGGTATCTGGGCCAGGGAAGCTTCCACTGCGTCAACCGGCTGGACCGGGGCACCACCGGCGTCATGGCGGTGGCCAAAACCGGGTACGTCCACCGGCTGTGCATGGAGCAGCTGCACTCCGGCGATTTCCGCCGGACGTATCTGGCGGTGTGCCGGGGCTGCCCGGACCCGGCGGCAGGGTCCATCGACCTGCCCATCGGCCGGGAGCCGGACTCCCTGCTGCGGCGGCGGGTGGACCCGGCGGGTCTGGCGGCCCACACGGACTATGAGACCCTGTGGCAGGGGCCGGACCGGGCGCTGCTGCGGCTGACTCCCGGCACCGGCCGCACCCACCAGCTGCGGCTGCACCTGTCCGCCATTGGCCACCCGCTGCTGGGGGACTGGCTCTACGGCCAGGAGGACCGGGACCTGATCCCCCGTCCGGCCCTGCACTCCCACCGGCTGGAGCTGACCCACCCCGTCACCCGCCGCCGCCTGACGGTAACGGCCCCGCTGCCGGAGGATATGGCCCGGCTTCTGCCGGAAGATATGAACAAATCTTGAAAAATGCAAAAAAAGGATGGAAATTTTGACAGTGTATAGTATAATAGCCTATACACTGTCTTAACGCCGCGCCCCGGCGCGGAATCTATTTTCGGAAGCGGGAGGAACGTATGCGGAACATCTGGCGCATCATCAAGGCGGACGCCCGTTCGCTGTTTACGCATTTCTTTGCTCTGGCCGTGGCCCTGGTCATTGCGGTGCTGCCCAGCCTGTACGCCTGGCTGAATATCTACTCCAACTGGGACCCCTACGGCAACACCGGCAACATCAGCATCGCCGTGGCGTCCTTGGATAAGGGCTGGACGGAGGAGGACGGCACCCAGGTCAACAAGGGCCGGGAGGTGGTGGACGATCTGCGCACCAGCACCAGCATCAACTGGGTGGCGGTGGACACCAAGGAGGAGGCCGAGCACGGCGTCTATGCCGGGGATTACTACGCCGCCGTGGTCATCGGTGAGGACTTCTCTTATAATATGTACCACATGCTGACGGAGTGGACCGGCAAGCCCACCATCACCTATTATGAAAACTACAAGAAAAACGCCGTGGCCACCAAGATCACCGACACGGCGGTGTCGTCCCTGAAAACCACCATCAGCAAAAGCTATCTGGACGTGGTGGTGGACGCCGTTTTCCGGGGAGCCAACGACCTGTCGGACCAGCTGAAGGGCGACGACCCCGTGGGCTCCGTTCAGGGGCTGCTGGGCCAGGCCCGGAGCCTGCTGCGCTCCTGCGCCCAGACCGTGGACGCCTTCCAGGCCGCGGGCCAGGACAACAGCAGCTATCGCCAGGATCTGTCGGACCTGGTGGCAAATATCAACCAGAACCGCCCCGACAGCCAGGAGCTTCTGGACACCGTGGCCCAGCTGAACCGTCAGGTCCACGCCGCCCTGGATAAGGCCCAGGCAGCCCTGGACAAGGCCTTTGACGCGGCGGAGAAAATTCTGAACGGCATCGACGTGGACGCTCAGCTGCCCCAGATTCAGGAGGACCTGCGGGACGCCGCCCAGACCATGGACAATATGGGCGATAAGCTCACGGCCTGGGCCAGGTCTATCGCCGTGGAGGCCGGGCCCGTGGGGGCCGAGGCCGCAGCCGCCGCCCAGCGCCTGGCGGACAGCTGCTATCAGCTGCGGGACCGGCTGAACACCGTGGCCGACGGCATCCGGCAGAACTCCGCCGTTTTGCAGGACACCATCGCTTTGGTGGCCCAGCTGGAGAAGCTGACGGACACCCTGCTGACACCGGTGTTCGGCGATGTGACGGATGATGTGAAAAACGTTCTGGACCAGACGGAGGGCCTGCTCCAGGGCCTCCACGGAACGGCAGCCGATACCCGGGACCTGCTGGCAGCCGCCGGCGCGGCGGCCGGCACCCTGGACGGTCTCATGTCCCAGGGCCGCGACGCCATCGGCCAGGCCATCGACAAGCTGGGGAGCCTGCTGGGCGGCCTGGAGGACAGCGCCAGTCCGGACTATCTGGACACCCTGCTGGATATCCTGGGCGGCAGCCCGGAGGATTACGGCGCCTACTTCTCCCAGATGGTGCAGACCACCGTGGAGCCGGTGTATCCCATTGCAAACTACGGCAGCGCCATGGCCCCCTTCTATTCCGTTCTGGCCATCTGGGTGGGCGGCGTCATGCTGGTGGCCATTCTCAAGCCCCACGCCCGCCTGGAGGGGCTGGTGGACCCCAAGCCCCACCAGCTGTTCTTCGGCCGGTACTTCCTGTTTTTCGTCATGAGCCAGATCCAGGCCGCCGTCATCGTGGCCGGGGACCTGCTGGTGCTGAAGATCCAGTGCGTGGAGCCGGCGCTGCTGTTTGCCACCGGGGCCATCACCTCCCTGGTGTTCAGTCTGCTGATCTACGCCCTGACCGTGTCCTTCGGCGACGTGGGCAAGGCCGTTGTAGTGGTGGTCATGGTGCTCCAGATCGCCGGCTCCAGCGGCACGTTCCCCATTGAGCTGCTGCCGGACGTGTATCAGAAAATCTATCATATCTTCCCCTTCCCCTATGCCATCGACGCCGTGCGCGAGTGCGTATGCGGCCTGTATGGGACCACATGGCTGAAAAACATCGGCTGCCTGCTGATCTTCGGCGCGGCGGCCCTGGTCATCGGCCTGCTGGTGCGCAAGCCCTTTATGGGACTGAACCATTTCATGGAGGAGAAGCTGAAAGAAACGGAAATGCTGTAAGAAAGGAGGACTCCCTATGGACGAAAAGAAATATAGCCAGCTGTATCAGGCCCTTTTGCAGGAGGTCCTTCAGTTCCACAGCGGCAATCAGCGCCGCATCCGCAAGGGAATGCTGAGCCTGCTGCTGGTGCCGCTGGCATTTCTGGTGCTGCTGTTTTTATCCGACGGCTCCCGGGTGATCTTCCTGCTGCTGTGGATCGTATCCATGTTCGGCATCGCGGCGTATCTCATCGCCGTGGAGTATGTGGACTACGAAATGCAGAACAAGGTGAAGAAGATCACCCAGAAGGAGGTGGAGCTGGATCAGCTGATGGCCCTGCCCACCGGCATGCCCCAGCTGCTGCCCCATCTGCGGGGCCGGAGTCAGGAGAGCGAAGCGGTCCCGGAGGAGCCTGCCCCAGAGGAGCCTACCCCGGAGGAGCCTGCCCCGGAGGAGCCTGCCCCGGAGGAGTCCGCCCCGGAGGAGTCCGCCCCGGAGGAGTCCGCCCCGGAGGAGCCTGCCCCGGAGGAGTCCGCCCCGGAGGAGTCCGCCCCGGAGGAGCCTGCCCCGGAGGAGCCTTGTCCCGCCCCTGTCCCGCCTTGTCCCCAGCCTGTCCCGCCCCGTCCCGCCTCTGTCCCGGTACAGCCGGAGCCCCTGCACCCGGAGCTGGCCCTGACCCTGTCCGACCTGCAGGAGAGCAGCCGCCAGCTGGCCCAGGGCTTTGAGCAGATGTCCCGGGAGCTGGGCCGCATTTCCCGGTATATGGGCGATCAGGACCGGCGGTCCAGGGAGGTGCAGGCATGAGGAATATCTGGAGAATTTTCCGGGCCGACTGGCAGCGCATCAGCGCCAGCGTGGTGGCCGTGGTGGTCATCATGGGCCTGTGCCTGATCCCGTGCCTGTATGCATGGTTCAACATTTTTTCCAACTGGGACCCCTACGGCCCCGACGCCACGTCCAATATCCGCGTGGCCGTTACCAGCGAGGATGAGGGCTATGAGCTGCTGGGCCTGAAGCTGAACATCGGGTCCATGGTGCTGGACGGCCTGAAAAGCAACAACCAGATGGGCTGGGACTTTGTAGACAGCCGGGAGGAGGCCCTGGAGGGTGTCCGGTCCGGCAGGTACTACGCCGCCCTGATCGTTCCCGCAGACTTCACCGGGGACTTCGTCAGCATTCTGGACACGGACCTGCGGCACCCCCAGATCGAGTATTACGAAAACGAGAAGAAAAACGCCATCGCCCCCAAGATCACCAACAAGGCCAAGACCGCTGTTCAGGACGAGATCAACGCCACCGTGGTGGAGACGGTGACCAACGCCGTCACCACCGTCAGCTCCGTGTGCAGGGCTCTGGGCCTGGACGCGGACGACGTGTCCCAGGGGGTCATTGAAAAGCTCAGCAGCGCCCAGGACAGCCTGCGCACCCTGGAGGAAACGCTGACGGCCATGCAGACCCTGGCGGACCAGACAGACAGCATCCTGGCCTGCGCCGGGGTGGTCGCCGGCGACCTGGACAGCATCGTCAGCGGCAATGACCTGTCCGGCATCCAGGACGCCCTGGACCGGGGCATCGGCCGCCTGAACGAGACGGAGGCCGAGATCGCCCGGCAGCTGGAGGATATCGACGCCCAGATCGACGTCATCGCCGACGACATTGCCGCCGCCGTGGGAACGGCGGAGGATGTGGCGGGCTTTCTGGCCGGTCCCGCCCAGCAGCTGGACCAGCGGCTGGCGGAGCAGCAGCAGCGGCTGGAAAAGCTGCGGGACTTTGCCGCCGGTTATCCCGCCGTTCAGGAGCGGCTGGGCAACGCCATTTACCGCATCGGCGAGCTGCGGGACCTGCTGAAAACGCTGGAGGACCCCGGCCAGCTGGAGACCTGGCGACAGGAGGTACAGGCCAAGGTGGATGAGCTCCGCCAGGAGCTGCGGGAGGCGGCCCTGCGCATCAGCGGCAGCGTGAACCAGCGGCTGGAGGAGCTGAACCGGGATGTGACGGAAAAGCTCCAGACCCTGCAGAGCGTGTTTGACAGCGTATCCGGCAATCTGTCGGCCCTGGGCGATAAGCTGACCCGGTATCAGGAGGCCATCCAGTCCACAGGCACCACCCTGAGCGGGGCCATCCAGCTGTCGTCCACCCTGCGGGGCGACCTGGGGCAGCTGGCCCAGGATATGGACCGCATCGTCACCAGTGACGGCTTCCGCCGCTTTGTGGAGGTGCTGGAAAACGACCCCGAGGGCCTGGCGGACTATCTGTCCGACCCCGTGTCCATGGAGACGGTGCCAGTATACGAGATCACCAGCTACGGCAGCTCGATGGCGCCGTATTACATCATGCTGGCCCTGTTCGTGGGCTCCCTGCTGACGGCCACCATGCTCCATGTGAACGCCCCCATGCCGGAGCTCTTCCGGCTGCGCCCCTGGCAGCGGTTCTTCGGCCGGTATCAGCTGTTTTTCCTGATCGGTATGATCCAGGCCCTGGTCACGGGCCTCGGCTGCATTTACTACATCGGCATCCAATGCCCGTATCCGGGTCTGTTCCTGCTGGCGTGCTGCGTGTGCAGCCTGAACTTCACCATGATGAACTATGCCCTGGTCTATGCCCTGGACAACATCGGCATGGCGGCCTCCGTCATCATCATGGTCATCCAGGTGGCGGGCTCCGGCGGCGTCTATCCCATCGACGTGCTGCCCGGGATCTTCCAGACGCTGTATAAGTTCATGCCCTTCCACTATGGCATGGACATGCTCCGGGAGACCATCGCCGGACGGTATGAGAATGTGTACTGGAAGAATCTGGCTGTGATGGCGGCCATGTGCGTGCTGTTTGCGGTGCTGGGGATGGTGCTGTATTACCCGGCCCGGCCCCTGAACCGGCTCATCGCCCGCAGCAAGGAAAAATCCGGCATTATGTAAGGAGGACTGCTGCCCATGAATGCAAAGCATGACCTGGCGGAAGCCCTGTGCCAGCTGCTGGAGACAAAAACCCTGGAAAAGATCACCGTCAAGGACATTGTGGCCCGGTGCGGTGTGAACCGCCAGACGTTTTACTATCATTTTCACGACGTGTACGACCTGATGCGCTGGATCTTTGACCGGGAGGCCGCCGCCCTGGCCCAGAGCATCCGCAGCAACGGCAGCGACTGGCGGCAGGAGCTGCGCACCATCACGGACGTGCTGCGCAGCAAGCGTCACCTGGTGATGAATGCCTACCGCTCCGTGAACCGGCGGGATCTGGAGCGCTATCTGATGCAGGGCTACGGCCCGGTGATCCGCCGCATCGTGGACCAGGCGGCTGTGGGCCTGGACGTGACCCAGGGGGACCTGGAGTTCGTGTCCCGGTTCTATGCCCGGGGCCTGCTGAGCGGCGTGTTCGACTGGATCGAATCCGGCATGCCGGAGAGCATCGGCGACGATCTGCGCCGGTGCATCCTGCTGCTGGACGGCAGCCTGCCCACCGCCCTGAAAAGCGTCAGCGAGAAATAAGCGCAAAGCCTCCGGCTTCGGCCGGAGGCTTTGCTTTTCCTGCCAAATCCCCGAAAATACGCCCCGCCGTGTAGGTTTGTCAAACATATTGGACAGAGAACTCCGCTGGAGAGAGCCAGTGGAG
>OCHN01000742.1_pt1 | contig 31648 bp, 25 predicted proteins | sample 1538911 | NCBI WGS metagenome assembly OCHN01 (sample SAMN04571736, study PRJEB22368) | human gut metagenome | biome: human gut; material: stool | host: Homo sapiens | place: Luxembourg | collected 2013-01-11 | reverse complement strand
TCCTTCATAAGGTATGTTTCAATTACTATCGTTTAATTGTTAGGTTCAGCCCTTCGTGCAACGTTATCGAGTATTGCACTACTATGGCGTCTGCTGACTTCTCACGACAAGCTTTACTCCGCTTCTTTCGTAAAAAAAACTATTTGAAGCGTCCGTGAGACCTCCTCGGATAAGGGCATTGTCTTTCTATCTTATACCTACTTCATTTACACCGACCGTTCCGAATAGCTATTGGACTTTGATTTGTTTAGCAATCTTATCCACGGTCATATGCCTTATATGAAGTTTCTGTTAGTTAGGTCAGATGTTTGCCGCCAGCTTCCTTCAGATTTCACCTTACGATGAACACCCTTGCTCTTGGCTATGCAATTCCCGCTATTAGGGCTTGCTCGGGACTTTCACCCGTTAGACAATGCTCATGCCGAGCGTACTAACGAAAGCGCTGCCCCGCATCAATATGCAAAGGCAGCGCTACATGAAAAGGTATTACTATTGAGAAGTCATCAACACTCTTTTCCGCCCAGGAACACGCGCTCTACGATAGGTGTGGTGTAGGCGTATGGCACGAAGCTGACCGACGGTATAGGACGGGTGATGAAGAAGTTCGCCACCTTGCCCTTGGCAATGGAACCATACTGCTGGCTTTCGCCCATGGCGCAAGCACCGTTGAGCGTTGCGGCATTGATAGCTTCCTCAGGCAGGAGCCTCAACTTGATGCATGCCAACGACACCACGAACTTCATGTCGCCCGACGGTGTGGAACCGGGGTTATAATCACTCGCCACGGCAACCGGGAGTCCGGCGTCTACCATCTGGCGCGCCTTGCCATAAGGCAAGTTGAGGAAGAACGATGTGCCTGGCAGCACGGTAGGCATGGTAACGGTGTCTCTGAGAATCTCTATCTCCTCCACCGTCATGCTTTCGAGATGGTCTACAGAGAGTGCGCCATGGGCCACACCCACCTCTACTCCACCCGACGATGCCAGTTCATCGGCATGAATCTTCGGTTTCATACCACATTTGTCGGCAGCCTCCAGGATGCGTGCCGTCTCTGCAGGAGTGAAGAATCCTTCATCGCAGAACACGTCAACGAAATCGGCAAGTTTCTCCTTGCCCACCTCCGGTATCATCTCGTTGACCACCAGGTCTACATAGTCAGGCTGCGTCATTCCCCTGCCCACGGCATGTGCGCCGAGGAAGGTGGACTTCACGCGCAGCGGTGAATTCTCCTTTATTCTCTTAATGACATGGAGCATCTTCAGCTCGTCGGCGGTATTGAGTCCGTAACCGCTCTTTATCTCCACACAGCCGGTTCCCTTGCGCATCACTTCTTCCATGCGCACCATGGCCTGCCGGTAAAGCTCGTCTTCAGAAAGCGTATGCAGCAAGTCGGCGGAATTGAGGATACCGCCTCCGCGCTTGGCAATCTCGGCATAGCTGAGACCGCGAATCTTGTCAACGAATTCCGCCTCACGGCTTCCGGCAAAAACGATATGGGTATGCGAGTCGCACCATGATGGCAACACCGCACCTCCCTCAGCATCCACATGCTCGTCGGCTGCTATTCCCTCTACCGGCATCTCAGCTCTCGTGCCCCATGCCGCAAAGCGCCCGTTCTCAACGAGGAGCCATGCGTCATTCAATATGCCGAGGCTCTGCATCTCTTTGCCACAGAGTCTCTGCTTGCCATGAGAATCGATGCCAGCGAGAATCCCGATGTTTTCTATCAATACTCTCATCTGTCAGTCGGATATGTGGTATGGATTATTTTCTAAGAAACTCTATAGAATGCTGTATGTGGGGATACATCACCTCGTCGTTCACGATGAACGGAACCACCTTGCGATAGTCCTCGAACAGTTTCTCCACTGCAGGAGAAGACTTCAGCGGACGACGGAACTCCAATGACTGTGCCGCATTGAAGAGTTCGATAGCGAGCACGCGCTCCACATTGAGCACCACCTTATAGAGCTTGATGGCAGCGTTGGCTCCCATGCTCACATGGTCTTCCTGTCCCTGGCTTGAAGGTATGCTGTCTACAGACGCCGGTGTGCAGAGGCTCTTGTTCAAGCTTACTACTGAAGCGGCGGTATACTGGGTGATCATGAATCCGCTGTTCACGCCAGGTGTGGCAACGAGGAAGCTTGGCAGGTCTCTTGTGCCTGACACGAGCTTGTATGTTCTGCGCTCGGAGATATTGGCGAGCTCGCTCATTCCGATAGCGAGGAAGTCCATTGGCAATGCTATAGGCTCGCCATGGAAGTTGCCGGCAGAGATGATGAGGTCTTCATCAGGACAAACGGTAGGATTGTCGGTTGCTGAGTTTATCTCGGTGTCGATAACAGACTTCACGTATGCGAGTGTGTCCTTGGCAGCTCCATGCACCTGTGGGATGCATCTGAAAGAGTATGGGTCCTGAACATAAGGTTTCGGTCTGGCTGCTATCTCGCTGCCCTGAAGCAGTTCGAGCATTCTTGCTGCGGTGTCGAGCTGTCCCTTGTGAGGACGCACCACATGAACGGCCTTGGTGAATGGAGAGAGCAGTCCGTAGTAAGCGTCGAGAGACATTGCGGCAATTCTGTCTGCCCAGTCGCTCAACCGCTCGCTCTGAAGCAGAGACCAAACGGCGAAAGCACTCATGTTCTGAGTACCGTTGAGCAGGGCGAGACCCTCTTTAGAACCCAACTGTATAGGCTGCCAGTTCATCTCCTTCAGTACTTCAGCACCTGTCATCACCTTGCCTTTATATTCCACTTCACCGAGTCCGACGAGAGGCAATGTGAGGTGTGCCAGCGGCACGAGGTCGCCGGAAGCTCCGAGCGAGCCCTGCATATATACTATAGGATAGATGTCATTGTTGAAGAAGTCGACGAGGCGCTCCACGGTGTCGAGCTTCGAACCTGAATATCCGTAGCTCAGCGACTGTATCTTGAGCAGCAGCATAATCTTCACGATTTCGTTTGGCACACGGTCGCCGACACCGCAGGCATGCGACATCATGAGGTTGATCTGCAGCTGTGCCAGCTGGTCGGCGCCAACGGATACGTTACAAAGAGAACCGAATCCTGTGGTCACTCCATAAACGGGAGCTGTGGTCTCGGCAATCTTCCTGTCGAGGTATTCTCTACATTTGATTATGCGCTGACGTGCGTCGTCGCTAAGTTCGAGTTTGTAACCTTTCTCAATGATTTCGCCGATACGCTCAATCGTAAGATGTTCTGCTGAAATTTTGTGTATCATAGTAGTGTATGATTAATTTTAAAAATCGGAAAAGCCCTGAGGACCCAAAAGACCTATGAATATAATACGCCTCCGTTGAGGCTAACAGAGTTCACTCAGGACTTTCCGACTATATTGTGTATTATAAAATGTTATTGATTATCTCGTCGTCAACGATGCTCGGCATCGTAACCTGCAGACCTGGAGTGCGCAGCATCTCGCGCTCGATACTCGTCATCGAACCGGAGTTGCGTGCCCAGCTTCGGCGGGCGATACCGTTGATCACCATACCGAAGCCACCGTTGATGACCTCTCCCCAGCCTACTCCGCCGCCGTTGTGGATAGACACCCATGTAGCACCGCGGAATGAGTCGCCGATGACATTCTGTACCGCCATGTCGGCACAGAACTGCGAACCGTCATAGATATTGCTTGTCTCACGGAATGGAGAGTCGGTACCCGACACGTCGTGATGGTCTCTGCCCAACACTACAGGCTTTGAGATCTCGCCTTTCTTTATCGCCTCGTTGAAGGCGAGGGCTATCTTGGTGCGTCCCTCGCAGTCGGCATAGAGAATACGTGCCTGGGAACCCACAACGAGGTGGTTCTTGCCGGCCTCCTTGATCCAGTGGATATTGTCGTCCATCTGGCCCTGTATCTCCTCTGGCGCCTCTGCCTTGATCTGCTCCATCACTTCGGCAGCGATGCGGTCTGTTGTGGCGAGGTCTTTCGGATCGCCGGATGTACAAACCCAGCGGAAAGGTCCGAAACCATAATCGAAGAACATCGGTCCCATTATGTCCTGCACGTAAGACGGATAGCGGAACTTTCCGTCGGGCATCACGATATCGGCTCCGGCACGCTTGGCCTGCAGCAGGAAGGCATTGCCGTAGTCGAAGAAGTACATGCCCTTTGCGGTGAGCTTGTTGATGGCTGCCACCTGACGGCGCAGCGACTCCTGCACGAGGTCGCGGAATTTTTCCGGTTCCTCTGCCATCAGCCGTTTCGACTCCTCAAGCGATACGCCTACCGGATAGTAGCCGCCTGCCCATGGGTTGTGGAGCGATGTCTGGTCGGAACCCAGATCCACATGCATATTCTCGTCGGCGAGGCGCTCCCACAGGTCAACGACGTTGCCTACATAAGCCATGCTCACCGTGCGTCTCTCTTCCATCGCCTTGCGAACGGCAGGAATCAGTTCGTCGAGACTGTAGTGCAGCTCGTCTACCCATCCCTGTGCATGACGTTTCTCGGCAGCCAGCGGATTGATTTCAGCAACGATGCTCACCACTCCGGCAATGTTGCCTGCCTTTGGCTGAGCTCCCGACATGCCTCCGAGACCAGAGGATACGAAGAGCATTCCGTGGATGTCGGTAGGACCGCCAGGTTTCTTCATCTGCTTGCGGGCAGCGTTGAGCACGGTGATGGTAGTGCCGTGTACGATTCCCTGCGGACCGATATACATATATGATCCGGCGGTCATCTGTCCATACTGGCTCACTCCGAGTGCGTTCATGCGCTCCCAGTCGTCTGGCTTGGAGTAGTTTGGAATCACCATACCGTTTGTCACCACTACACGTGGCGCATTCTTGTGAGACGGGAAGAGACCGAGCGGATGACCGGAATACATCACGAGCGTCTGCTCGTCTGTCATCTCGCTAAGGTATTTCATCACGAGGCGATACTGTGCCCAGTTCTGGAACACGGCACCATTGCCTCCGTATGTTATCAGTTCGTGAGGATGCTGTGCCACTGCCGGGTCAAGGTTGTTCTGAATCATCAGCATGATGGCGGCAGCCTGCTCAGAGCGGTGCGGATAGTCGCTTATCGGACGGGCATACATCTCGTAGTCCGGACGGTAGCGATACATGTATATTCTGCCGTATTCGTGAAGTTCTTCGAGGAACTCAGGTGCGAGTTTCGCGTGAAGATGTTTCGGGAAATAGCGCAACGCATTGCGCAGGGCGAGTTTCTTCTCTTCGTCGGTGAGAATCTCCTTGCGCTTGGGCGCATGGTTTATCTCTTTATCGTATGCCTTCGGTTCCGGCAGAGTGTCGGGGATTCCGATGCGTATCTCCTCTTGGAATTGTTCTTTTGTCATAGTTGCTTCGATTTAGACATTTTTATATGATATATGACCGAAAAAGGTGAGGGAGAAAAACGTAATTTCTTCACCCTCACCTTTCGTCATTTTATTTTCTTATCATCTCTTCGACAGTCTGCGTGATTTCCTTCTCCTCAGCATTTGCCTTCTCCACGAGAGCGTCGGCCTCGGCGATGAGCGCTTCTGCCTTCTCACGGTCTTTCAGCGATGCTGCGTTGATCTTCACGTTCATGCCTGCTCCGATTACGGCAGCTCTTGCTGCGAGCGCACCCACTCCTGCATCCGACACGCTGTTAGGATTTCCTGTGGTCACCATCTGGCGGCATACCTCAAACACCTTGTATGATGTCTTCATGGTCTCCAGCGGCACCTCCGTGGCGAAGAGCGTTGCTGCCTGTATGGCATCAGTGCGCAGCTGTTTCTCCTCATCGGTGTTCTTAGGCATTCCGAAGGCAGCCATGATGCGGTTGAACGCCTCGGTGTCTTCGTCAACGAGATGCAGAAGCTCTTCCTGCAGCTCCATGCCGCGCTCCGCCCATTGGGCGAACTCGCTCCAACGCTCGTCCCATCCCGGTTTGTGGCTTGAGAGGTTTGCCACCATAGTGGCGAGCGAAGCTCCCAGTGCTCCCATATATGCAGACACGGAACCGCCTCCAGGAGCCGGGCTCTCGCGGCTTGTCTCCTCGGCAAATCCCTTCACCGTGAGGTCTACGAGCTTGTTGCCGCCCTTCTCGCCTGCTGCGAGCAGGTATTCGATAACCTTCTCCTCGGGGTGGAACGGACGCAGGTCTTCGAGTCCCATCGACTTGATGGCAATCTTCAGTATGTCTTCCTTAGGAATACCTGCCGAGCGCTGCTGCTTGGCGAGGAAATACTTGCCGGCGTCGAGGAGCGCACACTCTGGGATGAGTCCAACAATCTCCGTTCCGGTAACGCGCAGTCCGCGGTTCTGGGCACAGCGGCACACCTCGTCGAAGGCTTTGTGCAGCGGTGTCTCGTTGATATTGGTGATGTTCATTGACACCTGGGCGATGCCGTATTCGTCGATGAACCATCCGATTGCCTTTGTTCCCTTGAGCGTACCAGGCTGCATCACGACCTTTCCGTTCTCGTCGAGCTTTTTCTTTCCGGTGATAGGATTGCCCTCACGAACCGGACGTCCCTTCTCTCTGACGTCGAACGCAATGGCGTTGGCGCGGCGTGTAGAAGTGGAGTTGAGGTTGAAGTTCACGGCGATGAGGAAGTCGCGGGCTCCCACTACCGTGCAACCGGTGCGTGCCACCTTCTCGTCGTATGGTCTTGCACCGAAGTCTGGCTTCTCGTTCTCATCCATAATGCGCTCAGCGATACCCTCATACTCACCTCTGCGCACAACGGCAAGGTTGCGGCGCTTTGGTGTACGGGCTGCTGCCTCATAGCAATATGTAGGAATCTGCAGTTCGCTGGCGATGCGCTCAGCGAGTTTCTGTGCCAGTTCGGCACATTCTTCGAGTGTGATGCCGCTTACAGGTACGATTGGCAACACATCGGTAGCACCGATACGTGGGTGTGCTCCATGATGCTTGCGCATATCGATGAGTTCGCCTGCCTTTGCCACAGCACGGAAAGCTGCGTCTACAACGGCCTCCGGCTCTCCTACGAATGTTACAACCGTACGGTTGGTGGCTTCGCCCGGATCCACGTCAAGGAGCTTTACTCCCGATGTCTTTTCAATCTCACTGGTTATCTGCTTGATAACGTTCATGTCGCGACCCTCGCTGAAATTGGGCACGCACTCAACAATCTGCTTTTTCTTTGCCATTGCTATGTTTTTTTATAGTATCGTTATTTTGTTAGTCAAATTACTTTCCCTGCGGATGTTTTCCAATAGATGTTGCAAATCTACATAAAAAAATTTAATGTTGTAAGGATAAATCAAAAAAAGTTGGATATATTTATCCTTCTTTCAGAACTCTTCATTAGATTTGCAGAAAGAAAACGAAAATTAAGCATCTTGATGTAACAATAGGCGCATCATCTAAATAATACAGGTAATACATAAATTAATGTAGGAATATGAATCCCGTCACTCAAACCATAATATTGTCGGCATCCACATTGAGGATGCTGCCGCACATAGCCATTTATCTGCTCCACCGGAAGGATATCGACGCCGACCTGACCCAGGTGCAGGACCACCGGGCTGGGGTATTGAACTTCATCAAGGCGTGTACCAGAGAGCGCACGTTCAGGAATCTCTTCTACTATCGCATCGGGGAATACCTTTCGGCTCCCATACGCTGGATGCTGCCTGGAGAGAGGACTCTGAACATCTGGTGTCCGAGCATCGGCAAGGGAGCGCATCTGGAGCATGCCTATGCCACGTATCTGAATGCCGAGGGGATAGGCGAACGGTTCTATTGCCTGCAGATGGTGACGCTGGGCAACGGCAAAGGCGGTCGCCCCACGCTTGGCGACGATGTGGAAATATATACCGGCGCCACGGTGTTCGGAGGCGTGAGGATCGGCAACAACGTGACGATAGGTGCCGGAGCGGTGGTGTTCACCGATGTGCCGGACAACTGCACGGCAGTGGGAAACCCGGCAAGGATCATCCCCAAACGGCGGGGGTAAACTCTAACCGTCATCAGTCTGTAGAAATTTCACCCCAATTCACCTCAAATGTCATACTGCCATACAGACAATCCTGCAATATGGCATTCCTGCAAATTACAGTTAAATATTCATAAAAATAAAATCCTAACAAGTCTTGTATTATAAATATAAAGGAAAAATTCATACCTTTGCAATCCGATTATTAAACGGGGAAAGACTTAGAACCCCACGAACGTAGTGTTAATAGTCGTACTTTTGGCCGAGTGCGACGGTTAGTGAATCGACGTTCAAACGGTTTTCATAAACCTCTAACCTTATATTATAAATAGGACAGACGGAATATGAAAAGCGTGAAGAAAGTAATAAAAAAAACGTTTTTTAGTAGTAAAATTAAAACATCAGAATGAACACTTTAAGTTACAAGACTATTTCCGCAAACAAGGAAACAGTCAACAAAGAGTGGGTTGTTATCGACGCCACAGACCAGGTAGTAGGTCGTCTTTGCTCTAAGGTAGCAAAATTGTTGCGCGGTAAGTACAAGCCAAACTTCACTCCTCACGTAGATTGCGGAGACAACGTAATCATCATCAACGCCAGCAAGGCATATTTCACTGGCAAGAAGGAGACCGACAAGGTCTACACACGTTATACTGGCTATCCAGGCGGACAGCGCTTCAACACTCCAGCCGAGCTTCGCACTCGCAAGGGCGGTGTTGACAAGATTATCCGTCATGCTGTGAAGGGTATGCTTCCAAAGGGTCCTCTCGGACGCCACATCATGGACAACCTTTATGTATATGAGGGAACAGAGCACAACCACGAGGCTCAGAAACCTAAAGCAATCGATATTAACCAGTATAAATAATTCACACGATAATGGAAGTAATTAACGCAATTGGTCGCCGCAAGAGTGCTGTTGCACGTGTTTACATGAGCGAGGGTACCGGCAAGATAACCATTAACAAGAAAGATATTACTGAGTATTTCCCATCAGCAATCGTACAGTATGTTGTAAAGCAGCCTCTGTTGGCTCTCGACGCTGTTGAGAAGTATGACATCAAGGCTAACCTCGACGGTGGTGGCTTCACAGGCCAGAGCCAGGCTCTCCGCCTCGCTATCGCACGCGCACTCGTTAAGGTGAACGCTGAGGACAAGAAGACTTTGAAGGATCACGGATTCATGACTCGCGACTCTCGTGCCGTTGAGCGTAAGAAGCCAGGTCAGCCAAAGGCTCGTCGTCGTTTCCAGTTCAGCAAGCGTTAATCCTCTGGATAGCTGGACAATGTTTAGCATCTAAACCGGCAAGACTCGAATTGCGATTACTCGCCGGCTGATTCTAACAAAAGAATAAAAAAGAAAGTAAACAAACAATTTTAAAAAGAAAAAGAAATGTCAAGAACAAATTTTGATATGCTTCTGAAGGCCGGATGTCATTTCGGTCACCTCACACGCAAGTGGAATCCTGCAATGGCTCCTTATATCTTCATGGAGCGTAACGGTATTCATATCATCGACCTGTATAAGACCGCAGCCAAGATCGACGAGGCTGCAGAGGCTCTTAAGCAGATCGCAAAGTCAGGCAAGAAGATTCTGTTCGTTGCTACTAAAAAACAGGCTAAGGACGTTGTTGCTGACAAGGCAGCTTCTGTAAACATGCCATACGTTATCGAGCGCTGGCCTGGCGGTATGCTCACCAACTTCCCAACAATCCGCAAGGCTGTGAAGAAGATGGCTAACATCGATAAGCTGATGAACGACGGAACATACTCTAACCTCTCTAAGCGTGAGATCCTGCAGATCACACGTCAGCGCGCCAAGCTGGAGAAGAACCTCGGTTCTATCGCCGACCTGACCCGTCTGCCATCTGCACTCTTCGTTGTTGATGTTATGAAAGAGGCCATCGCCGTTAAGGAAGCTAAGCGTCTTGGTATTCCTGTATTCGCTATCGTGGATACAAACTCTAACCCTAAGGACGTAGACTTCATGATCCCAGCCAATGACGACGCAAAGGACAGCATCGACGTTATCCTGTCTGCATGCTGCGAGGCTATCAACGAGGGTCTTGAGGAGCGCAAGGTAGAGAAGGCTGACGAGAAGGCTGCAAAGGAGCAGGCTGAGACAGCTGAGGACAAGCCAAAGCGCGCACGTAAGGCTGCACGCAAGGACGCACCTGCAGAGGCTGCCGCAGAGGAGGCACCAGCAGAGGCTTAATCAATGACAGTATAAAGAGATTAGGAACGTTGAATTAATGACTTACAGAATACTTAATTCAATGTTCCTTTTTCAATATTAATCCAAAACCTAATTCAATATTTAAGACTATGGCTGTATCAATAGCTGATATTCAGAAGCTGCGCAAGATGACTGGCGCCGGTCTTTCTGATTGCAAGAAGGCTCTCACTGAAACAGAGGGCAATTTCGACAAGGCAGTAGAGATTATCCGTGAGAAGGGACAGGCTATCGCTGCTAAGCGTTCTGACCGTGAGACTTCTAACGGTTGTGTTCTCGTTAAATACGCTGACAACTTCGGCGCTATCGTAGCATTGAAGTGTGAGACTGACTTCGTGGCAAACGGAGCTGACTATATCAAACTGACACAGGATATCCTCGACGCTGCTGTAGCTGCAAAGGCTAAGAGCCTCGACGAGGTTAAGGAACTGACATTGGCTGACGGAACAAAGGTTCTCGACGCTGTTGTCGCTCGCTCTGGTATCACTGGTGAGAAGATGGAGCTCGACGGCTACAACTTCATCGAGGGTGAGAACATTTCTACATACGACCACATGAGCAAGCACACTCTCTGCACAATGGTTCAGACCAACAAGCCAGCTGAGGAGCAGGCTCACGCTATAGCAATGCAGGTGGCTGCCATGAAGCCTATGTTCCTTGACGAGGCTTCTGTTTCTCAGGAGTTCATCGAGGAGGAGAAGAAGGTTGCTGCTGAGAAGACAAAGCAGGAGCTGGTACAGAAGGCTGTTGACGCTGCCCTGAAGAAGGCTGGCATCAACCCTGCACACGTTGACTCTGAGGAGCACATGGAGTCTAACATGGGCAAGGGATGGATTACCGCTGAGGACGTTGCCAAGGCTAAGGAGATCATCGCTACTGTATCTGCAGAGAAGGCTGCAAACCTCCCTGCTCAGATGATCGAGAACATCGTGAAGGGTCGTATCAACCGCATCTACAAGGAGAACTGTCTGCTCAACCAGGAGTTCATCCAGGACAGCAAGCTCTCTGTTGCTGACTACCTGAAGGCTGCCGACAAGGACCTCACAGTAGTTGACTACAAGCGCTTCTCTTTGAGCGCTGACTAATCCTGAGGATTAATCACAAACTTAAATATATCAGCCAGGCAAGGGATTCAAGAAATCGTTTGCTTGGCTTTTACTGTTTTTTATCTGCCTGTAACCAATAACATTATACTTCGTATGAAAAATCTGAATAATATCATAAAATCACTGCTGCCGGCAATTGTTTCAGTGATATGCCAATGTGCATACAGCCAAATCACTGTGGTTGACGCAAACGACAAGCTGCCTGTCATCTCGGCAAGCATATATAACGGCAACGGAACAGACGTTATAGGCATTACCGACTACGACGGGAAACTGCCTAAAGCAGCGGAACAGCTAAAGAGCATACACATACAACACATAAACTACACACCAGTAAACATAGACCTGCAGTCGCTGAAAGACTCTACGATTCTCCTTACGCCCCGCACACACAAGCTTCCTGAAGTGAAAATCTCGAAGCAGAAGGATGCAATGCTCAGGATGAAAGTATATATCAGACACATGACAGTTCTGAACAGCAAGCCTGCAGCAGTAAGCGAGAGCATAGCCTATCTGTATTTCAAAGAAAACAATGACGACGGCAAACCGAATTCATACAAAATACTGTCGGAAGACAAGTTCAAGGACGAAAAGGCTTATGAGGGTGAAAGCAAGATGCTGAAATCACTAGCAGACTTCAGCAATCCTACAGCTTTAGCATTCTTCGACGGATACAAACACTATAACACATTGAAAGGCTCGAGGAGAATGGGAACCAGTTGGAAAAGGGCTGGAGGAATATATTATATGAACGAAGACTCCATAAACAAACGCTGCGAAATAGAAAGAGACAGTTTGTTTTCTGACAAGCCCTTCAAGGTTCCACTCTTCGGATTCGCATTCAGTAACATATACAACAGCGAGACATACAGCACGGAATTGGGTACTCCGCGATTATACAATCTGATAAACATGACAGACAGATACCGCGTCTACCAGACAAAGACAATGGGTTACGTAGACATAGTTACGGAAATGTATATCCTTGACATCGACTATGCCTCTAAGGAAGAAATGAAAGCGGACAAGAAACTCAAACTTTCACCTTTTGAAAGACCTGAAGGCATTGTGGCGGCAGACGACTGGCTCACAACTATTATAAAGGGCATGAAAAGGATAAAATAACAGAACATTAAACAAAACAATTATACAATGAAGATTTTCGCAGTAGGATTGAACTATCCTCAACACAATAAAGAGCTTAACGAAACGTTATACAAGGGAGAAGTGCCCGTGATTTTCACCAAGGCGGACTCGTCGCTGCTGAAGGACGGCAAACCGTTCTTCGTTCCAGACGACATGGGACGCATTGACTATGAAACGGAAATCGTGGTGCGCATCTGCCGACTGGGAAAGGCTATACCTGCACGCTTCGCCCATAGGTATTATGATGCCGTGACTGTAGGTATCGACTTCACAGCTCGCGAACTGCAGGCGGAACTGAGAAAAAAAGGTCTGCCGTGGGAGATGTGTAAGGGATTCGACGGTGCTTCCGCAATTGGTGAATGGGTGAGCGTGGAGAAATTCAGAGACGTGCAGGCTCTGCAATTCCATCTCGACATCAATGGCAAGACCGTGCAGGAGGGCCGCACAAGCGACATGCTCTTCAAGATTGACGAGATTATTGAATACATCAGCAAGTACTTCACACTGAAAACCGGCGACATCATCTATACTGGTACTCCTGTGGGCGTGGGACCGGTGAACATCGACGACCACCTCACTGGATATATAGAAGACAGGAAAGTGCTTGAATTTAATATAAAATAAATGATAAGAAATATACTCCTCACCATAGCTGTTTTTCTTGCCGGCATAACCGCCAAGGCACAGAAGTTCTTCAATCTGACTGCCGACGAAGTCAGAATAGACTCCGTCATACCTACGTTCGGATATTCCAAAGACCTGGGACCTGCCTATGCTGACTCCATATACACCGTGACAATTGAATATCCTGAATTCATCAACATGCAGAAGGGCGACGTGGAGAAACTGAAGAAAATCAGCAACGTCACCTACCCTGCCCTGCCGGAGATAACGACAAAGACAGTGGTGGAAAGGAAGAAAGGCAGACTGGAAGTATATTTCTCACCTATCGTGATGCGCAACGGAAAATACCAGAAGCTCGTAAGCTTCATGCTGCGCATCACGGCAAAACCTAAATCGACATCAACAAAAAAGGCCAACGCCAAGGCTGACAAGACGAAGAGCGAACGTTGGGCAAAGAACTCGGTGCTGGCAACGGGCAACTGGGCCAAGATACGTGTGCCGTCAACTGGTGTATATCAGATTACCGACGCCCTGATACGCCAGGCTGGATTCAACGACCTGAGCAAAGTGAAGGTATATGGATATGGCGGAGCGCTACATTCTGAACAGCTGCTCGACAAGAAAATCGCTGAATATGACGATTTGAAGGAGGTGCCTACAGTCACCGTGAATGGCAAGAAGCTTTTCCGTGCCATAGGTCCGGTGTCGTGGGACAGCGCTACAAAGACTTCACGCATACGCAATCCTTATTCTGACTACGGATATTATTTCATCACACAAAGCGAGGGCGAACCGCTGAGCGTTGACTCGGTTGCCTTCGTGTCATCTTTCTATCCTGCCAACGACGACTACCACACGCTATACGAGGTGGATGACTACGCCTGGTTCCAGGGAGGAAGGAACTTGTTTGACAACACTCCGATAAACCCAGGGGCAAGTCTGACATACGAATTGACCACTCCGGCACAGAAGACCGGCGAAGGGACTCTGTTCGTGAGACTCACCTCATCGGCTGCATCTACGAGCGAGATTGCCATCAACGACTCGGTGGTGGGAACAATAACGACGAAGAATGGCGGCGAATACGACACTGGCGTATTGGCTGAAGGTTCGTTCTATCTGAAGGACATGCTCGCAAGCAGTTCGGCTAAGACAAACAAGGTGAAAATAACAAACAAGTCGAGCAACACGGTGAGACTCGACTACATCACCCTTACCTTCAATGATCCGCGACCGGAGCCACAACTCTCGAAGGCAACGTTCGCCACACCGGAATATGTGTACAACATAACAAACCAGAACCTGCACGGGGATAAGAATTACGATATGGTGATGATAATCCCGGCAAGTCAGAAACTGCTGAAACAGGCTGAGCGTCTGAAGGCTTATCATGAGGAGCACGACAAGATGAGCGTTCGCATCGTGCCTGCCGATGAACTGTATAACGAGTTCTCGAGCGGTACGCCTGAGGCTGATGCCTATCGTCTGTATATGAAGATGATGTATGACAGGGCAGAAGACGAGGCGTCGATGCCGAAATATCTGCTGCTCTTCGGCGACTGCAAATGGGACAACAGAATGAAGGTCAGCGCTCTGAGAAACTATAGCCCTGACGACTTTCTGCTCTGTTTCGAGAGCGACAACTCTTTCAGCTACGTGAACAGTTTCATAGACGACTGCTACTTCACCGCTCTCGACGACGGTGAGGGTGCCAACGCATCGGCTTATTCCACCAAATCGGACAAATACGACATCGCTGTGGGAAGATTTCCGGTGAAGACTGCTGACGAAGCGAAGATAATGGTGGACAAGAGCATCAGCTATATGGAGAACAAGATGGCGGGGGCATGGCAGAACGTGGCTCTCTTCCTCGGTGACGACGGTAACAACAACGCTCACGTGACGTCGGTGGACAACACAGCCAAGGCTGTGGAGCAACTCGTTCCGGCAATACAGGCAAAGCGTGTGTTCTGGGACATGTATACAAGGGTATCGTCGGCAACGGGAAACACATACCCTGAGGTGACAAGTCTGTTGAAAAAGCAGCAGGCTGAGGGTGCGCTGCTCTTCGACTATGCCGGACACGGACGCCCGGACATGCTGTCTCACGAGCTTGTATTGTCGTCTGCCGACTTCGCAGCATTCAAGAACAAGGTGCTGCCACTGTGGATTACGGCATCATGCGACATCATGCCTTACGACGGAACGGTGAGCAACATCGGAGTGAACTCGGTGCTTAATCCTAACGGTGGCACTTTCGCCTTCTACGGCACGGCACGCACGGTGTATATCACGCAGAACCAATATCTCAATGCCGAATACGTGAAGGCGCTGTTCACCAAGACAAACGGCAAGTTCAATTCCGTCGGCGAGGCTCAGAGAGTGGCAAAGAACAGAATCATCAGCGACGGCACCGACAGAACGGTAAACAAGCTGCACTATGCCCTGCTCGGCGATCCGGCAATAAGTCTGAAGATAGCGGAGAGCAACGTAGTGATAGACAGCATCAACGGCATCTGTCTGGCTGAAGCCAACGAACTGCCACAGATAAAGGCGGGAGCGAAGGTGAACGTGAAGGGACATATCAAGAATGCCGACGGCACCACCGACGACTCTTTCACAGGAACGGTGAACATCGACGTTAAGGACTCCAAGGAGAAACGTGTGGGCAAGTTGAACAGCAAGGATACGGGATATGCATACACCTTCTTCGACTACACCAAGACGATATTCAACGGCAACGACAGCATACGCTCAGGAAAGTTCGACATCACCTTTGCCGTGACGAAAGACATCAACTACACTGACGAGAACGGAAGGATAAACGCCTTTGCAGTGAGCAGTACCGACAACAGGACGATGAACGGATATACGGAGAACTTCATCGTGGGTGGAACGGAAATCGTATCCAACGACTCCAACGGTCCGTCGATATACTGCTATCTTAACTCTCCAAGCTTCAGCAACGGAGGCAACGTGAACTCTACGCCTTACTTCGTGGCGGAGATATCTGACAAGGACGGACTGAACACTTCGGGCAGCGGCATCGGCCATGACCTGACACTGGTAGTCGACGACGACCCGATGATGACATTCACTCTGAACGACAACTTCTCGTTCAACTTCGGTTCGTATACCGAGGGAACGACATGGTATAACATCCCGGAACTGGAGAACGGACCGCACAAGCTGAAATTCACCGCATGGGATATCCTCAACAACCCTTCGACAACGACGCTGAAATTCAACGTGGTGAAAGGTCTGACTCCGAACATCACCAACGTTTATTGCTCCAACAATCCGGCAAAGACGAACACTACGTTCATCGTTAGCCACGACAGAAGCGGCAGCAACGTGGAGATGACCATCGAAGTGTTTGACATCAGTGGCAGGCTGTTGTGGAATCATACGGAGAACACTCAGGCTGAGTCGGCAACATTCACATACGACTGGGATCTCACCACCGACAGCGGCGGCAGGTTGCAGTCTGGAGTATATCTGTATCGTGTGCGCCTGACAAGCGAGGGAAAGAACGAGGCAACGAAAGCCAAGAAACTGATAGTACTCAACTGAGAATACAACTCTTTGACTGTCGTCACACAATAATATAACACAAAAAGAGTTATATAGAGGCGTGAACGAAGTTTTCATGTAATGCAGGCTGAAATGACAGGCTGGCATTGAAGAATTGAGGACCATCACGCAATACATCATAACGAGAATAAAAACAAAAGACAAGATATAAATGAAGAACAGAATAAGAATCATTGCGGCAGTATTGCTCGCCGTAATAGCAACTAACGTCAAGGCTCAAGACAAGAAGCGCGAGATGTTCAACCCTATTCATACGGCTCTCGTTTCACAGACCATCGCACCGGATGCACGCGCTGCCGGTATGGGTGATGTGGGTGCCGCCACCGACCCTGACGTGAACTCTCAATACTGGAACCCGGCAAAATATCCTTTCTGTATAAGCCGTGCAGGTCTTGCCCTGAACTACACGCCTTGGCTGCGCTCGCTGGTAAGCGACATGGACATCGCCTATCTCGCCGGATACTACCGCATCGGTGACTATAGCGCAGTTTCGGCATCATTAAAATATTTCTCTCTCGGTGAGGTTTACACTAACTACGACGGTACGAGCGACATATCAAACGCACAGACCATCAACCCATACGAGATGTCGTTTGATGTGGCTTATTCTCTGATGCTGAGCGAGAAATTCTCTCTCGCTGCCGGCGTGCGTTTCCTCATGTCCGACATGCAGTACAGTTCTACAGAGGAGCGCTCTGCTTCTAACGCCTTCGCTGCCGACCTCGCCTGCTACTATAACGACTATATCAACATCGGTTCTCGCGAATGTCAGCTCGGCATCGGTCTGAACATCAGCAACATCGGTAGTAAGATAACATTCGGCGGCAGTGACTACAGTGAGTTTATTCCAACAAACATGAGATTGGGTGCTGCCCTGATGGTGCCTATCGACGAATTTAACCGCTTCACGATATCTGCCGACGCAAACAAGCTGCTCGTGCCTTCTTATCCTCAGCAGGAAGAGGGGGAAACGACAGAGGACTACCAGCAGCGTGTGGAGGATGAATACTACAACACGAGCAGCATCTCCGGAATGTTCAAGAGTTTCGGCGACGCTCCTGGAGGTTTCAAGGAGGAACTTGAGGAGATAAACTGGAGTGTCGGTGCTGAATATGTATACAACGACAAGTTCAGCGTTCGCGCCGGTTATCACCATGAGTCGGAGAACAAGGGTAACAGGAAATACTTCACTGTCGGTGCGGGCTTCCGCATGAGCGCCTTCACCCTCGACTGCGGTTATGTCATCGCTACGGCAAAGAGCAACCCTCTCGACCAGACACTCCGCTTCACTCTGGGCTTCGATATGGACGGACTGAAGGATTTGTTCAAGAGAAGATAATTAAAATAGTAAAAAGTTATGAAGGTACGCGTAGGCTTTGGTTTTGACGTTCATAAGCTCGTTGAAGGACGTGATTTGTGGTTGGGCGGAATAAAGATTCCACACTCTCTCGGTCTGCTTGGCCATAGCGATGCTGATGTGCTGATACATGCTATCTGTGACGCATTGCTCGGAGCGGCAAACATGAGAGACATCGGTTATCACTTTCCCGACACTTCGGCTGACACTCTCGACATAGACAGTAAGATACTGTTGAAGAAGACCATCGACCTGATTGCCACAAAGGGATACAGACTCGGAAACATTGACGCCACGGTTTGTGCCGAGCGCCCAAAGATAAATCCGTATGTTGAAAAGATGAAGGAATGTCTCGCCACAGTGATGAATGCCGATGTTGACGACATCTCCATCAAAGCTACAACAACAGAGAAACTCGGTTTCACTGGCAGGGAAGAGGGCATGAGTGCGTATGCCACGGTGCTGATATACAAAGACTGAGAAACTGAATAAAAATAAGAAATCCTAAGAAAGACAGGAAATCTATACAGGAAACCTAAACAAAGACAGGAAATCCGAATAGAGACTGGAAAATTGAATAAAGGAAAAACATCTAAATAAATACCCGGAACATTCTATATGATGCTCCGGGTGTTTTTTATATCATATTTGCCATCAAAGCTGTATCAGTCCTTATGTTTTTCTGTTTCACTTTACTGTAATCACCAATAGTCTTATAGGCAATTAAATCAATCTGTAGGGCATGGTCCGTAAAGGTTGTCCATTGGCACACTTGGTGATGCCAAGAAAACCAGAAGGATGATGGGACCGGCAATAGGAATCAGACACCACCAATAGTGCCAACCTGAACGGCCGGTATCATGAAGACGGCGCACCAGAACCGAAATAGTCGGAACAATGGCAACCAAGCTGTAAATTAGAGACAACACAAGTCCAATTCCCGATCCTGCCAATACACCTCCTGCATCACCACCGCCGAAAATGCTACCGAATATAGAACCTATAACCGAGAACACAAGCCATGCCAGACTATTAAACAAATAGAACCACCAAAATTCTGATCGTGATGCACGGCCACTGAATGTGGCAAACTTACTAAACACTGTCTTAACTGATTCTGTAAATCCCATAGTTTTTTGTTTTTATGTGTTAATAATAAATGAAAAAGCGTTCCTTTTTATAAATATTTCGCCACAAAGATATTGATTATTTCAATATAAACAAACTTTTTGCTATGAATTATTAAAAATATTAGGTAATTTTGTTCACTGAATGCAAAATGGAATGTTTTTGTTCACTGAATGTAAAAAAACAGAATATTATGACAGACACCGGAAATGACAAAATCAACGTGCTTGGCAAACAAACGAACTGGGAAGATCTGTACTTCTATCAGAAGGCAGACATCGTATACCAAATGTCATTTGCCTTTTGCAACAGATTCATACATCCTTATAAAGACCGCACTCGCGACCAGATAATACAGGCTGCACGGTCATGCAAGCAAAACATTGTAGAAGGTCTTGCCGACGGTGTTACGTCATCTGAGATGCAGATGAAACTGCTCAACGTGGCACGCGCCTCCCTAAAAGAATTACGTGAAGATTTCGAAGACTATCTCAAATCACGGCATCTACAGTATTACATCGCCGGCGAAGAACGGTATAACGTGATGCTCGACTACTGTCGCCATCACAACAAACTTCCAGACTACGAACCATTCTTTGACAAATGGAATGATGAACAGATGTGCAACTATGGACTCACTCTATGCCACATGATAGACAAGATGATGATGTCTTTTATGAAGCGCCTCGAACAGGAGTTCATCACCGAAGGCGGCATCAAGGAGCGAATGCACAAAGCACGTACCGGCTACCGCCAACAACAAGACACACGACTTAAAGAGCTTGAAACCCGCCTTCCTGAACTTGAAAGCGAACTTTCCAAGGCTAACGCCGAAATGAAGAAATGGAAATCATCGTATGAAGACCTCCGTCAACGTGCCCTCAAATCCTACTATAAACAACAAGAAGAAATCAGCAGGCTGAAAGCACTAATCGAAGAGATGAAAAAGGAATAACAGTCTATTTCAGCTAGAAATACTAGAAAGTCTAGATAGTCTAGAAGGTCTAGATAGTCTAGATAGACTAGAAGGTCTAGAAAGTCTAGAAAGTCTAGAAAAACCTATATAAATAGAAAAGAACCAGAAGCCCCACTCATCATTCCTCTTTCAATATTCCCTTCAAGAGATATGTGGCATTCTGGTTTCTTGCCACGCCGGGAGAGATCTTGTAAGTATAAGTGATGGCATCGGAGAGTTTTATCTCGAAACAGAAGTTATGGAAGCGGGCAGGATATTCATCTGCCATCTTCGACAGTTCCAGGTCGTGGGTGGCAATGATGCCGCTGACAGGCAGTTTGGCAATCGCCTCAAGGAACATACGTGATCCGTTGAGCTTGTCAAGAGAGTTTGTGCCCTTTAATATCTCGTCGAGAATGATGAGAGTATGCGATGCCTGCCGCACATTGTCAAGAAGCTGACGAAGACGAAGCAGTTCTGCATTAAAATAGCTGATGCCATGCGTCAGGTCATCACTGGTGCGCATACTGCTGAAAAGATTGAAGACCGAAACACGCAAACTCTCTGCAAATACCGGCATACCACACATCGCGAGGATATAGTTCACTCCTATAGACCTCAAGAACGTACTTTTTCCCGCCATATTGGCACCCGTTACGATATAATAATTACTATCCTGTATAGTAAAATCATTTTTCACCGCTTTCTCTCCGAGGAAAGGATGATACAGTCCTTTAGCCTCAAAAACGACCTCCTCAGAATCTGTAACCACCGGCATGACAGCCTGCGGTTCGTTACAGCGCATTGTCGCCATCGACACCATGGCATCCATCAGGCTCACGGCATCAACCCACCTCTCAAACGACGCCACATTATCCCGCTGCCAACGCAGATAACGCCTTACGAGAAAGAAGTCGCTATATCCCAAAGCATTGAAGATGACAAGACCAAGCACATTTGCCCGTCTGTCGAGAGCATCGAGGATAGCCTTCAGTTCCTTCAATGAATTGAGAGCCTCTGCCCCATTGTTGCCTTTAAGGACTGATGCCACCAGCTTGTTGTCTTCCTCCCGGAATTGCGCTTCGGTGATTATATGCAGCAACGAGACGAACCGTTTTGTGCTGACACTTATTTTCTCCACACTTTTGCTAATCATCTTTATCGCCTTCGCCGATACTCCGATGCTGACGGCAAGCTGAGCAACAGTCCACAGACAAACGAAGTCGGCCGGGAGCGGCGTGAACACCGTGAGGATAAGTAACACGACGAATATCGCCATCGAAGAAACCACCATTGTCAGCCCTTTCCGAGACAACGCCGCTTCAGGGATTCCCGCCTCTTTCGCCTCATGCAGCGCCTTTAGTATAGCCCCGGTGTCGATATTTCCTTTGTAGGCAGCTGAAAGGAAATCAGTTCGCCACTCCTCCATCTCTGCCAATTCCGATATAGCTTTCTGCCTTCTGTCTATTTCTGAAGGAAGAGCCGGAACAGAAGTTACGCAACGCGACGACGGTTTGTCTTGTGACGCAACGGAACGGTCTGCGGCAGCAGTACGGCATGCTGCACTATCCAGAATCCCGGCAAGCCTGTCTGCCCCACCCGTAGTGACATTACGACAAAGGCGGTTATACAAAGATCCCTTGCCGAAAATGTCCATATCGAAGGAATATTGATGGGATGGATTCTCATATCTCTTGCCATCGTCAAATTGTGAGAAGTCACCTTCCATATAACGGATGTTCTGCCTGTATACATCAATCCTCGCCTCCATCCCATCGATGGCTACAGAATTCTGTCTGTCGAAGACCTTCACGCCCACAAACGAAGCCAGTGCGATACAGAAAGCCGGAATGAACACTGCCACTGATAGATATCCACACAGATATACCACCGCCACGGCAACAGCCACCACAAACAACAGAATCTCTGCCGTTATGATATATTTCACCTTTGCCTTGCGGCTCTGAAGGACTTCATCCAGTCCTGTCATCTTGTCCGTATAATGTTCCAACAGTTCTTTCTTGTTTCTCATATTTGTCGTTACGCTTTCCTTGTCAATTCACATATTATCAAATCCCAAACAGTCATTATGCCGTTTAACCCCAACCCTCTCTTCCAAGTGACGGTAAAATACAGAAATCCGAGTAAGCCTTAATGACCGATTGGGGTAACAAAACAAAATGGGCAGCCAATTCAATCTGAACGGACTGCCACATTTATAACTTTTCGTTGTTCTTTAGAACCAAGCAAAGAGTCATTACTTCTTGAGGATAACTCTCTTCTCAGCGATACGAGCCTTCTTACCAGTGAGCTTGCGCAGGTAGTACAGCTTAGCGCGACGCACCTTACCAACCTTGTTAAGCTCGATGCTTGCGATGTTTGGAGACTCCATTGGGAAGATACGCTCTACACCAACAGTTCCAGACATCTTGCGTACAGTGAAACGCTTCTTTGTACCCTCACCGTTGATCTTGATAACAACACCACGGTAGAGCTGGATACGCTCCTTAGAACCCTCGATAATTTTGTAGGCTACAGTAACAGTGTCACCAGCCTTGAACTCAGGATACTGCTTCTCGATTGCAAATGCTTCCTCAGCAACTTTAATTAAATCCATTGTAATTTAACTGTTTAAAATTGTTTATCGTTCCAACGCAACATAACAGGCCACTCTTCTTCCTGCCAGCGATTACGCCGAAAAGCGGTGCAAAGGTAGTCATTATTCCCGTAACTGCCAAATAATTCAGCAGTTATCAAACTATTTTAGATCAAATCAAAGTCTTGATGACCGCTTTGGGGTTAAGAATTTCATTTCGACCTCCTCATCGTGCGATAGCCATATACAGATATCACGACGAAGCATACGAGAGGCAACACGAACGACACATTCACCGCCGGCATTCCCATCACCTCGTGCATGTCAATTATGCTTGCCTGCATTGCCGGCATCACGCTGCCTCCGAGGATTGCCATTATCAGACCGGCCGCTCCGAACTTGGCATCGTCGCCGAGTCCTTCGAGGGCGATGCCATAGATAGTAGGGAACATCAGCGACATACATGCGCTGACTGCAACGAGACAGTATACTCCCCACACGTTCTGCAGCATTATCACTCCCGCAACGAGGCATCCGCCCACGATGGCAAGTATCATAAGCAGTTGTCCGGCATTGAGATAGCGCAGCAGGAAGGTACACACGAACCGCGAACAGCAGAAGATCACCATCGCCACGATATTATACTGCTGCGATAGCACCTCTGCATCTATCTCCGTCATCCCCTCGTTCATGAACACCCGCGTGCCATATTGTATGATGAAGGTCCAGCACATTATCTGCACTCCCACGTAGAAGAACTGTGCCACCACTCCCTCTCTGTAGTGTGGGATGTGGAGGATGCGCTTCAGCGTGGGGATGACGTTGAGCGACTTGTCGTTGTCTCCGTTCTTCGGCATCTTTACCATGCTTATTATGATAAGCATCGCCAATATCACCGCTCCGATGGCGAGATATGGCATTATGAGCACCGAGAGGTCGTGATCCTTCAGCACCTCAAACTGCTGGTCGGAGAGCCGTGCCCTCTCTGCCGTGCTCATCGGGTTGAGCTTAGCCTGGATGAAGTTCATCGCCACATACATGCCGAGCAGCGATCCCATAGGGTTGAACGACTGCGCCAGGTTCAGGCGTCGCGTAGCCGACTCCTGCGGTCCCATCGTCAGGATATACGGACTGCAGGATGTCTCAAGAAACGACAGTCCGCAGGTGAGTATGAAATACGCCATCAGGAACATGGCATACTCCCCGGTCATCTTTGCCGGGAAGAAGAGAAAGGCTCCCAGGGCATAGAGTGCGAGACCGAGCATCACTCCTGCCTTATACGAAAAGCGCCGTATGAACATCGCTGCCGGGAATGCCATCGCGAAGTATCCTCCATAGAAAGCCACCTGCACCAGCGCGCCGTCTGTTGCCGACATGCGGAATATCTTCGAGAAAGCCTTCACCATCGGGTTCGTGATATCGTTGGCGAATCCCCATAGGGCGAAACACGACGTTATCAGCACGAATGGCAAGACATAGCTCACGCCGTCTTTGCCGAAAATGGAATTGTTGTTTTTCATTATATCAGTCTATAGTTTTACATTTACCTGCAATAATATATTTGTCTATAGTATTTATTTGCCTGCAATATCATATCTGCCTGCAGCATCATATCTGTCTATAGCAACAGACACCTTATTATTATAATATGTAGTATGTGACTCCTTCCCCACGCCGGTTGTGGCGGCGTGGGGGAAGGGAAGCATAGTTTTCGTCTTTCTATCATCCGTCATCTCCACAGGATTGGCGTTTATCTCGCCATCTTGTAGATTTCCTCCATGTCGTGACGGTCGAGTTTCTTGAATCCCCCGATGGTGCGTCCGTCGTCGTGGCTGCATTTGCGCGCCAGCTCCTTTATCTCGTCGTCGGTGATTTCTCTTCCTATCAGTTCATGGATGTTTGTAGGCATACCGATGGCTCTGTAGAATTTCTCCACAGCCTCAACTCCAGCCATTGCCGTAGCCTTGGTGTCGGTGAAATCATTGGGCACTCCCATCACGTTCACTGCGAAGCGTGCGAATCTCGACACATTCTCGTCCATCACGTATCTCGCCCACGATGGCCATACTGCGGCGAGTCCTGCTCCGTGTGCCACGTCGAACATGGCGCTCAGCTCGTGCTCTATCTGGTGTGTCGCGAAGTCAGCATAAGAGCGGTCGCCTGTCAGATCGTTGTGTCCCAGACTCGACGCCCACATTATGCAAGCGCGGTTACGGTAGTCTTCCGGATTCTCAAGCACATGGAACACGCTGTCTTTCACCGTTCTCATGAGCGCCTCGGCGATATTGTCTATCAGTGTCATGTCGTCCACCTTTCCGAAGTATCTCTCCATGGTGTGCATCATGATGTCGGTAGCTCCGCATGCTGTCTGATATGGTGGCAGTGTGAATGTGCGCACCGGGTTCATGATGGCGAATTTCGGTCGGCAGATATTGTTGGAGTATCCAATCTTCAGGTCGCCGTCTTCTTTCGTTATCACGCTCGAGTCGCTCATCTCGCTTCCTGCTGCCGGTATGGTCAGAATCACTCCCACCGGGAGCATATCCGTGGGCACATATTTCCTTGCGTAGATGTCCCACACGTCGCCGTCGTATTTCACTCCGAATCCGATAGCCTTCGACGAGTCTATCACGCTACCGCCGCCTACGGCGAGTATGAAGTCAACATTCTCCTTGCGGCAGAGTTCTATTCCTTCGTGAACGAGTGTGAGGCGCGGGTTGGGCTTCACGCCGCCCAGTTCCACGAACGATATTCCTGCGGCATTGAGCTTTTCGCGCACAGAGGCGAGCAGTCCTGACCGCTCAGCGCCGTAGTGTACGAGCACTTTCTTGCCGCCATACTTGTTTATCATTTCCACAAGATGCTCTTCGGCATCCTTTCCGAACACCACTTCGGTTGGTGCATAATACTTGAAGTCTTGCATTTCTGATTTTATTTATATAACAGACCGCTAATGTAGTCATTATTTTTGTATTCTTCAAGCATTTCATGAATTTAGTGACGGTAATATAACAACTTGGTGCAATTTGAGTGAGGAATGTAACATACCTATATGGTGTCAGACCATAAAATCAAAGAAAAAGATTTTGGTATCAGGCTATAAAATCGAGAAATAAATTTTGGTATCAGGCGATTTTCATGTTTCTAAACGCCTTGAAAACGACCAAATCCATAACACTCTTATGACAATCCTACAGTCCAAAAAGCATAATCATTTGACTCCAAATACATACCCGTTGGCGGAACTAATTTCTTAATTCTAATGACGGATTCGGGCTAAAATTGGGCACGCTGCTTGCCCAACTGGGGTAACGTGCTTGCCCCTGTTGGGCAGATTTGCTGTCAGGCGTCTGCCCAATAAGCTAATGTTGTAACACACATATTCCTGTTTTCAGAATTCTGCCAACGCATGCCATTCCTGCAGTCTGAATTACTCACAGCTGACATTCCTTTCATCTGACAATTCCTCACTTCTGACGATTCCTCACACTTGACAATTCCTTTCATCAGCAAACCATCCAGACAATCGGCTGACAATCGTCAGGCAGTCAACTATCTGTCTGTCAGAATGTTACAGCCAAAAACCAGACAATCTGACAGTTTTTCGGCAATTCTTGGTTTTACTGAAAATCAGCGATATGGGCACCTTTTACTCATATCGACCAAATTAAAAAAATTCCGCCAACGGGTTATTATCTACGTGGCGACATCCGAAAAACATATAAGTGAAAAACATCATTACAATAACGGAAAGCATTTTTCAGTTCTCAAACTCTTACAATTCGTTATTTAGATTAAAAAAATACGCAAAAATGTATCGGTATTTGCAGCAACATAGATCAATTTGTTGTACATTTGCAGCCGAAGCAAACAAATTAAGCCTGAATCGGTCATTAGGGATACCAAAACGGTATAATGACCGATTGGGGATTAAACCTAACAACAACAAACAAAACGCAAGATGTCAGACAAGAAGATTCATTTCACCAAGATGCACGGTGCTGGCAATGACTACATATACGTCAACACATTATTATATGATGTAAACGACCCCAATTCGGCTTCCATCAGATGGAGCGACCGCCACAGGGGTATCGGAGGCGACGGACTGGTGCTCATCTGCCGACCCACCACCGACGCTGCCGACTACAGAATGAGGATTTTCAATGCCGACGGGTCTGAGGCGATGATGTGCGGAAACGCATCGCGCTGCATCGGGAAATATCTCTATGAACGTGGACTCACCGACAAGACGGAGATAAAACTGGAAACTCTATCCGGCATCAAGACGCTGATGCTGCATCTCGACAGCGAGGGAAAGACAGTGGAGAGCGTCACCGTTGACATGCTCGAACCGCTGACGGAGAACCACCGTCAGTATGCCGACCTCAGCGGAGGCATACTGATGGCTGAGGGCAGACGGTTTGAGGGAACTTTCGTATGTATGGGAAATCCACACTTCGTGACTTTCCTCAACGACATCGACACGATAGACATCGCAAGATACGGTGCCGTGATGGAGCGCGACAGCAATTTCCCTGAGCGCTGCAACATCGAGTTCGCGCAGATATTGTCCGACGGAGCCATCCGCACCCGTGTGTGGGAACGCGGCAGCGGCATAACGATGGCTTGCGGCACAGGGGCTTGTGCCACGGCGGTGGCGGCAGCACTCACCGGACGGGCATCGCGCCGGAGCGAAATCCGCATGGACGGCGGCACGCTACAGATTGAATGGCGGCCTGCCGACAACCATGTGTATATGACCGGACCGGCGGAAATCGTCTTCGACGGGGAAATCGAGGAATGACCTGCCGGCAGACCGAGTCACAGGAGAAAGAGCAAACGACAACGATACTTACAACAAGCGGCAACGCTCACATAACAAACAACAACGACACTTACAACAAATAAAAAGAATTTCAATATGGCATTAGTAAACGAACATTACCTGAAACTTCAGAAGAACTACCTTTTTGCCGACATCGCCAAGAAGGTGAATGCCTACAAGGTGGCTAATCCCAAGGCCAGAGTCATCAGCCTTGGCATCGGCGACGTGACGCGTCCGCTGGTGCCTGCCGTCATCGACGCCATGCACAAGGCAGTTGACGACATGGCACACAAGGAGACGTTCCATGGATACGGACCGGAACAGGGCTATCTGTGGCTCCGCGAGGCGATAGTGAAAAACGACTTCCTGTCGCGAGGCATCCGTCTCGACCCGAGCGAGGTGTTCGTAAACGACGGAGCGAAGAGCGACACTGGAAACATCGGCGAACTGGTGAGATGGGACAACAGTCTGGGAGTGACCGACCCTATCTATCCGGTATACATCGACTCCAACGTGATGTGCGGCAGGGCGGGAGTGCTCGAAAACGGAAAATGGAGCAACGTCACCTATATGCCATGCATGGAGACCAACGACTTCGTGCCGCAGATTCCCGACCATCGCGTAGACATGATATACCTCTGCTATCCCAACAACCCTACGGGCACGGTGATAACGAAGGAGGAACTCAAGAAATGGGTGAACTACGCCCTGAAAAACGATACGCTGATTCTCTACGATGCCGCATACGAGGCATACATCACAGAACCTCACATCCCCCACTCCATCTATGAGATAAAGGGAGCGCGCAAGGTGGCGATAGAATTCCACAGCTATTCAAAGACGGCCGGCTTCACCGGCGTGCGCTGCGGATACACCGTGATACCGAAGGAACTCACCGCCGTGACCATCGACGGCAAGGAGCGCATCGCCCTGAACACGCTCTGGTTCCGCAGACAATGCACCAAGTTCAACGGCACAAGCTATATCAGCCAGCGGGCTGCCGAAGCGATATACTCTCCCGATGGAAAGGAGCAGACCAAGGCAGTGATTGACTATTATATGGGCAACGCCAAACTGATGTACGACGCACTGAAGAAGCTCGGCTTCAGAGTATATGGCGGAGTGAACGCTCCATACCTGTGGGTGAAGACTCCCGACGGTGTGGACAGCTGGAAATTCTTTGAGCAGCTGCTCTACGGAGCACAGATAGTATGCACTCCCGGTGTCGGCTTCGGACCGAGCGGAGAGGGCTTCGTCAGATTCACTTCCTTCGGCGAGCGCGAAGACTGCGAGGAGGCAATGCAACGCCTTGCCAAATGGATGAAATCATGAGTTCCGGCGAGCACAAAGAACAATTTTCATGACATTTATCAATAATAGACTACAAAAAGATATTAAACATCGCAAATATTATTACAAAAAGGTATGTAGAAACAAGAAAAAGCATTACCTTTGCAAACTGAAAACAGAACATCAATAAAATCGACTTAAGAACAATGGCTAATTTAAGATTCCAGGTTGTAGAAGAGGCGTTCAAGAAACGCCCTGAAGAAGTTATAGCACCGGTGGAACGTCCGTCAGAGTATTTCGGAAAATACGTTTTCAACCGTGCCAAAATGTACAAATACCTGCCAGCCGACGTCTACGACAAGCTTATAGACGTAATTGACAATGGCGCCACACTCGACCGCAGCATCGCCAACGCCGTGGCTAACGGCATGAAGCAATGGGCTGAGGAGAATGGCGTGACACACTACACACACTGGTTCCAGCCGCTCACCGGCGGAACAGCAGAGAAGCACGATGCCTTCATCGAGCACGACGGCAAGGGAGGAATGATTGAGGAATTCTCCGGCAAGCTGCTCGTGCAGCAAGAGCCTGATGCCAGCTCGTTCCCAAGCGGCGGAATCCGCAACACCTTCGAGGCCCGCGGATACTCGGCATGGGACCCTACATCGCCTGTCTTCATCATCGACGACACTCTCTGCATCCCTACAGTTTTCATATCATACACCGGAGAGGCGCTCGACTACAAGGCTCCGCTGCTCCGCGCGCTGCACGCCGTCAACGTGGCTGCAACGAACGTATGCCATTATTTCGACCCTAAGGTGTCAAAGGTGACTTCAAATCTGGGATGGGAGCAGGAATACTTCCTCGTGGATGCCGACCTATACAGTGCCCGCCCAGACCTCATGCTCACCGGCCGCACACTCATGGGACACGACTCTGCAAAGAACCAGCAGATGGACGACCACTACTTCGGAACGATTCCTGACCGTGTGCAGGCGTTCATGAAGGATCTTGAGATCCAGGCTCTCGAACTCTCTATCCCATGCAAGACACGCCACAACGAGGTGGCACCAAACCAGTTTGAGATAGCTCCTATCTTTGAGGAGACAAACCTCGCCGTAGACCACAACATGCTGCTTATGTCGCTCATGAAGAAGGTGGCTCGCAAGCATGGATTCATAGTATTGCTTCACGAGAAACCGTTCGCCGGCATCAACGGCAGCGGAAAGCACAACAACTGGAGCTTGTCTACCGACACCGGCGTGCTGCTCCATGCTCCCGGCAAGACTCCGGAGGCAAACCTGCGCTTCGTAACATTCATCGTGGAAACGCTGATGGGTGTATACCGCCACAACGGACTGCTCAAGGCGTCTATCATGAGCGCCACAAACGCTCACCGTCTGGGTGCCAACGAGGCTCCTCCAGCAATCATATCCTCTTTCCTCGGCACTCAGCTCTCAACTCTGCTCGACAAGATAGAAAACAGCGACAGCGAGGATGTGTTCAAAATGGCGGGCAAACAGGGAATGAAGATGGACATTCCGGAAATTCCAGAACTGCTCATCGACAACACCGACCGCAACCGCACATCGCCTTTCGCATTCACCGGAAACCGCTTCGAGTTCCGTGCCGTGGGTTCTGAGGCTAACTGTGCAGCAGCGATGATCGCTCTGAACTCTGCCGTGGCAGAGGCTCTGGTTGACTTCAAGACTCGTGTTGACGCTCTCATCGAGAAGGGCGAGGACAAGGTAAAAGCTATCATCGACGTTCTGCGCCAGGACATCAAGACCTGCAAACCGATACGCTTCGACGGCAACGGCTATTCTGACGAATGGGTAGAGGAGGCAAAGAAGCGCGGACTGGACTGCGAGACAAGCTGTCCGGTGATTTTCGACAACTATCTGAGCGACTCTTCCGTAGAGATGTTCACAAAGCTGGGCGTTATGACGAAGAAGGAGCTTGAGGCGCGCAATGAGGTGAAATGGGAGACTTACACCAAGAAGATTCAGATAGAGGCACGCGTGATGGGCGACCTCACGATGAACCACATCATTCCTGTTGCCACCCACTATCAGAGCATGCTGCTGAAAAACGTGCAGAACATGCGTATGGTGTTCCCGGAGGAAAAGGCAGAAAAGCTGAGCTCGAGAAACATCAAGATTATCGAGGACATCGCCGAGCGCACACAGATTATCGAGAAGGGTGTGGAGGAACTGGTCAACGCGCGCAAGGTGGCAAACAAGCTTACCGACGAGCGTGCCAAGGCTGTGGCATACCACGACACGGTGGCTCCTAAGATGGAGCAGATTCGCTACCACATCGACAAGCTGGAGCTCACGGTGAGCGACGAGCTGTGGACGCTGCCTAAGTATCGCGAACTGCTGTTTATCAGATAACGACGGCTAACAGAAAAAGAGTTTGAAAAGACGTCATGGGGATTTTAGATTGGTCCCTCTGATATGACTACACATATTTATATGTACAATCTATTTCTTTTATTGGTTGTTTAAGTTTGGGGCTGCCTGGTTGTGAAACCGTGCAGCCCTTTTTATGACCAAGAAAAGAGAAAACAAAAAAAACGATCTGTGAATATTTTGGACACAGTTTTGGGCACCACCGTGCCCACTTGTGGCAACGGTGGTGCCCATTTCCTGAAGAATTGCTATCCTTTCCAATGATTGTGATTTGGCTGTTTGACTCCACGTAAAACCGGGAATCATCTCACCAGTACTCAGAACCCACACCATTGTAGTCTACCAAGTTTGAAAATCTTTTTTATAATCTTGATTTTTTAGTTGGTTGATGTCATTTCTTCACACATTTCTTACCGTCGACGATATATACGCCAGCTGGCAGTTCATTCCATTGGCGGGTCAG
>OCHN01000732.1_pt1 | contig 31969 bp, 33 predicted proteins | sample 1538911 | NCBI WGS metagenome assembly OCHN01 (sample SAMN04571736, study PRJEB22368) | human gut metagenome | biome: human gut; material: stool | host: Homo sapiens | place: Luxembourg | collected 2013-01-11 | reverse complement strand
TGGACGGCCGGTCCGGGTCCAGCCCCGTAATCCGGCATGGTTTTGAAATGATACTAATTCACTAGCAGGAAAACTAGGTCGTTCTAGCGCCTTGTCGCCGGCTAATTTCCGAGTTCCAACCAGTTGCACAGAACATTTGCTCGCAGTCGCGTCTCGGCGCGCTTCATTGCCTCGGGTTTGGCTTTATATCGAATCCCCAAACGACTGCAGACGCTTTTGACTATGGCGTCTAGCTGTTTTTTGTCGTTAAGCATATCGTGGGTTACCAGGAACACATCGAATCCCATGCTCTGCAACGCAGTCATGCGTTCCGCATCGTGGTCAAGTATTGCACCTGAGCCATGAATGACTTCACCTTGGATTTCGATAATTGCCCCTTTCATAAGAATCGGATTTACGATCATGATATCGCCGTAGCAGACCTTTTGACCTGCAATGCTTTGGGCTGTCACGGATAGAGGGGCTAAATCGTTGAGGTACACGTATCTGAATCCTGAACCACCTAGACGTCGAGAACGACTTAGAAGCAGGACCCCCGCGACCTCTAGTGGAGATGCAGCAATGCCGATAACCTGCTGAGCGGCATCATAAAACTGCTTTCCCCACATTTGACTTTTGACCTTTTCGGCGAATCGATGCAAGTCGCTCAGTTCGATGAGTGGCTTTCTCATCCAAAGCGAAGTACCTTTGAGTTTCGTAACCTCTCTTCCGTCCTCGTGATTGTTCGTTTGGCCTTCATTTGCTGGGACCTTTACGGTTGTGCGGGCATAAACTCGTTTCCAAGGAATCTCGTCTTCGCCTTCTCCAAGTTCGAACAGATCCTGCGTGCTGGAATTGCGATTCTCCTTTAACGCGATTTTTAACTGCATTTCGACAGCGGGGGTCGGCTCGAAAACAGAAAACCAGCCGCAAAGTTCGTACATAGCCAGTACGAGATCTATTTGGGACACAAAGCGTGTCATAGTAAATAACGTGTTAAGCGGATTGGTGACGCTAAAGCCTAAATGAGTGTCGGTTGTTGTGCCGGTATCCGAAGCCCCTTCCCAGCGAATAGTGGAGCGCAATCCCGAGTGGTGATTACAACAACCTGGCGAAGCAACAGCGATAATCGGGGTCTTGAGGACGTCGGTTACGAAAGGGGCTTGGGATAGAGCTCGCCAGCCGTCTTCGGAGTTGGGCAGGCGCGGGTAGAGGTCGCGCACCTGCGGTGGGCAGCGCCAGTAGCGAAATGCGGTGTTTGCGCAGACAATCTCGTCCATGTGGACCTCCCCTAGTTTCGACCGTAGGCCGTGCGGATTGCGGGCTTGGCCGATTATCTACCGGGGCATCATGCGAGTAAGTACCGGAAGCTGACCAAACGCTGACCAAAAAATGGATGGGATGTGTTGAAAGGTTGTCACGAGGCGTGAATGTGCTGGTACGAGCTGTGAGCCAGTGGTCTTTTTCTCCACAATTGCGTATGAATCATGCAAAGAACTCATTGAAAGAGCGCGTGAACTATTTTCAAAATGTTCGACGACGTCACTCTATAGTTGGTCAACGAACGAAAATTATATTCAATATGTAGGAGCTATGAAGGGTTTGCGATCAATAAAGAATAAGACCCCATGCTAATAAAAATCGAAAATTTGGTGTCAGTTTTGGTGTCACCCTTTGTGTCAAAAAGAAAAAGGTCAGAGGCTTAACACCTCTGACCTGCTCTTTTGATGGTGGGCGATACAAGATTCGAACTTGTGACCCCATCCGTGTGAAGGATATGCTCTACCCCTGAGCCAATCGCCCGTCGCCTTTCGGCAAAAGAGATACTAACATAGCTGCACGTGGTTTACCAAGAACTTTTTGCCCCCGATTTTAAATTCGTGGGAGCAAGTCACACCGTTTCAACCCGGTCAGTCAACAAACCAGCAGCTTAACCACCCTTTATCGTTTAATCCACGAGGTCTCGGGACGACAGATAAGTCGCGCGTTGTTGTACGCCATGTCGAGCGTGAGGCACGTGCGTGCGGCATAGAAACCGTCCTCGCGCTGGATGGTCAGCGCCAGCTCGGGCTTGTCGCCGGTCAGGCACAGCGGCAAGAGCAGCTGGATCCGGCCGCCGTAGAACTGCGGCACAGCGAGCGTGTAGTTTGCGGCGGCGCGGCGGGCGGCCTCGACGACGGCGCCCTAAAAAGCGCGGCGCAGCAGCAGCGAGTTGTCCTCCCCCATCAGGCTGGCGGGGATGCGCGTAAGGTTCTCCTCGTCGCCCAGAATGTGGTCGATGTTGGAGCGGATGGGCAGTCGGTAGTCAAAGACCAGCTCGGAGGGGTCCTCGGCAAAGCGCACGCGGCACGGCAGGTACTCAAACGAGACCAGCATGGGGTCGCTCTCCTTAAAGAAGCCCTTCAAAAACCAGCGCTGGCGCGCGTCGGGCTTGGTGTTGGGCTCAAACAGGCCGTAGATGGTCTCGTAGCGACGCGTGTACAGGCCGGTATTGAACAGGCAGCGGTCATTGTCGAACACCAGCGGCAGGTTGGACGGCCCGGTCTGGTCCAAGTCACGCTCGGTCAGGAACACCGCGCGGCTAAACGAAAACGACAGGTAGTTTTTGAGGATGCGGTTGCCGGGACCCCAGTCCTCGGGGTCGGCGAGGTCGACTAGGCGGTCGTAGCAGGGCTCGGGGCAAAACGCGAAGTCGTACACATTACTGCACAGGGTGCTAGGGAGTTCCATGTGGTGTCCAATCAATTCATTAACCGGCGTGCGGATGCTTAGATTCTATACGAGCGACAGATCGTCCGTGCCCGCAACGAATCCGCAGCGCAGCTCTTCGGCTAGCTCGCTGTTCGTGCGGCGACTGGAAACGAGGTCCTGGATCCAGGCGTAGTACTGGTTGTCTTTTGGTTCGGGGCTGTCAGACAGCACGACCGGAGTGCCTGCGAACCTTAAGACGGACAACGCAAAGACAAGGCTGGTTCGTTTGTTACCGTCTTCAAAGATGTGGTCCTTGACCATGTGCTCGGCCACGTAGGTGACCTGGTCAAAGATGTCTGCGAAGCGATCGGCCAGCGATTGACCGAATATCGTACAGAATGCACCCGCAAGCACGGACTCGACGCGTCCAAGCTCGAGCGCGGCCCGGTCGCCTGTGGCGTCGGTTGTATAGCAGCGCCCGACCGTCATCAGCGTGCTGTGCAGGCGCATCACGGCCGCGGCCATATCTTCGAGCGAACCGGCATCATCGAGCGCGAGCGGCGGGAACGGACGAGCACTCTGCCGCGTAGCCGCCATCATGAGTTCTCCAAGAGCCTGAGCGCGTTGGGCATGTTCGAAATGGTCAGCCGAATAGCTTCGTCGATTGACGTGGCGCCGCCGAGCAAAATCGGTGATGCTGAATTTGCCACGTGCGCAGTTGAATGATCTTCTTGAGCAACGCAATCAGCGCCGTCATCTTGTTGAACATAGCTCCAAGGCATGTCTGACTCCTCTATAGCTTTACAGACGAATTGGCCTGCGAGTCGTACTCCAGAGCAATCGGTTGCCAGACGAGGTCTTCGATGGTGCAGTTTAGGGTGTCTGCAAGCGCCAATGCCGAGGAAACCGAGGCGCGGCGTAGGTCGAGCTGGTTCTGCTCGTAGAGTTGTATGGCGCGAAGCTTAACCCCCGATTGGGCGGCGAGCTGTTTTTGCGTTAGTCCGGCAGCCTTTCGTGCCGCCTTGAGGCCCTTTTTGTCTGCCTGGGCGTTGTTCCATTTTTCGATGACAATCTGGGCGAATTTATCTTCGGAGGCCTCGTGGAGCGGATGGTACGAGCTGATGATCCAATCGAGCGGAGCGACTTCGAGTAGCTTATTAAAGCCCAAGCTGCTCATCCATTGCGTATAGGCCATAACCCACCCCGCCCAATACTGAGGCGAACGGTCGAACGGATAGGTCTCCCTACATTTGACGGGGGTCAGTCCCGCATGGGCGATAATATCGCGCGCGAGCTCGTCGCCCGCCATGCCGCAGACGACGCGAGGCATACCGCGCTCAAACTGTTTCATCTCAAGAGCGTTCGACAGGATCGCCGTCAGCTCGGCTGGATTCAACCCTTGGTCACAGATGGCAAAATCGACCGCCTCGCCCAGCGTTCTCATTGCATCCTCGAGATACATCTCACTGTAGGCGTGGGTCATCGCCCGTCATCCCCTCTCGAATGATATCGACGATACGTATTCCCTCAAACGGGTTTTCGGCAAGGAGCTCCCGATACTGCGCCCTTGCCGCTTCATCTCGTTCCTTGGCCAATGGACCATACAGAGCTTGCTGCGCACGTTCAAATCCAGCAAAACGAATGCTCTTAAACGCACGCTCGCTTTTGAGCACAATCTGCTCCCCCAGGTTACCGAGCCTCATAGATCGTCCAAGCTGATCGACGGTGATCGTATTGTTTACAAAAGCTCTGGCATAGCTAAAGTACGAGTCGTCCGCACGCCACCCCCTTATTACGTCGCAAGTGCTCGTCTGAGGTAGAAAGTGATCACGGAGATATTCGCACGCCCTCGCGGCAATGGCGGTATCTTTGCGAAAAGAACGATGCTCAACGAGCAACGCTATCCAATGCAGGACGCAATATTGCGGCGATAGCAAGTCGAGAACTTTGAGATCGGCTATATCGAGTTCATAGCGATTCGCAAAGCCATCGGCATCGCGCGAGCATGCCCATTCCCTTGCAAGGTCGAGGCTCTCTGTGCAATAGAATCCCTGTCCATAGTCGTTATGGTTTTTCCCCAGGCCAAGCTGGGGAGTCTCAATGATTTTCTGAGAACCATGCCACAGTTCCACGTGAGTCTCCTAACAGGTATCGCTCTAGCGATAGTATAACATACTATCGCTAGAGCGATACCTGTAATCAAATAGCAAGAGGGTGTCTGGAGCCGAGTTTGAGTTCAATACTGGCTTCTAAGGCTCGCCGAGTCCGGAAGTATGCGACAAAATTCAGACTTGCTGATCACGCCGGTGCACACTAACGCTTCGTCCTGCTTACAGAGCTTCATAGACAAGCACCTCATCTTGCTCGATGCTTTTGCGGAAGGCCGGGCGCATGTGCTCTGGTGGGTTGGTGACGATATCAACCTTTCGACCAAGTTCCTTCTCGAGCTCATGGGAGAGTTCGTAAAGCGTTCCGAACGTCATGGTGTTGCCGCAGATTAGGCGCTAGTCAATATCGTTATCGGGCGTTTGCTCGCCTCGGGCAAACGAGCCAAATAAATATGCTTCGCTGACGTCGTATTGAGCCAGCACGCGGGATACCGCGGATGATATGTAATCAAGTGAAATCATGGCTCAATTGGGCGATTAACAGTAGAACGTCAGGGGGCCAGCGCCGAAACCGCCGGTCCAGCTTTTTGCCGTTCTGCAAGCTCGAAGATAAACGGAGCGTTTGATCTAACGAACTCGGTCAAAAAATCCAGTTCGTCAGTAGAAAATCCTTCGACGTTAAACCATTTGACCGCAGGTAGAAAGCATTCTGCATGGTCAAAACCAAAATCAACCGGGCGCTCGACGGCTACGCGAACGGTCCCGTCGTCTCGTGTTTCTGAGTAGGCAAACTGAGTGCCGTCATCTAGCTGAACATAGCTCCAAAGCATTGCTGCCTCCTTAGTGTTTATATCCAAGTATAAACAGCCGCTTAGATGCAACGTGATGCGAATTGAATTATTCCCATAAGACCTGAACTGCTGATTATTTGTATTACTGAGATTTGAACCACCTCACACTTCAGTGTCTTTTTGGCATGGAAAACCGTCATTGTGCGAAAGTCGGACTTATGTCAAGGATCGTCTTCAGATTCAAGCGCCCGCATGCTTAACTACTTGCAGGCGCTTGAATCCTTTAGATTAACCAAATGCTGCTCAACAGCCTCCATGCCAACCTCCGCATATTTTAGGAGGCCTTGTATATCGTTGTAGTTCTTGGGCAATCGATCTTTTTCAATACCAGTAATTTTGGCGAATAATTCGATTGTTAGATCGAGTGCGAAGTCGATTAGTTTTTGAATTTCGCTGAAAGTTAAAGGAAGTCGCCTAACAAGCTCATCATAATTCAGTGCTTCTATGTTGCTATGGGCGAAAACTTTATTTCGCTGATCGCGAAGCATGTCTGTTAGTTTACTGAGACCGTTGAGTCGTTTTTTCCACAAATTGGAAAGGTCATGAGTGGTTATACACACGGTAACCATTTCGTAATGATCTCCGAACAGTTTTTCATATGAGCGTTGAGACTCAACTTCTTTGGGGTAAAAACGCTCCTCGTCCTCTGCCAATGGGTGAACGATTGGATTAAGCCTGTCAAAGTTTGGTCGATCACTGAATATAGAGATTGCAAGTGCATCGATTTCAGCAGAATGAGACGAGACGTCTTCTATCGCTTTCCCAATACTGACGTCGCTTTTGGTATCAAATAACCGCGCGCAATTCATGAAACAGGATTCGGTTAATGCAAGTTGTGTAAAGTTGAAGAAGCAGCCAGCGCAAATTACTTCATTCTCATAGTCGGAAGACGCTTTAGACAGTTCGCGAAGGATTGCTAGTTCCGTGTTGGCATAAAATGCCTCTTTGTACAGATAGCTGCAACGCTCTAACAGCTCAAGAAGGCCGGCGTTTAATTCTTTCTTGGCAGCGTCAACTGTATGATCCGATTCGTGGTTCATGTTAGATAAATCCTGAGCAATTGTCGTAATAAACTATTCTGCTAATGCGTCGTTACGAATATAGTCTTCTACATTGCTTATCGAAATGGGTACTTCAGCAGCGACATACGGCAGCTAGAAGCACTGTACCAAGCAGGAAAAGCGTCACGGAAGCGGCGATCCAGTTGGTGTCGCCGGTCTTGGGGAGTGCCGCAGTGGTCGCGGTGGCAGTCTTGGGCTTGGAGACTTTGGCGCCCGAGGTCTTGGTTACTGTCGTTGTTGTCTTGGTTGTCGCGGCCGCGGGTTTCAGCGTGGGATTTGCCGTGGTTCCTGTGGTGGGCTCTCCGGCAGCGGGGTTAGCATCGGCGGGAGACTTGCCCGCGCTATCGCCAGGCACGTCGTCTCCATCGGTCTCCCCCGCCGGAGGCGTGGCAACATCGGGCTCAACCACCACATGCGTTGCCACCGCACCGTTGGCATCCACCACGCCACTAGCACCAAAGACCCCACCAGCAGGCGTCACAAACCGTGCGGACACAAGCGACCCGCCCGTGCACGCAACACCGCCGTCGGCACCGGCCGCATCAAGCCACGAGGCGTCGACAGAAAGTCGACAGCCGGCCGCACCAGCGTCAAGGCCCGCACCTTGCAGATAAACGCCGTAAGCACGCACGCCCGCTCCGAACCCGGCGCCCGCGGCAACGATGCGCCCGCCGCCGCGCACGGCCATGTCGCCTGCGATCACGCCGGCAACCGCCTCGTCCGTAATATCGGTCCCGTCCGCCCGGGCATCGACGGTGCAGCCGTCAACCACGAGCGTCCGCGAAGCGTGGATCCCGCACTGCGAGCCCGTCGCCGTCAGGGTCCCGGTACCGCGAAGCGTCAGGTTGCCCCACACCTCCATGCCGCACAGCGTGATGTCCGCATCGGGCGCATGCGACTCTGTCACGGAGTTTTGCCCGGCAAGCTTCAGCACCAGGTCGCCTTCGGCGCCGATGGCCTCGCCCGCATAGCCGTTAAGCTCCAGGTGGTCGGCATCGGTCCAGGCCCAGCCGGGGCCCGACGCGCCCGGCTCGTAGTACGTCGCGCCCGCGATGATGAGGCTCTCCGCGCCCGCGGCATAAGAAGGCCCGCCCAGCAAAACGCATAGGCAGGCCATGGCAATAATCGCAATGTAATGACGGCTGGTGTAGGACTCGGCAGCAAACATACCCGCTCCGATCTTCGCAGGAGCCAATAGAATGTGCACCAGAAAATGCCCTGGTAGCAGCAGCTATTAGTTTAGCGAGATCAGGCCGTAAACAAAGAAAATGCCTCTGAGCTGTGCCAACAATTAGGTGTAAATCGTTTTGCCAATCGGTGAAAGGAGAGGCGTCTACAATCACTACTGATACGCTTCCGACATTTAATCATTTCATAAAGCCTTGGACGAAGCCCTAAGAAGTTGGCTGAGCCGGAGACGTCACTATGCAATAGCGCAGGATGCTGAGTACAGAGCTATTGAGCGATATAAAGGAAACATGCGTAATTATCTCGTTGGCTGGGAATAAATTACGGCGAGTATCAATCTGGACTCTTATAAAAATGACTTCGTAATTTAGAGGAATCATGAGCATTTTCGAGAAATTCAACTCACAAGGCATGAGTCCTGCTGACGCCTTTGAGGAGCTTTGCTGTCAACTATTTGAGTATTGTGGAAAGGGGCAAAAACAGTTTGATGACAACTGGACCTACTGCAACATAAGGGGCGCTGGTGGTGATGGTGGCATCGAGGCATATTGGACTAACGAAAGTTCCACCGAGTGCTATGCGGTGCAAGCGAAGTGGTTTCGATCAACTTTGACTCTAGCCAATGGGGCCAAATTAGAAATTCGGTTCAACAGGCAATTAAAATCCGTCCACATTTGACCCAATACACTATTTGCATTCCGCACAACTTAACCTCATCAAAGACGATTGCACATGGTAAAACCAGCCAAGGAGAAGATGCGGCGTGGCGCATATTTAAAACAGAGATAGAAAAGGAGAGCCCTGGGTTAGAAGTCATTCTTTGGGACGAAAGTCAAATAAACAACCTACTGGTACAGCATGCAAATGAGGGGTTACGGAGATTTTGGTTTGAAAAAACCGAAGTTAATCCAGATGTATTTCAAATCGCCTTGGCCAAGACGGTGGCTAGGCTTAAATCAAGGTATATTCCAGATATTAATGAAGATGGAGGCCTGTCCATCTTTCTCGATAAATATCTTGGCTCCTATGCTCTCCGAAAGAGGCTCATCGATGAAATAGATGGCTATCTCGAAACATGCAATAACATAACTAGTATGATTGACTCGCTTGTAGCAGCGGCTTGTCGTAATCAGGAAGTCAACGACATGCCTAAAAGTGATTACGAGCTGGTTACAAAAGCCGAATCCTGTAAAAATGCTATTGAATGTTATATAAACAAACTATCAGTAATAAAAACCCTCTTGGCAATTGAAAGAGATGGGTTAAGTAGGACCAAGTATGATGCGCTCTGCTCTGACGATATAAGCTACTCAGATATAGAGGGCTTTATTGACGAAATTTATGAGATTAAATACAAGTCGTCATTCCAAAATCATACCTATGAACTCAAGGACGCTCTTGCGTCTTTTCGTGAATGCCCCTCCATATGGGAGCTGCGCCGAGAAGCGCTCGAAACACTTATAAACCCACATTGCATTGTCGTTGGCGATCAGGGGACTGGAAAGACATGTGGGCTTGCAGGTAAGGCAAGGGCATTTCAATGTGGTGTCTCCCACGTTCCCATATTAATTCTTGCAAGTGATATTCCAGAAAACGCTACTTGGTTTGGAATAATAAAACAGGTACTTGGGCTAAGCGGAACCTGGGATGAACCTAGCTTATGGCAAGCATTGTCTACCTACGTTTCCCTGCGAGATATCAAAACTGACTCGATGCTCATTCGCTCTAAAATTGTCATCATGATTGATGGATTGGACGAAAAGCATTCATCTTATTTCTGGGAAGAAAAGATTCACGAAGGAGATGCTATAACGGATCGATACCCTCGTATTCGTTTTATATATTCATCTCGCCCTTGGTTAATAAAAAAATTTGAGGATAATGAGCTTGATGACTGCTGCTATGAGATAGCCACAGGTGGCGACGTTCCGGTATATGAGTTGTTTGATCGATACATCGATCATTACGAAATTCGGATTGAGGGCGAAACACAATATAGATATTTACTGAACACTCCAAATGAGCTCAAATTATTCTGCAATGTTTATAAAGGTCAAACGCTAAATCGATCTGCTTCAACCACATTATCCCAATTGACATCTTCCGAAATAAAGCGCTTAGACACCGAGCTTGAAAAACGGTTGCCAAGCGTTGTTGATACTTCACGAAAGAAACCTGTACAGACCGCCCTTAGCTCGCTTTCACAACACTTCATGGATCATGAGAGCATCGATGAGATCGAAATTGAGCAGAAGCTATCTCGATTTGGAATTAGGGATCAGGTTAAAGATGCGACTATCAATTTACTGACTTGCTACGGAATTCTTCTTGTTAAAAAATCTGGGCATTCGTTTAACGATGTGCCCGATTATCTCAATCTGCCTGAGCCGACATGCTATATACCCGGTAGTAGGCACTTATGGGATTACTGCATTGCGCAGCGCCTTCTTCAAAGCGATGCCCAATATTTCAAAGACATTTTGACGAATAATCAAGACGCTACAATGCTGTATGGAGTGCTGTTGGTCGAGAAGAAAGGGATTCTCCCGAGTAAGGATCCCAGGCTGATTAATGCAATTGACGAAGACTATTTACGTAAAATCGATCTGTATGCGCTATCAAATGCGGACCCGAATACAACGGAAAAATTCAAACCATGGGCGATGGAGTTGCTTTACGCCGGCGGTCAAGACTTTAGTGATGTTCTAAATGGTATCGTTGCTCATGTTGCCAATTACCCTAATCACCCATTGGGTACATCGCTGCTCGATAGCTATCTAAATAGTTTTAAGAGCCCAATTGAGCGCGACCTTGTCTGGTCGCTTCCTATCGCAGTTAAGATGGACCTCAGAAGCTCACAAATTGCATATCATGAAGAGCGTCGCCATTTACAAAACCTACCTCGGCTGGACGGACGTGAAACTGCAGAGCAGATGCCCCTGCTATTTGCATGGAAACTGTCTTCACTTAGCAATCTAGAAAGGAATCACTACAGAAGAGAGTTAATCCAATGGGGAATGAAAAACCCTCATGAGTTCGTTCGCATCTTTGAAAAGTTTGGCAATTGCAACGACCCTCAAATTCGTGAAGACATTTTTGCTATCGCTGGGGAAATCGTGTGTCAAGGGAACCTTGAGCTTGTCGTTATTAAACGGTTTTATATTATTGCATATGAAGCAGTATTTAAATGCCCTGACAAGCAAGGAAATAGAGACGCCGCAATTAGGAATTACGCAAGACTTCTTGCCGAGCAATGCAATGGGTACGGATTGCTGGCTACAGGTGAAATAAATCTCTGCAGACCACCCTACCCATTTGATGCTAACAATTCTGTGATGCCAATATATAAATCAGCAAGTTGCGCTAAGGCAATGCACGGGTATGGACCGATTCATTACGACTTGGCGCGCTATGTTCTGGTCGATCGCTTGGCTTCAGCTTTTCATCGTCCTCAAGTGGCGTCTGGTTTTAATGGACGATACGCTAAGCTGAAACAAATTATGGAAGCGTCTGCGCTTAAAGCCAAAGTTGATGTACCTCTCGAGTTTGAGGGGTGGGTTATTTCAGCTGCCTATCAGTATCTTTTAGACCATGGGTATGATGAGGCAACCATTCAAGGCGAAATTGGAGAAGACGGTTATAGAACAAGCGGAATAGACCGATCGATTACAATTGCATACGACAGGGCTGATCATGGATTACGCAGCACCGTTATGACGATAGCTGAAAAATATGTATGGTGTGCACGAAATGAGATTTGCGGCTATCTAGCGGACAGAATTCCAATGAGCGAAGAATGTCTAATGGATCAGGATGTACAGGATAACGCCTATTGCACCGATTATAGGAACCTCTTGAGTTTCGAAAGCCCTCTATTTGAAGACGCCGTAATGACGGCTACAAATGAAGTTCAAGGTAAGATGCCTCACTTCCCTAAGGCCTTTTCGTGTAGCGGTTTCGATCAATTATCGAAACAAGACTTTGAGGAGTGGATTAACGACATATCGCCAGAATGTGTCTTCGCCATGCTTGGCTACAATCCGACCACCGATACCAACGCTAAGATTCTAAAAGACCGTGAAAGGTGTACTGCTGTCCCAATCGCGTTGTACTCATGCGATTGGGGCGCGAGCGGCAAAAACTCACGTATTTGGATCCATGGTGGAGCAATAAGCCGTAAGGAGCTCACGGAGCTTAATTCGAAAAGCCCAGCCATAGCCGATTTTAGCGAAGGCGTATCCAGCTTTACCGTCAGCATTGCTTCTAGCCAATCGGTTTGTTACATAGCGCCGACAGAGGCATTGGCTTCACCGCAGATGGTTGAAATCGATGAATCCAAATTGGTAAATAAGAATTCACGAGTCCATTCACTCTTAATGCCTCTAAGTGGGCAAGGTGTTGATCGTCTCATCGAGAAAGATGATTGCTGGTACTTCTTTCCTTCGAAACTGGCTAGAGAAGCCACCGAGGTTAAACGAACCGATTGTGTTCATTATTTTAATAGTGAAGGTGAATCTGTTTTTGAAGAAGTTTGTTTTGGTCTCGAATTCCGACACCAATATCATGCATTGCTTGCCAATGGCGAAATTCTTCGAAATGCCCTTTATGAAAAAGGGTTTGAATTGATATGGCATGCAACGGTGCAGCGAGGCCCTAATGCTTTAGTTGGTGAGCGCTTAGGTTGCGACTTTGAATTCAATGAGAAGTCATGGCTTATCTGGGAAGAAGAATCCGGTGCATTTGCTTCTTGTCCGATTTTCAAGTGATAATTTGCCCACTTGGACACTGCTAAATATCGCGAAACAACACCGCCGATATCGCGCTAGGGCACCGGGGCCGAGTTAGGCCCCGGTGCCTTCTGCCTAAATTAATTCGTCTGAATAAACAAAGTAATTCCTAATGGCCTTTCCGTAATAATCAACGAGGACCGAAACTAGCTGACGATCTTCACCGGTAAAAGGAATGCTTACTTTCTCCCTATTCAGACCCGTTACGTATTCGTGTAAGCCCGCATCAACTAGATACGATTCAACGTCATAGGTTGACATATGATCCTCGTTCTCCGCTAGGAAACGGGCGGATAAAAGAACGCGATCTGATCTATTTAAATCACAATGATGTAATGTGTATTTCACGGGCTCTTCTGGCATTGGAACGCTCATACCGCTGTGAAGCCATAACGAAATGCTCTTAGAAAATAAATTGCAAGCATCACATCGCTCGCCTTTTGTGAAATGCTCATACTCATCCATTAAAGGTATCAAATAGAAATCACAGAAGGACGTCGCTAAGTCGGTAGTGTGCCAGAAGTTGGTGTAAGGGGCCGCTTCCCTGGCCGTAGAAAGCAGGAAGCGGTTATCGCCTAGAATTCTAATTGCTGAAGTCAGGATTCGTGGAAAGGCAATAACCGCATATGGACAAGATACACGAGATCGCGGGCGGAGGCGCCCTGATGCCGAGCTTCGACGACGGCATGGTGAACATGGCCGAGCCCATAAGGGTGATGGCCGAGTCGTTCATCTAAGAGATTATGTACGCCCAGGCCGATGAGGCATGCGAGGCCGGCAACCGGCTCTCCTACATCTGGTTCGACGCCGCCTACATCAAGAGCCGCAGTGAGGGCCGGGCACAGTCGACCGCGCCCGTCACGGTCACATAGCCGGTCCAAAGAAGCGTCCGCATCTCCATCACGCCCTCCTGCTATTTCGCCTCCAATGCGCAAGGAGCTTACCAGCTTCTTCAGCAGAGACCTCGTTTCTATCATCATCGTCTCTATTCGAAGCGCAGAAAGCCGCCGCAACCAGCTGGCAGTCTTCCGGCAACTCAAAAAAGCTGCCATCTGTGCGAGCCTCAGCAAGAAGACCGTCGACCTTTGCGAGCTCGACCACCTTTGCGACAGCAGTCTTATCGAATGAGAAGCTCGTTACTTCGTCGCTGCCCAGCAAGTTGTAGCGCTTCGGCCCGAACGAGAGAAAAGACGCGCACCCCGCCCCGTCTGCATTGGCAATCCTTTTCGCATAAGCCATGAATTCATTGGGTTTACGCTCTTTGAGCAAGATCAACGCATAATGACACTCATCGTCTAGGAACAGGTTCCTCGCGGCGGCGTCCTCGCCCACCCTGGCGCAAACGGCATCGGAAAGCTCGAAAATGTCGCCTTCGGGCAAAAGCGTCTTGCAGCCACCGTTTCCCCCGTCATTCAGGCTGTTCAGCTGCGATATCAAGAAAGGCACGAGCGGATAGACAATTCTACCCTTGCTCTCGTCCACCGACGCTCGCAGAATCTCGTCAGACTTAGCAGGCCCCAACTGTTTGAACAGCAACTCGATGAGTCTGAGGAGTTCCAGGTCGGCACTCGTCGAGGCCAAAGGGGCGTATCTCTTTTCCTTACTCAGACCCAAGGCCAAAAGGTACGCCTTGGTGACGATTTCGGCACGTCCTTCCTCCAAGGTCGATACACGGGCCCTCATAGCCGACACAAAGTCGATCATGCTCCCCGCTTCGGCGTGCCTGTGCAGGTCTTCGAGCAACACTCCGCCGTCGCTCACATTCAGCGCATCCTGAACCTCGTGAACATCGATTCCGTCCGGCATGTTCGAATCGAAGTAAAGATCAAAGGAATCGGCCCGCCAGATAGCGTTCAAGCTCTCCCTCGGGTAAGAGACGCAATGACTCATGCCAGTTTCATTTGCCATCCGCGGGAAAAGCCTGCAGATGGCCTCAACCGCCCACTTGGCCTCAGAGCTCGGGACTATCCCAGAAAACAGCCTCTCCAAATTAGCGAGGTTGTCTTTCTGATCCATGCCATTCATATACAACGACGTTCCGATTGTGCCGCAAAGGAGGTCCTTGTGCACGCGAATCCAATCAACGAGTTGTGGCACCTTGAGCTCCAGCACTGTCAAGGCGACGACGTCTTCGAAGCAGCAGAATCGCGGCAGTATGCTCAACTTCGCCTTTAACGCGTTCGTGAACCGCCGAACCTCCCTTATGGTGAAGAATCGATTGTTCAGAAACGTCAGGCGGACGCCGTTCCACCTCTTGTCATCGAGGTCCTCCCGCCTGTAGGCAAACGCGTTGAAAATCGCGTTGATGTCCTTGAGAAGTATCCGCTCCAAATCGCCCGATGAAATGGATGGCAGGCGCACAGGGACCTGGACCACTTTCTCTAGGTATTCGGCGCCATCGCACTTCTGGACCTCACTCAAAGCCCGCGTAACCACCTCCTCATCGAATGAAAGAAGGTAGTTGATCTTGGGAAGCTTCGCCAGAGAGGCGACGAGCTGAAACACCATACGCACCTGATCATTCGGCAGCCGATCGATGTCGTCGATGATCACTACGACCCGCCCATCGAACTTAAGGAGCTCCTCCTCAAGTCTCTGTTTCTTTGAGGAGACGCTTCCCGCCCTATCTGCGGATTTCCTCAACCTGCTCGTCAAACGATTGCCGAAGGCGGGCACAGCAACGCCCGCAAGCGGCATGCCCGCCAAACTGACAGCGGCGCCGGCGGTCATCAACAAGGCTTCAGAATATGCCGCGAAGGCATTGAGGACCTCAGGGCGCTTAGCGCGCAGCTTGCCGAATAGCTTGCGCCGCCCTTGTACATCTTTATCAAGCGCACTCCCGACTTCCTTAAGGAACTGGGCGAGCAGCTGCTCGGCCGTTAGGTAATTCCAGGGTTCAAAACGGACGACAGAGACGTCCGCCTTGCCGTCATCGTCTTTTCGGGAGAGCGCATTTTCAACGAGGTTTATAACCGAAGTCTTGCCTGATCCCCAAGGTCCATACAAACCAATGACGAGCGACTCGGGGCCAGCTGCGGATTTCAGAATATCAGCCAGTCTCTCAGTGAAAGGGATCCTTCCGATAAGATCTTGCTCCCTCGCCTTGATTGGTGTATCGGTGGCAAGAGATAGGTTGAGGTTATCCAAGGCCACTACCTCCCCAGTTCGTAGCTGCGCACGGCGGCCTCAGAAAGCCGCATTTTCTCTGTCAGGTTGAGCTGCGTCATTCCCAGCTCCTGGCAACTTCGTCTGTTCTTTGTTCCGAAGCCAGCTCCCACAAAACACATCTCGTCGTCTGCTGCCGTATCCGTTAGAAAACTATCTTATTAAAGTCGATGGAATATCCCATGGACTTGAGTTCTTTCAAGAGGCCGAACTCCCAATTGTCTGATCCGGTATATACGACACCCTGTAGATCGGAGGGAATCTCTATACCTTTGTCAACGAGAATTGCAACGTTTTCTCTACCAAGCCGACCAATAAAGTATCCGGCTTCAAATACAACATTCTGTCTAGCCCTGGGCTTTGCCGACTGTTCTGCCTGGGCCCTTCCTTCGTCGTCCGCCGTAAAAAGGCATACCGCTCCTGCTGCATCGCCTTCAATTTCCAGCTTTTCGATGATTGTCTTGCCGTGATTTGACTGCTCGTTCAGGATTACCGCCGTCAGGCCCTGCCTTTCGATGATTCTCGCGACCCTTTCTCTAAGCTCTCCGTTGTGGCCATGAACGATAAATACCTTCGAATAATCTCCGACATTTGCAGTCGATCCGGTTTCCCCTTCGGCTGAAAACTCATCAAGGTATGTCTCCAGCACAGCTTTTGCTTTGCGCAGGCCGTCCGCACAGGCATCAACGAAAGCCGATTCGGGCGTGCTGGAGGCGAAAATAGACAACGAGTAGCGGATTTTGTTAAAGCTATTAAATTCGTAGCTGTCTTCTCCAAATCGCCTAATTAAAAGCCTGTCCGCCTTTGTCTTTCACGCTTTAAAATCAGGCGAACTAGAGCTGATGTATTTCTTTGAAAGTTCGTCTGCTGTTTCGCACAACTGCAGCAAAATTTCAAAATCAGACATTAAGCCTTCTTTCTACAACCAATAACAGAGCTAAGAATCATCTTATTCCAATGAGCAGCCAAATCTCTTTACCGTTTCCTCGGTGCCCCTATCGGAGATGGACTTGCCCATTGCGAACTCAATAGCGTCCAGCAAAGCCATGGCACAAGCTTTGAAATAGGCATCAAAGTCATCATTAATGAACGCATTCCAGTCAATGAGATTCGATTCGATGACGGAGTTCACCCTGTTCGATGACAACTTTCTTAACGTATTCCGCTGAGCAGACGCTGGGGGTCAAGCCTCCAATTTCTCTGTCCGATTCAGGCAGCAGAGGCATCTTGTTGATGACCGAGCTCCACTTATGCCTTTCGTATCCCGTTTTTTCGCAGTGGCTTTTGCGGGAAGCTGGATATCTGGGGCGGTTTCCATGCTGTTCACGATATCGATAGAGACGCCACGCATTAAATCGAGCCCCTTCCCCTTATAGAGGAGAGCCATGATTCTCTTATAGGCTGCCGATTGCCTCGACTGGAGTCGCAGGGGTCGGGTTGACTGAAAATGAGCAGTGTTCACGGTTCGCATCTCGAATTTCGCATCTTCAAGCTGGCATTCACATCCTCTATGTCATAGCGATAGCGGGTCTCGTTTGGGCCGCCATGCATCTCTCCAAAGATTCCACGCCAGAACCGACGAGTAACGTATTTTGGCTCTTTAGGTCTTTGAGTCTTACGAAAGGGCAACCATCGATCATCCTATATTATTCGGAGTTAGATTTATCGCCCCACGACGCTAAGCTGGTGACCATCCAGTGCCTTTTGATATCGATATAGACATCGCCAATCTGATTGTCCAAGCATTCATCGGACTCGTTACCTTGGGGGCCTTGATTGCCGCACTCTGGCAAAGTAACCAGAGCAAAAAGAACAGGGAGGACGACATCAAGCGGCATCAGCCATCCCGCATATCGGCATGGTACGAAGGGGATCGAAACCGAACTGATCAGCCCGAGGACAATCGGTTCGTCTGGCAATTCGTCGTGCTTCGAAACGAAAGCGAGTCCCCCGTCTACGACGTAATCGTCACCTGCGTCGGGATTAGCGGGGCCGGCCCCTCTTTCAAAGGTGAGGATAACCGCCCCGCTTATCCCAACCGCGTCTGCGTCGGCACGCTTCCTCCTGGAGCATGGTGCATATGGCTCCCGACGGAAGGGCACGGAATGGGAGTACGCACGGCACCCGAAACGGCTTTCACCGACGCAAGCGGAACTTCATGGGTTCGGCGGGGCAACGGAAGGCTCGAGGAGATCCCTATGGAGCCAACCTCGTTCTACAGGCTGCCCCTTCCCTTGACCTGGCACGGATGCAAGAAGCTGACCGAGTAACCCCTTGGCATCGTCGTTTCAGGCATTGGGTTTTCCGGACTGGGACGCGAACTTCCCCAGATGTTCCGGATAACGGGAAAGTCAGAACTATTCGGGTTTGCGAGGCGGGATCGAGAGAGCGACTCCGCCCTATTATTTCGATGCGTCCATGAATTGAAGTGAGATCGGCATCATCACCTCGAAGCACTTACATACAGATCCATATGGCAAAGGCAGCAATTCGCCACCTTGGTTGCAGCAGCGGAGGTTATTACTCAGGATACAAGCGGAAGTAGCCAAATAGGCGCTGGGCGCAACCGAGACGCAGCCAGAGAAGGGTGACATGAGAGTTGTTTCAGAGGATTGGGGTGATATGGATGAAGTTGACTGGTAAGTGCATCTCCAGGTTCAACGGATGACTGATCAAGGCCGTCTTTAGGTTCACGTAGGGATCCGCTTTTGCTGACAAACAAACACGTGATTGATTTATGGCTTCCAGACGCTTAGCGTGTCTGGAAGCTCATTTATTTTATTGTCAGCAACCACGAAGCCAGCGCTGAACCTCGCCCTAGTAATTGCAACATAGAGCTTGGAGCGTGTTTGCGGCTTCAGATCCGTCGAGGCATCTTGCAACCAAGAGGCCATATCGGCAACTGGATAAATCAAAACATGGTCATATGTTCGGCCTTTTGCTTTGCCGAAGTTGCAGATCGATGAAGCGTTCGCGGTCTGAGTGGCGACGCTACGTCTCAAAATCACTGGATCCAAAAACTCGCAATACCTTTGCGCAAGTGACTCTGGAATGGCCCAAACTCCATTATGGGTTTCATTTGAGGCGGCGCGCAAAGATGCGGTTGGTGAAAACTCCGGATAAACCATGTTTGCGAATCGCCATTCTTGATTTGCTGCTTTTTCGTTATCTTGTCTATGCAATGCAACTGAAACGCATCGGTGTCTCATCTGCAAATACTCGTAGGGCGATAAATGATTATTTAGCCGATCCTTCTTCGAATCCGAAAAGCAAACCGTCCTCATTTGGTAAACAGCCCCGTTCGACACATTCCAAGATTAGCGCTTGCAATAATTTTGCAGAATCGGAAACACAAGACTCAGAAGGTTGTTTTCCCTCATGAACGGCTTCTGACCTCGCTCTATATAGTTTCTTTATTTCTTGCTGTTTTTGCTTGCCTCCTCCAAGAAACAAAGCTGCGAGAGTACTGACACGAAAAACAAGTTCGCTCCGGACTCCAAACAATGACTCAATCCCAGCCCATATAATCGCCATTTGAACTGAAGGTCGAAGCGATTGCTTGTAGCTCCACAAGGAATTCACCGCGGTCTCAAATCGCGTGTTTTTATCAAACAGTTCCCATGCGTCCCGATAATGCTGTCTTATCCACTGCTTCTCTGAATCGTTGATCACTTTCAATTTTCTTGGAATGAACAACCTTGTAGAAAGAACGACATTGATTGCCGAGCATGGCGAAAAATCTTCTGTCCGCGAATCGCTCTGAACATGCCAATACAATTCGCAATTCAAAAGCGCGGACAATAGAACTATTGCAGATTGGGCATTCCAAACTCGAACTGCAAGCTCTTTGCCCTCTCCAACAACGCGCAACTGAGCTGTAGTTTTCCTAAGGACGGCAATCAAGACACCTAAATCGGTCTCATCTCCGCTGCCATATTTCATCACAGAATTTATCATGTCGTCCGGCGAGGCCTTGCACGTGGCCGGCAATAGAGAGAGGTGTTGCGTAAGCGGCAGCTCTTCGTCTATGGTTAATCCCATTAGGTATAGATATGAAGCAGCAGCCGATTCATTTACAACAATCATCATCTTCGCCCCCCTGCCATAGCGCTCTATACCTAATCCATCCGAACAGCGCCAAACTGAGAGACGTCGATTTCGCCCTACATGAGTTTGGGAAGCAATGCGTCACGCAGTTCGCCAAGAGCCTACGACTTGAGTATATTAGCCTATATGAGCTCAAGAATACCATTGAGCGTCGAAGTCGTTCTTTCTATTGCACAAGCTGGAGCAAACGGGACGTTCATCGACTTAATGTTTTTTAATGCAAGCTTGGTCTGAACGGCACCAACAGTTCCAAGCCTAATAGCTTCCATGCCCATTGAGCTACGAAGAAAGAAATACGACCACGCCGCAAAGTCGCCTTTAAACGAAGTAAGTTTGTTGCAATTCTCTGTGAGGTTTGCCTCATCGAGCGTTTTTCCGATATACGCCGTAAGGCCAATCGTTCCGACAACGGAAACAATTAGATCGCCAGTGTTGACAACGTAGCGCGAAATATTAGATCGTGTTTCATCGTCGATATATAGCATTTCCGAAGTGAGTAAGAGAACAGAAGCGTTGTTTAAGTCGCGGACTCGAATATATGGATGAGAGTTTGCCTCTGCAATTAGCTCTGAACCTTTAGGGAGCCTCTAACCGCCCTTGACTTCGCAGAATGACTCGACTGAACGGTAATGATTTTCTCGCTTGTTCTCTTCAATTGTTTGAGCAAAAAGGGGTTCTCCGAGTTCAGCTAAATAATCATTTACCGGAACATAGGCCTGCACTTCAGAATTGTTTCCATCGAACCAAGGGGAAAGGAGCCCCCGGTGGAAGCGATGATCAATATGGTTCTAACACAGATGTAGCCGGTTCTAGACTATCTGCAGATAAAGCAATCTTAAAAGCAGTGCTCGAAAGCACTATGTGTAGCCATGCCGAAAGCAGCGTGCCCAGCAACTCGAGTCTACTCGGTCTCTTCCTTACCGACAAGGAAGTCGAGGGGTGCTCTCCGAGAACAATCGCGTACTACGAAAGCACCCTCAAACCATATGAGGCATGGATGGAAGAGAAGACGATGCTGAGCGAAGACGGCCGAATCGTCAGGGTGGACAACCCATGGTGTTCGTTCTACATCGACACCGAGCTGGCACCTGCGCTAGACGAGAGCAGGTGCGGGAAATGGATGTTCTACTTCAACGATATCGAGTTCGCGGAGGAAGTCTGCCGCAAGGCGGCCCTCGGAATGGTCGTCGCGGAATGCAAGCACAGCTCATTCGAGTCCGTTATCGAGAACGGCAGAGGCGTCGCCTGCTTCTACCTGAACTTGGACGACGTCGAAGCACATCGCCGCGTTGTCGCATTCATGTTGGAGCATGGCCTGGTTCGGAAGACGAAGTCGGGGAAGCTGTATAACATCGGCTTCAAGTTGGATGACCAGGCACGGGCGGGAGAATATGGAGCCGGTTTCAAGGCACGAATCACGTTGAGCGATCGCTCGAATTAGGCGAATTTTACCTGCGAAGAACAATGAAGGGCGGGGGTGTATCGGCTAATGCCGAACACCCCCGCCCTCGACGCGGTTAAAATAGCGAATGATTGAAGCGGATCAGCCTGGTTCCGCCCTCTCCCCTAGTCCCTCTTAAACAAATCCCTCGTGTACGCCTTGTCCGCCACGTCCGCGAGCTCGTCGCTCCAGCGGTTGGCGACGATCACGTCGCAGCCGGCCTTGAAGGCTTCCAAGTCGTGGTTCACCTCGGAGCCGAAGAACTCCTGCGCGTCCAGCGTAGGCTCATAGACCACCACGGGCACGCCCTTGGCCTTCACGCGCTTCATGACGCCCTGGATGGAGCGCGCGCACGGGGGCATCGGAGCCGAGCTCCATTGTCAGGCAGCATCTCGCCCGCCGCAAAGTCCTTGCGGATGGGGTTGGCCTCCACAATGGCCCCGGTCAGGTTCCGCGGCACGTACTTGTAGTTCGTCAGCGGCCGCTTGGCGCCCTTTGGCAGGCAGTTGCCGCCGCAACCGAAACTAGAATCAGGTGAGGAGAATCCGAATCAACGACTGTGCTATAAATAATCACTACATAATGATTCAGTTGCAACAAAATCAGTTAAATTGAAATGAATAGACCCTTTTGAATCAGGGTTATGAATAAGAAATTTATCCAACCTTGAATGTCGCTTCGCCAAGGCTTCATCGAAGCTCAGTTAATGAATGAAATCAACCTTAATGTCATCGAGGATGTCGACAGGATAGCCGGCATCCTCCCCTGCGACTAAATGGGCCTCGCAGTTATAGTGCAAAGGTCGACGGTAGGTTCCTGAAAAACAGTGCAAGGGCGCACGTTATCCACATCTCACCATCGGTCACTTTCCAATCAGTTTCAGCAACTTGTGCTTCTTGGTGCGAAGCCAGAATCGTTTCCAGGCCCAAGTCTTCCGAACGGCCGATTCGAACCCAACCTTTCCATATGCCTTAAGGAACCGAGACCTGTCCCTTGTCCTTGGGGAGGGTTCGTGGAGGTTGGTCTGTTCCACATTGTCGGCCTCGCTGAAGAGACGCTCCTCGCGGTAGACGGTCTCAGGCAAATCGGCGAGAGCGTCGATGCCAGTCTCCGTATTGCACAGTACTACGGAGACCTTGCCGGGCGGCTCAGACCCAAGTGTCGACTTATCTAGGCCCCAAAAGTCTCCGAGTGTGATGTCGCCCGCCCGCTGGTTGCACGCGTAAGGACATTCGTAACAGACCTCACGATGGATGACGCCTGTTACGAAGACGGAAAAATATTCGTCTTCGTAACAGGGCTCGTCGAAGACGAGCTCACCGTCGCGATATGCGCACATGTGGAAATCGTTCGCCCCACGAAACGAGAACGAATCCCAGCTCCCTTTGACCTTAAGGTCCAAATGTTCGCGAAGGAATGCAATCGGAGGGGTGCCGTGGCATATGAGATCGATGCAAATCAAGCCCTCGCGCGCATCGCCAACGATAGAGCGCAAGGCAGCGACCTGGCATGGTGTCGAAATGAAGAGTACTTTCCTGCCGTCTGCGAGATGCTTTTTAACGTCATTGTATGCGCCGCCGGGATCACTGTAGACGTACTTGGATCCACGTAGGCTCTCCAAGTCGACTTCTCGATCGACTGAAACGCAGCGCGCCGCCCCGTTCACAGAAGCCGTTCCGTAAACGACGCCGCCCCCGTTGATGACCTTCCTTGCAAGCGCTGTGGCAATGCCGCCCGATGAAGAGAGCGCAACGTCACTCGGTTCACTGCTCCAAGCAGCATAGGTCTTTAGGGGCTTCCTGAGCTCGACGGGAGCGCATGCGGGGCAAACAGCATGACATCGCCCACAATCCCTGCAATTTGAGGGGTCGACAGTCGGCACGGGCTCGCCACAAAGGCCGCTTTCCTTCATGCTAAGCGCATGGAAGGGACACGCTTCGACGCATGCTCCGCACCCAGAGCACGCCAAGTCACCGCAAACGAAGTTAGCCGACATTTCCCCTCCTAAAGCCAAGTTTATCTCGCAAGATGTCGAAAATTACAAAACGTTCTTCCTTGTCAAACAGAGTGAGCAGCTCGAAGGTATAACCGATGACGGCAGCAGCAAAAGCAACGGCTACGAGCGTAGCCCAATTTGTGCACAGACCCACCTGGTCAACAAGCGCGTAGCCGAACCAAAGGACCGCGAAAACGAATACCTCTCGCATAAGCGGCTTGTAGAACGTCCGCCTGCGCACGCCGATGACGACCGCACAATATAATGGTTGGACAAGCGCGTGACGGACAAACATCAGAATCGAGCTTGTCCCGGCGATGACGGTGAGCTTGTCGAGCGAGGTGAATAAGATCAAAGGGAACTCTATGGCGAGCGTTGCCAAACTGAACCCGAAGGCGATGAGGACTGAACCCTTAATTTTTGTGGTCAGCGTGTTCGCATAATATAGGGGCTCGACAAGAGCGCTCGCAATGAGCGTAATGACGGTCAAAACCGAAAGAAGCTGAATATCGCCTAATTCGGCAACAGAACGGCCAGGCAGCCATAGGGAGTAGAACGACGGCCCGAAGCCGATGAACCCGGCAAGCGGTACGATCATGAACGCTGAGGTGAAACGCATAGCGAAATCGAATCTGCTCACCAGCTCTACCTTGTCCCCACGGGCATAGGCTTGGGCCATCTTAGGGTAAAAGAGGTTTGCTATGCTTCCGGAAAGATTAGTCAAAGCCTGGGGGACCGTCTTAGCAATGGACAGGAGTCCCATGGCGGCCCCGCTAATGAAGATATTGGCAACCAGGAGGTCGAGGCCGGTCTGGATGAGGTTATTGACGTTCTGGAGGCTGTTCCACACACCGATTTTGAGAAGCTCCCAGACTTTGCTGGGACTGAACCGCGAAAGCGACAGCTTGATTTCGGGAAGGAGCCTGCGTGTCACAGCAACTTGCGCCGCGCCGGTCACGACTGTCGCCACGAGGCCCGCGACGCTGAAGTACCACATATGAGGGAAGGCTACCCAGAACAGGACGAACAAGAAGATGACACGAAGGACCGAACCGAGAAGCTGGCCGATGGAATTTAGGAATAACTCGTTTTTTATGAACGCCGCAACACCAAATACGACCGTAAGCAGCCCTATCCCAGCATTCATGAACGCGAGCAGAACGGTGATTCTCAAGTCGCTGACCAATTCCGGCGTCACACTGACTAGGGTCTCTATGTTAGCAGCGAGGAACACCGATCCCACGAAAATTGCAAATGCCATAATACAGTTCGAGAAAAAGACCGAAGAGAAATACTCTTCGGTCCTTTCGGTATCCCCCTCATGGTAGGAGACCGTGATGAACCGGCTTGCCATGGCATTAAGTGCTGCAGTGATGATTGCGACATAGCTGACGAAGTTGTTGACCAGCCCTACGAACCCATATGCCTCGTCGCCGAGCTTCTGGAGCACGATCGGCGTGAGAACGAAGCTAATGATGAACTGAGTGCCGAGTACCGCGATTTGCGCAGCGAAGTTAAGGGCGAATTTCTTTTTGTCTCCCATCGGTTTTGGCAGAACGCCTAACGCACCCCCCTGCCAACGGAAATGTTGCACCTTAAATAAGACAGGGAGCTTTCGCGAGCGGCCGCTCTGACGGCATCGGCAACTTCAAACTCCAGGGGCATGTCGAGAATAAACGAGAGATCTTCTGGTGTCGTCGCGAGTCTCTCCTTGAGCGACAACCTGTCGAGAAGGTCAACAAGCTTGTTTGCATTCTGTCCGCGCTTTATCACCGCGAAAGGGACGTGCGTTATGGCGGAGAATATCGTTCCGTGGAAGGTGTCAGTCGCCACGAAATCGGCTCCTTTGAAGTAATTCAGAATTTCATCAGGGCCGCAATCGACGTTCTCATCGCAGAAATCTTGATGTCCGTAGACCGCAAGGAGCTTGACGCCCCTTTTCTCGGCGATGGCCCTGATGGCCTCGGCCTCGTCCTGGGTGAAACGGTTGCCGTATCCGTAAACAAGGGCATAACGTTCTGGTGTCTCTACGGGCTTCCATTCAACATTTTCGACACCGGAGACAAGAACTGGGTCGAGATGCGTGCTAACGCCATCGATTCCAAGGGCCTCGAGGATGGCACGGGAGTTTGCGTCCCTAACGGAAATGGCGTCGAAGCATCGGAAGCAATTCCTCACGTCGTCGGCCACGTGGTACTTCTCAAGGTCGGACAAAGTCGTGTGCCCGAAAGACCCGGCATAGCTGATTACGGATTCGCAGTTGTTCCCCCAACCAAGAAGCTGGCGGCAGAAACCGACATTTGGTCCCGCCTGTGTACAGTTGAAGACCTCATCGCTTCCGATGACAAGAACGTCGACATGCTCCCCGATGTTGCGCTTGCACGGGTCGACGCCGAGAAGACCGAGGCATCGCTCATATTCGACGTCCATCGGAGTTCGCTTATAAATTCCTGCGGCAATGAGGGCACGCCTTCCCGCGCCAGTAAACCTGACATCGGCCTTAATCCTTCCAAGAAAGTCCTTGAGCCTTCCTCGTGCGTCCCTGAGCCCCGGCACGCACGAGGAAGGCTTGTAGTCAACGAAAAGGACCTCGTGTCCCAGCGACTCGATCATTGACTTTAATCCGTATGCTTGCATGAAGGAGCCGTGGTTCACGACTCTCTGCATTGACATAATGCCAACGCGCATGTTTACCTCCTTGTGAGCGCCCCATTGACACAACAGACACTCTGCTTCTCGTCTTTTTCGACTCCTCCACTCTGGATATCCTCGCTAGCCACGAAAATAGCCATGAGCGCAATGAAAAAGTAGTAGTTGTACGTAATTTCGACGATAGATCCTGCGATCATCGCGTAAAGCATGATGTACATGCCCCAGCTCCAAGAAGGCTTATCTCCTTTTACGCTAGTCCAGGCCATATAGAAGACGGCGAATAGACCCACGACACCATAGTTGACGAGCGTCTCCATAATAGAGTTCTGAGCGTTTCCATACCCGACGTACATGGCCACGGCTGCGTTTCCATAGCCGTACCCGAAGATAGGAGATTCGCTGATGACGGCCCGAAGCCCACTGTAAATCAAATCCCTGCCCGTCAACGTCAAGTTCTCACCGAGGACGTCTACGACAATATGCTTCACAAACGGCACCTGGAGGAGCTGTAATAAGAAGGCAAGGATAACGCCCGTCAAGACCATTGCCGCTATGACGACTGCAGGCTTTTCTAGAATACGCTGGGCTTTCCGTGGGAGGATCACTAAAGCAATCAAGAGGGCAGACATTGCGACGGCCGTCGAGCAGTAGACCGTATGAGCCACGACGAGGGCAAGCAAACCAAGGCCCGCGGTGACCAGGACGACTAAATCTTTGCTCCTGCCTTCGCGACGAAGCTTGGCGTAAGCCAGACATGCCAACATGATGAAGTAATAGCTCGTTGAGAACTTGTTGCCTGCAAAATAGTAGAGCAGGGGGCCATCGGCTGTACCCACCCTTGCAATGAATACAATAGATAGAACGCAGTAGATGACGGTCATCCAGAAGAAGACGCTCATGAAAGTCTCGAGCCTGCCACGTCTGCTGCATGTCGTAATTAGAAGGGCGAGGGCGTAGAGACAGATGGCGTAGAGAAGCGCGTCGGTGCAGTTGGAGGAGTCTACGTACCCAGCCAGATAGCCCGCGATGCTCGAAATCACGACCATGATGCAAAACAGGGCCGACGGGTGTTTGTACTCTCTTCCTTTGAGGTTGGTGATGAGAAAGAGAAGGACGAAGAACACGCAGCTGACTTTAAGGCCTTGCTGCAGCACCTTCGGGATGCAGACCAACTTGAAGACCGCAAAGTAGATAGCAACTAGCGACGCCGTGAGCCAATCGAAGCGTATCCGTTTCGACAAGATAGAATCTCGCGTCCACGACAATTGATGATGCATATTCCGGCCCACCTAAAGGTAGCTGTAGAAGCGCGGCGAAGCAGCGAACAACAGCGCCTTGGCCTTCTCTTTTGTGTTCGTGCCGTATTCGAACAAAAACTTCTTGTCTACGCCCGGCACATCAAGGCCGCCCCGAAGTCCAAGCTCGCGGCAAGTGTGTAGATAGCACTTCGCAAGATAGCCATATAAAGCGTGGCGAAGCTCCAAATCGTTGATTGCGTCAAATTGAGTCTTCCAGCGCCCTAGGATCTCGCACATGGAAACCGCACGTTCGGAAGAATTCTGCGATTTCATGATGGAGCCCGGCCGTTGAATGTAGTTGTAGAACTTGTATTTCAGGCAGACGACGGTATCCGCTGCAAGAAAGACTCTAGGCTGCATCTCCATGTCTTCATGCAGCAGCCCCACGGCAAACCTGAGCCCGTTTTCATTAAACAACGAGAGCTTGCAAAACATGAAGCATGCGCACGGGTACCATTCTCCCGCTTTTAGAGCTGTGAGAATGAAAGCCTTAGTGGGATACGCCTTTCCCTCCTCAAGCGACGCGTAGTGATCGGGCCTGTCCGGACCCGGGGTTACCCTCCAATCCCCAAGGACGATGTCAGCGTGGGAATCGGTTGCCAAACGCAGCAGCCTCTCGCAAGCATCGAGCTCGATAGAATCGTCTGAATCAACGAACATGATGTAATCCCCAGTCGCCTCGGCCAGACCGAAGTTGCGCGCATCCGAAAGCCCTCCGTTCTGCTTGTGGACAACTTTTACCCTCGAATCCGCAAGGGCGTAATCATCGCAGATTCGAGGGCAATCATCCGGACTCCCGTCATCGACGAGAATCACCTCGATATCGCCCAACGTCTGGCAAAGGACACTGTCAACGCAGCGGCCAAGTTCTTTTTCGACCTTATAGACTGGAATAATTATGCTTACAAGCGGCACAAGCAACCTCCGTTTATATCTTGTCCCCAGGCCCAACGTCCTTCGTAACTATTCGAGCCGCCTTCACAATCGCGCCGTCCCCAACGTATATCGGTCCGAAAATGCAGGAGTTCGTGTACACGATAACGTTGCTCCCGAAATGGGGCTGCCAGAAGACCCCCCCCGACCATCTTCGCGATGACGTCCATGAGAGCCGCCGATGGTCACACCCTGATACACTGTGAGCGGCCCCTCGCTGACGACCCCAGCGCCTATAACAACGCCGAGCCCGTGGACGAGGCGAAACCCCGGTGCCAACTTCGCTTTGTAATCCAAATCGACGTGGTAAAGCATCCTGTTCAAACACCAAACAATCTTTGCCAGTGGCTCAAGATGGCAACGGTAGAGCAGGGCGGACAGGCGGAAAAGAGCCACAGCGTGGAAACAGGGGTTCAAAAGAAACGTCCCGAGCGAACGAGGGAAGCCCTTTCCACCGGCGGCTTCGGCAAAGTCGACGTTGATGTTCATTCCCGTCCTCCTTTACGATCCAATGCGGCCTCGTATGCGCCCTCAAGAAGGTGGTAGCTCGAGGAGATGTCGAAAGGCTCCAGGCTCCCCGCACGGAAGGAGTCTTTGCTCCTATCATGTGGCCAAAAGGCCATCGCAGCTATCTCGCCCGCCCATCTTTCAGCGGTTTCTGTAAGGGAAATCGCGTGGAACCTGTCACTCACGCAAGCGTCCTGCGGCACATTGGACGATACGAAGCATTCAAGGCCGGCGAGTTGTGCCTCCACGAGGACGATACCAAGTCCCTCGTGAATCGAGGGAAACACAAAGCAATCCATCGCCGAATAGAGCTTGGCTGGGTCTTTTACGTTGCCAAGCAACATAATCGAATCATGGGCAGGAGATGCCTCAACCAAGGCCCTAACATCCTTCTCTCCAGGTCCCCCACCAGCAATCATCAGAATCGATTCGGGGTTCTCAGCATGAAATGCCTCGAAAACCTTGATTAGGAACGCATGATTTTTCTCAGGGTTCAACCTCGCCACGTTGCCAAGAATATAGACGTCCTCGTCGATACCGTAGGCTCCGCGCAGCTCGAGGCGAGCTTGCGGATCGAACCTGAACTTGTCAAGGTCGAAGGAATTAGGGATGACGGAAAAGCCCGCATTTCCAAAAAGCCATTTGCCCGCCTCGTCACTGCACGCGAACATGCAGTCGCAAAGTCGAGGCACGAAAGGCCTCAGCACCCTGTGCAGCACGGGATGTTCGCATCCCGTGCTGTGACAGTGGCAGGCCACCACTGTCACAGCACGGGAGCACCTCGCTATAACCAACTCAGGGAAGACCATACCACTGTTGCCGTGGACATGGCAGATGTCGAATTGTCCCTCGTCGAGGGCTTTGCTCAGCGCCTCGAAATAGCCAAGGGTGTCGGACCTCTTATCGGGAAGCTGTGTGACCGCGATGCCGTGAGCTACGGCCTCATCAACTTTCTCTTGTTCGCATGGACCACCGACGAGCAAGGTCACCGTGTGCCCATGCCGGATAAGTTCGAACGAATATGTGAGCACTACCTTACCAATGCCATTATTGACGAGATTGTATGTAATCATGCAGACGTTCACTTGGCTACCTCACCGTAGAGCAGCTTCAACCAGGCTTCTGCAGAATAATCCAGGGCAATCATTCGCTTTTCGCAACATGTTCTTGAATGTTCCAAGCCCATGGGATTTCTATCTTTCATTCCAAATGCAATCTTTGATGTAAGTCTGGGCTTACTGAGTGAATTAGATCGGGCGGAGTCTGGACCATGTTCTTCTCGGGATTATCCACACTCGCTAGATAACACTACCTACGCCGCTACATTCGCAGTTACGAATTCTGCTTAGGCAAAACGAATAGCTCTCCGAGCTCGCAATCGAGCCTGTCCGGCTGCTTCTCATCAGCGTAGAAGGGGTCGAAACCGCCCCCGGTGTAAAAAGTCATCTCGCCGAAGAAAGGATTGCCCGCGATGTTGTAAAGATCGACTCGTACATGCGGAAGATCCGACGCCAACGTCTCACCAAGTCTGAGCATCAAATCGAAGTTCTCGGGCTTTTCGGTGGGTTTACGATTGGATACTTCGTGATTGATGTCTCCACGTTGCTCCCAGCATGGAGTGAAATACTGCATATCGTGCGCGGTAAAGCGATCAGCATCGGTCTGCACGAGCGCCGCCTTACCATTGAAGCAGTAGAACTTATAGTCAGTCGGGGTCTGCCTACCCGGTTCGTCGAGGTACGCCTCGGCAACCACACGAGGAGCTATATCCTTGTAGGCCCACTCCCGACCCTGCCAGTACCAGTTCCGTTGAAGTGCAGTACGCAGGCGTTTCTTAGCGATCTCAAAATCGAATATTGATTTGTCTGTACACACGATTGTGCTCTGCGAGTCGTGAGTGCACTTCAGCACGAACTTTTCCGGCAACTCATCAATGTCGATTTCTTCCACCGAATCGTAGACGCCATAAAGCGGAACAAGGTACTCATCGCCGATACGCTCCCTTACAAAAGATCGCACTTCAAACTTGTCAACAAGCGTGGTCAAGACTGGATTGTGATAATGCAGCTTGCACCACTGGAGCTTCTCATTAAAGGTCCTGGGATGATCAAGATCGAGCTTATAGTGCAGCTTTGCTCTGAAGCACATGCGAATAAAATCCTCGTCGGGGATAAAGCGCAAGTTGTTCCTCAGAGAAAGCGCGAATCTTTTCTTAAGTTTCATCGTACGCCTCCAACGCCATCGATGTAATCGGAAAGGTCGGCGCAGAACCGCGCCGCGTTGCTCTTGTAGGGCAGGTAATCCTTGGAAAGCACCCGCGCATAAGCGGCGGGCAGGTCGGTAGGGTCCATACACGGCTCAATCAGCCCCATGTCCCCGAACTGTCGAACAATCTCAATCTGGTGATCATCCACATGTTCGCCGTATTTTGCTAGACGCGGAACAGCGATGACTTTCTTGTTGTCCTTAACGGCGCCGATGATGGCGCCGGTACCTCCATGGGTTACCACGACATCGCAAGCATCCATATGAACGCGGAAGGAATCACGATCGAGAAATGCCTCGTGTTCCAAATACTCAGGAATGTAAGTGCACACACCCGTCTGAGCAAAAGCTCCATCCTCAGCAACACCGCTCGCAACGAGAGCATCTACCGCCCTGACCAATCTGTCGAACTGGAACTTCTGGGAGCCTACGGTAACGAATATCATGCGACCACCTCCCTAGTACACGCCGCCGACAAAGCGGGCATTGGGGTACACGGATAGCATCGACTCCCACTGCACGTAAAAACGATCGGCGCGTTTGCTCAGCAGCTTTCCCGTCATGGTTGGTGAGTCAGTTTTCGCGAAAGACTCGACATACACAAGCTTGGCGCCCATTGCATGCCCGATCAGGCAAAACGGGATGGTGGCCAGTACCCCCGTGCACACAATCACGTCGGGGCGTTCAGTGAGCCAATAACGTAGAGACGTCACGGCATTGACAATCATTCGAGGAAGAAAGCTTGCCTCGTGTCGATTCACCTGGCGCACATAGCGAGCCCGCACAGGTAGCTTGGCATCGTAGGCAGTCTTCTCGGTGAGGATGAAACTGTCGTAGCGCTCCATCAAAGGCTTAAGCGCAAGTAACTGCTCCAGATGCCCACCAGATGACGCAGCAAAGCACACTTTTATGTCCTTGCGACACCCCGTCATGAACTAAT
>OCHN01000729.1_pt1 | contig 32114 bp, 24 predicted proteins | sample 1538911 | NCBI WGS metagenome assembly OCHN01 (sample SAMN04571736, study PRJEB22368) | human gut metagenome | biome: human gut; material: stool | host: Homo sapiens | place: Luxembourg | collected 2013-01-11 | reverse complement strand
GCCCCACCACCGACCGGGCTTTTATGTATTTTATTGGCATAATTTCATTGAAATAATTACAAGACTGGAAACGTATATACCATCTCAGATCCTATACTGCGCATCTGGATAGAGTCGGAGAAAATCTGTTAGCGGGTCCACTGGCGGGACGCGGCCACGCTTGATTTTTGGAAGCGCTGATTTTCAATGAGTTATAAAACAGAGCGTGGAAACGCAGACTTTTTTTGGCTACGTTTCCACGCTCTTGTGAAAATAGTATTTGATTATCAATAAGTTACGGAATGTGGCGTGGCCGCGTCCCGCCATCTCAACAGGGAATACGGTGAACAGCCGAGTACGGATGCTAGATTCAGCACCGCGGCAGATTCCGCCTTGGAAATGTCCTGCTTGTTTTGTTCGTAGGCGCGGATCATCCTCAATGATACACCGGACCGTTCCGCAAGTTCCTGCTGAGTAAATCCGGCGGACTTGCGCTGGCGTTTCAGCGGGGGAACATCCGTTTCGGAATTTGACATGATTTTCAATGCTGAAGTCACCAACTTGCTTATGTCTGCCTCATGAAATGTAGGGTACATATCCATAACTCTATGGACATCAATGCCTTTTGCATTCAGGGATTCAAATGGGAGATTGGTGTGCCATTGAAGATATGCCAGCACCCAGCCTGTCCAGAAAATGGCAGAACGGTCATCAAGCACATAGTTATAGTCCCTGGCATGACCGCCTGTGCTTTCAATAATCTTTTTCCCCAATTCAATGCCGGACAAACCGGAAACGTATTTCGGGTTGCCTTTCTCGAATTGGCGTATCACATTTCCGGCAAGCATCCTGTCATAAAACTCATCGATGCCTCCGGCACATGCAATGGAGCCATAATCCAGAGCCACTGCCAGATTCAGCATGGCATCTTCCAAATAAGTTTTATCGTAAGCGCGGATCATCATTCTTCCAATTATTTCTTACAATGTCAATAACATATGTGCCGTCCAATACTGTTTTCTCCCTTTCGCGTCTGAAAGTGTCACGTGCAGTCCTGTCACGTGCAGCTTTTTTGGGGTAATAGGTCTGATTGTCTGCAAGGACAGCACGGGAATACTCTAGTTGTTCAAAAGCATTCCGGCTTTTAAGGACTACTTGTTCTCCCAGTTTCCCCAATTTCATGGCTTTTCCCAGTTGCTCCAATGAAATCGTATTGTTCAAGAAAGCAGATGCGAATGAGAAGTAGGAATCATCTGCTCTGTAGCCGCGTATCACATCGGCCTTCTTGTAGTCGGGAAGGAATTCGGAAATGATGTATTCCTTCGCTGCCGACGGAAGTCCTCGTTCTATTACAAATGTCCTGTTTTCCAACAGAATCGCAAGCCAGTTAAGTATATGATACTCAGCTCCCGACAAGTTCAAGACGGTCAATCCGTCCATTTCCAGTTCATACTCATTGGCGAAGCCAACCCGATTTTCAGCGCAGGCCCATTCCTTGGCAAGTTCAATATGTTCAGTGCAATAAAATCCCAAACCGTAATCATTCTTCGCATTTCCAAGTCCGAATTCCGGTTTTTCTATGATATTGGCAGAGCCGTGATACAATTTCAGTTTCATAAAACTCACGTTATAACGTCACTTTTTCGCAAAGATAATGGATTATCAGCAAAATGTCAATAGTTCTAGCCAGTGGCGGGACGCGGCCACGCTTGATTTTTGGAAGCGCTGATTTTCAATAAGTTATAAAACAGGGCGTGGAAACGCAGACTTTTTTTGGCTGTGTTTCCACGCTCTTGTGAAAATGGTATTTGATTATCAACACGTTACGAAATATAGCGTGGCCGCGTCCCGCCTGGGCTGTGGAAAATGGCATGTGAACTGCTAAAGATTATCTTCCACAGTAAATCATTGAAAAGAGGTGATTCAGAGGGGCGGGATCGCCGGAGGAGAGAAGGGTGACGGCGGGGGTGCCGTGGTGGACGAGGTCGCCGGAGCGGGCGAGGGCGGGGTCACCAGAGCGGGCAAGGGCGGAGTCACCAGAGCCGTCGGGGGCGGGATTGAGGGCGCGGGTGCGGGCTGTTGCGGAGTTTGGAAGAGGCTCGGATGACTGCGAGAGCGCTGCGCCGGCCTTTTCGGGCGAGAGGAGACGCTCTTCGGACATGACGTGGACCAGCTGACGCGCTACGGCGGGAGCGGGGTCGATGAAACGAATGCCCGGACCTGCAACTCGCTGAAGAACAGGGAGGAGGAACGGGTAATGGGTACAGCCTAGGACAATGATGTCGGCACCGGCCTGTAGCAATGGACTCAGGCTGGCCCGGACGGTGGATTCGGCTTCTTTTCCGGAAAGGCATCCGGACTCTACCAGTTCGACAAAGCCCCGGCCTACATGCTCCACTACACGGACATTGTCATCGACACTGCCCTTGGTATTCAGATATTTGGAGCCTTTCAACGTGCCGGCTGTGGCAAGGACGCCGATGGTGCCGGATTTCGTTCCTAGGGCGGCAGGCTTCACGGCCGGTTCCATGCCGATGAACCGGATATGGCCATGACGGCCTCCGGTCAAAGCCAGCACACGTTCACGAACCGCATCGGAAGCCGCATCAGAGTAATCAGAACGAAGTTTGGAAATAGCGGCCGCCGTAGCGGTATTGCATGCGACCACGATGATGTCGGCACCGCGACGGAGCAATTCTTCAGTTATTGCACACGCCCTGACCAGGATGAACTCCGGAGACTTCTCGCCGTAGGGACAATACGCATTGTCCGAATAGTAAATATACTTTTCATCAGGAAGAAGACGGGTTATCTCCTTCAGGACTGACAACCCGCCTTCTCCAGAATCAAAAATTCCGATACAAGCCATTGACTAATAGCCGTTATAGTCGCGTGCCAACTGGCCGTACATCTGACCGAGCACCTCAAGATAAGGAGAACCGCTTACAAGCGTGAGACGATATACGGTATCATCCACCCTGTAGTACTGGACGCCGCCGAGAGTGATTGTGTCATAATCCTCAGGAAGATTCTGGACCAATGCTCCTGCAGGAGGAACGATAACCTGGTATTGTCCACCGGCATTGACGATATAGAAAACGCCGTCCTGATAGAAATAGTTCCTGTCAGCGTATGCGTAGCTCTGCACCAGGCCCAGGCGGTTGGCGATCTCGTATGAAGAAAGCGCCGAGTTCGGATTCATTGCGATAGCGCGGTTCTGCGCCATGATGGTCGCATTGTTCTGGGCGATGATCCTGTTCTGCTGGTCGATGTAGCGGTTGTTCGCGTCGATCGCGCCGAACGTGCGGTAGACATTGGAATAATAAGCGAAGTTCACAGTCGCGAACGAGATGTCCACCACTGAACGGGCGATGGTCACTCCGAACGGAGGACGGCAAACGATATAGTGGCCTCTGTAAGGTCTGTAATATACGTCATTGTAAATGTAATAGTCAATGCCGAAATATCTCACAACCTTGTATCTCGGAGGCAACACCTCAACCCTGAAGCCGAAGCAGTGAGGGTGATGATGATCATAGAAATGACTCGGACGGTCATAGTGCATGAAATCACGGTCACGCGGCGGGATTCTGTGGACATTGTGGTCTTCAATCCTGAAATCCATGGAGTTGTCCATTCGGGAACCGCCTCTGTTGTTGCCAGGCTGGCGCATGTTTCCGGAAACGGAGCTGAGCCCAGTCCTGGTTACGTTCGAATTTCTCCTGACCACGCTGCTGCTCTGCGAAGAAGGATTGTTGCGGACACTGTTGTCCACTCCGTCTACACGCGCAGTAAAGGTTTCCCTGCTGGAGGAAGAAGAATTGTTCTGGCGCACTGCTCCGCCGTTGCTGTTCTGACGGACTGAAGAGCTGCTGCCGGATGTGGCAGTACTGCCGGAAGATCTGCGTACGGAAGACGATGAGCCGCTCTGGCGATTCTGGGTAGAACTGCCGTTCTGACGAACTTGGGAGCTGGTTCCGCACTGGCGGACCTGAGAAGAAGAACCGCTCTGACGAACCTGCGAAGATGATCCATTCTGGCGAACCTGAGTTGAAGAACCGCTCTGACGGACCTGTGAAGAGGTGCCGCTCTGGCGGACCTGACCGCTGGAAGATCTCGTGCCGGACTGTGTAGAAGACGAGGTTCCGGAAGATCTGCGGACTGTCGTGCCCGATGTATTCTGACGGGTCTGCGAGGTACTGCCGCTCTGACGGGTCTGCGACGAAGTACTGCGCGACTGTGTAGATGAACTGCGTGTCTGGGATGTACTCCTGCTCTGTGAAGAAGTACTGCGGGACTGGGTGGACGTACTGCGGTTCTGCGTAGACGTGCTTCGTGACTGTGTCGACGAGCCGCCTGAAGTAGTGCGGTTCTGCGTCGTAGTGGTAGTCCTGCGCACCTGTGCATCCGCATTGTCATAAGGAATAGTCAGCATCGAAAACGCTGCCAGCGAAGCCAATGCAAGATTTAGAATCTCTTTCATAACAGTGTCATTTATAAAGGTGATATTTGCTGGAAAGTGTCCGGAAATCCTCCACATCTTTAGTCCAATAATCCACTATATCCGAGACCTCCAGCCTCTTTGAAAACGTTTTTCTTACATAATCCGTACCACAGACCTTATCGAACATCGCTGTCCGCCCCGCTGCCATCTTGAAAGGGTCCCTTCCAGGATATAGCCGATGCAATGCCTGCATGACATAAAACTGCGTCAGAGATATGCATGCGGCGGAATAATCCGTAAAGAAATACTGCACGCCATGTATCAGTTTCCCCTGGCTGCTCCCCGCAATCGGCTTGTAATGGATGGTCCTGAACGCCGTCCCCGGAAGGCGATATCTGTCCAGTTCATCTTTAAGCGCATCAGCATCAATCCATTCCGCAGCAAAAGTCTCGAACGGCAATGTATATCCGATTCCGATGTTCAGATACCCGTACAATTCCCCGGCAATACCGGCCGAAGGATAATTGACAGCAGACTGCGGATAAGGGATGTTCGGCGACGGCAGCACCCATGGCAGCCCCGTATCGACATATAGCATATCCCTGCACCAGCCCTCCATAGGCACGACAGTCAATTTACATTTCAGCGGCTTCTCGTTTCCACGCTGCCCGCAATTCAGCCCCTCCTCATTTATAAGAAGTGCCAGCTCCCCCACCGTCAATCCGTAAATATAAGGAATCTTGAATTCACTGACAAACGAGAAGAACCCGGGTTCCACGTTACAGCCTTCGATTTTTTCGCCGCCGAGAGGATTCGGCCTGTCCAATACGACTACTTCAATGCCTTTCTTTGCGCAGGCGCGCATCACCAGTCCCAATGTGCTGATGAATGTATATGAACGTGTCCCGACATCCTGGATATCATAAACCATGACATCGATTCCGTCAAGCATCTCCTGGGACGGCTCCCTGAATTGTCCATAAATGGAATGGACCTTCAGGCCGGTCCTGGTGTCTCTGGTATCTGACACCTTATCTCCCGCATAAGCGTCTCCCCTCACCCCATGTTCCGGACCGAACAATGCCACAAGTTCCACGTTATCAGCATTGTAGAGAATGTCGATGGTGGAGCGGAGCTTGCTGTCCACGCCGCTCGGATTGGTCACAAGACCGACTCTGCGCCCCTCGATTTCCCAGAAACCATGCTTTTCCAGCACTTCGATTCCGGTCATGACCTTGGGATTTCCGGCCATGGCAGAGACGCACGAAATGACAGCAAATGGAATCGCCAATATCTTATGTTTCAATGCATCCAGCATATCATCTAGTTTTCGATGGTCGCAATTTTTCCCGCAAACAGGATATCATTGTTCTCCGCATTGAAGATAGCGAAAACGAACGGTCTGTCCACATTCATAATGAATGGCCTCGGCTCAGGTCTGACGGAAGTGAGTCTTACGCCTACGGATGTAACTGCCGCAGCCTCGGAACCCTCTTCGTTGACCTCGATGAAGCATTTCTGACGGACCTCATCCACTGCCACGCCAGCCTGCGTCATCGCACTGAAGTCCGCAGCTCCCGAAAATGCCTTGTGCACGCCCATCGACTGGAGCAAGCTGTTCATTATCAATGTTGTATTGACCTTGAACTTAGGCATTGACAATGCGACGGTCTGCATGGTCGCGGCTTCCATGAAACTCTTGAACCTGTCAGCATTCACGTAAGAAAGGAAATCCTTCATGTCCACGCCTTCCGCCGGCAAGCAGACAACCATGTTCCAATTCCCTGATTTATAAGGAAGTACCACAAACTTGCAGCCACTGATTTCTCCGCAGAGGAACGATTTCCTGATATGCATGAAGTCAGTATTCTGCACTGCTGAAGGGCTGTGGAACACCGCCTTGAATGTGGAATTCTTGTCGAACTTATATTGCCACGGAGCCTTGAAGTACAGGGCATTGAGAAGGAACATCATCATATCGGAGCCGATGTTGTCGATGATTTCAGGAATCTTTCCGGAGGTCTTGTCAGAGCACCATTTGTTGATTTCCTTGACGGTAGCCGGCACGGAAAAGTCCCTTTCGGCAATTTCAGCGGAGTATGCGTTCTTCAAAAGGCTTGCATATCCCGGCAGGACCGGAAACCCGCTTCTGACCCACACTGAATTGGCGCTGGAGATGATGCATCCGTCACCACTTTCGAGGATATCGCCTGAGTATGAAGCATTTTTCAATGCGGAAACGAGCTCCGCCTTGGTATCGCCTGCTGCACCTTCGGCAAGCATTGACAATGCCATTCCTGCGCTGTAAGGTGACACGACAATGTTTTCAGCAGCATTGCCGCTTGCGGAAACGGCTTCATTGAACAGGGACAAGCCGAAGGCTAGACGTCCGTCAGCATTGCCCCCGACGGTAGAGACGGCTTCGGGCGCGGTCGTGTTTTCGGCGACGGTATTGTCGGCTGCAGTTTTCCTCTGGGTTCCGCAGGAAACCACGGCAAGGGCCGCAAGGGCAAACATAAACTTCTTCATAACTTATTGTCTTTTAACGATTTTACCATATTCAGGATCCACTTTCACCAGCGATGTCACGGCTACCGTAGCGAGGCAGCAGATTATCACCATCCAGAAGAACATCGTATAGCCGAGCCATTCCTGAATATAGCCGGCCACAGCCCCCGGAATCATCATGCTAAGCGCCATGAAGGCAGTGCAGATGGCATAATGCGAGGTCTTGAATTCTCCTTCGGCAAAGTACATCATAAACAACATATATGCCGTAAAACCGAAGCCGTACCCGAATTGCTCTACAGCAATGCACGTGCTGATAATCACCAGGTTATGAGGCATTGCCATACTCAGATATACGAAAGTGAAGCAAGGTAGGGTCATGCAGGCGGCCATCGGCCAGAGGGATTTCTTGAGGCCCCAACGGGATGCCGCCATGCCGCCGATGATGCCTCCGACCGTCAGCGCAAGAACGCCGATGGTTCCGTAGACAATGCCGACCAGGGAGGTGTGCAGTCCAAGTCCGCCTTCGCTGGCCGGGGAAAGCAGGAACGGATTTACCATCTTGAGCAGGAATGCTTCCGGCAATCTATAAAGCAACATGAAGATTATCGCTATCCACACGCCGGGTTTACGGAAGAATGAGGCAAATGCCTTGGCGAATTCGCCGGCGGAACCGGAACCGTCCGTGCTCACGGCAGAATCTCCGGCAGGCCGTGGAAGGGCAAAGGAGTGATATATCGTCAATATGGTGAAAATGACCGCAGTAAGTCCTATCGTCAATGACCATGCAAGCGGGATGTTCCCGGTCTTTTCTTCCAGGACTCCGGCCACGACGACCAGAACTCCCTGTCCGAAAATCGAGGACAGACGGTAGAATGTGCTTCTTATGCCCACAAAGAACGATTGCTGGCCGCTGTCAAGGGCGATCATGTAGAAACCGTCGGCGGCGATGTCGTGGGTAGCGGAGGCGAATGCCGCGAACACGAAAAGGAGCAACGTGAAGGTAAACAGCGACATAGGGACCTGCGTGGAGGTCTCCGGAGAAGGCAATGTCAGGGCGAGCAGCACGAAGGCAGCCGACACCAAAGCCTGCATCATGACAATCCACCAGCGTTTGGTCCGGAATATGTCCACAAGCGGGCTCCAGAGCGGCTTGAGTGTCCATGGCAGATATAACAGGCTGGTAAACAGCGCCATTTCGCCATTCGGCACGCCCATTTTCGTAAACATTGTCACGGAAATGTTGTTGACTATGAAATACGGAATGCCTTCCGCGAAATACAATGTCGGAATCCACCACCAGGGCGATCTTCCTGTAACTTTGCCGGTCATGGAAAATTATGGGTTATTGGTTCTTCTGACAGAGCAGATGCTTCCCGGATAATAATGGGAAAGGATATCCCTGTACCTGTATCCTCTGGAAGACATTACCGCCGCACCGATCTGACAAAGCCCTACGCCATGCCCCCAACCGGCGCCATGCAGTACGACAATGTCTTCTTCAAATGACGTTCCGGACGGCTGAATATCCACCACGAAGGCGGAGCTCTTCAGGTGTGATGCAGACAGGAACTTTCTGATGACCAGTTCCTTACCGACAGTCATCGAAGATTTGGTCCCGCGTATTTCCAGAAGCGTAATCCTGCCGGAAGGTCCGCGTTTAAGAGGCTCAATGCTTTCCAGCATACCTATGTCATGTCCCGAGCGGGAGGCAATCAATTCCGAAAGTTCTTTACGTGTGTACATTACTTCCCAGCGGAAAAAGTCCTTGGTCTCCAGGTCATAGTCATTGAGCACCTGCGCGAGAATCTTGCCGTTTTCGGTATTGCAGAAAGCATCCGACGACTCTTCCATCTCGCCCATTATCCATTTGCGGGCATTGTCCTCCCGCGTCAAATCAGGAATCTTTTCCTCGGACGGCGTATCGGAAACTGCTGCAAGATACGGATAATCAATGTCTTCCCAGCATGAGCCGAATCTTTCCATCATACCGCCGCAGCATTTGGAGAAACGGGCATCGCAGATTTCCCCGTCATAGGTCAGGACTTCTCCCCATGTCTGGTCGACAGCCTTGCGGACATTGTCCCCTACTGCCACCGTAAGTCCCTGGTATCTCTGGCAATGGTCGTCGGCGCAGACATCGAAAGCCTTGTGGTCATCCCTGCCGAACCATTTGACAAGATGATAATCGCCGTCGACGATGCGGTCTTCCTTGACGGAGGACCCGGAAGAATGGACATTGTCCCGTCTTTCCTGGATTCTGGCCATGAGCCATGAACGGGAAATCACGGCATGGGCTTTCAGAAATTCGAGCGAAGCCGTGGCCTTCATCTCGGAAGAGATGACGCTGAGCAGATAGTCCTCAACGCCTACCACATTGACAGCCACCACCTTACCGTCATCGACAATGAATTTCAATGACCCTGCGAATTTCTGGACCTGACTTCTTTCCCAATGGAAACCGATGCCGATGGTCACGCCGTACAATATGAATGTAGGTTCCGCGAACATCGTGGACATGGTCTGCGCATCGAAAAACAGCTCATCGTACAATGTTCCGTTATAGGAAATCCTGCCGTTTTCATACACTACTTTCTGCCTGCCGGCGCCATCGGAAATTATCTCGAATCCGATTTCATTGCCGGACATTATTCCGACCTGGACCGTCTGCTGGCTACGTGTCAACTTCCAGATTATATTGCGTTCAACTTCTTCACTTACAGATACTTCCGAGAGCATTTCCTCCAGAAGTCCGGTATTCAGTTTTTCATAATCGTCCTCATGCGGCGCCACGAACAGTCCCGCCATGTCGGCACAGCCGGGGCTCATCGTCAGATGGTCCGGGCCATCGGAAAAATAGTGATGTGAACGATGCTTGCCACGTGCCATGAGGACAGCCCGGTATTCGCCGAAGCGTCCATGCGATATGCCTGACACTTTCTGGGAAGGCCGCACCTTGTACCATGTCAGGAGATTGAACATCGGCTCGGTTTCGTCTTCCCGCTGCGGAAGGCAGTCCAGCAGCCTGTAGAACAGCTTCGCCATGGACTTGGACGTGCGCGCCGTAAGCACGAACACTCCTCTTGTAAATTTATGATAATGAAAGAGTTCCGCATCCTGAACCGAGGTCAGCCAAGTAAGGTCTTCCCTACCGCCGTCCAGGTTCAGGTCAATGTCTCTTTCCAATGGCATGAGTCCGCGCGGACAGGCCTGGAAATGAAAATGGTCAGGGGCGGAGGCACCGCATTTCGGCCCGTTGTAGAATATCGTGAAGTCCGGAAAATGTCTTGCCAGGTCGGTCATGTCAGGCATACGGTGCCATATCGACTGGGGCACATGGACATCCCTGGCTATCACCAGATGCTTCGGGAAAATCGGATAGGGATTCACCAGCATCTCATAGCGGCGCCCCTTTCGTCCTTCGAATGCCATAAAATGCTGCTCTTCAGGCCTGTTGGCGCTGCAAAGGAAACATTTTCTGCTCTGTATGGAAGCCTTGTCCACCTTCGCTGCGGACGAACGTATGCGCTCCGGGTTATGCTGGACCGTGACTTCCAGACCGCCCACCATGAGTTTACGCGTCAATGCTTTTTTCATTGACCTGAAATTGGCGGCTGCCGCAGGCCAGACCGACAGTTGGTCGCGGACGAACTTGGAGATATCGTTATCCATTGGCAGACAGGTTTTTATGATTCAGCGCAATCCTGGCTTCAAATTCCCAGGTGCGGATGCTGTCCTTGTAAAGATTATTGGCATTGACCCTGGTGATGTCGAGCGCGGCGTCGGAATTTCCTTCCCAGCGGCGACAGCAATACAGCGGTTCATAGATGCGGCCGATATGGTATTCCCGGCTGATCCTCAGCCCCACGGCATAGTCCTCGCCATAGCTGACATTCGGGAAATTGATTTCGCGGAGCAACGGCACATAGAATGCGCGCGGCGCGCCCAAACCATTGATTCTCAATGCATTGTTCTTACCGTTATCTTCCGTCCATTCTTTATGGTCAATGATTCCCGGAGGAAGCGGTTTCATGTCGAAGTCTGTCATTTCATAGGACCCGATGACCATCGCGCAGCCTTCCTTTTCGAAAACATCCACGATTTTCTGAAGCGTCGTGGAGTCATTGTAGACGTCGTCGCTGTCGAGCTGGACCGCATAAAGCCCGCACCTGCTGTCGTGTACCGCCAAGTTCCAGCAGCCGCCGATGCCAAGGTCTCCACGTTCCGGCGTCACGACAATGAGCCTGCTGTCGTCAATGCCCGCGAGAATTTCGGCCGTCCCGTCCGTAGAATGATTGTCTACGACAATGACATTGTAACCGAAGCTGCATTCCTGGGACAATGCACTTTTAACGGCGTCTGCAATGGTCCTTACCCTGTTGAAAACCGGGATGATTACTGAGACAGACGGCGTTTCATGCTGATGGTCAATATGTTTCGTTCCAGGTGCCAGATATGCTCCCGCACGTTTGAGATAAGCGGTGCAGATTTTTTCCATCTCCACCTGCACTTCCCTGTTACGCGGATTCACATAGTCGAACTGCTTTTCGCCTGACTTGCGAAGGTCGGTCTCCACCTCGGTATAGAGGCATTCACCGATATGGACTTTCTTGGCCATGCGGAGACGCAGGTCATACATTGCCCCGAAGCTGTAGTCCACATCCATTTCCGCCACGGCTTTCCTGAACGAGTCGGCACGATATACCTGCACCGGCCCGAAATCGAAGTCATCTCTCAATGCTCCCTTCCGACATTCGATTACAGGGTGACGGCGGCGTTCCCCGTTTCCGTCCGTTGTCGTAATCAGCTCATAGTAATCAGAATACAGCATGTCGGCCATCGTATATTCCGCCACCTCAGCGAAGCGTTCAAGGGCAAGATAGCCCAAATCGCAAGGATATGGCTTGGTATTGATGACAATGTAATCGTCGGCAAGGTCAGCAGCGGCCTTGCGCAAATCTGATGTCCTGAGTACAGGGCCGTCAGACAGGATTTTGAAAGTGGCCATCAGGTTATGTGTTTTACAGCAGGGCCTCCAGGGATTTTCTGATTTTCCTGAATTCGCCCTCGAAATTAGGCGTGAATATGGACTTGCCGAGGTTTTCCTCGATTTCATCCATTGACCAGTAGCGGCCTTCAGCCACCTCATCCAGGTCAGGATGAGGCGTGAAGTTTCCTACTGCCGCGAATATGTTTATGAGTTCCCTTTCCACATCGCTCTGGAAAATGTAGTTTCCGAGCCAGATAGGGTTGTACTCAGTGAATTTCAGTTCTTCTCCGGATTCCCTGAACAATGCCTCGCTGACATATTCACCATAATCGATATGTCCGCCGACCGCCGTGTCCCATCTGCCCGGAAGCAGGTCCTTTTTCATGGAGCGCTTCTGGAGATAGAGCTGGTCGTAGCGGTTGAGTATATGAAGGTGCACTACCGGGTGCAGAAGCATTGACCCGCCATGGCACCATGCGCGCGAAGCTTGCGCGTATACGATACCGTTTTCGTCTATCACGGGCAGCATTTCCGTTCCCGGAGCGGGCCTGTCGGCAGGCTTGTCGGCTGTAGGTTTGGGCAGCACGACCGCCGGAGAGGCCGGATAAACCAGATCGAACATGGTGCTACAGCGTAAATAGGATCATGAGCTGCGCCACGAGGACTCGCATGAACATTGTCAACGGATATACAGTAGCGTAACTGATTGACGGATAGTTGGTACCATATACTTCCTGGGAGAATGCGAGTACAGGAGGGTTCGTGGTTCCACCTGAGACAAGACCGCATATCTGATAGAAGTTGAGCTTGAATACCAGTCTGGCGAGCAGAATCACGCAGGTTACAGGCACCAATGTAATCAAGGCACCGTAGAGAATCCACCAGTAACCGCCGTTCACGATGGAACTGATGAAGTTTTCGCCTGCTCCAAGTCCCACAGCCGCAAGGAAGAATGAGATACCGATTTCACGGATCATCATATTGGCACTCAATGTGGTATATGTGGTGATTTTCAGCTTAGGACCGAAATATCCGAGGAGGATAGCAATGATGAGCGGACCGCCGGCAAGACCGAGCTTGATAGGCTGAGGAATGCCCGGGAACTTGATAGGAAGGCTGCCGAAGATGACACCGACCACGATACCGAAGAAGATAGGAATCAGGTTCGGATGGCTGAGGCTGGCCGCCTTGTTTCCGAAGAGTCCGGCTACCTTGTCCATCGCCTCTTCAGGTCCCACGACCAGGAGGCTGTCTCCCACGTGGAGATAGAGGTTAGGGCTGGCTACGAGTTCCACGCCCGACCTGAATACACGGGTCACTGATACGCCATATATGGATCTGACATTCAAATCTTTAAGACTGCGCCCTGTAATGGACGGCTTGGTAACGGTAATCTTCTTCGCAACGAGCTTGCTGTCCGGCTTGTCCCATTCCTTGAACGGCATGTCGATCTCGTCTCCGAAGAGAATCTTCACGAGGTCTTCCGCATCAGGAGAGGTGACAATCAGGAGTTTGTCGCCTTCTTTCAGGAGCATATCGGAGGAAGGAACACATAGTTCGTCGTTACGCAGCACACGGGAAATGACGAAGCGGTCGCCGTTGTCTTTCGTCACATCGCCGATTGTCCTGCCGAAAATGGCCGGGTTCTTCACCGCGTAAGTCGCACGGATAGCGCCGGTTCCGAGTTTGCCTTCATTATCAAGATCTTCTTTTTCCTTGTTCAGGTCGACATTGAAAATGGCCTTGAAAATCATCAGGAGGATGATTACGCCGAGCACACCGATAGGATAGGAAACCGCATAGGCCGATGCTATGGATGAAGAAGCTTCTGCTGCCACGAAAGATGGTGCACCTTCCGCAATCATTGCATCCGAAAGTGTCTGCTGGGCAGCACCGAGGCCCGGGGTGTTGGTAACCGCACCGGACATGACACCGGTCATGGTCTGAAGGTCTTCGCCGGTAACCAGGTGTATGATGCAGGTAACGAGCACCGCAAGCAGCACGAGCGTAACTGCAAGCGTGTTCATGGTCAATCCGCCTTTACGGAATGAATGGAAGAATCCCGGACCGACCTGAAGTCCGATGCTGAATACGAACAGGATAAGGCCGAAGTCCTTCATGAATGCCAGGATATGCGGGTCACCCCTGAGGCCGAAGTGGCTGAGGAGAATGCCGATAAAGAGGATCCATGTGGAGCCGATGGAAATTCCCTTGAACTTGAATTTGCCCAGATAAAGGCCGAGGGCGATTACCACAGCAAAAAGAAGGATGGTATGCGCAATACCGGTTCCCAAGAATAAGTCTCTCATTTCTATAATCTTTTACATATTGATCTTAACACAGAACGCTGATTTTCCGTCAGCCTTCCCATCAATGTACCAGGTTATCGTACCGTCTTCATTTTCCGTACGTACCTTTTCGAGGGTAATTACCTCGCCGGCGCGTGTCTCATGGATGAATGTTACCGTGACATCTTTCACCGGCCTTGTTTTAAGTTCGTCAAAATCAATGCAATCCATCGCCCAGACCACGTATCTGGCATTGTTCGTATGCCCGAGAAGGTCAATGTCGGAGAACTCCACCTTGTGTTCGCCGGCGATTTCCGGGGTCACGCCACGCGGCATCATCACCTTGTCAGCAGGCCTTTCGATGGCATTGTCCTTACAGACGGTATCCTCGGGGATCATTTCCATAACGTCGGCTGTGCGGCACATGGTCCTGTTGGCGACGTCGAGTATCACCCAGGAGCTGGTGGCCCGCACAAGGAGATCGCCGCCGGCATTCTTCAGTTCGAAGTCCCTGAGGTAGAAAGGTCCGTAAGGTCCTTTGTGCCAAGTATATAGTTCAATGTTTTCGCGCCATTTGGGATGACGGATGAATTCATAGTGCATTCTCGACAGCACCCAGGCCTTGCCTTCCGTCTGGAGCGCGTCATAACCGAACCCGAGCGCCGTAGCTGCCTGATAGGCAATTTCCTGTGCCAGGTCCATAAATGCTGCCGGTTTCATGTCCATATTCGAGTCCACGTCATAGCACGGGACCTCGCTGACCATGACATATTTCTTGTCTTTTGTATACTGTCCGCTCATATTTTTTTCATTTATCTTACAAAATTACAAATCTTGCCGGACTTTATCAAAAATCGCGTGGACTGCGTAAGCATTTCCAAAGTTACCCCATGACTGCCAGGCGCGGCGGGACGCGGACACGCCCTGTTTTTGAGCGCATTGATTTTCAATGAGTTATAAAACAGAGCGTGGAAACGCGGCCAAAAAAAGCCTGCATTTCCACGCCATCGTTTAAATGATACCTGATTATCAATTAGTTACAAAAACACCCGTGGCCGCGTCCCGACAGGCAGGAAGAGTATAGAAATTCATTTTTGAAAAAACGAATAATTCTTTACAGAAATACGAACTTATGATAAAATAACGGAGAAAATTGCCCGAAAATTTTGATAAGTCTTGAAAAGGTGTAATTTTGCAGTACTCGTTAATCTTGAAAAGGTGGTTAAACGAGTGGTCACTAAGTCTTGAAAAGGTGAAATTATGAGAAGGAAGATTTATCAGACACTTCTTGATTGGAAGAAGGAACGTAAAGGAGAAGTTGCCCTTTTGATAGAGGGTGCCAGACGAATTGGCAAGAGCCACATCGTCGAGGCTTTCGGACGAGAGGAATATGATTCATATATCCTCGTGGACTTCAGTAAGGTAAATCCACTGGTCATGGATTTTTTCAATCTCTACCTGGATGATTTGGACACACTCTTTCAGAACCTTGAGTTGTATTATAGACGCAAACTTATCCCTCGCCCAAGTCGTGGTGAAGAGGCTCGTTCTCTGATTATATTTGATGAGGTTCAATTCTGCCCTCGTGCCCGTTCCGCAATCAAGCATCTGGTCTTGGACAACAGATTTGATTATATTGAGACAGGCTCATTGATTTCAATAAAGAAGAATGTAAAAGATATAATGATTCCATCCGAAGAACATCCCATTCAGATGTATCCGATGGATTTCGAAGAGTTCTTATGGGCTATGGGGGACGAGATGATGATGCCATACATCCAGAGGCAATTTGAAAAGAAGAAGCCAATGGGCGCATTTCATCGCAAAGCAATGGATTATTTCCGCCAGTACATGATTGTTGGCGGAATGCCACAGGCGGTAAAGAAATATGTAGAGACCCGGGATTTTGAAAAGGTGGATGAGGCCAAGAGGGATATTCTTGCTCTTTATCGTAACGACATAAAAAAGTATGCAGATAATCAAGAGACCAAAGTGTCGGCGATATTCGAAGAGATACCAAGCCAGTTGCAGAAGCACGAAAAGAAATTCCGGTTGTCCACCTTGCAGGATAATGCCCGAATGCGTGATTATTCGCAGGCTTTCTTTTGGCTCAGCGACGCAAGGGTCGTCAACTGCTGCTACAATTCCACAGAGCCGTGCATCGGGTTAAAGCTCAATGAAGATAGGACGACTGTGAAATGTTATCTGAATGATACGGGGCTTTTGATAAGCCACGCATTTGATGAACGAGGCATCGTTTCGGAGGATTTGTATCGAAAACTGATGTTCGACAAACTTGAGGTCAATCAAGGAATGTTGGTCGAGAATATTGTGGCTCAAATGCTTAAAGCGGCCGGACATAATCTTTTCTTCTTCAGTAATAATTCACGGACGTCCGCAGAGGATAGGATGGAAATAGATTTTCTTATAACCAAACCGACCACAACGAGCAGACACAATATTTCTCCTATCGAGGTAAAGTCAGGCAGCCGCTATACACTGACATCTATGACTAAATGTATTGCGAAATACGCAAAAGACCTGTCCACCCCTTATGTCCTGCACGATAAAGATGTGAAGGTTGAAGATGGCATTGTGTACCTGCCTCTTTATATGACTCCTTTATTGTAGAAAGATTTGCAATTTCCGGAGATGAACAAGGTGTTTGCAACAGAATGCCGGGGCATCCGGAAATTCATTTTTGGAAAAACGAAAAACCGGGACATCAGTGGTGTGAAGTCCCGGCGATTATTTACTTCAATGTTTCAGCAACATTGGATTATTTTATTACATATTCACTTAAGTCAGACTTGTCGACGGTGATGGTCCCGGCCTCGATTGCGGCCTTCTGTGCGGCAGTGACATAGATAGTCTTCATAGTACACTTCATTCCGTAATAGTCTTGAGCTTCTCTCCTTGCCTTCAATGATTCCAATGACGTACAGCCGGTGATATCCAGGGATGCGCACCTTTCATAATCATAGGCAATCATCCAGCTTGAGCATGTAATATCAATACTTTTGACCTTAGAGCCGGAGAATGTAAGAGACTTGCTGTTAAGACCCGAATCATCTGGATTTCCGAGAGAGAACGACTCTACCGGGCTGTCTCCAAACTTAACTGTTTCAAGCATACTATACTCTTTAGCCAGCACTGTCTTAAGTTTCTTGCAACCTGAAAGATCGATCGTCCTGACAGTTTGAGACTTATCCAATGTCAATTCAGTAAGTTCAGGGAATCCGTCGAGTCCGTCAATAATAGTAGCCTGCAAACCATAGTAATACTCACCTGACAATGTCAATGACGTCGAAGTAAGACCGGCATCTACCACTTCACATTCTGTACTTTCACCGGAAGTGATAATCCAACCCTGCTTGGAAAGTGCTTCACGCACCTTAGCATCGGTGATATTGCAAATGATAGGATTAGGATTCTGCTGCTTAATCGAGAACTGATGCATGACGATGCCGTTGGCATCTGCCTTATGGCAGTTCATCACAGTAACCCTGGAACCTTTAGCTTCAGGAGCGGAGAACACAAAAGTATAATCCGTAAGTCCGTCTGCAGCCTTTTCACCCGCAGTTTCAGACACTTTTTCAAGCCAGGTAGATTCAAATGTCAGGAAAGGAACCACATTCGCCCTCACTACAAGTTTGATATCACCGTATGCAGCGAGATCTTTCACGATATCAGGCGTCTCGCAAAGCATGGTATCCCTCTGTGCCTGTGTAACATTGATCTTGATATCACCACTGGATGCACCCTTGATTATGATATCTGAAGTACGGGCAGTAAATTCCTTGCTTCTTTTCACATTGAATCTCAAGGTAGTCAAGCCGAACGCATCAGACCTCTGATCAAAAGAAATCCAGTCCGCACCGCCATCACTATAATCATATTCAAATTTTTCAATGTTAGTCTTGAGTTTTATGACAACAGCATTTGCATCAGCCGATACATCCACTTTGTCTTCAGACTCCAGATTAATCACCTGACCGGCAGAGATTTTCACCTTGACCTGCTGAACCGCAGAGCCCGCAAAAATCTTGAAAAACACTGAGTCAGTAACCATCGAAGATGATGGAGCAACTGTAAAAGTAACCTTTTCTCCGGATTTACCACCGGTCTTATCGGCAGTCACCCAATCAGAGATTCCGGACACCCGCCAATCTTCAGAACTGGTTACTGTCACATCAAATTGACCTCCCTCTGAATCACTAATGATTTCATTGGTGGAAAGCGAGACTGAACTTAAATCCAGGCTCTCCTTTCCTTCTTCACCACAGCTTGAAAGCATCAGAGCTGCAGAAGCGAGAATAACAATATATTTTTTCATCGTTTATCTAATTCTCTGTTAATATGGGTTGGTTTTAAGAGACGTTGTAGTAGGATAATAGAATTTCGGTTCTATCAATCTACATCCGTAAAGACCCTCGGAAAGGTTGCTGAGGTATCCGAACTGAGTTTTGCTTCCCTGGTTATTTGCAGCCCATGGAGCAAATACCATATAATAGCCATATTCGCTTTCGGCAACATCCTTGGCCGTACTTACTGCAATAGCACCATATCTTGCCATTTCAGTAGACTGACCGGAGCAGTTTGCCTTGGTCATACCTGCCTTAGGTCTGCCTTTACTACCATAGTTGGCAACAGCGATGTCAAGCCATGCACCTGCTTCGATTCCATCTATGTAATCTTCTCCTCCCATATATCCATACTGGAATGTGGTTACATATTTGTCAGGCATGGCTTTCTTGGTCTCAAACATAAGACGTGCACCAGCTACAGAAGATGGCCTGGTAAACAACGGGTTACTGAGATCCGGATCTTTTGAATACTCATCATCGAAATTCACACCATCCAAATTATACGCATAGCACATAGCGGCTATCTTCTGGGCAAAATCTCTTGCTCCTATTTCTGAAAGCTGCGCAAGACCGGACTCGTCATGGTTTCCGAGAAGTCCGAGAAGGACCTTGATACCGCGTTTACGCAAAGGCTGGATAACTTCCTCATTGTGAGCGAGGATATACGAAACCTGAGGGTTTGTGTAGATGTAAACCTCACCTTTCTCTCTGTCATAGTTGATATTGGCAGCGAAAAGAACCATATAGTTCACAAGATAGCGACCATCCTCCATCTTCCACTGAAGAGCATTCAGCGGGTTGGTATCATTCACCTCAAAGAAGAAGAAAGTCTCTTTCTCGCCAGGTTTTCTATCCGTATTGCCCTCACCTGCAAGGTTTTTCACGAAATAAACGCAGTGAGATTCTTTCTTGGAAACAGAAACTCCGTCAGTCCTGACCTCTGCCTTGAGAGGAAGAAGATAAGTCTGGTCTTCCTCGAACTCATCGGTTCCAAGAGTCGGGATGATGAGATCAAGTGAATAAGAAGCCTTGTCGTCAGGTGCCATCACGATTTTGCCATCATGCTGAATCTGAACCTTATCGGCAGGATAAAGCTTGAATGAAGTACCATGCTCGGCATTGTAGGTGTCGAGATATTCCGCATCAAAGGAGATGGTTACATCCACTCCTTGTTTAGGCACTCTCGAAAGTCTGAACTCTACAGCTGTAGAATAGTCTTTCTTGCGAAGCTCCACGATAGTGCTGGTCTTGCCGTTGTTGGCATCACGCACAGCACCTTTAAGCTCTTTTACATTGTCATACTGCGACTCGTCCAAAGTTCCGATCTGGATATCATCCGTGCAGGATGAAAGCATCACCCATGAGCAGAGGACAGAAACCGCAAGCATATTAAAATATCTTTTCATCTTGTATTCAATTTAATGCTATTGTTTATGGAAGTGAAACCTTGGTCCAACCAGGATTGGAGTCCACCGCAAGGTCATTGCCGTTAACACTGTAATCCTTGATCGTATTGCCTGCTCCCTCATCGAATTTCCAGTAAGCCACGAGACCTTCAGATTCAGGATCGACTGTATAGAAATGGGCAGGAGCATTGATTTCTTCAGCGGTAAGAGTCTTGTTCCAGATTCTCACTTCAGAAATCTTACCGTCAAGATAACGGTCCGATGCATAAGAATATCCAATCCAGAAACAACGTGAACCATCACTCTCATTGGTATGAGCAGCTCCCAAGCTTATGCTAGACACGCCGCAATTACCTGAAAATTTCTGTACGCCATTGTAGTATACTTTCACCTCGCCATTGTCGAATGTAACAGCTACATGATACCATTTGTTGGTGTCGAACTGAAGATCGCTGCTGGTAAGATTCCGTGAGCATGCCACCTGGAGCTGGTTATCAGGAACACCTGAATCACCGACACGGAGAAGGTAGTTGCCCTCAATACCCATAATGGTGGAAATCTTACGTCCGAACTTATTGAAGTTCACCATGCATTCCATAGTGAAATTGGTCAAATCGTCCACGATGCTGCCATCTTTCCATGAAGGGTAAGCCCTGTTCTCAGCAAGGTCAGCAACCACATTGACAAGAGCTGCGCCCTTGAACACATAATATACGACCGTCTTGGATTCAAGCACATCAATACCCTGTACATCAGTAAGTTTGACAGGCTGGACATATACAAGTTCACGATCCAGTTCCTCAAGACCATTGAAAGAAATCTCTACTTCAGGAGAAGCATTGGCTCCTTTGTTAATCTTCAAAGTAGACTCGGCAATCTCGCACTTCCCTTCCGGAAGAATGATTGCATCATCATTGTAATAAGACTGCTTGTATACAGACAACAGTTCAGGAGCTGCAACAAGTTTTGCCGTAATCTCACAATTTGCCTGAAGAGCAGTGCTCATGGAAAGCGTTCTGCTGACAGTCACGGTCGAGCCGGTCTGTTTTACCAGAATCTCATCGGCAGCGTTGGAAGCATTCAGATAGAGCTTGTTGTCGAAATGATGCTCATCCATCCGCTTGCTCTCCGTCTGGCAGCCGGCAAATGTCAATGCCGCAGCAAAAAGAATAAAGCTGTATTTCAATGTATTTTTCATCTTCAATGCTTAATTAAGTGGTGAAGGGTTCATTATCGCTATGGCCTTGCGGACATTCGGATAAACGAACTGAATATTAAAATAGTCATTCTGCACATTAGAGATGCAGATACCTGCCTTGGTCACGCCGGAAGTCTTCTGAGTCGTCCAGTAAGCCGCACCGGTTATAGCAGTAAGGACATTGCCGTTGTCATCCTTGTCAAGGAAAGTACCCTTGGTATCACCCGGATCTGTCAATGAAACGGTGGTAACTCCCATCACAAACTTGTCAGCAGGGATGTTTCCGAAACGCATAGCCTGATTGACCAGATAAGAGAATGCATATACATTCAATTCTGACAATGCCGGTATGATAATGTAATCAGCGTTCTTAATCAGTGACATATCTTCGTTCAACAGATACTGAGGATTTCCCTCGTAGAAGAAAGAAGCGTCAGCATTGAATTTTCTCCACTCACGTATTCCTTCGAGGAAAGCCTCCTGCTCGGCAAGAAACTCCTCCTGACCATTTTCAGGAACACTGAGAGGATTCTTTGTAGTGTAAGAAGCGTTGATACCATCATAGCCATACTTTGTGAAAAGTTCAAGCTGCTCTGCAACAGCATTTTTCACAAAATCATTTTGCGATGTCGGCGTCTCTACCGGTTCTGAAGGAGTTTCCCCCTCACCTTCCGACGCTGTCGTTTCAGGATGAGCGGCGTTCCATTCTTCAAGATATGCCTTGTAAGAGGCAATGATGTCGCTGCAGCTGATTTCATAAAGGACCTTCATGCCTTTCTTCGCGCGGACTTCCTTCATTTCAGCCTGAATTTCAGCACTGAGTTTATCAGGATTCTGAAGAATCACATAGTCAATGCTGTCTGGAAGAGCATTGATATGCTCAGCCTGTCCGGCAGGTGATGTTGCCTTGTTGTCGAACTTGGCAATCACGACTTTATGGTCACTGTCCCTGTAATCTCTAAGAGACTGCATATACTGCTCATAGAGCTCAGGTGCATCAGTCTTGAGATCAGGATATTTGATATTGACGCTTTCCGTCTCGGTCCAGTCGGAGCATGATGCCATAAGGAGCACCACTGCGGAACCGAGGACAGCCTTAGCCAATTTATTATCTTTAATTGTCATCATTAAGGATTTTTAATGTTAGTTCTTGTAATAAGGGTTGTCAGGATTGCAGTCGAACCACAGGCGGGTGCTCATGTTATCCTCACCTTTGAGAAGATTGCTGACAGCATTATGATAGTTCTCAGCATTGGAGGTGGTCTCATTTGTAGGGTAAGCCATACGCCTTGCACCCTTGCGGGAATCTACCATACCGTTACTCTTGTTACCCTTGTCTGATACAGGAATGAGTGTAGGATAACCGGTTCTTCTCCAATCCGCCCACGCCTCGTTACCGAGCAGCCAGTTGGCAATCCATTTCTGGGTAATGATACGCTCCTGCTTCTGGGCTGTTGTAGCGTTTTCGTCCCAAGCGATGGTGATGGAAGAAAGTGTCTCAGCATAAGTGTTGGAACCTGAAGGATCGGTGTATGTACCAGGTACGCTGGAGTTGTCAGCTATATACTGAGCTGCACTGCCAGCACCCCACTGCTCAAATGAAAGTGCAATGCCTTTCTCATAGAAATCCTTTGCAGAACCGCCCATATCATAACCGAACACGGCAACCGCCTCCGCCTCAAGGAATGCAACCTCTGCAGCATTCATCCAGCATACAGGGTCCGACACCTTGAGAGTGAAACCTGAGAACTGGTGACCGATGGAAGCCTGGTTAGGGATAATGATACCTCTTCTCATTCCGCAATATTTTTCAGTGGTTCCCCACTCGTCCATTGTGAAATAAGACGCACGTCTAGGGTCATTGTAACCATTCATGTAGCAAATGATGTCGGCTGCAACATGGGAGTCACCGGCAGCAGTGGTACAAGCCGTTCCATTGGTGTGAGTCTTCACCTTGTTGTATTCCACAGCGACCTTGATAGGGTTTCCGTCTGTTCCCCAAGAATCGAATCTGGCATTGTCATCATTGGAAGTGAACACGCCTACTTCATTCTTGACAGCAGATTCAGCCATCTGCTTGGAAAGTTCCGGAGCCGCATACGAAATTCGCATTGCAAGTCTGAGTTTCAGAGAGTTTGCGAGCTTGATCCATTTCTCGACATTACCGCCGTAGATGGCGTCCGCATCGGCCGCAAAGTTGTTTGTACGGTTCGGCAAGAGAGCCTCGACTGCGGCATCAAGTTCCTTGAACATTGCCTTGTATACGTCCTCCTGTGAATCGTAAGGGACCGTAAGACTTCCGTCCTGTCCGATCTGAGTGTAAGGAATCGGGCCGTAAGTATCCGTAACTCTGTGCATTGCAGCAACCTTGATAATATCGCCGACCGCAAGGATTACAGGATCGTCAGTTACCTGATGTAGCTGTTTGTAGTTCGTGTAGATGACTGGAATGATCTTATCACTCTTCATGAATACATTGGTCCAGTTGTCTGTCGGGTTGTAATTGGAAATGGTATTGGCGAAGCCGGCATTGGCGTCAGCCATATATCCTCCTTGGGTACCGCCAAGAAGACACTCGGTGAACTGGGTAGTGTTAACATCCGGTGAAATGACGCCATTTGCGATTCCGGTGAGGGATGCGCGGATGATATATCCGTCTCTCTGCATCTCATCGTCAGAAACACCGTACGGGTTCTTGTTGATTTCTTCAAAGTTCGATGTGCAGGCAATTCCGCAAAGGGCCATGGCTGCCACCGAGAATACTTTATATATTTTCTTGTTCATTGTAGAAAGCCTCCTTTTAGAATTTGATTCTCACATTGAAGCCAAAGTTTCTGGTGTTCGGCATCATGAAATAGTCGAGACCTGAATAGAAGTTGCTTGTAGCGGAAGCCACTGTTTCCGGATCATACGGAGCTTTGTTGTAGATCATCCAGAGGTTACGTCCCACAACCTGCAAAGTAAGGTCGAAGAGTCCGCCTAGCATCTTCTTAGGGAATGTATAGCCGATAGAGGCCTCCTGAAGTCTGACGTTGGTAGCCGAGTATGTATAATACTGTGGGACAGCGTCTCCGGAGCCGATAGCCGTATACCATTTATTGGCATCAATAAGGTCAGAACCATTGATATAGACACCGCCGTTGTCACGTGCTGAAGCAGAAGCTTCAGATACGCCATAGTAATCGAGCATAGCCTGGGTTCTGGAATAAACCACTCCGCCGAGACGTGCCGTAAGCATGAAGCCGAAGTTGAAGTTCTGAACCTTGAAATCATTTCTCCAAGCCATATTCGCCTTAGGGAGTACGCTTCCAAGTTTGATATAGCTGTCGAGGTCCTTGATCACTTCAGTCGCCACGTTGCCTTCTGCATTGACATAAATCTTGCCGTTGCTGTCTCTTACGAAGTCCTGGCGAGAGTAAAGGTCGCCGAGGGAACCGCCTTCCTTGAGGATGAATCTGGCATTGCCGAGGCCGCCGACTTCCATTGCGGAGATATTGAGAGGCTCGCCGGTAACAGGGTTCATGACATCCTTCACGAGGGAGACGATCTTGTTCTTGTTGGTAGAGAAGGTATAGCTGCTGTTCCATCCGAAAATTCCCCAGGTCTTGTCGAATCCGAGCGAAAGCTCAACTCCCTGGTTCTGAACGTCTCCGGACTGGATTGGAATCTCAGAGTAACCGGAACCGGTAGAAATTTCAGGATAGATGGTCTGGTTCTTCGTATGCGTGTTGTAGTAAGAAGCATCGAGGCTGAACCAATTCAGGAAACGTGCGGTAATACCGACCTCCCAAGAGTTCGTTCTCTCCGGTTTGAGGTTCTCTACAGGGTAAGCTGTCTGAGTATTCCATGAATTTCCCTTGTCTGGCCATTCGTGCATAGGGTTTGCAATCCATCTTCCAAAAGGCACACCTACAGAAGCCCATGAAGAACGTACTTTCAAGTATTCCAGCTGCTTAGGCATGTTCGGAATAATCTCGGAAAGCACTACTGAAGCACCGACTGAAGGGTAGAAGAATCCTTTCTGGTTTGAACGCGGACCTGCAAGCTGTGAAGGCCAGTCGTTACGACCTGTAAGGGTAAGGTAATATGCATTCTTGAATCCGATTTCAGCAGAAGCGTACACAGCCTGTGTCTGCTCTCTCCATCCGGCCTGTTTCTTTACCGACTTGGACTGGCTGATAGCGAACACATTGAAAACATTAGGAATGTTCTTGGATTCGGTCGGATCTACTTCGCCGTCAGCGATAGGTCCACGGAGCGAGAATGCGTCAGAACGCATGTCCGAGATGGATGCACCGACATTGGCATGAAGGCTCCAGTTGTTCCAGGTCTTGTTGATGTCGAGAAGGACGTCAGCATAGAACTGCTTATCCTGAGACTCTTCCTGACCATAAAGTCCGTTGTGAGAGTACTCGGTAAGCTGAGTGTTGGTAGTAGCGTAGAACTTCTCAGTGAACTTGTTTTCAGAGTTGTCCACTTTCACGCGTCCGGACAATGTCATCCAGTCGGTGATATCGTAATAGAGTCCCGCGCTGAGGTTATATCTGTTCTTCTTGTTCTGGCGAAGGTTGCGATAGTTGATCCAGTAAGGATTCTGCATGGTCATGCCTGCATCGCCGACCGGCCAGTACTGTGAGTAAATCTTACGTGAAGAATCCCATCTTTCGAACATCGACACATCATTCCAGTCGTTTCCGCGAGGGAAGATATAAGCACCCACGACAGGGTTGTTGTATGTACCCTGGTTCGTGAGGTTCCTGTCATTCTGCATGATATAGCCTACTGCCACATCAAGAGTCATTTTGTCGTTCAGGAACTTGGTAGTGTTGCGGAAGTTGAAGTTGTATCTGTTATATCCGTTGTTCGGAACGATACCCTTCGAATTCACGGCAGCAGCAGAAAGATATGTCTGGTTCTTGCTGTTTCCTGTTGAGAATGAGACGCTTTCCGTTCCGGTGACACCAGTCTGGAAATAATCGCTGCGTGGATTGTATCCCATATAATTGGATGTATTCAACTTGTTTCCCCAGCTGCGTACGATAGAGCCCTCTGAAGAATTGAGGTCACCTGTTCCGTATCTGTTCTGGAATGAAGGCAAGATGAACGGATTGAAAATCTCGGTATTGCTGGTGATTGTGAGATACGTCTTGCCTTCAACACCTTTCTTGGTGGTAACTACGATGGCTCCATTGGCAGCGGAAGAACCATAAAGAGCGGCAGCTGCTGCACCGGTAAGCACCGTCATTGACTCGATATCCTCAGGGTTGATGTCAGCGATAGGATCGGTCGCTCCCTTGGAGTCGAAACCTGTACCGGCATCCTTTGCAGAGGTGTACATTGGGACACCGTCGATGACGTAAAGTGCATTGGATGACTTGCTTATGGATTTCTCTCCACGCATCACCACCTTGGATGCGCCACCGACTCCAGAAGAAGAAGAGTTGATGACCAAGCCGGCAACCTTACCATTGAGAGAATTGACGAAGTTCGCGTCTTTGTTGGCGAGAAGTTCGTCAGAATCCACCTTCTGGACATTGTAGCTCAATGCTTTCTCCGAACGCTTGATACCGAGAGCGGTAACTACGGTGCCTTCGAGAAGCTGGGCGTCATCCTGCATCGTAACATTGAATACCCTTCTTGTTCCGAGAGGAAGTTCGACGGTTGTGTAACCGAGACAAACGAACTGCAATGTCTTCGCGCCGGACATATTGTCATTGTCCAGTTCAAATGCGAACTTACCGTCAATATCCGTACTGGCACCATTGGTGGTACCTTTTACAAGAATAGCGGCTCCAATAAGCGGCGCACCTGAAGCGTCGGTGACCACACCGGAGACCCTACGGCCGACTGTAGCGGCATCCTCTTTCTTGGTGGAGATGTAAATGTTTACACCATCAATTTTCCACGACACCGGTTTAGCGGCAAAGACCTCGCCCAAAGTAGCGGAAATAGTCGCTTTGGTAACATTCACGTCGACAATCATATTGACATCAACGCCATCATTAAGGAACAGGTACTGAGACTGATTTTCAATGGCATCCATCACTTTTCCAAGAGGAGCATTTTCCATTTTCAAAGTGATTCCGTCAGTATCCTGGGCAAATGCACCCGTCATGGCGCAGACTGCCAGAATAACAGCCAATGAAAAACGTTTCAATGTTTGTATGAAAAGAAACTTGTTCATTGATTATGTTTTTGATTATTAGTGAAATATTATATTAATAAATTGTAATTATATTGGAATTTCTGTCGTGATTCCAGTTGAAATCAGAAGCGCGTGAGAGCATCTCAAGAGCATGGTCGACACCGTCAGACACACGAACTTTTCCTCTTGAGTATCTAATCTGCGGCATTTCGCTTCTTTCAATGACGATTTTGACATTGTAGACTTTTTCGAACCGTTTCATAAGCTGGTCGAAAGGAAGATCCGTCAAGTTCACGAGACCGTCGCGCCAGCATATCACAGAAGAAGAATCTTCAATGCCGGTGACGACAAGGTGCCCGTTCATCATGCTTACGGACTGATCAGGCTTGAGTACAATGCTATCGTTTTCATCGAATTTGCTTATGACTTTCACTGAGCCCCGGATAAGTGCTGTCTGGAAAGAGCCGTTCTCTTCATCTGCCTGCACATCGAATTTGGTACCGAGCACACGGATATCTGAAGCGAAAGTGTTGACAGTGAACGGTCTGCGTTCATCGCGAGTCACATCGAAAAGCACTTCACCGCTCAATAGTTTCACATTTCTGGATTTCCTTCCGAATATCGAAGGGTACTCAATCATGGTGCCGGAATTCAGCCACATCTTGGTGCCATCCTCAAGTGTAAGTTCCATGGTCTTGCCGGCAGGGACATATACGGTCTCTATCTTTTCAGCGACCATATCCAATGTATTGTTGCGTACAAGGACTGCCGTTCCTGCTATCACAAATGCGGCTATGGCGGCTGCCGCAGAAAAACGGGCAATGCGTTTCAGAACCGAAGGACGCCTTGCCGAGAGTTCCAGTCTCTTGTCCGCATGGATAGTCATGCCTTCGAAGATAAAGTGCGCATCCTTATATTTTTTCGCACGGCTTCCATCTGGATCATTTGCAAGCCATTCACGCACAGCGCGTTCCTCTTCTGGAGAAACGTGACATTCAAGATATTTCAGAAGTAACGATGTATCCATTGTTCAAGTGTCATTTACGTATGCAAAACCTTTTATCTGAGAGCGCATACACAATAATGACACGAACATTTAAGATCCGGACCCCAGAAAAGTGTGTATTTTGAATAAAAGATTTATATTTGCCCAAATTTAAGAATCTACGATGCCTATAACGGATATGACTCCATCTGATTTCGGAAGACTGTTCATTAACCGCAGGGACAGCTTTGTGAAGATAGCCAGATCTTACGTTAGGGATCAGGCGATCGCAGAGGATATCGTATCCGAGTGCTTCACAACGTTCTGGGACAAGCACGAAAGCATCGATCTTAAAACCAGCCCGGAGGCATACATAATGAGATCAGTGAAGAACCGGTGTCTGAACCATCTCCGCGACAACGCCAAGATGATGCACACTGAAGGCTCCATCGACCCCGAAATCAATCTGAGGATAAAGTCAATGCTTTCTGAAATTTCCGTGCTTGAGAGCAGCGACATGGGTGAGATTTTCAGTTCCGAGGTTGAAGGCATTTTCCGAAAATTCCTTGCCGACATGCCGGAGTTGTCCCGCAGCATATTCATATCCAGCCGTTTCGAGGATCTCACATATGAAGAAATCGCAGCGAAATACGGTGTTTCGCCACGCAAAGTCAAACGCGAAATCCAGAAAGCTCTAGAAATTCTCAGGGTCTCCCTAAAGGATTACCTCCCGATCCTGCTTCTGCTCATTTCCAATGGGTAATAAAAATGAAAGACGGCCGGAATCGCTTCTGACCGCCTTTCGGGAATAGTGTATTATATTGATATAAAAAATTGCAGTTTATATATACAGGAAGCGTTTGATGCTGCCCTTCGGGGTCTTCGCAAACGGTTCATAGTGAATCTCGTAGGAAGATACTGCCGAATATGCCGGGACTATCTTGTTGAGCGCGGCTATGTTGGCGTCCATAATCTGCGTCAGGCTGGCGGCATCGGTGCCGGCTTCTCCGAGTTCATTCTGATCAGGCACCACAAGCGCGACCAGCTTCTCGTTTCTGCTGACTATCAATGACTCTGCCACGAAAGGCATGTTGTTCAGAACCACCTCGATTTCCTCGGGATAGATATTCTGGCCATTATACGAGAGAAGCATGCTCTTGCATCTGCCGACGAGGAAAATAGTACCATCCTTGTCAATGGTGCCGAGGTCTCCGGTGTGGAACCAGCCATCCTCCGTGAATGCTGCCTTGGTCGCCTCCTCATTCTTGTAATATCCGGTGAAAACCACATCGCCCTTCACGAGAAGTTCACCAGCAACATTCTGTGAATCAACGGAATCAATGCGGACTTCAATATGCTCGCGCGTATATTCCCCCACAGACTTCAGTTTGTAAGTATCTGGTTTTCCGACGCTTATGAGCGGGGCACATTCAGTCATACCATATCCGGTAGCGAAAGGAGTTTTCAGTTTCACCGCCAGAAGCTGCTCTATCTTGTCAGGAATCGCTGCTCCGCCGGTTACGAATTCCTCGATTGCGCCGCCCATTCCTTCCATGAAAATGGTCCGGAGCGCAGCGCAGAAATCAGGATTCTGCTCATAGTTCTCAAGTTTCGCCTTTCCTGACTTGGTGTTCATGAACTCGCCTATCGTCTCATCAATCATCTTGCGGAGAATCAGCGGTACGGCGAAGAATACCTTAGGACGGAATTCCCTCAATGCCGGTCTCAAATTGGATGGTACCGGCGGCACAAAGAGCACTACCAGATGCATTCCCAGGCACAACGGCGCTATGGCATCGAAAGTAAGTCCGAAAATATGCGCATAAGGGAGGACGCTGACATAGTTGTCGCCTTCATGATAAGGGCAATGCGTCGGTATCATATCCACATTTGCGCTGAAGTTGCGCACGGTGAGCATGACGCCCTTCGGGAATCCCGTAGAACCCGACGTATACATGATTGCGCAGAGATCATCCATCGGGCGGTCCATATAATGCACGTCAGCCGGCACCATGCCCATCGGATGTTTCTGGACGAACAGCTGGTCGCGCTGTGCATAAATCGTCGCAAAATTTCCGCGCGAGTCCAGCAGTTCCCCAGACTTGAGGTCAATGACTCCCAGGAGTTTCGGCATGGCCGCAAAGTCCATGTCCTTGTACATTGACTTCTCCGTAAAAAGCAGACGGCTGTCGGAATGGTCCACGAGCGCCTGAGCGTCCCTTGCCGTGTAACCGTTAAAAAGTTCCACTGCGACATATCCCCCGGACACCGCCGCCATGAATGTCTTAATCCAGTTCGCGCTGCTTCTGGCATTGATGGCAATCTTGTCTCCCGGCTTCAGTCCGGCTGCTTCGAAATAAATATGAATGGCTTCTATGTCCGCTGCTACTTGTCCGTACGTTTCGCTTGAAGTACGATATTCGTCCAATGCGGGCTTGTCCCAGCACCTGCGTACCGTATTCTCAAATGTCTTGATAAAATATTCCATGTCTATTTGTCAAATTCTATATCTGTAAAAATTTCCAACCGATGCAAATATAGACAGGCGAAACGAAAAATGTACGTTTTCATACATTGCGTAGCCCAACAAAGCGAACAACAGGCAACGCAATGTCACTTCTGTGACACTTTCGATAAATAATAGCTGTAACACAGGGCGGGAAGGGTGAAGCCTATGTATTACGCATAGACTCTATGCCATAACCTTTACACATCGCAGGAGGCATACATAAGGCGTGGCGCACAAGTCTCTGTATCATAACGGTTTAGCTATTTTCAGAGTTATAGTTTCGCCAACTCTGAAAGCACTGAAATGTTTAACTGTCAATCATTTACACGCCACACCGGATAGTGTCGTGAACCACGTGATTATTGCATGAATCGCACATATAAATCGAAGACCTCGGGCATTGTCAATAATTTATCTTCAGAAAAAGGCACTACAGCTGACAATCGGAAAAGCATGACCTATGTTTTAGACAAAGATGCAACTTCTCCGGACCGATATAATTATAATATTGAAACAACAGAAAAAGAAGGTGTATGGATTCCTATATTTCTGCGAGTTCTACTTGCTCCAAGACACTTATAGAAGGTGCGGGTTACCTCTCAACCCATCAAGAAAAGAAAATGCAAGCATTGATTTCAATGAGAAGGACACACCTTATGTATTTGAGAACCGCTTGATGATTATGGTCAATGGTCAAGAGCAACGTCTCATCAATTACTTCTACATCAATAACATAACAAACCTTCACGAATCAGAGGCGATTGAACAAGGCTACATGCGTGATTGCTTTGGACATCCGACAGAAGAAAAATTCAAGCGCTGTAAATATCAGGCACCCAACCGTTTCTATATCAATTATGAATATGGAGGAAAACTATCTGCCGATTCAAATGATCGCACAAACAATTCGAATTCCGAAAGTAAGGAAAGGAACACAAAGAGCAAAACAACTAGGATTTTTAGAGATGGCATTTACGGCGAATAATATTGAAAAGAATACTGGCGCGATTCTGCATAATTGACAAATCTCGCAGAATCTACGTGACAACAAAAGCCGCGGCAGGGGTGATGCCTATGGAGGCATGGTCGCTCATGACCATGTGAATGGGTGGCAGGCGATAGCCTGGCGGGATGAGCTGAGCGAACCTCCACAGGTTTCACCGACCCGCCACGACTGTAGTATCAAAATACCATGGTAACGTGCGCAATAAAACGTTTTTCACGCACGTCATTCCCGAAATGATGTGACCCCCAAAGATTGGACGGTTTATAGTTCTTGATTTATTAGAATGAGT
>OCHN01000724.1_pt1 | contig 32199 bp, 18 predicted proteins | sample 1538911 | NCBI WGS metagenome assembly OCHN01 (sample SAMN04571736, study PRJEB22368) | human gut metagenome | biome: human gut; material: stool | host: Homo sapiens | place: Luxembourg | collected 2013-01-11 | reverse complement strand
CTGGAGCCTTGAATTATCCTTGTTTCTACAAAATCAAAGTGTCAAAGACAGGAAGGTAGCAATAATTTTCCAAACCACAAAATATCGATGAAGTTTGTATTTCAATGGTCGTCTTTCGGATCTTCTTTCGGGTCCTCCTTCGGGTCTTCCTTAGGAAGGACGATCGTGCGGAAGCGTTTCTGCCGGCGTTCCCAGCGTTCGCGGGCGAACTGCTGCATGTCCGTCGCCTGGTCATTCTCGTCAATGATTTCCAGACCAAGTATAGTCTCGATGATGTCCTCAAGGGTGATGATTCCCTGGAAACAGCCATATTCATCTATTATAAGGGCCATCTGCTCATGCTTCTTCAGCAATTCTTCCCAGATAAAGCCACATGAGTCCTCCTCCTTGAAGAATGATATAGGGCGTTTAAGTTCCACCAATCTCTTGTCGAACTCATCATCCGCCAGACCTTCCAAGGCATCACTCAACAATATATATCCGGTAATGTATTCCGGCGAATCGGCATAGACCGGGATTCTGGAGAAATGCAGATACGTGTCATTCTTGTAGAAATTCTTCAGTGTCATGTTCTCCTGGGCAGTCATTGCGACAATCCTCGGAGTCATCACATCGCACGCCTTCACATTGTCCAGCTTCATTATGTTCTGGATGACCTTGTTCTCGTCGGAGTCGATCACGCCTTCCTCCAGTCCGATGTTCGCCATGGCGGTCACCTCGTCCCTGCTCACGGTCGCCTCATCGTCATCTCTGCTCAACAGACGTGTAATCAATTGAACGATAATGACAAGCGGCCACATCAGCACGGTCAGGAAAGAAATCACCGATGTCACGAATCCCATCAGGCTCTTCCAATATGAAGTTCCGATGGTTTTCGGCACAATCTCCGAGAACACCAGCACGAGCAATGTGGTAGCCGCCGAAATGATTCCGAACCATGCGCTTCCGAACAATATCGTAGCCTGACGGCCAATAGCCGCCGCACCCAATGTATTGGCAATCGTATTCAATGAAAGAATTGCAGCCAGAGGCCTGTCCGGATCCGATTTGAACTTGTAGAATTTATCGGCCGGCTTGTATCCCTGTTCTTTTTTCATCGTCACGAAAGATATCGGCGTAGACATCAACACCGATTCCAGAAGCGAGCAAAGGAACGAAACGCCCAGCGTCCCCAGCATGTAAATTATAAGCAGAACCATAGGTTTTCCATAATATTCCGCAAACTTACACAAAATCCCGGAATAATTTCGTCCGTCGCCCTATAAATCTTAACGTTTAAGAATTTTATTGAGCCTCGGCGTGAGTTTGTCCAGGATGCGGGAGAAACCCACGTCAGTCGGATGAGTCCCGTCCGCCGTGCCCAGACTGTCGTTTCCAAGAAATCCTTTCGAGTCAATGAACCATATGTTCTTGTCCTTCTTCATGCGAGCACGGACCATCTCCTCCCCGGCAGCCTGTTTGGCAGCCTCGTATTCATCAGCCGCCTGGTTGAAATTCCGTTTCTCGCGCCGGATTGTCTGAATGAATATCAATGGCGTATCCGGATGGGATTCACGGATGATGTCCACAAACTTGTCGAACCGCTCACGGATTTCCTTGGCAGACGGATTGGAAAACTGGTCGAAGACAAACGCATCCGCATCAGTGTCTGCAAGAGCATGTGCGAAACTTTCCTGAAGCTTTCCCTGCCCGCTGAAGCCCATATTGATGCAATACAGGCCATTGTCGCGCCCATAACGTGCCACATAGGTCATTCCAGCCCGGCTCGCCGCCGAACCGTGAGTGATGCTCGACCCCAGGAAGACGATCTTGCGCTTGAAAGGATTCGGCAATGCCGAAATCGTGCTATTCAGGTCAATGCCTATTTCCAGGGAATCCACCACGTCGAAAAGAGGCAGATAGAGCAGACACTCTTTCACGCCGTCCGGCATCGTGGAAAGCATCTTCCGCTCATGATGGATGCAGTCTCCCTTCATGTCAGGCGCCGCCGTGGCGGCAAACACCCAGCGTCCGTCCTTCTTTATATACAGGTCAAGACCTTTCTGCGCATTGGCACCGGTATTGGTGCCTACCACTTTCAGAGCAGAGGTCTTCCATCTGGCGGAAAGAGTCTTGCTGTCAGTGGAAAACGCGACATACACACCAGTCGACTGGCGCGCCTTGGCAGCCAGCGACCCCGTCAGTCCATATTTTTCAGGATCCATCCTCGAAAACGGATGTCCTTCATAAGGAAGGAAGATGCCGTAGACTCCAAGACTTTCAGCATTGACAAACGCCTCTTTGTCGGAATTATTGCCGACGGAAGACGCTCCCGAGCGGATATTGTACATGTCATATCCTATCTCGCGCAGTTTCGCGACAGTCTCGTAATACGGAGTATCGCAGATGTCGGTGAACCCGACCTGAAAATTCTCTCCGTCGAAACGGCCCGTGCAGGCCTGATCGGAGAACTGATGCCAGTGCGTGCCGATCAGATTCGGATGTTCCAGGGCAGAGCGGACATACCTGTAGTACATCTCAGCCCTCTCCGTCTGATTCCGGGTATAGCATAGTCCAGGATGGAACATTCCGCGGTCCATGGCCCCGAAATGGAACTCCCCTATCATGACAGGCTTGTCAATTCCCTCCGGAAGTGCAAAAGTCTTCAGATCAGACCAATAGATGTTATAACTGAGGACATCGCAATATTTCGCCGCAATCCGGAGCACTTCGCTGTTGGAGCCGGAGAAACGGCAGCCGAGATAAAGCACATCCGGAGCTACCGCCTTGAACTCTCTTCGGACCACGCTGAAATACGCCTCGATGAGCTGCGTGTTGAAGGCCTCCAGGTCAGCATCCGCCCCTGCAGGAACCTTCTTCCTGTTCGCCAGAAACCCGTCCCATGAAGCGAAAGAAGTCCCCCAGGCAGAATTGAGCGCGTCAATGTCGGCATATTTGGACTTCAGCCATTCAGCCATGGCAATCTTCGCTTTCTGGTCTTCGGGAGCCACTGCCGTACATTTCGCAAGATGACGGCTGTCTCCCCATCTGATCTCATTGTCAACGAAAAAGCCGAGGCACCACGGGTCATCCAGCTGGTTCTTCCGCGCCAGAAGCTGCGAGCGCACAGACTCCGCGAATTTATCATTGAACGGATCCATGAACTGCCACCAGAGTCCTCCGGTGCCGTCAATGACCGGAGCCGAAATCTCGATGCGGTCAGTATATGGAGTCCTGTCCATCAGGCATATATCCTTATCGGAAGAATTGGCGATAGTATTCAGTCCCCAGCTGCGGAGACGCTTATGTGCGACATCTGCAAACTCGGACTTATAATCCTTGCCGTACTTCCTATATGCATTCGATGATGAAAAATCATAGGTTTCTTTTATGTTCCTCGCCGTGTAATACGGCTTCAGAAGCGCGTCATGAGTGTAATAGAACGTCCCGAATTCACTGTCTTCGGCAGGAAGTTCCCCGAAGAAGTGCTTGCGCCCGTCAAGCGGAGTGACTCCGGTAGATGTGGTGACACGGACCACACCATGCGACCAGAAAAGATATCCTTCGGGATCCACCATCCACCACTTGCCGTTCACCTTGGCCACGCGGAAATGCCCGGTAGCTTCAAGTTTCGGCCCGTTTTTCCATCCGCCGTAACGGCTCCAGTCCGAAGCCCCTTTATGCCCGGCCAGATCTGCGGCCTCTTTCTCGCGTGCCGCACGTAATTCTTCATCCGAATGAATCTTGCCCGGCCAGTCTTTGTACTTGAACTGTCCGTAACGGTCTACAAACGGAAAGAATGCGGCGCTGTCCAGTTTCATCCATGGAGCCAACTGCGCCTTCATCCCGTCAACAAACCGGATATCGGAGATTGTGAAACTGCTTCCGGCAGAAGCCTTGAATGCACATATCTTAAGCGCTTTCACCGAAGCCAGATTCACAGCATAAGAATAATGCTCATCTATCGAATACGGAGTATTGCGCATTCCTACAAGAGCCTGATACACTTCAGGATGCGGCAAATCTGCAGGAAGTTTCACCGAAATGTCGCGCGTCTCGCCGGGATACAGCATGAAATGATGATTCATCGCACCCTGGACCTGCTTGCGCACCGGAAGAGTGCCCGGGACATCCTGAAGCTGGATATACATCTGAAGACAAGAGACCTTGTTTTCATTGCACACCGTGAACTTCAACTCGGAATAAGCGGAAAGGTCCATTTCCCCTCCGAAGCGGATCCCTGAAGCCCTTGAACCGGCAACTGTCACCGTAAAGCCATTCCCGGAACCGGATATCGATACGTTTCCTACGGGAGTAACCGTACTTCCGCCAGGCATGACCTTGTCAGGGACACCCGCCGCGGCAGTCCCGAATGACAGCATTGACACTGCCAACACCGCCAGCAATTTGAAATATTTCATTTTTTCCACCTTATCTCATACATGCCGTATCCTACTTCGCGCACTTTGTCGATGGTCTCGTAATACGGAGTGTCGCAGACATCCAGCAGGCCTACCTGGTAGTTTTCACCGTCGAAACGCCCTGTAGTGGCCTGTTCGGCATACTGATGCCACTGGACACCGATGACACACGGATTCTGCAATGCTGTCCTGACATAATGCTCATAAGCCTCGCCTCTGGCCTCCTGCGATTCCACGTCGATAAGGCTTCCATGGAACATGCCCCGGTCCCTGGCACCGAAATGAAACTCGCCTATCATCACAGGCTTGTCGACACCTTCCGGAAGATGGAATGTCTCCAGTTCATAACGATATCTGTTGAAGCTGACTATGTCCGAATACATTGCCCCGATAGGAATGACATCCGAATTGGAAACCGAATAGCGACAGCCGAGATAAAGGAGCCCGGGAGCCACCTTGTCGAAGACCTTGCGTATCGTTCCGAAATACTTGTGCATTATCTGCCGGTTGAACTCCCGCATATCCGGAGCAGACTTTTTCGCATCCACCGCTTTTCTGTTCTTCATGAAGGAATCCCACGAAGCGAAGGATGTCCCCCAGACAGAATTCAAGGCCTCTACCTTATGATACTTTTTCTTCAGCCACCGCATCATAGCCACTTTGGCTGCCTGGGTTTCAGGCGCACGCGATGTACACTGCGCGAGATAATACTCATCACCCCATTTCAGCTCGTTGTCCACAAAGAAACCGATGCACCACGGATCACTGATCTCATGACTTCTTTCGAGAAGCTGCTGCTTTACAGACTCGCCGAATTCAGGCGTATAAGGGTCCGCGAATTTCCACGATGAGCCGCTAGTGCCCTGGATAACAGGAGCATGGACATGAATCCTGTCCACATAAGCCGTCCTGTCCATCAGACATATATCCTTATCTGAAGAATTGGAGATAGTGTTCATTCCCCAGCTCTTGAGCCTCACATGAGCCAGTTCGGCATATTTCGAACGATAGTCCGTGCCATATTTACGATAGAGGTTAGCCGATGAGAAATCATAAGTGGAGTCCACGCCCCATATATCATAGTAGGATTTAAGCAGCTCGTCCTGTGTGTAATAGAACTGGTAGAACTCGCTTCCGGGCTCCGGCAGATTCTCGAAATAGAATGTTCTGTCGGGCAGGTTGTGAGAATGAAGCGGAGTCACGGCTGATGACGGATTCACCCTGACCACACCATGGGACCAGAAAAGATACCCGTCAGGATCAATGAGCCACCACTTTCCGTCTACCTTTTCCACACGGAAGCGTCCGGTGGCTTTCATCTTGGGCCCGTTCTTCCACCCGCCATAACGGCTCCAGTCCGAAGGGCCCGGATTAGCGGCCAGGTCAGCAGCCTCTTTCTCCGCTGCCAACGCCAAATCATTGTCCTCATGAATCTTACCCGGCCAGTCCTTATACTTGAACTGCCCGTAACAGTCTATGAACGGAAAGAACTCCGATTCAGGCAGCAACGCCCATGACGCAGGCTGCTCCTGTGGTCCCGGAATGAATTCCAGATCAGACACGGTCCATTTCATTCCAGGGTAGATTTTCCTGGCATTGAGGCTGATTTTCCGTATATCCTTCAAATCCACACGGTAAGAATAAGCATCATAAGCCGCTGAATAAGGAGTGCATGCCATACGCCAGAACTTGTCATCTACTTCCGGATGAGCCAAAGGTGCCGGAAGGACCACTTCTATCGTGCGTGTCTGTCCGGGAGCGACATCATGCTTCACGATCAGCGTTCCATGCTTCGGAGCCTTGCCTTTCTTGACAACTTTCTCATTGTTCAGGGAAAACATAAGCATCAGATAGCTCACATCATCATGGTTGGTGACAGTGAATCTCACACGGCTATATCCGGACAAGTCCCACTTTCCATGAAATTCCATGGTCTGGCTGCCGGATTTGGACACCAAGGTCGTATCACGGCCAGAAATAAGACGCAAAGGCTCCATGGCCATGCAGTCATAGTTACGGAGCCCCGGTCCGCAAATGCAGATCAGGGCTACGATACAGTAAAGGATTGAAGTTTTTCGTTTCATAAAGTTTATTTGTAATCTTCAGAGTTTTCGGATTGCCATTCGTTCACGCCGTCGCGTATACGGTTACGGAACTGGAGGTAATCGTTCACATAAGTCGTGGTGCCGTCTCCGTTGCTGTAGCTGTAGTTCAATGTCATCTTCCTGTCCTGCAGGAGTTTGGCATCATTGAAAACACTAGGCTTGCCGTCAATCGGCTTATACTCGCGGGAGCCGTCAGGCGATGAAACCGTGATGTCATTGCCATTGAACGTGAGCAGCATCTCGCCCGCCTTGGTCCCGACCTTGTTCGTCTTCACGGTCTTGTCGTCAACGGTGGTCAGGACATAGGTCTTTCCATCGGCCTGAGGAAGCACGAGTTCATATTCCTCCGAACTTACGACTTCTCCCGTAGCATCATTTTTCACCACGGTCGTGCCGCCATGATACCAGTTTCCGAAGAACTTGTTTTCACATTTCACGACAATGATTTCGAAACTCTTCTCCATGACTAGCGAGTCCGCATCCGCCTTGTTCAATTTGAAGCCAAGTGCGTAGTAAGGTTTGAAGGCATTGGCGTCAGCCAAAATGGCATCAGAGGCCTTTACGGTCGCGGCAGCCGTGTGGCGGCCCTTGCGGATGACCATGTCGCCCAGCCCCTCTACCGTGTAATAATTCTCAGGAAGAGGGGTCAATGCCGTCAGTCCGGCAATTGCCTCGGTGACATACTTCTGGCTCAGGTCGCCGAACGGTGCAGCCCCGTTCAGACCGTCCATTGCAGTGAAGCTTTTCACACCGAACTGCGTGGTATATTTGGAAAGGTCCTCCGTCAGAAGGTCATTGTCAATGACGGCTTCGACAGCGCGGTCCTTGCTGTTCTTCACGATTCCGGCCAATGCCGCCGTAAAGTCGAACTTCATGCCCTCGCCCACGACGAAGGTTCTCAAATCATACTGATATGCCACATAGACTGCGTTGTAGTCGTAGTCCATAGTATAATCATCATAGCATCCGGTAAGTGCAAGAGGCATCAGACCGAGGAGCATCATCAGTTTCTTCATATACTTTTTCATTTTTCTCCAATTTAATATTTCTATTGCCAACTACAATGATTATTTCCAAGATTCCCAGCCTTCGTTCTGAACAAGGTTAGGGCATCTTCTGACATCCAGGTAAGGAAGCGGGTTCCACAATGAAGGGAAGTTCAATGTTTCCACGACGACTTTCTCATATTTCAGGTCAGGAGCCGTTCCGGTAATCTTGATACCATGAATTTCTCCGTTGACCTCGTTGAGGCTTTTCGCCCACCTTCTCAGATTATAGTAGCGTTCGCCTTCGAAACATGTCTCCACGCGCCACTCATTCTTCACGAGAGCCTCGAACTTGTCACCGCCGGCAGCAGCACATTCATCAAGATAAGGGTCAGCCACGGCACCCAGACCATTCACGCCGTCATTGGTCTGACGTGCGCGGAGCCATGCCAATGCCTGCTTGGCAGAGTATCCGAACTTGGAAGCGTCATCCGGCGAAGTGACCTTGCCGGCAGATTCCGCGAAGATGAGGCACATCTGGGTCCAGCTGATAAGATGCACGCAACGATATCCGGCCTGAACAGGCTCATCATTGGGGTTCCATCCGTTGAACAAGAATTTCTTGATGTAATATCCTGAAGGAGAGACACCTACGCCGCCAGGAGCATCCTTTCCGCCTTCCGCCGTCTCGAATGTGTACATCTTCTCGGAATTGGTATTCCTGAGGACAGATGAACCATTGTAATATATATTGGCATAAAAACGAGGATCCCTGTTTTCATAAGGCTTGGCAGGGTCATATCCGCTTCTGCTGTCGGTAATAGGATAGCCGTTCGCCATAGGGAACGCATCGACAAGTTCCTGGGTAGGACCTATCTGCGCTCCTCCGCCAAAACCTTGCGGATAAAATGCCTTTTCCGTACTGGCACTCTTGGTGAAATTCGACGGCCATACTACCTCTGCGGTATTGGCATCCGTCCAGAGGAACTTCTTGAGCGGATCAAATCCGTTTTCACCGAACACGGCGGTGCTTTCTTTCTCAAGTTTATGTTTCATCACCTTTGCAGCATATTTCGCGGCATTCTCATAACGGGACAGGTCATTCTGCGGGTTGAAGGCAGGACTTGCCCAGAAAAGGTATACCATGGCGCGGAGCCCGTCGACAGCCACCTGGTCGAGAGTCTTGTAGCGTGCAGAACCGGTAACGGTCGACACGGCTTCTCCAGGGTAATCCTTATTGCTGTATGGGAGATGATGATATGCAGAGTCGCAATCCTTCAGAATCTGCTCCACACATTCATCCACAGTCGAACGGTAAACGGCAGAATTGTCGCGGTTCTCGGCCTCGAAAGCTTCCAGCATGAGAGGAACGCCCAGCATTTTGCCGTCGGTGCCTTTTCCTGCGAATGCGCGGAGGAGGTCGAAATAGTACCAGGCCCTCAAGCCAAATGCGCTGCCCTGGAGGCAATGACGGAACACCTTGTCATCCTCGAAGTTGAGCAGATATCTGGTTTCAAATCCCTTGTTGTCCTTCAGGAACATGTTCACATAATTGATAGCGGAATAATCGTTATTCCATTTGGCCGCGAACGGGTTGCCGCTCATCTTCGTGGCACCTCTGGTAAAGGTTCTCCAAGTAGCTGTCTCCGAACGATACAGAGCATCATCCGTAGCAGCTCCGAGACCTGCAAGATACGTAGAGTAATATATGGTCGGTATATAAGCTCCACTGTAAGCCTTGTCCACGAAACCTCTCAGGAGCTCATGATAAGAATCGAAATTCTCATCATTGTAACTTCCGTTCGGCTCGGGATCCAGAAATGAGCAACTGGCCGAAAGCATTGCGGCAGCAGCGACAGATAGTATTGAATATATATATTTCATACCGGTAGTTTATCCTTTAGAAGTTCAACTTGATTCCACCCGAGAATGATCTCATGAGAGGGTATGAAGACACACCTGCATCGATGCTCTCAGGATCGACATCCTTAATTCCCGAAACAGTAGCGAGGTTCTGCCCCTTGACAGAGAAGCGGATGCTGCGCAACGCGCCTTTCTTCAACGGCAATGTGTAGGCGATTTCCACGTCCTGCACCTTGAACCAGCCGCCGTTCCTCAACCAGAAGTCTGATGCGACGAAGTTGTTCTTGGACTGGACATAGTCAAGACGAGGATAAGCGCCGCCCAAATTGTCACGGACAAATGCGGAATAGTTCCCGTCGCCCCATCCGTTCCAGAAATACTCGTTGGTCATGGCTGTCTTATAGAAAGCGTTTCCTGTTCCTACAGCATTGATTTCCAGATTCTTCCATGCAAAGCCGAGTCTCACCGCATATCTGAGACGAGGTGAAGTGTGACCGAGGTTCACCCTATCATTCTCATCCACGAGGCCGTCATTGTTCACATCCTCATAAATGAGGTCTCCCACCTGTGCATCCACAGAATAGGCAGGAAGCGAAGTCAGCTGAGACGGGTCAGTGTACTTTCCGATACAGCGGAATCCCCAGTAAGAATCCGTAGGAGTTCCCGTTTTCTTCTGATAATCATACAGATAGTCATCATTCACAATCTTCTCATACTTGATTTCCCATGTGGAAGTGCTCACACCTGCCATCACACGGAAATCTCCGAAAGACTGGTTGTAATCAAGCGAGAAGTCGATGCCCCTGGCACTGTTCGATGTGTAATTGTCATACAGTTCCACGTCTTTGATACCGAAGACTCCCGGCACCGCCGACGAGATGTTCGCTATCGTCCCTTCAGTTCTGCGATAATAAGCATTGGCCCTGAAAGAGAGGACGCCGAGGAAGTCCCAATCGATTCCGGCATCAGCCTGGAATATCTTAGGCCATCCGAGATTCTTGTTAGGCATACGGTTCATCGTAGTAGTCTGCGCTACCCATCTCTGGTCACCGAACCACACGTTCTGGTCGGTCAGGGCACCATACCACATTCCGTTCGCGAAAGAGTAGTCGCCCTGATAGAGATACGGCTGGCCGAACAATCCGGACTGTCCGATGAGGCCCGCCTGTCCATGAATCTTGAGGTTGTCAAGCCAATTTGCGTTTTTCAGGAAATTCTCATTGGAAGCGACCCATGCAAGTCCGGCAGACGGAAGAAAGACATAACGGTGCGCCTTGTTGTATCGGAACGAGCCGGCATACTGGCCTACCAATTCCACTATATATTTGTCCGCATAAGAATACGACGCATCGAATACGGAATATAATTGGCGCTGGTTATATGACGTGCTCTTGTTGGAAGTGTTGTTGAGGGCGAAAGTCGCACCCGCGCTCACATTATGCTTTCCGAACAGCCTGTCATAAGAAAGTCTCTCATAAAATCCCAGGCCCTGGACCGTATATTGGCTCAGCATGCCCTTTCCTGACGCCTTGCTGCTTTTATGAGTGGAAATGAGATCCTTACCTGTAGTTCTTTCCCAGTAGAAGGCAAGATAATCATTGCTCTTTCCGACAGTCGTCTGGACGAAATTGGAAGTCGAGAGCCAAGTCCTTGACTTCAAGCCCTTCAACAGCCATGACAAATCCACGTTCACCGAAGCGTTCAGGAGTCCGGTCCTCAGTCTTTCCGTACGGAATCCGCCCTCTTTGAGCAGAGCGTAGTAGTTGTCCGGGAATGTTCTGGACACTCCATAGATAGTAGTTCCGAGAAGGCCCTCGTCACCCTCGGCAGAACCGCTTTCCACAGTTCCCATCGTCAGAGGGAAAGACACGGCAGGAACGATGCGGTAGGAATTCCAGTCCACTCTCGTGTACCTGTTGAAAGAAAGCAATGTGGAGAAGTCCACGCCCACCTCGATGTAACGTCCGATTTTGGCTGCAAGCCCCGTGCTGATGGTGAACTTGCTGAAATCAGACTGCGAGCCGCCCTTGACAAGGTCGCCGGAATAAAGTCCGTTCAATGCGAAACTGTACTTCACGCTGTTTCCGCCGCCATAGAAGCTGACTCCCGCCCTGGAGATAGGATAGGAATTCTTGTACATCAATGACTTATAATCCACATTCGGATATTGCATGTCATACGGGTCATTCTTTCCGAATCCGCTGATGGCTTCAGGAGCAAACAGGACATCATAGCCTGAAACCGCACGTGCGTCATTGTTCATTCGGGCGTAGTCCACGCCGTTAACCCATTCGGACACACGACCGGCAAAGCTGACGCCGCTTTCCATGTCCACGGTAATACGCATCGGGGTATTGTACCCTCCCTGCTTGGTGCGGATAAGAAGCGCGCCGTCAGAAGCAAGCGGTCCGTACTTGGCTCTGTCAGCCACGTCAGAAAGTACCGTTATGGACTCTATCTGGTTAGGATCCAGCAACAGTTGGCTGAACGGTATATACATGTCATTGACAATGCACATCAGATTGGAGCATCCGCGCATTTTCATTGCCAGTTTATTGGTATTCATCGTATACATCGCGTAACCCGATGCCTCGAAACCGCCTGCAAGTTCCGTGACATCCAATCCCGTGATGAGACCGGTGAGACGGTTCCTGAGGTCGCCCATCATCTTTCCGTCCAGCGAACTGCCTTTTATGGAAAGATAACTGCCCGTAGTCTGGTAATAGGTCCGCTGCTCGTTCCACGGCAATGTAATCGTGGAATCTTTCTGCCCGAAACCTGCCGCGGTCATGCAATATAATGCAGCCGCAAGCACAGGGAGTATATATTTGTTCTTATATGTTTTCATTCTCGTCGGTTTTTAGTTCCATGTCCAGTTCACGAAGTTCTTCATCTTGTATGCCTCCGTATCAGGGAATGGGAGATAGTACATATAGTCTTTCCATACTCCTTGCCTGTTGTCCGGAAGTGGACGGACCTCGTATTTTCGTCCGACAGGATATTCAGCGCTCTTGTCAATGCTCTCGATGTACATTCCGTACAATGTCTGGTTCAAGAGCTGAGGCGCCGTCTTCCATCTTCTGATATCAAAGTAGTAGTGATGGCCTTCGAATGCCAGTTCCACACATCTTTCATTACGGAGACGCTCGCGGAACACATCCTTGTCTGCTGTGTATTTGTCCGCGAAAGAGCATTGGCCCACGCGATTGCGGATGATGTTCGCAGCCTCGACAGCCGTGAGCCCGATGCTTCCGGCCTTTCCGTCAGGACCGTAAGCCTCATTCACTGCTTCCGCATAATTCAGATAGAGTTCCGCCAGCCTGACGAGAGGATCTATATGGTAATGCGAAGTCTGCTTGTTTCCGAGCTGTCCGTTCCAGTATTTCTTACTGTAATAACCGGTGTTCGAATATCCGTGGGAATCATTGTCCTTGGTTCCCCATGCGATTCCGAATGTCACCTTCGCTTTGCCTTTGAACGTATTGACCGGATAAGTCTTCTTCTTCGTGTCATAGTAGATGTGGATGACTTTCTCCGTTGCATTGGAATTCTTCTGACCGTCATGGACAATCACCAAGTCGAAACGCGGGTCCCTGTTGGCATACGGGTTCTGCGGGTTGTAATGCCCTGCCGCAATTGCAGCCTGGCGTTCAGCCTCAGTGTTGAGAGGGTCACCCTTGTCCGTTTCATAACGGTTCACGAAATTCTGTGTAGGACATGTTCCAGATGGCCTGGTTCCGGTCGTAGTAAGATTCGACTGCGGATAAGCGAAGATTCCCTGGAAATTCCTATGGTTGTCCTTCGCTTGATATTCCCATCCCCAGATAGTTTCATTGGTCGTTCTCTGGCCATAGAAGTTTTTCATATAATCAGCCTTAGGAAGCAGCGTGAATCCGGCATCCAGGGCAGCCTGGAGAGCTTCAGCGGCAGCATCCGCAGCGGCAATCCAATCTTCCTGTCCGTTCTGATTGTTCAATTCACTGGCAGCATAAAGCAATGCTCGTGCCCTGATGGCTATGGCAGCAGTTCCGTTTATTCTGACAAGGTACTCGTTCGCCAAATCTTCAGGTGTGTTCCTGCGTGCGAAACCGGCTTCCTTCAGAAGCTCATATCCCTTGTACAAATCTTCGGCTGCCCTGACATATGTATCATGTGCAGAAGCTCTAGGAAGATCCCATTCCTCATCAGCCTCAAGAGGATGATCCAGATATGGCATACCGCCGAACAAACGACACAGGGTGAAATGTGCGAATCCCCGGATTGCATACGCCTGCCCGAGAAGGTCCTTCAACTGTGATTCAGTGGCATTCTTGCATTTGTCGATATTCTTGATAGTGATGTTGCACCTCCTGATAGCGGTGAACATCGCCCTTGCTATCGGCTTGTTGTCCGCTTTGGAAGTATCGAATGTCACCCTGCTGAGGAAGTCTTGTGTCATTGCTCCCTGCTTGATATACTGCTGGGTGAAGCCCAACAAGCCCGCATCCGACATGTCAGTGGTATTGTACCAGGAGAAAGAGTACTGCTGGAACAAGTCATAATAGAACGGGAATGCTATAAGCACACGCTCCATATTCTTGCCTCCATTGGATTCATACATCCAATGGAAGTAGCTGCTGAAATTCGAATATGTCTCGAAAACTTCCTCGTCGGAAAGACCCAGTTCAGGATCCACGTCCAGGAAATTGCAGCTGTTCATACCGCAACATGCGATGATGCAGAGGAGGCAGTATTGAATCTTGTGTTTTATCGTCTTCATAATCATCAGAATGCGAGGTTTACATTTAGTTTCAGGACTCTCATCGTCGGATAGTAGCATGTCGCAGTAGTCATACGCTGCGGATCCACGTCGATGAGATTTGTGAACGTATACAGATTGTTACATGTCAAGCCCACTGCAAGGTGCTTCACACCCAGCACCCTCTTGATGCCCGGACCCGAGAACTTGTAGGAAAGCATGACTTCCTTCACGCTGAAATAATCAGACCGTTTCCATGTAAAATCCGGAATTGCAAGATTGTATCCCGGGCTGGCAGCGGTACCGCCGCCCCATGAATACATTTCATCGGACAATGACAATGCAGGCACATCCGCATCCCTGTTGGCAGGAGTCCAATAATTCAGATGGGAAGTATGGACGATGGCATCACCGCCATAGAACGGGATGATGGATGCACGCTTGTAATTAATGTATTTTCCGATGGTTCCGGTGCACAAAACCTTAAATGACAGCCCTTTGTAGGAACATCCGAAATTGAAGGAATATATTCCCGGTGCATAGGTCGACCCCTTGAGCACATGAAGATCCTGCTGGGAAATGGATCCGTCAGGGACATAATCCAGGAACTTATATCCGCCTGGAGTCACATTGGTCCATTCTGACGCATAAATAGGATAGCCGTGGATTTCATCAATACTTCCGAAGAACTTGTCGTCCACAAGAGTATTTCCCGTTCTTGCAGACTCCAGCGGAGTATTCACATATTTCTGGTATTCAGGAGCATAAGGGGCATCACCATATTTGGTTATACGGTTTTCGCTGAGGCCGAACATTCCTCCTACATTATATGTGAAGCCGGAAGACGTCTTGTCAGTCCAATTGAATTCCACCTCGAAACCATGCTTCTTGAGCGCACCGGCATTGACAGACTTGTAATTGACGCCCACGAAAGGAGTCACCACCGGAGCCATGAGCATGTCGCTTCGCTTTTCATCATACAGGTCGACATTCAATGTCAGCTTGTTGTCGAGCCAGCCCATCTCGATTCCGAAATCTTGTTTGCGTGCGGTCTCCCACCTTGCAGTCTCATTCGGTGCGGCGTCTTCCACGACATAGCCCTTGTCATTTTTGGTCCAGCTGGAATAATACAGCCAGTTGGCTTTGGAAGCATCACTACCTACAACACCATTTGAATAGCGAAGCTTCATGGTACTCCACCAAGGCATGGCGTTTTTCCAGAACTTCTCCTTGGAGACGATGTATCCGACTGCACCTGAAGGGAATACTCCATATCTGTACTTCTTGGAGAACTGCTCGCTGCCGGTAATACCCAAATTGGCCTCGAAAAGGTATTTGCCCTTGAAATCGTAAGTCACACGGCCTACAAACGACTGATTGCGCTTAGGGAAACTTGCATTCGAGTTCAGCTGACGCTGGTTATACAAGGCCAATGCAGTGACATTGTGCTTTCTCGCAAATTTGCGCTTGTATTCCACTGCGGCTTCCAGGTAGGTAATGAACGCGACTTCCCTGGCATTGTTGTCCTGCGTCACGGCATAAGGCTTGTTCTCCCAGACGTAGCTTGAAGCCGCCTGAGTCGCGCCCGGCACCCAGTATTCGCTGGAACCGGTATCATAAGCATCCCAGTTGATGTTCCATGTCGGGAATGCCTTGCTCACGTTTTTGGAATATCGGTCATACTTCGATGTCAAGCCGAATTTGCCTCTGACAGATAGTCCCTCAGTGATGAAGTCCAGTTTCTGGATAAGGTCGATATCCGTCATCAACCTGTTGGTCATCGTCTCGCGATAATCAGGATTGGACAGATAGCTGTAAGGATTATTGTATTTCGCACCCTGGTTTCCACCTATACGGTCTTCCCGGACACCGGGATAAAGCGCGTCAGGATATTTTTCGAGCGCCCATGCAGGATAATATGCCGGATATGTGATGGTAGGAGCAAAATACATCGTGGTGAAAAAGTCAGATGTATTGGTCTGGTTCAGTTCCTTGAACATATTGCACACACCGCCTACCTTGAACGCGAAAATCGTGGTCTTCGTGATATCCCAATCAAGGTTAACGCGATAGGTTATCTTGTTGTTGCCGCAATTCGTCCCTTCATGAATTTCTTTCAGAATCGACCCGTCATGAACATATCCCACGCTCAGATAATAGCGGACCTTGTCCGAACCGCCGGACACACTGAAATCGGCATTGGTACTGGTTGCGAACTTTTTCTGGATAAGCGAATACCAGTCGACATCCGGATACCTGAGGGGATCAGACTGGTCGGCATATTTCTGCAGGACGGCATCCGAGAACTGTGAGCCGAAAGACTGGGCGTTCCTGTAGGCAATGTTCATCATGTTGGCGACCGTGACAGCATCCACATGCTCCGGAGTAAACATCGGAGTATTGATACCCTGCTGGACGTTGACAGAGAACTTCGGCTTTCCAAGGACACCGGTCTTCGTCGTCACCAGAATTACTCCGTTGGCACCTTTGGCACCGTAAACCGCTGTCGCAGAAGCATCTTTAAGAATGGAAATGCTGGCAACATCTGTCGGAGACAACGTATTCATATCACGTTCAATGCCGTCGACCATGACCAGAGGCGCGTTTCCATTCCAGCTGGAAAGGCCACGGACAAGCAATGTCGCGTCATTTTCTCCCGGGCCGCCACTCTTGGAAAAGACAAGGAGTCCCGGAACTTTTCCGGCCAGCGCATTGGTAATGCTGGTGGTTCCAGTCTTGTCCAGTTCCTCTGATTTCACCTGCGTAATGGCTCCCACGACGCTTTCCTTTCTCTGGACACCGTAACCGACAACGACTGTACCTTCCAATACCACAGACTCTTCGACAAGAGTCACAAGCCAGTCTGTCGTCTGGGCTACCGGACGTTCTTCCGGCTTATATCCGATGCAGGAGAATTGCACGACTGCATCGGCCGGCACAGCCAATGAGAATTCTCCATTCTGGTCCGTCATTGTACCTCCTTCCGAAGGCTTTCCTTTCACAAGTACGGCAACACCCGGTACGGGTTGGGAATTTTCATCGATAACTACTCCCCTGACTGTCACTTTCTTGGGGGTAACAGGACTCTGACCCGGTACTGATGCGGCAGCATTGCTCTCCACAGACATGGATAGAGCGGACACTCCTATCAATACGGCCAACGTAGTCTGAAACCATGGCTTCAAACTACGAAATCTAGATTGTCCAGATTTATTCATTGGTCATTATGTTTAAGTTTATTAATTTCCATGTGTTTGCTCAGCGGGCGTCACTGCATATTCACCTGGCTCCGTTCCATGATGAATATAGGGCTGTCCCACATCGGCAGGCCGGAGAGTCTGATGTTGCCGCCGCTGATTCCGCCCCTCAATATCACGGTTTTCAGTTCATGCACCTTTCCGGTAATCGGCTCCACATATACGGGGTCCTTGAGTTTCAGGCCCTTGATCGTCATACTGACATTGTCTTTCTCCAAATTGTCCGTCGGCATCTGGTCGCTGTACCAGAGCATTGCGCCGACGGCATTGCCTGCGTCGTCCTTTATGCCGACGATGGAGATTTCGCGGGTGGCGTTGTGCTCGACCTGAAGCTCGAAAGCATGGACTTTGGTCGTCAGCAGGTTGGCCATGTGCTGCACCGCGTAGAAAGACGGGCGCTTGTAGACCACTTTCTTGAGGAGATTCATCCTTATAAGTCCGAATGACTGAAGCATGAATTCATACTGGAGGTCCACCATCGTGAAAATATTCGACATGATATCCAGACGGAAGTCATTGGCCATTCTGCGGATATCCCATTTCGCCTGCTTGTATTCGCTCCATTCGAAATAGTTCATCGCGTGCCCGAATTCAAGAATGGAAGGACAGCCGGTCTCGCCCTGGAACAGTTTCAGCTTAGGAGAATAAGATTTCATGAGGCTGTCCAGAATCATGATGTCGGAAGTAGCATTGTCCGGGTTCGGATAATACGGATGGAACGACACCAGGTCGATGAGGTCCACCTTGCCGCGCTCCTTCAGGATGTCCATGACTTTCTTCGGCCAAGTAGGAGAACATCCCGCAAGACCGAATCCCAGGATAACGGCGTCCTTGTCCACTTTGCGTATCTCTTCAGCGGTAGCTATCAGCATTTCCGCATATATCTCCGGATTGTTCTTCGCGCGCAGGTTCGGTTCATTCCAGATTTCCCACATCGCGACACGGTTTCCGTAATGCTTCACAGTTTCGCGCACATACTTGCGCCATGCCTTCATGACCTCATCGGTAGTAAAGATTCCGGCTCCAAGATTACGGTCTGCGCCATACAGCGGATTTCCGTAACAGAGGCACATCCAAGGTCTTACGCCCTGTTCATTAAGCCCGTCCACGATTTCATCAAGCCACTTGAAGTCATACTTGCCTTTTTCCGGCTCGCATTTGGCCCATCCGCTCTGGATGCGGGCATATCCCACGCCCAATTCTCCCACATATTTCTTATAATTGTTGAAGTCGGCGTAATCCCTATCCAAAGTTTCGCATCCGACAGACCATCTGGAATCTCCGGAACCGTCAGCAGGCTTCACCGCCAGTTTTCCGGCTTCCGGAAGTTTAGTGGAGTAGATATTGAAGTTTCGCCATGTGACAGAATAAGGTTTTTTCTGAGCGTACATAGTGGTCATAGCGGCCAAAATTGCCAGACATCCAATGAAGAAGCGTTTCATATTTTACGTATTTGTTAATTTTATATTACGTGTGGTGTGGTGTGGTACTCACAACTGCAAAAATAGTAATAAAAATCAAACCTACAATAGCAATTTTGAAAAAGTTATTCGACCTTTTCGCGACGGGAAAGTACGAAAATCGGCAGGTAGAAATACATGGCTATCATGGAGAACAGCAGCCCGGAAATGGTGCCGACAGCGAAATCGAACCAGAACACTTCCTCCGGACCGTCCGAGAGGAACGGCAGGAGACCGAGTATGGTGGAAAGAATGGTCAAAAGAATCGGATTCACCTTGCGATTGAAGGCTTTCACATAGCAACGAAGCCTGTTCGGCCCTGCGGTCTTCTGATAAGTACGCACCAGATAGATTCCGGCATTGACGACTATGCCGCAAAGCATCACGAATGCCGCAAAGCCCCCCTGGTCGAAAGTAAGTTCGGACAGTCCGAACGCCAGGAACAATCCGATAAACGACACCGGAATCATGAGAATGACGGCAAAAGGAAGTTTCAGCGACTCAAAGGACATCGCGAGCATGACATAGATTAACGCAATTATCAGCAATATCAGCCAAGCATAACGATCCTTGTGCCGTTCGAACCAACCTCCGCCAGAGAATTCCGCCTTGAAACCGACAGGCAGGACTTCTTCATTCATATAGTCGGTCATATTGCGCTTCAGCGACCTCGACAGCTCATGGCTTCCGATAAAATCGTAGCAGACATTGATTTCATACGACTGATTCTTCTTCCTGATATCCAGGCCAGTACGTTTCTTTACAATGCTTCCGGCGACGGAAAGCTTGGCCTTTACCGAATCTACTTCGACAGGCTCATTCAACACATGCCAGAGGTCATAGCTATCAGAATCCGACGAGCGCAACAAGACCTGAACCGGTCCGTCATCGCCAGGAACCGAACATATCCTGCTGTCGAACAACAACGTCGAGAGTTTCCTGTAATAATTATATGGATTCACTCCCGCCGACAGCATTTTCTCGAAGTCATAATCCAGGACAAACTCGGTAGAAGGCTCTCCATTACGGCCAGCACCCCAGATTTCCAATCCCTGGACGCGCTTGTAGCTGGCCATCGTATCCATCAGTATTTCAGCATAACGGCACAGTTCCTTGAAGTTATATCCTTGCAGGGCTATCCTGTCCGACCTGCGCGTGGAAATTATATTGTTGTTGAAAGAGTTTTCATCAATGCCGTATACTTGCCAGTTCGCTCCACCGAAATTTATCGCCATCGACGTCACTTGTGACTTCAGGGCCGAAGCGAATGACGTATTTTCATATTCCGGTTTGAATGTGACGACAATCATAGCGTCATCATAAGAATTTATGGATGTGGTGAACATCTCGATTTCATCAAATGACGACAAATAGTTCTCCATCGAGCGCGTCACCTCATTCAACTGCTGCACAGAGCATCCTTCCGGCATTCCCGGACTGATATACAGTTTTTTACGCTCAGGTTCACGATAGAAATTGGAGCGGTCCAGCGCCCTGTAGAAGAGTCCGAAAGAAGACCCAGCATAGCGGTCAATATTATTTCTGGCTTCTACATATGGCTGCCACGACACGACAGGGCGCACTATTTTCTCATAAAAAGCGCCTCTGGTTTTCTTCGACGGCGCAGGTATCAGGAACAACGGAATACCGAAAGCCATGATCAGCGCCACCACGAAAGCCGCACGATGTCTGACACTCCAACGCAGCACCCGTTCATACGTGTGGTTCCACCGGACCACCCGACGCCTTCTCCGCATTGACAATGAATACGAAGTTCTCCTGACAGGCAGATAATCCATGAGCGCCGGAACGAAGAAATATGCCACAGCCAATGATACGCACAAGTTGATGGATATCACCCAGATGAAATCGGTAAGGTTACCGCGTTCAGACTCAGGAAGAAGCAGAATCATTATGAGCGACGCGACCGTAGTAAGCACTGCAGCCAGAAGTTCCGGAAATGCACCCCTGTCCCTGTAATACTCATAATGCCCGGTCATCACGATGGTGGTGTCAATGACAATTCCCAATGATACCGTAATGCCTGCCAGCGTATAGATATGGACAGGAATCCCGGCAAAGCTGTAAACTGCCAATGAGATGAGCACATTCACTCCCAAGGTCAGCATCACGATGAACAGGCTCCTCCATGACCTGTTCACGAGGAACACGAACAGCAACAATATAAGGATACACAGCCCCGTGCGGACATATATCTTGTTCAATTCGGATGTCACATATCCGGTCGCGTCATATCCTTCACTGACGGTAAACTCCGAAGGGAAGCCATCCTGCATCGACGACATCATCTCCTTTACGCCTCGTACCGCTGTCAGCATACTGGAACCGCCGGAAGTATAAACAGTCACTCCGATAGTATTCAGTCCATTGATTCTGAAATAGGTATCGGGCAATGATTCCTCATATCGCCATGTTGCGATATCCCGCAGATACACCACGCGGCCGGCTACTTTCCGGACGGGAATCGCACCGAAATCATCCCCGGAAGAAGAAGCCAGCCGAACCCCCATGACATTTCCGCCCGGAAGTTCGGTCATCCCCAGAAGCCTTTCAGAGTAATGATTCCGGAAAGCAGAAGATATGTCGGCGGCTTTCATTCCGAGTGAAACAAGTTTCCCGGCATCGAAAGTAATGACCCATTGATACGGAGAAACTCCGCTGATACGGATATCCTCGACACCTTTCACGGAAGACAGCGGCGTCTGGATATGATTCTTGATGAATTTTTCGATTTCCGCCGAAGGCAACGGACTTTTCACCTGATATGATATGGCGGGCGTCTTTTTCTCCCCTCCGGCATTAAGCGATATGGAAGGATATGTAAGTCCCTCAGGAAGAGACGGATATATATTTCTTACAGCGGAAGCGACTTCGAATCTGGCGGCCGCAATGTCCGTATTCTTTCCGAAGGTAACCGATACGCTCCCGACACCCTTGGAAGAAACAGATGTCACTTTCCTGCACCCGTCCAAACCGGCAAGAACACCTTCAATCTTGGATGTGACTTCTGACTCGAGCGACTCCGATGAAGCACCGGCAAGGCGATATGAGACCCTGATCGTATGACCGGGCTCAGACGGCTTATACTGCACATTAAGCCGCGGAATCGACACAATACCGACAGCCGCCAGAGCCACAGCAATCAGCAGCACCGAAAAAGACGATATGCCACCCCTGCCGCCGCTCATCTCTTCCTGTAAATGGAATAGTATAATGCCGGCAGCACGAACAAGCTGACCATAGTTCCCACTATCATTCCGGCGATAATCACCAGAGACATAGGATATTGCAAATCATCCCCCATATTGCCTCTTCCCAAGAACGGGACCACGGCAAGAATGGTCGTCAATGATGTCATGACAATGGCCTTCATACGCCGGCTGCACGCCTCGACCACAGCACGTTTCAATTCCATGCCTCCCCGACGCAACTGATTGATGGTATCCACTTTAAGTATCGAATCATTGATGACGATTCCGCTCACCACCACGAGTCCGATAAGCGACATCAGATTAATGGAGACACCGGCTATCCAGAGCAGCACAAGTGAGGCGAATACGTCCACCACGATTTCAGACATTATCAAAAGCGGCTGCACCAATGATTCGAACTGGGCGGCAAGAATAAGATACAGCAGAAGCACGGCGATAAAGAATACGGCAATCATCTCTCCGACAAGTTTTCCGGTAGCGAACCATGCCCCGCCATAACTTGCTTCGAAGTCATCCTTCTCTGCCAGCAGCTTATCGACACTCGCCATCGTTTCCTTCACCTTACGCGAGTCCACCTCCAAAGCCACCGGATAATAGTTCCCTTCAGCTCCCGAGACAATATTCTTCAAGTCTTGGATATATGTCTGGCGCATAAGTCCGTAAACCGGAACCATTTTGGAACCTTTACGGATTTCCGTACGCCGGAGAATTGCCTGCAAATCCTCATTTCCATTTCCCGTCACGACAGGCAAAGACCTGCCTCCCTGAACGATAGAAAACAGTTTATTCTGGTTCATCGCATTTTTCAGGACACCGGCAAGTTCCGCATACGAAACATCGTAGAGAGCCATTTTATCAGGATCCGCTATAAAAAGCATGTCCGTTTTGAGCGGAATTTCTGGAATCATCACTTCAGGAAAATGACGGCGCATCTCGGCGACAGCATCGCCAAGCTTATCAGCACTGATCTCCGAAGAAGAAACCGGACGGAGCCTGGCAACCAGTTCCGGCTCGGTCTGTCCGAAAACCATATCGAAGATATTGCCGGAAGCTTCGAAATGATAGTCAGCCGCCGGATAACGACTTGACATATAAGATGACAATGTTTCTTTTGCTCTTGTCAATGCTTCTTCGTCAGTCGTCTTCACATACACCACGGCTTCCGACGTGCCTATCTGCCCGCTATGCCCCAGGACGAACTGCTGCTGCCCCACCATGGAAGTCACCTGACAGGCATCCTCTTTCAGCAACGACTCAAGTTCCGTCACCCTCAACGTATTCTGTTCCAGAGAGACCTGTTCATTCCAATCCAATTTGAAAAGCGTTTCCGTATAAGTTACCGGAGGCAATTGGCTTTTAGGCATATATTTGAAACACACCGCAATACCGGCCACCGACACTACCAGAATACCCCAAGCCACAACCCTGTGCCTCATAAACCAGTTCACGCATTTGTCCTCCAGTTTCTCCATCCCGGAATGCACGGACACCCTTTCCAGAATCCTGGCCGGACGGAATTCCGGCATCTTCCTGTACCACAGCGCATAATATACCGGAATCACAGTGACGGTAACGACATAAGATGTCAACAATACGATGGTGACCGACATTGCCTGGTCATAGAACAGTGCCCCGGCAATGCCACTGACGAACACAAGCGGAATAAAGACAGCACAAGTAGTCAACACTGAACTCAACATCGGACCTGCGACCTCTGCTGTCCCTTTCACGACCGCCGTCTTCAATTCCTCGCCCCGCTGCCACCTTCCGGTGATATTGTCCACAAGAATTATCGTATTGTCCGCCATCATTCCCACTCCGAGCAGCAATCCCGCAAGAGATATTATGTTCAATGTCAAACCTGCCGCGTAAAACACAGCCATTGAAAAAATCAATGCCACAGGCATCGTGAGCGAAACGAGAGCCGGAGACCGGAAATCCCGCATGAAAAGGAATATTACTATACACGCGAGGATTATACCCGTTATTATATTCTGGAGAAGGTTGTTTATGGAATATTCGAGCAGTTCCGTCTGGTCACGAGTAATCTCGAACTTCACGGAAGGATAATCCTTCCCGAAATTTTTCATCAACTTGTTGACCGAGGCCTTCAAATCCGCCATCCTGGCTTCACTTTGTTTGATGACAGCCATACACACCGCATCCTCTCCATCAGAGCGGACAAGCCCTTGACGCGGTGCAGCCTGACGCTCGACATCAGCAATGTCTTTCAACTGAAGGATCCTATCCCCGCTTCGGAACCAGATGTTCCGAATGTCTTCTTCCGAAGATACATCCGAGACGAATTTCACATTGTACCGATACGCCCCGTCACGTATGGACAAGGTTCCGAGGCGGATATTGGCCGATTCCACAATATTCTCGAAATCAGCCTGCCCGAGCCCGAGACGGCGTAGTTTCATCTGGTCCGGAACAATCAAAATCTCATCATTGACACAACCGCTGACATCCACCATCGCGACTGATTCCAGCTGCTCCAGCCTTTTACAGATGACATCCTGCACGAAGCGGCTCAACTCGCCGAAATTTTTGTCATTTCCGCTTATGGTAGCATTGATATAGAACGCCGGAATATCGGTAGCGCTGGCTTTCAGCACCTTGGGCCTGTCAATGGCCGGGAGCGACGACATGGAACGGTCGATTTTCTCATTGACCTCAATAAACAGATATCCGATGTCCTGCCCATGCTCAAATGTCAGCTTGATGGTCCCGGAACCGTCGCGCGCATCACTTGTCATATCCGTCAACGCATTGATCTGCATCAGCTGCATGCGCAAAGGCTTGATAACGCTTTGGTCCAATTCGCGGGAAGACATGTCGGGAGCCGAGACCTGCACGGTAATATACGGGATATCCACTTCCGGGATAAGAGAGACAGGAAGCAGCCTTATACTGACTATTCCCAAAACGATGACCACTAGCATGGCCATAGAGACCATTACCGGTCTGTCCAGCAATTTCCGGAGCATAATTCTATTTCAATGTAACAGCCGAGCCATCAGCAAGGTTAAGATTAGACGATATGATAACTTGCTCACCTTCAGAAAGTTTCGCATTCCTGTCCGCATTGGCTTCAATGACAAATGAATCACTGTTAGAATCCAGGATATTGACATAAACCCAATGCGCCTTCCCGTCAGGAGTGTATGTAAACAGCACATCCAGGTTATCCCTTATGACCACTGCACTACGTGGCACCACCAACTTTCCTGTCTCCGTTTTCTCCACGATTACTTTCACGTTCATACCATCAGCCAGAAAACTGTTTCCCGGGATTCTGGCAGAAACTGTCACCTGTCCGTTCTTGTCCACGACAGGGTTGATGTCCGTCACTTTGCCGGTATAAGAACGACTTTCGTCTGCGAATGGTATCACTTTGACCGTCAAGCCTTTCTGTACGAACGAATATTCCGATTCCATCACGGTGAAAACCACATCCATCCTGCTGTCATCCAACAATGTGCAGACAGCATCCGAAGAGACATTGTCATATTTTTTCAATTTCAAATCAGCGACCCTTCCTGAAAAAGGAGCTTTCAGCACAGTGCCTTCCAGATCGTACTTCGCCCGTTCAAGAGCATTGACCGACGAATTGTAACCGGACTTCATCTTGGCCATTGCAAGTACATCCTTCGGGACAGAAATGGTATCTTTGGCTTGATATCCCTGCCCTGCAAGAACATCATATAACTGAAATTCCGCTTTTTCCAATGCGATTTCCGCTGACTGGAGGGCGAGATGCAAATCAGGCCTGTCGACTCTCGCAATGACTGCCCCGGACGCGACTTTTCCGCCATTTTCGACATTGATTTCCGAAAGCGGCCCGGTTGTCCTGAATTTCAATGACGCCCGACCTGCTGCCGACAACTTGCCGTTGGACAACACTTGCTTGGGAAAATCCGTCCGTTTCAATGTGATGACCTCCACCTTGTTGACTTCCGGAGCATATTCCAGTTTTCCGTCACGGGCTGCGGGCCTTCCGTTTTCATTGCAGCCGCTCACGGCCGCTGCAACTATAAGCACTGCTAAATATCTGACTTTCATATCAATCCACAAGTTCTTCCACATTAACATCGACATCCTTTCCTGCCCGGAAGTCGTAAAGGGCATATTTCTGAAGCCTGAAATAATATGTCCAGAAATTACTTACATCATTGATATATTTCTGGAGCGCCGTATCATTCTCGGACTGGGCCGTATTCAAGTCAGTAACAGAAGCATTGCCGTTTCTGAACTTTTCCATCATGAGCCGATAACGCTCCGCCGCGATTTTCATTGCCCTTCGGGAAACGGAACATTGTCGGGCTTGGTTGTTGAACTGGCCGACGGCGGTGAATATTGTCCGACGGTAATCGTTTTCCGATTGCTGCACCTGCGCCCGCACGACAGCTTCGGCGGCCCTGGCTTTCTGCACCTTGCCCTTGCCGAGTCCCCAGTCGAAAATCGGGACGCTGAAACTGAGCCCTACGACTTCCTGGTCCAGAGGGTTCTTGTACGAACCGACGATATCCGGAGCAGTATTCGAAAGACCGAAACGCGCATTCAACGACATGGAAATGCCGCGGCTCGCCTTGGCGACATTGCTCTGCGCGTTCAGGAGATTAATCTCATTGGCAATATCGAATTTGGAATTGCCCAAAGACTTTTCCATCACCATGTCATAGTCCATCATGATATCCGGCAGGTCCTCATCCAGCACAGGCTCCACCTCGACAGATTCATCGAAGCCTAGAAGCGAGTTCAATGTCATCTGGGCATCGCGGACCCGCACGGAGGTCTCGTTGATGGATATGCTGTCATTCAGCATCCTCAACTCCAACTGAAGATATTCATCCATGGTCACGCTGCCGAGTGTCAGTCTTTCTTTGGCCACATCACGCATCTTGACCGTATTTTCGTAATTTGACAGTGCTATCTGGTGATTGGTCCCGGCATTGATAAGATTATTGTAAGCTTCTACAGCAGAAATGGTTATCTGTTCCATCGCCTCAATATAGATGCGTTTTCCCCGCTCATATTCCTTCGGTTCAATGAGTTTGTCCCATTTGAACTGGTTATATGCAAAAAGCGGCTGTCGATACGAGATGGATACCGGCTGGGAATGCCATGTAAGGTTATTCTTCAGCCCGAATTGGTCAATGCGGGAAAGATCAGTATAGGCAGTCACCGTTCCGCCGGTAAATGTCACGTTCTGGCTGATTTTCAATCCGAGATTGTTCTGCAAGTTATTGCTGCTGGCATACTTCAACTGTCCATTGTCATAGTTCTGGAGCAGAACGAGCGAACGGTTATAGTTCATCAATGTCCCATAGAGTGTCAGCGACGGCAACCGGCTGGCCCTGAATGACCGCCAAGCCCAATATGTGGAAATGAATGCCTGCCTGGCTTCCAGCGCTTCCACCGACTGGCTTCGTGCTGTCGCAATCGCATCTTCCATGGTCATACGCATCTGCGCATGCGTCCCAGGCATCGCCGCCAGACACAGGGCCAATGCTGAAATGGTTAATTTGATTTTCTTTCCGAATAGCATAGTGTTATTTTCATTTTATGCAGCACTCGCTGAAAGCAATGCGATTACAGCGCAATAAAGTTAATAATTTTCGCGTGAAGGGTCACCAAACAACGCCTATAATATAAGACTCAGGGAAAAGCCCTATATACCGGCTGTCTCGAGAATTCAAGACATTATCTCCTCCGAGAAAGTACCAATTCGAACGAAAGGTATAGCTATCTATCGAAGCGTCTCTAAAGTATACCCGATTCTTTTGCTTAACAATCTTGACGCCGGTTTCGAATAAAATGAGCCTCTGCCACATGCGGTAATTATGAATATCAATGTATACTTTAGAACCCGCTTCAGGAACATACAAGGGGCCAAAATCCTTAATTGTCCATTTCCGACTTTTGTCCACCTGAAAAGCATTAAGGACCACACCATCAGACTTCAGTATTGAATCCGGAGTCTCTGAAAGTATCTTTTGGTATTTAATATCTCCAACATATCCTCCTGTTTCATGGTTAAGATAATATCCATTTGAAATTCTAACAGTATCCCCAGGCGCCCCATAACAGCGCTTCAGATAGACATAATTAATTCTAAACGAAATTGAATCTTTTGAGCATGCATATGGGTAATTCACCACAACCAAATCACCGACTCGTACTTTAGAAAAGCCCGGCATTCGAAATGACGACAATTCAGATTTGGAAAAATCATAATCGGTATAAATTCTAGCTCCCATTTTCAACTTATTGACCCACACTTTATCCCCATTATGAAATACCGGTTCCATCGACACTCCCTTCACAGTAAATGTATCACACACAAAGATTCTTATCGAATACCAGACTGCCAGCAGCAATACAGCTGCCAGCAATCCCCATTCCGCATATTTAAGCATTACCTTAATCAACCGTGATTCGACCATCGTGAAATGAAAAAACCGAAACCACATTATTGTCCCTCAAAAGAATCACATTATTCGACCCCGCATAGCCATAGGGAAAATAATCTTCAACGGTTATTAATTTACAAGGCCCCACTTGTTTTTGTTTGAAAAACAGTCCTAAATAGTATTTAAGTATCTCTTCGTGATTTTCATTAATAACAGCATACACATCTTTAATATCGGTAACATCCTCGGATAAATCTAAAAATGTCAACAAGTCATTAAGGCACGCCGAGCATCCAGAATCGACGATAAAAATTATGGAAAGCCCGCCAAGTTCATAAATTCCTAATTTTTCCTTAAAAGCCAAAGGAACGTTGGAGCCTTTCTTTGACACAGAAGACTCCACGATTTCCTTTAGTTTACATAGCTGCGTCTGCTTCTCTCGTCTGACACTGCAAGAACAAGACAACAAGAGAATCAAAACAAGAATCGATAATACAGAAATATTATGTCTCATTTTTTTTCGATAGCTTCCAAAGAGTCACGTTCCCGTTCTCATCGAATCCTTGTCCATAAAAGGTCTCTTCATCTGAAGTCACTGACAAAGATTCAAGATACTGGTCAAAATGGTATGACTTTATATAATTACCATCCCAATCGAACTTAAATATCCACGACTGCATATCTTTGTATTTTGTGCGGGTCGTATAGTAACCACCTATGTACAGCAGGTAAAAGCCATCGGACACCATAGCATAAGATTGATAAGCATATGGCACGACCTTACTGAAAGCCACGTCATTCCCAGATACACTATAATCAATCTTCAAGTCATCTGGGCCGGTGATCTTCTTCAAAGGCTTCAATTCATAATCATACATTTCGATCTCCGGATAGAAACAGGACGCGTAAATTACTTTATTGTGCGATTTGTCCGGAAAAATAAAGCCCTGTTCAATGTTATATGAACGTGGCTTCCTCCCGCCGCTGCGTAACAGGACCGCCTGAGAACCAATATCATTCACAAGGAATCTAGGCTCTCCATTTGATATCCCCAACTTATCATTTTCCAAATAATAAGGATTAAGCATGATCAGTCTTGATTTGTCAAAGAAGGTAACAAACGGGCTTCCTGCATTTTTACAAAACGAGACAGGCGTTCCATACGAATAGGCTTTATCAAGTATTGCCGAATCCAAATCGAACGATACAATTTGACGTTTAACGAAATCATGCAAAATTAACTTATTCTTATTCACATGAGCCATAACATTCAACATCTCTTTGGGGCCATTGCCATTTCGTACGAACCTACCTAGTAAAGACTTCGTGTATAAATTATACAACTCGAGAAACCAACCATCATGTTTTGGTTTATTGACAACCACCAAAACAGAATCTTTATACACAAATATATGTTTAGCAGAGATAATTTCATCAGCATCAATCACTTTCGTTGCCTCTAACGCTGTTGTTCTTTCTTTAACATCAGCAGGCAAGATCTCCAAAGAATCAAAACCGACAGGTTTCCGTTCCGAGCACTGGACGAGCAAGATGCATGATATCAAACAAAATATCAGATAACGTTTCATTAGATAAAGAATTAACGAGTCTGTGTCCCATCACAAACCAACGTATGTCCCCATTTGGTAATTTCACAGGTGTTCTTGCCAGTACACGCGTATACCGTCTCGCCCTTATTATCAAGAATCTCACAGTATGTCAACGCTTCATTTTCTTGAAGAAGGGGCATACTGCTCCTACCCTTGTTAAACAAACAGGAAATCATAAAAATTGAAAGTCCCGCAACAATCGCAATAAGCGAACAAAAAATCATTTTCTTCATAGCACAAAACAATTAAATATCAAGGAACCCTCCTTGCTAGGTTCACCTGTTCCAAGGTGAAGTATTTATAGGTTACAATCAATTACTGCCCACCAATTTAGAAAAATAAAAACAATTTAACAATACCTATATAAAATAATTCACACCACACCTACGTTAATTATTGCCGCAAACCTCATCCAAAAATGATTTTGCCTCGTCTCGTAAATTTTGCATTGTTTTATTATTCTGGTTTATAGGCATTAATAATATCTTATTTGCGTATGAGCAGGCTTTTTCTTGATTTCCTCGACGAATCTCCATTCTCATCAACAGAATCAACGGATATAAACGCGACGGGACCATAAAATGAGCATGCATATAGCTAGCCTCTGCTTCATTATAATAGGCTTCAGCCTCAAAGCACTTCCCCATAATATTATAAAACATAGGATCCGACGACAACGCGGCTCCCTCGCGAAGGATCTTACGACTGCATCCATATTTTTCGGCCTTATACAAGGCCTGACCATAATCATACAAATACCTATAATTATTTTGAAGCAAAGGATATAACACAGCCAAACTATCAGCGGCCGTCTCATCAATACCCAAAGCCACAAACCTCTGTTCTTCCTGCCACCTTTTTTCCGCGTTTATAATCAACTCCTGTCTTGGCCTCCACCATATGATTAAAACAGCTAACACTCCAGAAAGCAATATAGGCAATCCCGTTTTACGAATAACACGACATCCACTTACGGAACAAGCCTTTCCTAAAAATACGGCCAGAAGTACCGATAGCTGCCACACTTTCAACGGATATGAGGCAAATGCAAATATGCCTATAGCCAACAGGCCAAATTCAAAAGAAGAATTCTGTTTATGTAATGCACAACAAGCCACAAGTATTATTCCCACAGATAAGATCAAACCAGCGACACCGCTTTCCAGACCGAAACGTAAATATTCATTGAACGTGTATTCGGGACATCCAGCAATTCTAATTTGAGTCGCCGGTCGCATTGCTGCCGCAAAATATTCAGCTTGAGCCTCACCATATGCTGATAACGCCCTATTAGGCCCATGCCCCCATAATGGACTCTCCAGCAGTGCTTTCATTTCCATATTCCACATATGAATTCGACCTATGGCTGAATCTGTTTTCAGATAAAATGAGCCTACGACAAGAATACAGCACAAAGCAATTGCTAGACTTTTAAATAGCACGCCTCTACGTCGCCACCATTCTTTTATCACAGGGAAACTGGATAGGACAAACGCGCACGAAAACGCAATCGCAAGCCATGCCGATCTACTCATTGTCGCCGGCAACATAATAAACCCCATTAAGGCAGATGCTGCCGCAAACCGCGACACCATTTTCATAGGAGCACTTATAGATTTATACTGTTTCAAGGCGAAAGCTCCACACACAGCTGTGCACACAGCGACAAATCCACCATAAGGTCCAGGATTAGAAAAATTACCCGTAAGAGCATAGAATTGATGGTTTGACGTCATCAATCCGACGATTTGCAAAACACCGATGATAGATTCATATTGTAGCCAACAAGAAATCAAAAACACTATAACCAGTTCAGCTCTTTCAGGCCAATTAGTTGACAACGTCAACACCAACATTCCAACTCCCAGATAGGGAATCACATTCAAAACCAACAGAATCCCGCCAGCACATTCATTAACGAAATATGACACCGCCATCACAGCAACAAGCAGAACAATCAATATGATTGTGCAACTGTTACAAATTCCAATATGATTAGTTCTTCTCATCCAATTCTCTGATTAGCATAAGCTTTCAAGAACTTTTTCAAATAAATCATATAACCGTTTGGAGGATAACGGGTCACCGACCTCATTGTTGAGGCTGACCCAAAAGGGTTGGTCTCTTTTTT
>OCHN01000713.1_pt1 | contig 32508 bp, 26 predicted proteins | sample 1538911 | NCBI WGS metagenome assembly OCHN01 (sample SAMN04571736, study PRJEB22368) | human gut metagenome | biome: human gut; material: stool | host: Homo sapiens | place: Luxembourg | collected 2013-01-11 | reverse complement strand
AAGCCGTTCCGTGCTTACATGGTAGACAACTCTTCTGCTCCTACTGCTGGTGCCAAGATGTTCAGTATCGCCATCGGTGGCAGCACAACAGCCATCGACAGCATCAACACTATTGCTGACGACAATGCCATATACTACGACCTGCAGGGCAAGCGCCTCAATGAGCCTCAAAAGGGTATCAACATCGTGAAGCGTAATGGCAAAACTATGAAAGTTATAATCAAATAAACACTTTGAACGATATGGAAAAGAAAGAATATATAAAGCCCGAGATGAAGGTCTACCAAATAGAGACTCCATCTATCCTCGCTGGATCAGAAATCAAGGTGGCTACGGAAGATGATTACGGTAATTTAGATGACCTTGTTAATCCAGATGGCTCCCTCGATGCTGACTAAAAACAGCCTCACCCCCAACCCCTCCCCAAAAGGAGGGCACTGAAAAACTAAAACCCACTATCAAATTGAAAGTTGATGACGGAGAAATAGCTGTTTTACCCTTTATTATCTGTCTATTTTAGCCTTATTTTAGGCGATTTGCAGAAAGAGAAGTTACAAATCGTAAGCATTTTCCGTTTTGGTTATAAAAAAAGGGGACTTTTTCAGTGCCCTCCAAAAGGAGGGGAGTAATTAGACTTATTGGGGATGTCTTAGCTTGAGACTATACATAAGTTAGGGTTGCATAAGTTAGGGTTGCAAACGACACCAATGCCGTTTGCAGCCCTAATTGATTTTATTATATGCGGTAAATGTTTAGCAAAATATTATCGTTGATTGTCAGTATTGTCGTTATAAACTATCTGAGGTTGTATTTGTTGTATGAGTTGTATTTGTTGTCTTCTCTCATAATCCACAATTTACGGAATTAAAATCCACAAATCACGGAATTAAAATCTATATTTTACGGAATTAAAATCCACAATTTACGGAAAAGCCTTGTTTCCGATTTGTTATTTTCATGCTTTATGTGTATATTTGCAGCACATTATCAATCAGTTATCGTTATGTCACAATTCGAATATAAACCACGTGTTGCGGATGGTGTGCTGGAAAAGAAACTAAAGTCTTCTGGTGCCGTCCTGGTAGAAGGTCCAAAATGGTGTGGCAAGACAACCACCTCGGAGCAGCATGCCAAAAGTATAAATTACATATCAGACCCTGTCAATCTCAACAAGAATATGATTTTGGCAGAGATGAACATAAACGCACTTCTTGAAGGCGACAAGCCCAAGTTGCTTGACGAATGGCAAATCATTCCGCAACTATGGGATGCAGTACGGTTTGAAGTTGACCATAGCAAAGGTATCGGACAATTCATCATGACTGGGTCGGCAGTTCCACCAGATAAAGAAAAACAAGCTAAGATACACCATACTGGGACTGGTCGTATCACAAGCCTAAGAATGCGCCCCATGTCATTATGGGAATCTGGTGAAAGTAGCGGAGAAGTCAGCCTCGCCAATCTTTTCGATAACCCTGGCATTCCGATTTACAGCGAGTCAAAGGTTCTGCTTGAACAAATTGCCTTCCTAATATGTAGAGGAGGCTGGCCTATTGCGACGACTCTTGAGAAAGAATATGCTTTGGAAACAGCATTTTCTTATTATGATGCAGTAGTAAATACAGACATCTCACGTATAGATGGCGTATCACGAAGTTCTTCACGAACTCACCGTCTGATGCGTTCACTTGCACGACACCAAGGAACACAGGTCACCATAGCTGGTATAAGAGCAGAAATGATGGCAAATGACACAGAGACACTGGATGTTGACACAGTATCATCATATATAGAAGCATTAAAGAAAATATTTGTTATAGAGGACATGGAGGCTTGGAACCCAAATCTTCGTTCCAAGGCTGCTATTCGCACAAGTGATACAAGGTACTATGTTGACCCTTCTATAGCTACTGCCGCACTTGGAGTAGGACCTGCAGACCTTGTTAAGGACCTTAACACCATGGGACTATTCTTTGAGACTATGGCTATACGAGACCTACGTGTCTACGCTCAAGCTCTTGATGGTAATGTGTTCCACTACAGAGACAGCAATGGTTTGGAATGTGACGCTGTAATACACCTAAGAAATGGTCAATACGGTTTGGTTGAAATCAAGCTTGGCGGTCAGAAACTGATAGAAGAAGGTGTAGAAACACTAAACAAATTTGCATCGACCATAGATACAGAAAAGATGAAAGCCCCATCATTCAAAATGATTCTAACAGCTGTAGGCAACCTTGCCTACAAACGAGAAGATGGCATATACATAGTTCCCATCAGCTGTCTAAAGCATTGAATGGACATTCCGCAAATACCTCATGGCACTCATGCCATGAGGTATTTGCGTTATTATTTTGTCTGTATTTTCGTAATAAGCGCAAGAAAAAACACATATTATTATCAAATTTGAGAAACATAGGTATAGCGATGAGATAAGCTGCTTTCATTCAGCAACTTAGCAAGCTTCTATCGTTGTCGAAGCTATATTCGAGCAATCTATGCTTTCTGGCAAAGATATCTATGCTTTCTATCAAACGTATTTTTGCTTACTGTCAAATGTCAATATGATTACTACCAAATATCTGAGATTAACAGTCCGTGTTGTCGTTGTATAAAATAGTATCTGAACATTAAAATTGAGTGCTTATTAAATAAATATTCTGTTTTTCCCCTTTCGTATTAATAAATTTCTTATATTTGCATAATCGAAATGCTATACTGAACAATCGGAATTATTACTAACCATTAAACATATTTTTTATGAACAACATTCCATTAGTATTTTGGCTAATCCCTATAGCCAGCGTTGTGGCATTGGGAATGGCATGGTTCTTCTTCCGTTCGATGATGAAAGAGGATGAGGGTACAGACAGAATGAAAGAAATTGCTGCTCACGTGAGAAAAGGTGCTATGGCATATTTGAAACAGCAATACAAGGTGGTGACGATGGTATTCGTTGTGCTCGCTATCATCTTTGCGTTCATGGCTTATGTGCTACAGGTGCAGAACCCATGGGTGCCATTTGCTTTCCTTACTGGTGGTTTATTCTCAGGACTGGCAGGATTCTTCGGTATGAAGACTGCCACTTATGCTTCTGCCCGTACAGCCAACGGAGCACGCTCAAGTCTTGACAAGGGATTGAAGATCGCTTTCCGCAGCGGTGCCGTAATGGGCTTGGTTGTGGTAGGTCTTGGATTGCTTGATATTGCCATTTGGTTTATTGTTCTTAATGCTGTTTATGATGGCGAGGCAACAGCCCTTGTCACTATAACCACCACTATGCTTACGTTTGGCATGGGTGCCTCTACTCAGGCTCTCTTTGCTCGTGTAGGTGGTGGTATATACACCAAGGCTGCCGATGTGGGAGCCGACCTCGTGGGCAAGGTAGAGGCTAACATTCCTGAGGACGACCCACGAAATCCTGCTACTATTGCCGACAATGTGGGCGACAATGTAGGCGACGTTGCTGGTATGGGTGCCGACCTATACGAGAGCTATTGCGGTTCGATATTGTCGACAGCAGCCTTAGGAGCTACAGCCTTTGCTATGAATGGCGACATGCAGCTACGTGCAGTCATTGCTCCAATGATTATCGCAGCCATCGGCATCTTCCTTTCGCTAATAGGAATATTCTTGGTTCGCACCAAGGAGGGCGCAACGATGAAGGAGCTATTAAAATCTCTCGGTCTTGGCACCAATGTTAGTGCCGGACTCATTGCCGTTGCCACATTTATTATATTATATCTGTTGGGCATTGAGAATTGGCTTGGATTATCGTTCTCTGTAATCAGCGGTTTGGTGGCAGGAGTGGTGATTGGTCAGGTCACAGAATATTACACTTCGCATAGCTATAAGCCAACGCAAAAGATTGCAGAGGCTTCGCAGACAGGTCCTGCTACGGTTATTATAAAAGGTATAGGCACGGGAATGATTTCTACAATGATTCCTGTTGTCACCATTTCGGTAGCCATCATGTTGAGCTATCTCTGCGCTAATGGTTTCGACATGTCGCTATCAGCAAAATCTATAAGCACCGGTCTTTATGGTATCGGTATTGCAGCTGTAGGTATGCTGTCTACCTTAGGCATCACCCTTGCTACAGATGCTTATGGTCCTATTGCCGACAATGCAGGAGGAAATGCAGAGATGAGCGGACTGGGAGAAGAAGTGCGTGAGCGCACAGACGCTCTGGATGCTCTTGGCAATACTACTGCTGCCACAGGCAAAGGCTTTGCCATTGGCTCTGCAGCCTTGACGGCTCTGGCACTTTTGGCTTCGTATATAGAGGAAATAAAGATTGCGATGATTCGTGCGGTAGAGAATGGCAAGCAGTATGTGGATGCTGCAGGCAACATCTTCGACCCAACGAATGCAACAACAATAGATTTCATCAACTTCTTCCAGGTAAACCTCATCAACCCTAAGGTTTTGGTGGGAGCATTCCTCGGAGCTATGGCAGCATTCCTGTTCTGTGGCTTGACCATGGGAGCAGTAGGTCGTGCTGCAGAATCTATGGTTCAAGAGGTGCGCCGACAGTTCCGCGAAATAAAGGGTATACTCGAGGGCAAGGCTACTCCTGACTATGGTCGCTGTGTGGAGATAAGCACCCGTAGCGCACAACGCGAAATGATTATTCCTTCGCTTCTTGCCATCGTCATCCCTATCGTTGTAGGCTTGGTGCTTGGCGTAGCAGGTGTGCTCGGTCTGCTTACTGGTGGCCTTGCAGCAGGTTTCACTCTCGCGGTATTCATGTCAAACTCTGGTGGTGCATGGGATAATGCCAAGAAGATGATTGAAGAGGGTCATTTCGAGGGCAAGGGCAGCGAAAACCATAAGGCTACTATCGTTGGCGATACCGTTGGCGACCCATTCAAAGATACATCTGGTCCTTCGCTCAACATTCTGATTAAGCTTATGTCGATGGTGAGCATAGTAATGGCAGGATTGACAATAGCATTCCTTTGAGTAAGTGAAGAGGGAAGAACGAAGAGTGAAGAATTATCAATTGTTAGAAGTTAAAGGAGTTAAAGAAGTTAGAGAAGTTAAAGCCATATGCTGTATAGCTAAAAATATTGCTAAAAGCTCTAACAAAAAGGCTAATGGCTTTAATTTCTATCGACCGTAGGGAGCGATAACTTCTTTAAAATCTATAACTTCTATAATAAAATACAAACAGTAATAAACAACTAAATGAAAAGATTATTTCTATTATCTGCTACAGCCTTAATGGCAACGATGATGTCGGCACAGACTGTAGCACGTATGGACAGCCTGAAACCAGAACAGAAGGCGATGGCTGTGAGCTTGAAACTTACTGGCGAACTGTCTACCGATGTGAAGGGCGACTATCGTCAGATGCGCGACCTATGTTTCCAAGTGCGCAATATCGACCTTAGCGATGCGCAGAGCACCATAATACCTAAGAATGCTTTCCACTCACGCCATCAGCTACAGAATATTGCTCTGCCAAAGGTGCTGAAGACTATAGGCACTCAGGCTTTCTTTGCTTGCGACAAATTGCAGAGCATCACCATTCCTGCTACTGTAGAAACTATCGGTGCTGCAGCATTCTCTGGATGCAAAAGCATGACAGAGCTTACTATTGAAGGCAATCCTAACATTGGCGAATATGCTTTTGCACGTTTGTCAGAACTAAAGACGGTGAGAGTGAAATCTAAGGTGCCACCAAAGGCTATGGCATCATCGTTTTATGGCATAGCAAGAGGTAGCGTGCATCTGATAGTACCAAAGGGTAGCGAAAAGGCTTATATGAAGGCTACTGGCTGGAGCAGTTTCTATACAGAGCCAAAATATGCTAAGGAGGTGAGCAACCCTATGGAGTGCATAGCTCCTATGCCTCAAGAGGTGAATGTGCAGAAGGCTAAGACGCTGAATGTGCAGACAGCATGGAATATCGTTGTTTCGCACAATGATGGTGCAGGCACGATATTGAACAACGAGGTGGAGCAGGCACGTGAAATGCTCAATAATCGCATTGGCAATATCGTGAACAGCCGTCAACGTGGCATACAACTTGTGCTTGGCATCGACTCTTCGCTTGGCGACGATGAAGCTTACACCATGGCAGTAGATGCTAAGGGTGTGACCATTAATGGTAAGACCGCACGCGGAGTGTTCTGGGGATTGATGACTCTCGACCAGATATTGCGTGGTTCTGGTGTGAAGGAATGTGTCGATGCTATTCCGTACCTTACTATTAAGGACACTCCTCGCACTCATGTTCGTGAACTTATGGTAGACCCTGCCCGCACATTCATTCCTTTTGAAGAGTTGAAGGCTTTTGTGCCTGAGATGGCTCGCTATAAGCTCAATGCCTTGCACCTACACCTTGTTGACGACCAGGCATGGCGCATAGAGATAAAGAAATATCCGCAGCTAACTCAGCAGGCTTCTTCGCGCTGGGGACAGGACGACTTGTTGGCACCATACAAGGGATATTACACTCAGGAGCAGATGCGCGAACTCGTGAAGTTTGCTGCTCGCTATCATGTAGAGATTGTACCAGAAATAGAAATGCCTGGACATGAGGTTGCTGCTATCAGCGTATTCCCTGAGCTTACTTGCCATCAGCGCCAGGTGCCTATCCGCACCACTTGCGGTGTTTCTAACGAGTTGTTGTGTCCAGGCAATGAGTTTACATACGAATTTCTTGGTAATGTTTTCAAGGAGCTAACCGACATTTTCCCTTCTAAGTATGTGCATCTTGGTGGCGATGAGGCTGGCAATCCTGCCCTCGACTGCTGGACAGACTGTCCTAAGTGTCAGGCACTAAAGACTAAACTCGGCATTACCACTACCGACCGTTCAGAGAACTGGAAACTGCAAGGTTATCTCTTCGACCGCATCATCAGCCTATTGCGCGACACATACCATAAGACTCCTATGTTCTGGTATGAGACCGACTTCAAGAAGATTCAGCCAGGATGCGTGACCTTTGCATGGCGCAACGGACTTACCGAGAAGGCGCTCGAAACAGCAGTAGAGAACAATGCTCGCATCATGCTATGCCCTGGTGAGCATTGCTATTTCGACTACCCTATGGCTAAGGGCGACATGCCGGAAGTTAACTGGGGTATGCCTGTGACAACTCTCAAGGATGCCTACAGCCTCGACCCTGCATGGGGACACGACAAGAAATTTGAAAACAACAATCTCTTTGGTGTGGCTGGTACCCTGTGGAGTGAATGTATCACATCGCCAGAGCGTATCTACTACCAAGCTTATCCACGTGCCATCGCATTGGCTGAAGCAGGATGGAGCCAGCAAGAGAATCGCTCATGGGAGTCGTTCCTAAAGCGTATGCAACCATTGGCTAACGACATGATGCGTCGTGGCATCTCGTTCTCAATGGAATATTAATAACTGAAAAAACTCAAGCTGCGTCATTTACTTTATGTATATGACGCAGCTTGAGTTTTTTTAATGACTATCATTTTGTTTTCCCTTTCGTTTTGCAATCTTACCTAAAGCATTGATAGATTCCAAATAAGCTTGTTCTACAGGAGTTAATGTCTTGACCTGATATTTTCTATATTCTGCCAAAGCTTTCTCCATTGCTTCTTGATGACTGATACTGCCAGAGCCTTTTAGCAATGGGCGCCCTGTGGATTGAAGAATTGTATCGAGCTGTTTCACATAGTCCATCATATAAACAGGACGATGTTCCATAGCCATAATTTCTGCAAAATCAAAATATCCAGAAACGAGATTATTTAGTATCTTTAGCTCGTTTTCATGCAGATAGTTCTTTGCTATCTTAATATCCTTAATAGCAGGCAATTCTCCTTCAAAAGTCTTCAAACCCATAAATCGTTGCTCAGCATCGGCACGCTCATAAATTACCTCAGCCGCTGTATGACCATGAGCAGCATAATGCAATTTATTTTGTACTATTTTGAAGAATAATTTCGAAGAATCAGTTCGAGGATCGTAATCTACACTCGTAGCATAGATGTCTAAAACTTGTCGATATAGAACTTTTTCTGAAGAGCGAATATCGCGAATGCGGTCAAGCAGTTCTTTCCAGTAACTACCACCACCAAGATTCTTGAGCCGCTCATCGTCCATGGTGAATCCCTTTACAATATATTCATGGAGTCGTTCGGTAGCCCATTGGCGGAAGCGTGTACCCTGAATAGATTTTACACGATAGCCTACAGAGATGATAACATCAAGATTGTAGTATTTTACCTCTTTACTCTGTGTTTTCCCTTCTATAGCGCCATGTTGAGTGGTTTGTCGGAATTTCCGACAAACCACTTTTTCTTCCAATTCTCCTTCCTTGAAAATATTGGAAATATGTTCACTAATAGTAGTACGTCCTTTATTGAATAGTTGCGATATTTGTTCTATATTCAACCACACGGTCTTGTTCTCCAATCTCACATCAAGTCTCACTCCTTCGTCAGATTGGTAAATAATCATTTCGCCAAGGTCTGTCTGTATCTCATCCTCCCATTTGTAGCCACAATCCATACAAAGATGAATTACTCCTTCAGATTGTATATTCTGAGAGTTGCATTTTGGACAAGTTATCTTATTATTATCAGCATCCATCATTTTCTTATTTGTATCATGCCGATTATTATTAATCAGCCGTAATTTGTTTTCTTATTTGGGTGTAAAGATACAGAAAATATTTCATGTCTGTAAATGAACCATCTATTATTTTTCAATAAAGTTTCATAAGGCAATAGAAGTATAGAGCACTATAAGTATTCATGCAAGTTGCTGACGCAGGGTGTCGAGATATTGGTCTACTTGTGGGTCGTTGATACGACTCCAGATGTCGCCTAAGAAGGCGGCACCGCCAAAGTGCCATGACTTTATTTGTGGGATGTTGGCTGATGATACGCCTCCTAAGGCTATTACCTTAGAGTCGATGATAGCATCTTGGGCTGCTTGCTGCAAGGTGGAATCTGAGAATGCAGCTTCGTAGCCTACCTTAGAGATGCTATTGAAGATAGGACTTAGGAATAGGTAGTTGCGCAAAGGCTTGTTGGCAACAACCTCTTCAAGACTATGGCATGAGCACGAGATGCTACCCTTGAAACCTTCGGGCACATGCGAACAGCGACGATTAAGATGGATGCCATGAAGGCGAAACTCACTTGTAAGCTCGAAATGCTCGTGCAAAACTATGCGACTATGCCAACACTCAGGAATAAGAGAGAGCAAATGGCGATAGTCTTCTACTGATGCTCCAGGCTTGCGCAAATGTAGCAAGTCCAGACCATGACGAAATAGTTTATCTATAAAAAATGCCTCTCCCGACAAGAAGTCGGGAGAGGTTATAACGATCCATTTCATACAAAATAATTCTTTTGTTTATACGTATGTATTGTACGTAGGGAATTGTTATATGCAGGGGAAATGGCTTATTTCTTCAATTTCTCGATAATCATATCGGCAACCTTCTTACCAGAAAGCATCATACCACCGAAGATAGGTCCCATACGTGGTGTGCCTGCAACGGCTGAAGAAGCCATACCGCAAACATAAAGTCCTGGATAAACCTCGCGTGTGCCTTCTACTACCATGCGCTCGCCTTCTACAACATCCAACGAACGCTCACCGATAACAGCACCAGTAGGAGTATCCAACTGAATACCATTCTTACGAGCTACAACCTTACACATCTCGCTGTCATGACCAGTACCGTCGATAACGCACTTTGCCAAGATGTTCAATGGGTCTACATGCAAGCCTTCGCGGAGTACAGGAGTCCAGTTGACTACAACACCACTAACAACATCATTCTTGAAGATTACGTCTTCTACAGAATAGCAGTTGAAGATAGTTGCACCAGCATGAACAGCATGATACAAGAGTGCAGAAGTGCTCTCTACAGAGTCGATAGTGTAGAGTCCGTCTTCGAAAGCCTCGTAGTTGATATCGAAATCCTTTACGATGTGCATAGCCTCTTCCTGAATAACAATCTGGTTGAACATCATGGCACCGCCCCACATACCGCCACCAGGAGAAAGTTTACGGTCGAACTGAGCAACCTTTAAGCCAGCCTTAGCCAAATAGTAAGCTGCAACAATACCAGATGGACCACCACCAACGATGGCTACATCGAGATCAAGATTACGCTGTAGTTTGTCGAAATAGGTACTGATAATACCTTTTGATACTTGTGTTTCAATCATTTTTTATAAATGTTTATTGGGTTTATGTGTTTTATATTTCTACTTTTTGCTTATTGCCGTGAGCCTTTATTCATCACAACTCTTTAGCGAATGGCTAATGCGAGCAGCGCAGAAGTTAGGACCGCACATGGTGCAATAGTTGGCATCTACCGAGTTGCTCGACTTATAATATTCGAGAGCACGCTCTGGGTCGAGAGCCAAATTGAATTGGTCTTTCCAACGGAAGTCGTAGCGAGCCTTGCTCAATGCATTATCGCGAATGGTTGCTCCAGGATGTCCCTTTGCCAAGTCGGCAGCATGGGCAGCAATCTTGTAGGTAACAACGCCAACTCTCACATCTTCTTTCTCAGGCAAAGCGAGATGTTCCTTTGGAGTAACATAGCAGAGCATAGCTGTGCCATACCATCCTATCATCGAAGCACCAATGGCAGAGGTGATATGATCGTAAGCTGGCGCAATGTCGGTAACGAGAGGGCCGAGGGTGTAGAAAGGAGCACCATGACATTTTTCAATCTGGCGTTCCATATTCTCCTTAATCTTATGCATTGGCACATGACCAGGACCTTCGATAAATGCCTGTACATTCTTAGCCCAAGCACGCTCTACGAGTTCGCCCATAGTATCGAGCTCGGCAAACTGTGCTGCATCGTTGGCATCATAGGTAGAACCAGGACGCAAGCCGTCGCCCAACGAAATGGCAACATCATATTTAGCGCAGATGTCGCAGATGTCATCGAAATGTTCGTAGAGGAAGCTCTCCTTCTGATGCACCTTGCACCACTTAGAGATGATGCTGCCACCACGGCTCACGATGCCTGTCAAGCGAGTATCGGCAAGATGGATATTCTTAAGGCGAATACCGCAATGGATGGTGAAATAGTCAACACCCTGCTCACATTGTTCGATAAGAGTGTCGCGGAATATCTCCCATGTCAGGTCTTCAGCCTTACCATTCACCTTCTCGAAAGCCTGATACATAGGAACAGTACCTACTGGCACAGGACAGTTGCGAAGAATCCACTCGCGTGTTTCGTGGATATCATTTCCTGTAGAGAGGTCCATCAATGTGTCGCCACCCCACTTGCAACTCCATACAGCCTTCTCTACTTCCTCTTCGATGCCCGAAGTGGTAGACGAGTTGCCGATGTTGGTATTTATCTTAACCAAGAAGTTGGTACCGATAATCATAGGTTCCGACTCTGGGTGCTTGATATTGGCAGGAATCACCGCCCTACCCTCAGCTATCTCTTTGCATACAAAGGCAGGGGTGATATGAGTCTTTATGCCAAGTTCTTCGCAATTCATATTCTCACGAATGGCTACATACTCCATTTCCTGTGTTATGATGCCCTGCTTAGCAAAATACATTTGAGTTTCGCCTTCCTTGCGACCATCAATCCATGGTTGGCGCATTTTAGGCAAACCTTTCTCTAAGTCTATCTCCACATTAGGGTCGCTGTAAGCACCGCTGGTGTCGTAGATATACACAGGCTCATTAGGTTCCATATGGCGCTCGTTTCCTTCGACAGTAACGGTTGGAGTAAGTTTCACTCTGCGCATTCCTACCTTGATTTCAGGATATAGCTTTCCACTTAGATACACCTTCTCGGAAGAAGGATAGTTGAATTTGATTTTAGTTTCCATTAATATTTCTTTTATTTAGGTTTCTAATTGAACTTTCGCAAGTTTAGAAGTTATACAAGCTTCAAGAAGCGTTGCATCTCTTCTGCAGGATTCTCGGCATTCAATATGCCACCGCTAACAGCTATTCCGCTTACACCAGTTGCCAATACCGACTTGATATCCGACTCCAATATGCCACCTATGGCAACGATAGGAAGGTTGATACCATGCGACTTCATTTGGTCAACAATATGCTGATAGCCTTCTAAGCCAAGTACTGGCGACAGATTCTTCTTGGTTGTGGTGAAGCGAAACGGACCACAACCTATGTAGTCGGCACCCTGACGATATAGGCGCTCAACATCTTCGAAGGTGTTTGCTGTGCCTCCAATAATCTTGTCGCTACCAAGTATCTTTCGAGCCTCATCGATAGGCATATCGTTTTTGCCAAGATGCACACCATCGGCTCCAGTCTTCTCGACCCATTCCACATGGTCGTCGAGAACAAACGTAGCGCCATGCTCCTTGCATAGTCTGCCTATTTCTGCAGCAGCAGCCATAAACTCAGCTTCTATAGCTTCCTTCATTCTTAGTTGCACCCATCGGCAACCTCCTTCGAGAGCCAAGCGTGCGCCGTCTACATAGCCGTAGCGATTGTTGGAGTGTGTGATAAATTGTATCATAAGATGATTGTTTTTTCGGGATTAAACAAATGGCATACTGGTCCGTGACCTTCGCCTATCTCTACATCCTTGCCTGCTTCCAAGGCTTGCGACAAATATTCCTTGGCATGAGCAATAGCATCTGGCAAATCTAAGCCTCGAGCCATAAACGAGGCAATAGCAGAAGAGAGTGTGCACCCTGTGCCGTGGGTGTTGCGAGTGTTGATAGTAGCATGCACAAAGGTGTGAATGGTGCCATCATTCAGATAAAGCTTATCTATCTTCTTGTTGCCTTCCAGATGACCTCCCTTTATGAGCACAGCCTTGCAGCCCATAGCAAGTATTCGTTTGGCTGCAACATCCATATCGTCGACAGTATGGATTTCAGTCTTCGACAATACTTCTGCCTCAGGGATGTTTGGTGTTAGCAAGGTTGCCATAGGGAGCAATTCGCTACAAAACACCTCGAGTGCATCTCGCTGCATGAGCATAGAGCCGCTGGTAGACACCATAACGGGGTCTACAACCAGTTTGTTTGGAGAATAAAAGCTTAGAGAATCGGCTATAGCGTGAATGGTAGCGCAGTCGTTGACCATACCTATTTTTATAGCCACGGGCTTCACATCATCCATCACAGCCTTGATTTGTCCTGCCACAATTGCAGGTTCTATGGCTTGTATAGCCTTCACGCCAATGGTGTTTTGCACAGTTACAGATGTTATTGCCGAAGCGGCATAAACTCCCAAAGCCGACATAGTCTTTATGTCTGCTTGCACTCCTGCGCCTCCGCAACTGTCGGAGCCTGCTATAGTCAATACGCAAAGATACCTCATGCTATTATCGTTTGCAGAGGTGCCTCTGTTGGCTTACTTAAAAAGACGATACGGAATAGAAACAGCCTCGCACACCATAACGATGGTAGAAGCAATCCCTGCGGCAGCATTACCTGCGTCAGGTTCTATGGGTATAATCTCAGCATCACAATCGTGAAGCACCCCTTATTTCTTATTTTTATTATTGCAAAAGCGGCAGCTACCATTAGCCACCGCTTTGCAAAAGTATATATAAATTCGTAATTACGAACATCAATAGATAATATTTAAGATTTATTCACACTAGCACAAAGGCATTAGAGGATATATAAATTAAATTATCTGCTTCTTTTTTTCTATCTATTTTCTTACTATCGTTTCTATTATCTAACGATTGTTTCTATTATCTCACAATCTTTGGCTTTAGCTCGTCTGGCGATTCGTTGGTAAACATATTCACGGCAGGAGCATGCTTAGTGAAAAGGTCGGTGATGACGCTTGGCTCTATGGTGATAGATGGCGCAAAGCTGTCGGAGAGCATATAGTCGAGGATAGACTTGCGAAGCTGACGAGCCACCAAGCGACTATCGAGGCGCGAAGAGATATCGAAGGTGGTGATGAGAAGTTTGCCTCCAAGCACATTTGCTTCGGCTATCATGCCAAGCTTACGACTAACATGCCAAGTATCGATAGGCTGGAATGGCGACTGATAGTCGGCAGGGAACTCAGCAAGGTTCATAACCTGAGCACGATTTACAAGTTCCCACCAGTTTAGGTTCTGCCAATCATCGGTAGGACAGTTGGCAAACACAGGATGAGAGGCATCGATATAAGAGCCTGTGGTATGAGGTGGGCGCATCTTAAACCAGCTGGTATTCCAGAACACAGGCAGATATGTTTGCTTAACATCGCTACCATAGGTGACACGACCAGCAGCCTGGATGAGCACCTTTCCACCTTTCTTCAATACTGCAAGAGCCTTAGCATCGAGAGAGTCGCAGATGTAGATATTCTTTGCTACTTGCTTGTTGCCATCAACTTTAGGCATGTCAAGCTTTGAAGGATACACCCAGAAGTCCCACTCGTTGGTGTTGCCACCTACAGATACTTGCAACTGCAACTTCTGTGGCAACTGCGATGTCTCCACCTTATTATATATATTAAGAGGCAACGAGATGGTGCCGAGGGCGATATTCTTGCCCACAGGATATGTCTGTACACCATTAGCAAGCACGCCACGAATAGTCTCTACGCCGCTACCTGAAATAGTATAGCGAGGAGTTTCTGTGAGAGCAGATGCCGAAGCATTATATAGTTCTACTGGCACCACGAGGGTGTCGGCAGCAGTATATACGAAGCGAGGGAAACGAGCCAAAGGCACTACAGGCTTACAAGCATGGCGGAACACATTCATGTCAGTAGCATTCTTCACCCAGCTCTTCTCTCTCCAGAATACGTTGAGCGGACCTACGAGGGCTGTGCCTTGTCCGCTATAGTCGTTGAGACCAAGGAGTTGGAAGCCTGCATACTCAGGAGTGCGAAGGTTGCGCTCCATCTCGTATTTATAAGCCAACTGCTGCAAACGGCTGCTCGAAGCCAAGAACTTATCAGCCATAGTAGCCATGCCGCCATGCTGAAGCAGGTCTTCGAAGATGTCGAAATTGCTTGCTTTATAGACGCCAGTATACTGCGAGCGCTCACGAAGATCTGGGAAAGCACACCATTGACCTTGCTCGTGGGCAATGATAGGAGTGTTGGCAACCATCTCGATAGTGCCGTCGGCAAGGGTATCAGGAGCTAAAGCGTAAGCAGGAGTAGCCTTGGCATTGAAGTTGCGAGGACGCAAGAGCTGAGAATAATAGTCGTCGGAAGAAGAAGGAGCTGTGCGGTTCCATTCCAAACCACGTGCGCCACCCTTGACATGATAGTCGCTATTGGCATCCCAAGCCCATCCGCCCCCTACGGAAGCACCACAGTATATGCGACGGTTGTCGCCCGTTTTGTGCCAGTAGTTGATGAAGTCGCGACACCAAGCCACCCAGTCGCCAGCAGGTTCATTGCCTGCAGCAAGCATGCAGAATGAAGGGTGGTTGCCATATTGACGTACCATGCGCTGAGTTTCCTGCAACAGATAGTGGTCGATGGTCATACCACGACGCAACTTCACACCATGGTTAGGCCATGATGGTCCTTCGGGCTGAAGATAGATACCCACCTTATCGGCAGCAAAGAAGGCTGCCTCAGGAGGACAATATGAATGGAAGCGAACATGGTTGATGCCATATTCCTTGCACTTTTGGAACACACGAAGCCATGAAGTCTCATCGGTAGGAGGGAAACCTGTAAAAGGGAAGTTGCAGTTTTCTACTGTGCCACGAAGATAGAGCGGATTGCCATTAAGGAATAGTTGGCGACCCTTGAAAGATATCTCACGCATACCGAAGGTGGTAGAGGTGGTATCGTTGTCGAGAATGGCAGAGAGAGTATAGAGGTTTGGAGTAAACTCGTTCCATAGGCGGACACTATCGCCAAGGCTTATCTCATAGCGCACCTTAGTTTCGTCTATAGCCACTCGCTTAGCCTCAACTCTATTGCCATCGATAAGGAAAACTATATTGCGAGGTTTCTTTAACCCTACGGTTTCTACATCCACACCCACGCCCTTGGCTTCGAGATTAGGATATACCTGGAGATTAGAGATATAAGCCTTAGGATGAGAGATTAGTCGGATGTCGCCAGCAATACCATTCCAGTTGCCTTGCGTTTGGTCGGTAACGCTATGCGAATCTTGTCCTACGCAAACATTCTCTATACCATTATACACGCGGATTTTTATCTGGTTGTCTTTACCAAACAGAACGAGCTGTGTGATATCGAAGCTATGAGGCACAGAGAGCGACGAGTCGCGACCTGCGAGCTTGCCATTCACATATACTGTTGTTTCGATATGTGGGCGCTCAAGGTAAAGTTCCACCCTACCCTTTTTCCATTGGCGAGGTATGCTTATGGTGCGCTCATACCATGCTTCGCCTACATAGTGACGACGAGGAGTGAGGAAGAAAGGAAACTTCATCTTGCCTGCCTCGCGATATTTAGCCATGTAGGGGTTGTAATAGAACGAGGAGTCGTAGAGGCTGCCTGTCCACTTGGTGTCGATGGTTACTTCGTCGCCAAGGTCGTTGGTGAGCATAGAACCAGGGAGGTTGGCCTTCTTGCCGTCTGCCATGGTCCAAGAGCCTGCGAGGTCGAGGCTACGCTGGGCAGAAGCGGAAGCGGCAAGGAAGAGAGAAAGGAGCAACGAGGCTCCGCGATGGGATGAGAATAGATGGGATATATTCATTTTGGTATTTAATTTTATGATTAGAGGAAAAGGGAAGCTATAGCAAGGCTACTCGATGCAAACCTTTGCGGTTTCGCCTGGGGTGGTATCGGCTTCGCGAGGGAAGTAGATTGGCATATTTGGCTGCAAAGGAAGGATGCGAAGCTCAAGCTCGGTGCAACCTGTAGGCAGGCGCCACAGACCATAGAGGAAAGGGCGACCATTATAGAAGTTGTCGGCAATGAGCTTACCGTTGGCATAGAGTCGGGCTACGTCGCCACGATAGTCGATGCGAAGCAGACGATGGAACTTGGTGCCAGCTTCGGGTGCTACTTGTATGCGATAAACGGCAGCATTGTCGAAGTCGGCATCAGTAGGAGCCTCGGCAACCTTCTGTGCTCCGATAGAGATATGGCGAGGTGTTGTCGACGCCTCTTTTATCTTCTCGATGCTCGCATTAAGATAGATATCTGCTCTTACTTCATCTTCATAGAACAGGGTGTTGGCATCTTGAGGAGTGAGAAGGTAGATGTTGCCTACCACAGGACGCTCAATGCCACGTGGTTTTACATTACGCAATATCTTGCCATTCTTCATAGCAATCTCTACAGGAATGCCTGGTATCTGCTGCAAATAAACCTTACCATCACGGCGAGCCACAGGCTGGGCTGTAGCATATCGCATACCGTCGATACCGAAGGTGAATATGCAAGAGGTGTTGGCAGGGATAGTGATAGGACGCTGTGGGAAGGTGAGGTTGGCAACCTTGAATTGCACATTCTTCTTGGCAGAGATAGTCTGCAAGCGCTCGTAGTTATTAACGAAGACAAAGCCACTATCGCCCTGCGCACGATACGACCAACGGAGATGGCTATCATCGCCCTGCTTGATATCTTGCGAGCAAGGGAAGGTAGGATCCATAGGAGCCAGCGTCTCAGCATAATCGTGCATCATAAGGTGGAGCTTACGAAGCATGAAATAATGGTCGTATGGTTGTCCGAATTCGCCAAGTGGAGCCTGGAAGTCGTAGGTCTTCACAGGCATATCGTTATAATTGGTAGCTTGGGTACGCTGGTTTTCATTAAGCGTAGTCAAGCCCTCAGGGTTTGTGCCACCATGATACATATAGTAGCCAAGCAGGTTGCTACCGCTTCCGAGTTTCACGATAGCCAACGAGTAGGCATCCTCAGGATATACGAATGGTCGACGATGATAGGCTGTAGCCATACCGCCACCAAGTTCGCAAGTGAAATAAGGATAATCGTTGTCGCCCTTAGCAGTTTCAGCCTTTTGAATACCAAACTGGTCGGTAGCGATGGCAGTAGAGCTGCGGAAGGCTTTGAAGTTGAAAGCTTTATAATAGGCACCAGTCCCCTCCTTGATGCTACGCTCCCAGAAGCCGTCGGCATAGTCGCCAAACAAAGGAAGCATCTCGCCAAAAGGTACAGGGCGAGTGAGTGCAGGCCAGCCTGTGCGAGTATAGAACGGTAGGTCATAGCCTATTTCAAGGGCTATCTTCTTCAAAGCCATGAGGTAGGCACCATTACGTTGCTCGTTGTCAAACTGCACAGCAATTAGCGGACCACCATCTTTCCATTGCAATCCTTGCACTTGTGCGAATATCTGGCAATAGAGCTTCTTGACATAAGACATAAAGACAGGATTGTTGTCACGAGTCTTGCATCCCTTGGTGAACACCCAGTCAGGAATACCGCCATTGCGAACTTCGCCATGGCAGAAAGGACCAAGACGCAACACCACAGGAATATCCTCCTTGGCACAAAGCTCTATGAAATGACGAAGGTCGCGCTGTCCGCTCCAGTTGAAGATGCCTTCTTGTTCTTCTACATGATTCCAGAACACATAGGTGGCAATCATCGTTACCCCACCCTCTTTCATCTTCTTTATCTCCTTAGCCCATTCGGCTTCAGGAATACGAGAATAATGTATCTCGCCCATCACAGGCATCACTCTATGACCATCCATAATAAGGCTGTGGGCGTCCCAAGACACTTTGGGTTGCTGGGCTACGCAGATGGCAGAAGAAGCCATGAGCAGAAGTGCTGGCAACAAATGCTTTATCATAATCAGGAAAATTATTAGGTCGTTAAAAATATCTGTTATTCGGTTTTATATCGCAAAGTTAGTATTTTTATTCAACTATTTATCATTCAGTAAGATTTATTGGACAAATTCCTAGGTATTTAGCCAAAAACTAAACTAAAAACCACAATAAAGAAGGCTTATTATACGTTATTATTACAAAACGACAATAATATAAGGATGCCAACGATAAATATAAAGCAAGAGAATGTCACATATATAGCTATGTGGTTACTGCTATTCAGCACCCCGATGCTGATATTGATCATTCATGCCTCATCGCATAGCAACCTTGATATAGACTGGTGGACTATCATACACATCGAGGAGATATTGGGAATATATTTCGTAGCATTTCTTGTTCACAACTTTCTGTTGGCACCAATGCTACTATACAAGCAGCAGACATGGCGCTATGTATGTTCGATATTGATATTGGTGGTTGCATTTATCGCATTGCAAAGTTGGATAAGACCAATAATGCATGGACAAAAACGGCACAGACCAAGAGCTGAGATGCCTATGACGCAAAGGTATTACAAAGCTGATAATTTTCGCGATGACAGACCAAGGGCACAGTTCAAAGAGCCACGCCCGTTGATAGGACCAGCAGAGCTTACAAACACTTTGGCTTTGATATTCCTCATGGGTATGAACCTCGGTGTGAAGCTATACTATAAGGCAGACAAAGACCGCAACCGCATGCAGCAATTAGAGAAGGAGAACCTGAAGCAAAGGCTCAACTATCTGAGATACCAGATAAGTCCACACTTCTTCATGAACACCCTGAACAACATACATGCGCTGGTAGACATAGACCCCGAAAAGGCAAAGAAGTCGATAGTGGAACTCTCGAAGCTGATGCGACATATATTATATGATGGCGACACCAACATAAGTCCGCTAAGCGATGAGGTGCAATTCTTGCAAAACTATATCGCGCTGATGAAGATGAGGTTTACGGGTATGGTAAAGGTAAATACCGACTTTCCTGCCATGACAAGCCAAAAAGGCATAGCGCCATTGATATTGGCAATATTTGCCGAAAATGCTTTCAAACATGGAGTGAGCTATAAGTCGCCTTCGAATATCGACATCACGCTAAGGTGCCACAACAACGAGTTTATACTCTTTACTTGTAAAAACTCTAAACGTAAAGATGGCGCAAAAGAGAAAGATTTAGACGGTGGCATAGGACTAAGAAACGTAAAAAATCGCCTCGAACTGATATATGGCAACAGATATCATATCGACATAAAAGATACTGAAGACAACTACAAGGTAAGACTGTTGCTACCACTTGAGAATACAAATACGAACAATAAACAAAGAGTAAGATTATGATTAGAACCATAGCTATCGACGACGAGCCATTGGCTCTTCAGCAACTTGCCAATTACATAGAGAACACTCCTTTCTTGCAGCTTGTGGGCAAATGCCAAAGCGCAGTAGAGGCTAAGGAGATAATGGAGAAAGAAGAGGTGGATGCCATATTCTGCGACATCATAATGCCCGACATCAATGGTATGGACTTTATAAAGTCGTTGCCCGTGACTCCTATCGTGGTGTTTACCACAGCCTCATCGGAATATGCCATCGATGGTTTCAAGGTTGATGCTGCCGACTATCTGCTAAAACCTTTCGGCATGGACGAATTCAGACGTGCAGCCTCGAGGGTGAAACAAAGATACGAAATGGCTGTAATACCAAAGGCTAAGATTACCGACGAAGACGACACGGTGTTCATAAAAACCGACAAGAAGATTATGAAGATTGCCTTTAGCGACATTCGCTACATAGAGAGCATGAGCGAATATCAGAAATTCTATATCGAAGGCAAGAAACCTATCACGGTATTGCTGGCGCTAAAGAAAATCGAGGAGTGTATGCCTTCGTATTTCATGCGCATACACCGCTCTTATATCATAAACCTCAAGAAGATACAGGAGGTAAACAAGAATAGAGTAATCATGGACGAGGAAACATATCTGCCAATAGGCGACAACTATAAGGATGCCTTCGTGGAATATGTCACCACCCGATTCTTGGGTAAATAAAGATTCTTAAGAGAAGAAAAGCTAATAAAGACAGATAAAAAATGCGACTACTCTCATTGGCTTATGCGACTATTCGCATAAGCCAATGAGAGTAGTCGTATAAGCACATGCGAATAGTCGCATATGCACATAAGGCTACTCGCAAAAAAGGCTGTTATTATTCTGCAGCCTCAGCTAATGTTTCAACAATATATTTTGTAGAAGCACCATATTTATTCTCACCCTTGTCGCCATCCATAACAGCAAAGATAAAGATAATAAGCTGAACAATACCACTTGCTATTGTAAGCCCGATAAATGTAGGAGTAGAAACAACTTCCATTATTTCTTCTGGTGTAAGAGCTCCAGGAGTTGTCAATCCCGACATAAAGCCATAAGCATTAGATGCTACACCCAACAAAACTGCTGCTATAACCCAAATGCCACTATGTCCACAGTCGTGCATACGACGGATGGTGACAGGAACAATTGCCAACTGAAGAATTAACGAAATGATGGCAAGTACTATCAAATTGCCATTGCTCAAGAGCAATGAAAGGCAAAATGTTAGAATGACATACATCAGATAGTTCCACCACAATTCAGAGCGACGAGAGCGACCTTTGAAATCAGTAATACGAGCAAAGTTTAGTTTCACAGCCTCTGCAAACGACAGCTGAGGCAAAGTGGTGATTTTTGTTTCCATAATTTGTAAGTGTTAGTGTGTTAGTAATATATTGCTGACAAAAATAACACTTTTTTTCTGATTGTTGTAAAGAAAGAACAAGAAAAAGATACTACAACATCATCTTTTTGCAGAAATAGTCGTTTATCAAAGGATTTTTGAGTAAGTTTGCAGTATTCTTACAATATTAATGTATAACTATAATAAAAACGTATCACAATGAAAGCAATAAACACAGAAAAGGCTCCTGCAGCCATCGGTCCTTACAGCCAGGCTATTGAGGCTAACGGTTTTGTATTTGCATCTGGTCAGCTTCCTATCGACCCTGCAACAGGCAACTTCCCAGAGGGTGGCATCAAGGAGCAGACTCGCCAGAGTCTTACCAATGCAAAGAGCATTCTCGAAGCTGCAGGCACCGACTTGGCTCACGTAGTAAAAACAACAGTATTCCTTTCAGACATGGCTAACTTTGGCGCTATGAACGAGGTTTATGCCGAATTCTTCTCAGCTCCATATCCTGGCCGCTCAGCTGTTGCCGTTAAGGATCTTCCTAAGGGTGCGCTCGTAGAGGTAGAGTGCATAGCTGCGAAATAATAAAAGAATATAATATACACAAAAAACTCCCGACAAGAGTATACTTTAAAGTATGCTTCTTGTCGGGAGTAGTTATTTTCATTCATTACTGAGATTTATAACATTTCCATCTCATTACGTTTCATTATAAGAGGATAGCGTTCTGGATATTTAAGACTATCAATTTCCAAATCAACATCCAATCTTGGCCATTCTATAGAATTTCTTCCGCTCATCTTTACATCAAGAGCATCACATATAGAGGCTGTCCGCATCCAAGGAATGCGATTATAAGAAATAAAATAATCGTTTCCTTTCACAGAAAGCATGATACCCTTATCATTTATCATCAAGACGCTTACCTGTGTGTCTTGCATATTTAATTTTGAAATCGTCTCCATTTTCCCTTAATATTTTTTCGATGAAACTTAACTCCTTACTATCAAAGCCAAAGTTTTCTGCAAGTTCTATGGTTGGTTCCAACCAATACTTAGCCTCATTCTCAGCTTTTACAATATGGATATGCATTCTCAATTCCTCATTGGAATAAATTTTGAATACAAAGCCATTTTGTTCTTTGAATTTCGGACTCATACTTAGTATATCATTATCTTTTGCAAAACTAAAACAAATATTTCAAAATCCAAAATAATCATGCAAAATATTGACGTTATTAGCTTATTTCAACCTCTTACCACCTTGACCCTGAGCTATACTGCACGGCAGATACTGTTTTGGATGTAGAGCCAAGCTTGAAGGTGTAGCTACTGCCCTTTGTCATTCCTGGAGCCGTGACGAGGATTGAGCCATTAGAATATGCGTAAGGCATAGTGAAGGTTGCAAGCGTCGTAGAGCTATTGCTTAGGGTTACAGAGGTGTTGGCAGAGATGCTACCTAAGGTTGTAACATAACATTGGGTAGACGAAGAATTGCCTGGCACAGAGTTTCCACCACCAATAGCGATAAGTTCGCCACCTGTAAAATATACAGTATAGTTCTGCTCCTCGTTGGCATCAAGACCACACTCAGGGCTACGTGTGCCGTAGGCTATGGTATGACCACCTGAGATATAGATGTTGCCATTGGCATCAAGACCATCATTACCTGTAGAATATACAGTTACTGTTCCGCCCTTTATATACATGTGGCTGGAAGAATTGATTACGTCGTCGCCAGCGTAGCCCTTGACAACAGCATCGCCATCGATAGTGATGCACGACTTGCTTTCTATAGCCTCAGAGTTGATAGATGTGGCATCAATGGTTCCACCACTAAACACCATATTTCCTTGCGACTTAAGAGCCTTTGGAGAACATTTATTGCTGGTGTTAGTATTACCGCCACCAGGACCACCGCCTGGGTTGCCGCCTCCACATGGCCAACCACCGCCACCTGGCCAACCACCACCTGGTGCCTGCATGCTGCTTGAATAATATGACGAAGAGCCATAGGTATAAACAGCACCTGAAGACTTAGCTGTTATGGTGCCGCCTGATACTGTTAGTACGGAGTCGCACTTTATACATTTGCCACCTGTGCCTGTGCTGGTGAGGGTTAATGTACCGTCGGCAATAGTGACGTTGGCATCCGACTTAATACATGCTGAAGCCTTAGCCTCAGAATCACTAGAATCCCATGTGCCATTACCTGTAGAAGAAACAGTTATCACAGGTACCGACTTTTCTGAATTCACGATGATGTCGCCCTCGGCATTAAGACCTTTTGTAGCTAAGCCTGTTACGTTGACCTTTAGAGTTCCGCCACGAACTATCAGCTGAGCAGTATTCTCTTCGTCAACAACCTTGTTGTCGTTGTCATCAGTTTCGTAGCTCACTTGTATACCATCGTCGCCAACACCAGAGATAGCTACAGTACCACCATTCTGCTGATAATATTGGTTGCAGTTAATGCCATCGCTGACAGCCTTCAAAATATTGATTGTGCCAACACTTGCCTTTACCTGAATATACTCCTTGCTCCAAATGGCATGTTTGGTGTTGCCCGTAACGTTGAGCGTACCGCCACCACTAAACTCGGCATGTCCCTTTATGGCGAAGCATGCTTTCTGTGAGCCAGAAGTTCCATCAACAAGACTGTTTGTAGTGCCATCAGCAAGTTGGATGGCTATACGCTTACCATCTCGAATATTGACAGCGGCACTATCAGGATTGGTAAGCGAGAGACCGTTTAGTATGAATGTTGCCTTGAGCGAACCATCCATATATAGCGAGCCCTTCTGCGAGGTACCACTAAGGGTGTAAGTAATCTCCTTGCTTACACCAGCACCTTGAAGGAGCACAACATGTGCGCCATTAACAGTAGCCGTAATGTCTTTAGCTATATTTCCAGCTACGGTGACATAAGCCTTTTCGCCAGCATATGCCACCGCAACTGTATTGTCGTTGACCAACGCATTATTAATATATATACTATCTACCGACGTAAGGTCGATAGACTTTCCCAATATCTCTAATGTCTTGCCATCACTATAAGGCATATCGCCCACCTGAGCTGCAGGAAACTGATAAACAATATTTCCCGATGCCACATTAAGCGTTTGAGCCGTCATTACAGAAGGCAGAAACATAAGAGCTAATAATGGTAGTGATTTCATTTCCGTCTAAATTTGTGTTATATATTGAGCACAAAGATAGCGAAACACCACTAAACGATAAAATAAAATCAGCAAACGGGATGGTTTTTATAACAAAGTCGCATTATGCTATAATCCATCCCAATTATCAAAACTTGAACTTATACTCCAAGCCAAGAATATGAAGGTTTGGCTCGTTGTCGTCGTCATCGTCGTGAACAGCTTGGTAGAGATAGTATGCTCCGACAGCATGCTTCTTGGTGATTTTCCAATCTACGCCTGCTGTATATCTCATTTTCTCTACCGACCATCCGTTATACATCTCAGCACTAACGTATGGTTCGAAATGGCTATTAGGAATATCATAGCTTATTTGCACACGGCTTCGCATGATGTTCTTGCCACGTCCGCTATATGTCTTTGCCTTACCGTCATACTCATCATCATCAAAATCCCAACGTTGGTCGATGGTCTTCTCTGGACGATAAGTGAATTGCCAACGCTCGCGAAGCGACACTTGGAAGTTGCCAAACTTCTGGCTTGCAGTAAGCGACACATTAAATCTATGGCGCACACCCCAATACTCTGCAAGCTTGTTAGGTGCACCGTTTAAAGCCTTGTAAGTTATCTTGTAGTTGTTATCATCTAACAGAGAATAACCCACACTTGCCTTCAACCATTTGGTTAGCTTATACTGAGCTTCTACGCCAAAGCTCCAACGGTCTATCTTCTCGGAGTTGTCGCGAGTGCGCATCTCTGCCTCTATGCCTACGCTAATCTTTTTATTCACTTTCTTGTCTGCACTTATAGAAGTCCAAACACCGAAGTCGTCGCTCTGAGCAAACGACATTAGTGGCAACATTATCATTGCCAAAAGATATAATGTTTTTCTGATCATATATAAATTATTAGTGTATTAATAACTAAGGATAATAACTAAACCTCTACAAGGTCGGCACGATTGAGCTTCATTTTCTCGTCTACAGTATTGCTCACGGTATTTGCATCGTAGTAAACTCTGAGCACAGCCATATCTCTAAGCATATCTATGGCTCCTACTTCAACTTTTCTAACCTTCAAGCCAAGGCGCATCTCAAGATCTGCTTTCAAATCTTCACTACGGTCAGGCTTGATAAGTTCCAGACGGTCGTATTGCACAAGCTTGCTTGGCTCAAGCTTCAACCGATGTTCGCACAACCAGATAGCAGCAACAACAATAATGTTTGTGACAAGCAATTCCACTATAGAAACCGATGCAGCTATGGCGTTAACTACCGAAAGAGAGATTATCACGAAGAGATATGTCATCTCGCGAACAGGCATAGCATCGGTGCGATAGCGCATGATACTGAAGATACCGAAGAGTCCGATACCAATACCGATACTTGTCTTTGCCTTCATATCTTCCAAAACGAATATCATGAAGAATACCAAGAAGAATATCGCCAGGGATATAAGCATGAATGTGAAATAGAAATCACGACGGCGACTCTTCTTATAATACAGGCGGTCAACTATAACGAGGTTTACAACTATGCAAACAAATAGTCGAATAAGCATAGCCACGAATGGCTCAGAAATAGATAGTGAGAAAATATCCATGTTGAAATAAATTGTTTATTAAAGGTAGGTTATTAGAAATATTATTTTTATAATTCTTTATTTGCAGCAGCTAACTTCTCCAAAGCATGCAGACGCTGCTTAAACCTATTTTGGCGTATGTCGGGATTGGTGAGTGCTGTGCCTATGCAATATTTGCTAAAGCCAAGGGGCTTTATACGGAGTTCGTTGAGCAACGCAAGGATAGGCGAAGGCACAAGTCCATCACGCTTAAGCTCTATGATAGCAAGCTCAGGTAGCGAACAATCGTTGCCTGTATGGATATTATGGAAACAGAGGTCGGTATCGATGGTGAGTCGCTCTGTCTTGTTATTATTGACAAGTGTGATGCGATTAAATCTATTCTCTATAGCCTCTTCCATAATTTCGGGCTTATACCAAAGGTTTTCTCTCAGAAAACTATCATACTCCTTGAAGTTATCGTCATGGCTATCGAAAGCTATATTGCGAGCAGGAGCAAGAGGGTCGAAGTCGAACATAGTGGTGCGCTTCTTGCGTGTGCGCTTATGGTTATTCTTTGTCTTCACCTCAAGGAAGTTAAGTCCACTATCCACATAGCTTCTTATTCTCAGCTTCTGGCGGTTGGCATGACCGGAATGATGACAGGTGTACATCTGCATATCAGGAGTATCGAAATACATGGTGTAGTATCTTGCCTGCCGTTTGCCTTCAATCTCTTGGGCACGATATTGCCATACGGCAAGCTTCAAGAGCTTCCGTAGCGTGGCGATATTGGTAACGAACTTAGTATCTGTACGATTCATAAGTCGTATACCGCTCATTTCCTCAAGAGTTATTGGCTGATAATTGGTAAGAATGTCAGTCATGAATGGTTAATAAATATATGGTTAGTTGTTAGCCGAAGAAAAAGGAACCAAGACCATGTCACATGGACTTGGTTCCTTCATGGGGTTATAGGATTATTTTACGTTTCCTACTTTGATAAGATATTCAGCAATCTGAACAGCATTAAGAGCTGCACCCTTGCGAATTTGGTCGCCTGTGAGCCAGAGGGTGATACCGTTATCGGTGGCAAGATCCTTGCGCACACGACCAACATATACATCATCCTTGCCTGCGCTCTCAAGAGGCATTGGATATACATAGTTCTGAGGATCGTCCTCGAGAGTTACGCCAGGAGCAACAGCAAGAGCCTTGCGAACTTCATCAACTGTCAATGGTTGCTCGGTTTCCATCCATACAGACTCTGAGTGTGAACGAAGTGAAGATACGCGAACGCAGGTTGCACTTGTGCGAACATCGCTATGCATAATCTTGCGTGTCTCGTTATACATCTTCATCTCTTCCTTAGTATAGTCGGTATCTGTCATAACGTCAATCTGTGGGATTACGTTGTATGCCAACTGATGTGGGAACTTTGAGATGGTCTTTACCTCGCCAGTTTCTACAAGTTCCTTATACTGCTGCTGAAGTTCTGCCATAGCTGCAGCACCAGCACCACTTGCACTCTGATAGCTTGATACATGAATGCGCTTGATGTGTGAGAGCTTCTCGATAGGCTGCAACACTACTACCATCATAATAGTGGTACAGTTTGGATTTGCGATGATACCACGTGGACGTGTCAACGCATCCTCTGCGTTAACCTCAGGCACTACCAATGGCACATCAGCGTCCATACGGAATGCACTTGAATTGTCGATCATCACAGCACCATACTTGGTGATAGTCTCGGCAAACTCCTTGCTTGTGCCGCCACCTGCAGAGGTGAAAGCTATATCGACATCCTTGAAATCGTCATTGTGTTGCAATAGTTTCACTTCATATTCCTTACCCTTAAAGGTGTACTTTCGGCCTGCGCTACGCTCAGAACCAAACAACACCAATTCGTCAATAGGGAATTCTCTCTCTGCAAGAATGCGAAGGAATTCCTGTCCTACTGCACCACTTGCACCAACAATTGCTACTTTCATAATTACCTGTTTATATTAATAAAATGTGAAATTATGGGGCAAAATTACAACTTTTAGTGCAATTAACCATTAAATTTCAACGAATTATGTCAGAAATCCAATATTTTTTTGCAACTTTGCAGGTGGAATGCATAGCTTTCCAATATTTTTGCTGTTTGTGGGGTTTAAGCCTCGCATAATATTGCAGCATACTAACTAAACAACGACAAGACTTATGCCCGATATAGCTACATATTTTCCAATTACTAACCCGACTCTGATTTTCTTTGTCGTGATGCTGATAATTCTCTCTGCTCCTATCATCATGGGTAAGCTTCGAATTCCTCACATCATAGGCATGGTATTGGCTGGTGTCCTCATAGGCAAATATGGTTTCAACATTCTTAATCGCGACGACTCGTTCGAGCTGTTTGGCAACGTGGGACTTTATTACATCATGTTCCTTGCTGCACTCGAGATGGATATGGAGGGAGTAAAGAAGAATGTGAAGCGAATGCTGATATATGGTGCATTAACATGTTTCATTCCGTTTGGCTTAACATTCGTGATGAGTGTTAGCATGCTGAAATATTCCATCATGGCTTCATTGATATTGGGATGTATCATGGCTTCCAACACTCTCATCGCCTACCCTATCGTAGGACGATATGGTCTGCAACGCAAGCCGAGTGTTACGCTAAGCGTTGGAGCATCTATGATTTCATTGCTTACTTCGCTCATTATATTATCAGCTATAGAGAATGCGCATACTGGCAATAGTGGCATCATGTTTTGGGCATGGTTTGTTGCTAAGATTATTATTTATTGTGGTGTGCTATCGCTGATAGTACCGCGACTAACAAGATGTTTTTTGCGCAGATATTCTGATGCTGTCATGCAGTTTATCTTTGTCATGGCTATGCTCTTTATGAGTGCAGCTCTTGCCGAGGCTGTGGGCGTCAATGGTATATCGGGTGCTTTCTTTGCTGGTCTTATCCTCAACCGCTATATTCCTCCTGTATCGCCATTGATGAACCGTATAGAGTTTATTGGCAATGCCTTATTTATACCTTATTTCCTTATTGGTGTGGGTATGCTCATCAATGTGAGATTACTATTCAATGGGGGCAACATACTATGGGTGGTATTCCTGATTGTGGTATTTGGAACTGCGGGCAAGGCTATTGCAGCCTACTTAGCTTGTTTCTCATTCCGCATGCCTTGGTCGTCGGGGCGCATGATGTTTGGTCTTACTTCTGCCCATGCTGCTGGTGCTATTGCCATGGTGATGGTGGGAATGAAGATTGAGATTGCTCCTGGTAAATATCTTGTCGACGATACCATGCTTAATGGTGTGGTAATGATGATTCTCTTCACCTGCATCATTTCTACTATGGTGACAGAGAATGCTGCTCAGAGAATCATTCTACGCGACAAGGAGTTTGCACACGAGGAAGAACCAGAGAATGACGACGAGAAGATTCTCGTGCCTGTGAAATATCCTGAGTATGCAAACCGTTTGATAAATCTCGCCATACTGATGAGAAACCAAAAACTCAATCGCGGTTTGGTGGGTCTGAATGTGGTATATGATGATGCCAAGATGAGACAGAATCAGGCTTTAGGACAGAAGATATTGCATCAGGTTCAGCAATATGCCGCTGGCTCTGATGTCAAGATGCAAACACAGGTGCGCATTGCTGCCAATATTGCCAACGGTATCAAGCATGCATTTAAGGAATTTCAGGCTTCAGAGATTCTCATCGGTATGCACATGCATGCAGAGGTCTCTAATAAGTTCTGGGGCGAATTTCATCAAAGCTTGTTCAATGGTCTTAACTGCCAGATTATTATGGCTCGTCTGCATCAGCCATTGACAACAATCAGAAGAATACAGGTGGCAGTACCATCAAGAGCACAATATGAGCCAGGCTTCTATCGTTGGCTTGAGCGTTTGGCTCGTATGGCTAAGAATCTGGAATGTCGCATCACATTCCATAGCCGCAAAGACACTCAGGATCTTATCAAGCAGTTTATTACCAATAAGCATAACGAACTAAGAGCCGACTACGAAGAGATGGAGCATTGGAGCGAACTGCCTATGTTGGCTTCAACCATATCACAAGATCATATGTTTGTGGTGGTAACAGCACGTAAGGGAACAGTATCATACAAAACGGCTCTCGACCGTTTGCCTGAGGAGATAACGAAATACTTCAATGGCAAAAACCTCATGATAATATTCCCTGACCAGTTTGGCGAACAAATGGAGACAATGACTTTCGCACAGTCGCAGCATACAGAGGAACGTTCTGCATACGACGAACTGCAAGATTGGATATATAGAAAGATTAGATTAATCAAGAAATTATGATAGACATTAAGAATATCACCAAGAGCTTCGGCTCGCTACAGGTACTGAAAGGTATAGACCTACATATTAATAAAGGTGAGATTGTGAGCATTGTTGGTCCAAGTGGTGCCGGCAAGACTACCTTATTGCAGATTATCGGAACTCTCGACAAGCCAGATAGTGGCAGCATCGTTATAGATGGTATTGATGTTAGCAATCTGTCGAAGGCTAAGCTTAGCGACTTCCGCAATCGCCACCTTGGCTTCGTATTCCAGTTTCATCAGTTGTTGCCTGAGTTTACAGCTCTCGAAAACATCATGATTCCTGCTTTCATTGCAGGCACAAGTCAGTCGGAAGCTAAGGAAAGGGCTATGGAACTGCTCAAGTTTATGGGATTGGAAGATAGAGCAGGTCATAAGCCTAACGAACTATCGGGAGGTGAAAAGCAACGTGTGGCTGTGGCAAGAGCTTTGGTTAATAAGCCTGCTGTAATCCTTGCCGACGAACCTTCGGGAAGTCTTGACTCCAAGAACAAAGCAGAGCTACATCAGCTATTCTTCGACCTCAGAGACAAGTTCGGACAAACTTTCGTCATCGTTACTCACGATGAGTCGTTGGCAGCAACTACCGACCGTACCATACACATGAAGGACGGTCTTATATCAGAAGAGCGCACACTCACTACAGAAGAAACCATTTAGAATAATATATTTTTATGGCAGAACTAAAATTAGGCGATTTCAACAAACTGAAGGTTATCAAGGAAGCTAAGCGTCCTAACCCTCATGCTTTCAACAACGAGGAGACTTTCGGCATATTCCTCGATGGCGGTCGCGAGGGCGACATATTAATGCCGAAGAAGTATGTACCAGAAGGCACAAAGGTTGGCGACGAGATTGAGTGTTTCCTCTATCTCGACCAAGACGAACGTCTCATCGCTACTACCGAGACACCTATTGCCAAGGCTGACGAATTTGCGTATCTCGAATGTTCTTGGGTAAACGAATATGGCGCATTCCTCAACTGGGGAGTGATGAAGGATATCTTCTGCCCTTTTCGTGAGCAAAAGAAGAAGATGGAGATTGGCAACAAGTATATCGTTCACATCCATATGGACGAAGACTCTTATCGTATGGTGGCTTCGGCAAAGATAGAACGCTATTTCTCAGAGGAACAACCACAATATAAGCACGGCCAACCTGTAGAGATTATGGTATGGCAGAAGACTGACCTCGGCTTCAAGGTCATCGTCGAGAACAAATTCCCAGGATTGGTATACGAAGACCAAATATTCAAATTCATCACCACAGGCGACAAGATGACTGCATATATAGATAATGTGCGTCCAGACGGAAAGCTCGACATCACGCTTCAGCCTACAGGCCGTAAGCTCACTACCGACTTTGCTGACACTCTTCTCGCCTATCTTCAAGACAACAATGGCTTCTGTCCGCTTGGCGACAAGAGCGATGCCGAAGATATCAAGCACACTTTCCAAGTGAGCAAGAAGACCTTCAAGAAGGCTGTTGGCGACCTATACAAGCGCCGCCTTATCACCATATCACCAGAAGGTTTGAAGTTGGTATAGACATTTTTATACCACACACACTGAAATAAAAAAAGAGTGAAGAATTAATGCAACCATTGCATCATATTCTTCACTCTTTTATTTTGTGCTTTGCCCTTATAAAAAGAGCAAAGCTATTATTTCTGAATTATCACCCCCACGACTTTAGAACTCAGCGTTCTTTGGAGTACGTGGGAATGGGATTACGTCGCGGATGTTCTGCATACCTGTTACGAAGAGAATCAAACGCTCGAAGCCGAGACCGAAACCTGCGTGTGGGCATGAGCCATACTTACGAGTATCGAGATACCAGTTCATATCCTTCATTGGGATATTGCGCGACTCGATTTCGCCCATAAGCTTATCGTAGCTTTCCTCACGAACCGAACCACCAATAATCTCACCAATCTGTGGGAACAATACGTCGGTACCCTGAACAGTCTGACCGCTCTTGCCGCCGAAGCCGCTCTCGTTCTC
>OCHN01000688.1_pt1 | contig 33268 bp, 20 predicted proteins | sample 1538911 | NCBI WGS metagenome assembly OCHN01 (sample SAMN04571736, study PRJEB22368) | human gut metagenome | biome: human gut; material: stool | host: Homo sapiens | place: Luxembourg | collected 2013-01-11 | reverse complement strand
GCTGAGCCGACGGCAGCGCCCGAAGTGACGGCTGAGCCGACTGCAGCCCCCGAAGTGACAGCTGAGCCGACGGCAGCGCCCGAAGTGACGGCTGAGCCGACTGCAGCCCCCGAAGCGACAGCTGAGCCGACGGCAGCGCCCGAAGTGACGGCTGAGCCGACGGCAGCGCCCGAAGTGACGGCTGAGCCGACGGCAGCCCCCGAAGCAACGTCAACGCCCACGGAAGCGCCCACAGCAACGCCAGCGCCTACGGAAGAACCGACGCTTGCGCCGTCTGTAACGCCCGCGCCGACGGAAAACGCCGCCGAAACTGCTGCCCCGATGGACGAGCCGTCCCCGACACCTGCGCTTACGGTGATTCCGTCGATGGACGCTGATGCTGCGAAGCCGGACGACATGATGATGCCGTCGTTTGGACTCGACCCGGGCTTCCTGATGATGGCGAACGAACCGCCTGCCGTCAGCGAGAGCGGCATGCAGATTACCAATATTACGGTATCGAACATCATACTTCCGGGAAATGCCAATGCGTACAACTATAGCTTCGCAGCGGACTTCAAGATTTCGGATGAAGCTATTCTGCGCCATGGCGAAGGCAACAAGATTATTATTCCGGCAGAGAATACGCATATCAAAACGGACAGCACTTCTGTCTGGTCGGGCACGGACGCCAAATTCAGCAATGAAAAGCCGGCGTTTAAGTTCCAGTATAATCCCACAACGAAACAAGTTGAAATGTGGTTCACCGACGAGTATATGGACTTTGTCCGGAACAACCCCAGCCATGACGACCGCACCGGCACCATGAAGATGAGCGCCGAAATCCGCAAGGACGATGTTGAGAATCTGGGCAACGACGACCTGACCATCAAGTTCGGTGGCGCATCGACTACCGTGAAGTGGGAGGACATCGACAGGGGCAACAACTCCCTCCTCAGCGATTTGAGAACTTGGAAAAGCGGGGCTAATGTCAACTGGGAAAAAGGAACGATTGAGTATACCGTCAAAATTGAATCCACAAAGGGCACGAACGGCAAGAACGCGACTGCTCAAGACGTCATGACGGCTGTGAATAAGCAAATGGCCCTGACAAACATGACCGTCACGGAGGTTAAAGTACACTCTAACTGGAGTCAGGTGCCGGCTGTTGACTCTGCTTCGACAGAAATCAAGACGGACGGTACATGCGCCTGTGGTACGACGGGAACGCACATTCACTACGTTTATGCGAACACGACGGACGAAAGCGGCAAGGTCTATACCATGACGACGGACTATGTGCTGCCGCCGCTTTCGGCAAATGAAACATACGAAATTAAGTATGAATACACGTTCGACAAGGACGGAATGACCGGTGAATACGATCAGCTGACAAATACTTTCACTGCGCAGAGTGGCGGAAAGTGGGATCATTCCCAGGATTCCTCTAACAGCAACCCTACTGACGTTCAGATTAAAAAGCTGCAAAAGAGCAACTGGTACAACAGCAATGAGGGCTGCATTCAGTGGACGCTCACCGTCAACGAAAACCGTTTCAACATCAAGGATAAGACGCTGACGGACACGATGTTCGACCAGCTTGTGGACGAAAACGGCAGTCTGCTGTTTTCGAAGACGGACGGCAAGGGCTATGTGTCGCAAATCACGGCGAATAACACGCCTATCACCGCTGAAAACTACACGGATTACTTCACCGTGGAAACCGGCGTGGACGGCAAACCGCAGCTGAAATTCAAGGACACCACCGCTAAGATCGTAATCCAATACAAAACGCCGGTGGAAGCAACCGCGCAGGATCAACAGATTACAAACACGGCGGAATTCGACGGCGAACAAAAGACAAGCACCGCGCATGTAGGGCAGGACAAGCGTTACAATGTGGTGAAGTCGGTTGACGCGAGTATGCCGGCGGATCCGACGAAGAACGGCGAATACACCGATGGTCTGTATCCGGTAGCGTGGAACGCGACGTACACCTTCCCGGCGACGAAGGATGTTCAGTATAAGCTGAACTTCGGCGATACGCTTGACAAGAAGGTGGAATGGAAAAACGGAATAGAAATCATGCAGCACTACATGACGGCGGCTCAGGCGCAGACATTGCTCAACGCCATCAAAGACCTCGATGTTGTGAAAAAGCATGATGCGCAGAATGTGCCGTATACCATTACGCTGCTGACCTGCGACAGTCAGGGCAAAAATGAAGGCACGATGGTGGTGTCTGCGGAAACGACGCTGACGGAAGGCTACTACTATGGTTTCCGGTTTGAAACGACGGGCGAAGGCGTTGTGCTGAACGACGCCAATACGGATGTGAACGCGACGACAAGCGTTACGCTCCCGTATCAGACGACCATCTATTTGGAAGAGTCCCGCACGAGCGGGGTTGACTTCAAGAACACGGCTGTTAACGCGGGCAAAAACGGAGACGCGTGGTACAAGGCCGCCCCGAACGACCTGGTGGAGAAGAAGTTCGGCAACCATGGCGTTGGTGATTTGAACGGACAGATCATCCATGAGAACGAGTTGTACTGGACGATCCTCCTGCGCAATGATGGCGTGGCGCACGACGAAATCACCCTGACCGAAACGCTCCCGCCGCACATTGTGGTGGAGTACATCGAATACGGCGGCTCGAGGCTGATTCTTAGCGAAACGGACAGCACGAAGATGACCGTTGTCAATAAGAAGCTGGACAATGCCGGTACGATTCCGGATGGCTATGAGGTCAGCAACGAGTGGGGCGAGCAGCGCATTTCCATCAAGGCTGATTTGGCGGCGGTGGGCGAAGGCGCACAGCAGCAGAGAATCAACATCTCCATGAAGCCGAATGAGAATACCGGCGGTTCGGAAACGATTCTCAACGGCAAGGCGGATATGACCGTCAAGGTTCACTGCAAGATTGCCGACGACTTCCTGGCAACCGCAGTGAACGGCAGTTTGGCGCTGGGCGTGCTGAACAACCAGCTGGACGTGAGATACGACGCGGCGCTCTATCACAAGGAGCAGAAGACCGAGCTGACCTACGAGGAAGAGACGGTCGAGGCGGTGAACGTCCAGAAGGGCTACAGCGTCAAGGGCGGCGACCAGCAGGCGCGAATCACCTACACCATCGACATCAACCAGGCAGGCGCGAAGCTGAATCCGGCATCCAGCACGCTCAGGCTGACGGATACGCTGACCTATGACGTTCTTGGATTGGCTGGCGTGTATCCTTATCTGCGCAATGTGACGTTGGATGAAGGTTCCTTCAGGCTCTATGAGGCGTTGAAGGATGAAAACGGCAATCCGATTCTGGACGTTGATGAAAGCGGCAAGGGGCATCTGCTGCGCGGCGCAGAGATAGAGAAGTATCTCTGGAAGATGGAGTTCACGGAAACGGAAAACGTCTTCAGTAATTCCAACTACAATTACAGTGAGAAGGTAAAAGGAACGGTTCCCGCTCAACGTTCCCTGAACATAACCGTCACCGTTCCGGACGGCAAGGCGCTGATTCTGGAATACACGGCGCAGGAGAACATTCTGCTGCCGCCTGAGGTGACGAACGAGTACAACTTCAACGACGTGAACCACAAGGGCATCAGTCCGGCGTTGAGAAACCACGCAAACCTTGAAGGAAAAGACGGCTCAAGTACCGAACTGAACAACAGCAATAACGACTACTTCAGTCAGGGCGGCGGCTACATCCACAACAATCTGGTCATCCGCAAGGTGGACAGCGCGAACACCTCGCTGCTGCTGCCGGGGACGGAGTTCACCCTCTACGCATGGAACACGTCAACCAACAAGTTCGAGGCGGTTGGCGGCGAAAATGGTAAGGTCTACACGGATCAAAGCGGTATGATTACTTACCAATACAATTCGGAGAAGCTGAACGAGCGTCCGCTCGACCCGAACGTCGCGTACATGCTGGCGGAAACGAAGGCAGTCGAGCCGTACCACCTCGTGCTGGAGGATCGCCCGCTGGTCGTCTTCCATATCGTTCCGAGAGCGGACGATACCGAAGCACATCCGGAGAGATACCCGGACGGTCTCAACAATGGCAACTTCGGTACGATTTCGAAGAGTCGGCTGCAGGAGCTCATGACTGCTTCCGGCATCAAAGGCGTGGTGGATGGCCCGCACACCGTCAACGGCTCTGCGAGCATCAACATTCAGGTGAAGAACAGCAAGGACCGCCACGACATGGAGGTGCAGAAGAACTGGGCTGGCGACGACGCCCATGAGAATGCGCGCCCTGCCAGCGTCCTCGTGATGCTTCGCCGCTATGCGCTGACGCAGGAACAGTATACCGACGTGCTGAACACGGGTGCAACGCAGAATCCGCAATGCATCCTGTCTGCGGAAATGGTCAACAATAGCACGAAGGTTGCGCAGCAGTTCCCGGAGAATCAGGACGTTACGCTAACGCTGAACCTGCTTGATGGCGCACTTGACAACGCTGCGCGTATTGTGGCTCGCGTAGACGGAAAAGAAGTGGTCTTGGAACCGCAAGATACGTCGAGAAAACAGTTCGTTTACACCACCAAGATGACGCATCAGAAAAAAGTAATTTTCTGCTTGCAGTGGAAAAACTGGGAAGGAAAATGGCAGGACGGTCGCTACTATAACAACGTGAGCATCACGATGACCCCGGAAGGTACGCCAGTTGGCGAAGTGCCGACGCAGGTCACGCAGTTCACCGACGCGCAGTGGGCAAAAATTCGCCAGCACCCGGACGACGCTTACGGCGGTCGCGAGGCTACGCTGACGGCAGCGAACGGCTGGCACACCCAGTGGTCGCAGCTGGAATCCACCGGCGCGGACGCGAATGGCAACAAGCTCTACTACATTTACTACATCGTCGAGGGCAAAGTGCCGAGCTACACCACATCCGGCATCACCTACACCATCGACCCGAACGCCAGCAAAACCACCGGCACGGTCACGGCGACGCTGACCAACGTCTACCGCCCGGAGGACAAGTACGGCGAAATCAGCATCGACTTGTCCAAGGAATGGTACACGCCGGATGGCACAAAGCACACGATTACCGAGGAATTCGGCGGCGTACAGGTCGCACTCTACAAGACGCGCTGGGATTACGTCAACGGCGCGTGGACGAAGGGCAGCACGGAACGCCGCGACACGGTCACGCTGGCAGAAGCGAACAAATGGAGCGCCAAGTTCGAGGGGCTGGAAACCTACACGGTCGCCATGGAAAACGGCGTTGTCCAAAACGCCCGCGCCTACACCTACAGCCTCCGGGAACTGAACGTGCCGAGCGGCTTCTACTGCCAGCTGGCATACAGCGGTCTCCCGCAGCACCCGAACGAGTACTTCACGGACGGGAATCCCGCCAATCCGAAGGCGGACACGCAGAACGCACGCGGCACGGCGACGCTGCGGAACTACGAGATCGCGAAGCTGACCATCGAAGCCGAGAAGCGCTGGGGTGAAGGCGCGAAGCCTGAAAACATGCAGGATACGCTGACCTTCCGCCTGACCCGCGAAAAGCAGGAGAACGGCGCGTGGGTCGCGGACGACAGCTTCCAAGCGGTCACGAGGGTCATGAGCATCAGCAGCCTGAACACAAGCAAGGTCGTGTTCGGCACTTTCCCGAAGTACGCTGTGACGGGCTTCGACGAGCAGAATCAGCCCATCAGGCAAAGCTACCGCTACAAGGTGGAGGAGGTCAAGTACCAAAACGAAGCCACCCTCCCGTTCAGCGTCAGCTATAGCCCGGCGGACGGTTTCGTGACGACGGAGGGCGATGCGAACACCAGCACCACCGTCACCGTGACGAACAACAAGCTGACGAGCGAGAAGGAAGGTCTGTACCGCTTCAACGTGGCGAAGCAGTGGCTGGACGCTTCCGGCAATCCCGCGGACAAGCCCACGCCGGAAGGCACGAAGGCGAAGATTACCGTGACGCGCACCCGCCATGTCTATGCCCCGGATACGGGCTGGACAGCGGAAACGCCCACCGCAAAGACAATCGAGCTGGACACCACAGCAACGTATACGGCGCTTTGGGCAGAATGGAACGAAACGCAGTCGGTTTATGCGCAATACAACGCCGACGGCACGGTGAAATCCGCGTGGGCGTACACCTACGAGGTGTCGGAAGCGGCGATTGACGGCTACTTCGGCACGCAGCATCTGCCTGCGGACTTCCCGAAGCAGCCGAGCGACTACTTCACAGACGCGGCACTGACCGATATCAAGGAAATTTACCGCCAGCCGCTGACGGACACGCTCCCGGAAGTGACCGAAAAGAACTACTACGTCGAGCGGTTCAACGTCAAGGTGGACAAGACTTGGGCGCGCTTCCGCGATAGGGATGAGCTGACGTTCTGCTTGATTCAGGCGAAAAAGCAGCTCACCTTTGACAGAAATGGCAATCCCATCAAGACGGACGATCAGCAGTACACCTACGTCACGAAAAACTGGACGGAGGGCGGCGAAGAACCGGTCTGGGAGTTCAACAACCTGCCGAAGTACTACTTCACGGTGAATGAGAACGGCGAAGCGCAGAAGAAGCCGTACTACTATTACATCGTAGAGGGGTACGAAACGATTAATGGTGCGCTAAACCCGTATCTGTATCAGGTGAGCTACACAGGCGACGCTACGCTTGTCAAGAAAACAACCGGTGCGGTGAACCAGCCTGCGGACGGCGGAACGGCGAACATCCACGCGAAGAACCTGCCGGGGTATGAAGTGGGAAATCTCAACCTCAATTTGACGAAAGAATGGGTCAATGTCAACGAGAAGCCGGAAAAGGTTACGCTCAACTTGACTGAGACAACGCATTCATGGGATAAAACAAAAGGGTGGATAACTTATGCCCCCAATTCGGATACCGTTGAAATAATGCCGGATGCGAATGGAAACTGGACGACAACGCAACCGCTGCAAGCGTACTATGTTGAGTATAATCCGGACGGTTCTATTTACACGGCGCATGTTTACACCTATGAGCTGACGGAAGACCCTGTGAGCGGTACGCTCCCCAGTTACACCTTCTCGGCGAACTGGCCGAAAGAAGTGGGCGACGTCCTTGAACTCAATTCGGCTGGCGAGCCAATCAAGGCAAAGGATGCGTTCAAAGCCTCTTCGTCACAAATGGAAGGAAGCTTCTTAGTCACCATCGCGGACGCAAGCGCGACCATCACCAACGTGCAGACCGGCAAGCTCAACATTGTGAAGCAGTGGGCGGAAGAAGTGGAGTACGACGGCGCACAGAACCCGCTGGACATCAAGCAGGTGTCGATTTCGCTCTTACGCAACGTCTGGGGCGAAAACTGGACGGATTCGGATGGCGTGGTGCACTACAACTGGTCCCATGACCCCTTCCAGCAGAATTACGTCCTGTCGGCGGAAAACGGCTGGAAGCTGACCATCGACAACCTGCCGTTGTACGACACGACCCTCAATCCCGACGGCAGCCTGCGCAAGTACCGCTATTACATCCTCGAAAACACGAGCGTCGGCAACGACACGCTGGACCGCTACACGCCGGTGATGACGGCGGATGAAAGCGAACTCGTCGGCTCGATTCTCTACATCACCTTCAAGGATACGACGGAAAACAACGTGACCATCACCAACGTGCCCAAGAGCATCAGCATTGTCAAGCAATGGGCGGACGCGGACTCGTTCGGCGAAGAGGGCATGATGCAGGACATCTACCTTGAAGTCATGATGAAGTATCAGGAACTCTACTCCACGCAGTGGAAAACGGAAAACCTGCTGGAAAAGAGCTACTTCAGCCTGAAGAACGTTATCTGCACGCCGAGTTCGCTCACGGCGGAGCTGGTGCAGATTAACGGCGCGCCCTACCTACATGTGTCGGGGCTGGCGAAGGCGGATGAACCGTGGCGCGTGACCATCCGGAATCTGCCGGGCTACGACAGTGCGTCCTTCATCATCCGCGAAGTGGAGCTGGCGGGCTACCTGCCGGACGGCAAGCTGGAGCTGGGCTTCAACGAAATCGGCACGATTACCAACACGCCGACGAAGCTGAAAATCACCAAACAGTTCAAGCAGGCGTATTTCCCCGTAGGCAGCGAAAGCGAACTGCCGCTGAATGTCCGCAATACCGTCGTGTACCTGCAAATCTGGCGCGAAAAGCGTGACGGCGCTGGTCTTCCCCAACACGAACGCTACACGCCCTTGCTGGGCGCGCTGGAAGCGAACATGGACGCGACGATCTTGCCGGACGGCACCGTGAAGCTGACGGTCGGCACGAATACGCCGACCGACGCCGCAACGCTGACGCTGACACGCCTGCCGCGCTACTGGTTCGACAAGGATACAGGCGCAAACGGCGAATGGTACTACTACGTCAAGGAAGTGGACGCGGAAGGCAACGAAGTCCATTCGGCTTCTGCCCCGACGAACGGCGAACGGCCGGAAATCAACCTGAACGTCAAGACACTCACCGTCACCAACACCCTGACCGACGTCAGCGCCCGCAAGGTCTGGACGTCGCTGGACAATCAGTTCACACTGAATCCCGCGAACCTCCCGGACATCACGCTGACGCTCAAGCAGACCACCGCGGAAGCGGCGGCGGACGGCGACAAGATCATCGCGACCGTTACCCTTGGCTGGGACGCGGAAGCGGGGAAGGTCGTCACGAAGAATCTGGATGGCTGGCAGTTTGGCGAAGTGGTTGAATACACCGCGCCGGAAGGCAGCAAGAACATCTGGTGGGGCTACAAGTGGTACAATCTCCCGGCGTATGACGCGGGTGGCAACATCTACCGCTACTACGCCAAAGAGCAGACCCCGGTGGGCAGCGGCTGGCAGCTGGTGACGGACGACCCGAACGCCACGAACACCGCGCCGATTCCCGCGAACAGCGAAAATCGCGTCTTCCAGATTACGAACACACCCATTACCTACACGCTGCCCGAGACGGGCGGCATCGGCACACTGCCGTTCACGGCGGGCGGTCTGCTGCTGATGGCAGCGGCGGCATTGCTGCTGGGGCAGGAAATCAAACGCCGGAGGGAAGGCTGCTGAGCAGTCGGCAGCCCCCTTCCGGGGCAGCTCAATCCGTATACGCGGGCGAAAGCCCTTGTATAAACATGGGGAAAAAAACGACGGGAGGAGGAATGAAAAAAGCATAGCAGCTATACGTCAGGAGACCTCCCGACGTAGGCAACCCCGGTAATCCCCGAAAAACGTTTCCCAATGAATGAAAAACGACAACGAAAAGGAGAAAAACCATGAAAAAGTTTTGGGCAATTCTGCTGGCCATGATGCTCGTGCTGAGCATGGTCACTGTCGCGGGCGCAACGGAAGTGGAAAATCCGTCTACGGGCGCGGAAGGCGATACGCCGACTGCTACCGGCTTTACGATTCAGGTAAATCCGAAGGACGATGTCACACACGAATACGAAGTGTACCAGATTTTCACTGCTGATGTTGAGACAAATGCAGGTGAAAAAGTGCTGACGAGCGTCAAGTGGGGCACAAACGCCAAGAACGACACTGCTGCGGTCAGGACTGGTGATCCTGTGCCGGACGCTGTTCTGGAGGCTCTGAAAACTGTTTCGGGCACGAATCAGGAAAAGCTGGCTGAAATCACGAAGTATTGGTATGCTGACTCCACTCCGGTTGATAAGTTCTCTTCCACCAAAGCAGCCCCCGGCAAGAGCAAGAAACTGACCCCTGGCTATTACCTTGTGCGGGACAATCAGGCAAAGCTGGAAGGCAAGGACGGCGCTGCCACGCTGCTGATTGTAAAGGTGCTGGATCAGGACATCGTTGCGACTGCAAAGTCTGAAAAGCCCTCTGTGGACAAGCAGGTACAGGACGAAGTTGCTGATGCCGAAAAGAACGGCGGAGAAGTGAATCCGGAAGGCTGGGGCGAGAGTGCCGACCACGCGCTGTTTGAAAACTTCAATTTCCGTCTGGTCGCGACTATTCCGGTCAATGCGGATTATAATGACTATCCGACGTACAAGCTGGTCTTCAACGACACCATGTCCAAGGGCATTACCTTTGTTCAGATTGATTCTGTGAAGGTGAACGGCACCGAACTGAAAGCTACCGATTATGTTTGCACTGCAACGCCTGGTCAGAAGGGCGCAGGCAAGGTTGGTGACAATCAGGCTCAGCCGTCTTGGTCGCTCACAATCGAAGACCTGAAGAAGGTAACGAAAGAAAACACCAGCATCCATGTTACGGACAAGATTACGGTTGAGGTTGTTTACACGGCGTATCTGAACGAAGAAGCGCAGGTATTCAACGCGAGCGCAACCAGCACGGACAACAAGAACAGCGTCGATTTGGAATACTCCAACAACCCCAATGCTGATGGCATGGGCAAAACCCCGGAAGACCATGTGTGGCTCTTCACCTATGTTGTGAACAACACGAAGTATAAGAACACGGCTGAAGCAGGCAACGAACTGCCTGGCGCTGGCTTCACGCTTTATGACCAAAATGATCGTGTTGTTCCGCTGTGGAAGGATGCCGCTGGCAATTACGTTGTCGCAGGCACCACGAAGCCGAATGATACCTATACGGATGTCGCAAACAATGAAATGATTACGGAAGCCAATGGTACGTTCAACATCATCGGTCTGGATCACGGCACGTACACGCTGAAGGAAACCACGGTTCCTGCTACCTATAATCCGCTGGATCCTGTCACCATCACGATTTCGGCAGACCACAAGGAAGCTGCTGGCGGTGCAAGTGCAGCTATGGAACTCACGGCGGCTTCTACGATGAACAACAAGCTCGTCAACAAGTCCGGCGCGACCCTGCCTGAGACCGGCGGCATCGGCACGACCATCTTCTACGTGCTGGGCGGCATGATGTTCGTGGGCGCGGCGCTCATCCTCATCGTTCGCCGCAAAGCCGAAGCGGACGAAATCTAATTTCTCTCCCGCAATTCGTTGAACATCCCCATGTTCTGATGAAACCCCTGCCGGGCGGTGCGCGCAATGCCGCCGCCCGGCATTCCCAAGTGGGAAAATGAAGCATGTTTGCAGAAAGGAGGCGGCTCATGAAGCGCAATATGACAACCATTTTGCTGTTTGTGGTGCTGTTTGTGGGTCTGGCGCTCCTTCTGTACCCGTCCGTGTCGGATTTCTACAATTCCTTCCACCAGTCGCGTGCCGTAGCCACCTACAACACGGTGGTGGAGCAGGAGTCCAAGAAGGATTACGAGGCGGATTGGGCGGCGGCAAACGCTTATAACGAAAAACTCCGCGCACAGTCCACCGTTGATCGCTTGATCATGACCGACGAGGAGCGCGAGGAGTACGACGCGGTGATGAATGTCGGCGGTTCGGGCATCATCGGGGTGATTGAGATCCCGCAGATTGCCGTGACGCTGCCGCTGTATCACTCTACGAACGCCAACGTGCTTCAGGTCGCCGTCGGTCACATTGAGGGCACAAGCCTGCCGACTGGCGAACCGGGGACGCATTCCGCCTTCTCGGCGCATCGAGGGCTGCCCTCCGCCAAGCTCTTTACCAACCTTGACCAGCTCACCTACGGCGATACCTTCACCCTCCGCGTGCTGGACAAGGTGCTGACCTATGAAATCGACCAAATTCTCATTGTTGAGCCGCATGACGTCAGCGCACTGCAAATCTATGACGGCATGGATTTGTGCACGCTCGTCACCTGCACGCCCTACGGCATTAACTCGCACCGGCTGCTTGTCCGCGGACACCGGGTCGAAACGTCGCTTGCGCAGCTATCCGTGCGCATCTCCGCGGACGCACTCGTGATTGACCCCTACATCGTCGCGCCGATTGTCGCCGCGCCGATGCTGCTGATTCTCCTCATTCTCATGCTGGTAACAACCAGCCCGAAACACAAGAAGCGGAAAGGAGCTGAGCGGTCGTGATGAGCCGCAAACCCTCGCGCCTGCTGGCGCTTGTCCTGCTGACAGCATTGTGCTGCCTTCTGCTTGCGCCCTGCGCGCTTGCCTTTGAACGGGTGGATTTGACGCACCCCTTGACGTTCGCCATTCAGGCGGACGACAACGAGGATGATGCGCACCTGCCCGGCGTGACCTTCCAGCTGTATCAGGTGGCGGACATGGACGCGGACGCTCGGTTCGCCCTGCGCAGCCCGTACAGCACCCTGAATATCGACATTAACGCGCTGAAGAACGCGGCGGACTGGGCAGCCGCGTCCGAAGCGATGAAAGCCCTCACTGCGTCCGAAACGCCTGATTTCACCGGCACGACGGATGAAAACGGTCGAGTTGCCTTCGCGGGACTCAACCCCGGTCTGTACCTTGTTTCCGGCACGCCGGTTATCATCGGCGGCTGGGCGTACAGCTTCCAGTCCTTCCTGACCGCTGTGCCGACGCGCAATGTGGACGACGAGTGGCAGTACGACGTCCTCTCCACCATCAAGCTGGAACGTTCCCCCGCGCTGATTGACCTTGAGTGCGTCAAGGTGTGGGACGACGACAACCGCGGCACATATCGCCCTGTGCAGATTGAAATTCATCTGATGCAGGACGGTCAGCATATCGACACGGTGATTCTGAACAGCGAAAACAACTGGCATCATATCTTCAAGGATTTGCCGGCTGACCATGTGTACACCCTCAACGAGGTTCTGGGGGCTGATGTGTACTATGAGCCGGAATATTCCATCGAAAACGGCGTGTATGTGATTACCAACCGCCGCACGGTCACGCCGACCCCGACCGCCCCGATTCCCGAAACGGGGCAGCTGTGGTGGCCGGTGCCGATTCTGGCGGGCGCGGGCATGATTCTGTTCGTCATTGGCTGGATTCTGCACCGGAAATGGAGCCAAGAGCATGAAGAACCGTAAGGGCAATTTGCTGATGACGCTGGGGCTGGTGCTGATTTTGGCGGCACTGGCGCTGGTGGGCTACAACCAGTGGGATGCCAGCCGCGCGCAGCAGGAGTCGGATGATGCGCTGATGGCGCTGGAGCAGATTCGCATTCAGCGGCAGATGGAATCGCAGCAAACCGCTGCACCGCCCGTAGTCACCGCGACGATGATGCCGACAGACACACCCGCGACGGATGCGCCGATAACCGACGCGCCGACGGCGGATGCCACTGCGACGGATGCGCCGGCAGTATCCACGCCCTCCGTAACTGACGCACTGACGACTGACATTCCGCGTGATGACGTAACCGCCACGAACACCCCTGTGACGGATGCGCCCGCAACGGCGAATCCTGCAACGAACCTGCCGAATCCGACGAGCGCGCCGGATGCCACGCAGACATCAAATCCGACAAACGCGCCGACGGCAGGGACTGCGACGAATCCGCCGAAGCCGACGAGCGCGCCGACGGCAGGGATTGCGACGAATTCGCCGAAGCCGACGAGCGCGCAGACGGCGGGGACTGCGACGAACCCGCCGAAGCCGACGAGCGCGCCAACGGCAGGGACTGCGACGAATCCGCTGAAGCCGACAAATACGCCGACGGCAGGGAATGCGACGAATCCGCCGAAGCCGACGAGCGCGCCGGATGCCGCGCAGACATCAAATCCGACGAGCACGCCGGAAATCACCGAAACGCCTGAACCGACACCGTCCCCCGAACCCACGTCGACACCCACGCCCGCGCCGACGGGCAAGCTCTACGAGCGCGTGCCGGGAATCGAAATGCCGGGCGAGAAGGTCAATGGGCACGAGTACATCGGCACGCTGTCCATTCCGTCGCTGGGGCTGAAAGTGCCGGTGCAGCGCAATTGGTCGTACGAGAACCTGAGCGTGTCGCCGTGCCGCTATTCCGGCAGCGCCTACGCGGACAACCTCGCTATTATTGCGCACACCTACCACTTTGGCAAGCTGAGCAGCTTGGCGCTGGACGCAACCGTTACCTTCACGGACATGGAGAATAACGTTTTCCGCTACGTTGTGCGGGAGAAAAACACGATTTCGCCCAACGATGCGAACGAAATTGCCCATTCCGGCTATGACCTGACGCTTGTGACCTGCACCCTCAGCGGTACAAAACGCGTGGCGGTGTACTGCGAGCGCGTGAAATAATCCAACAAAAGGACTGTCTGCAACGGGCAGCCCTTTTTTCGTGAAATCCATGCAACACGGCAGGAATTGACGGGGTGGAGCGCGAAATAAACAAGCACGGCGTTACTTTCGCCGCAGGAAAGGAAAGCAAACTTGAACTGGAAAATACACCTTTATCGTGCCATCCTCTGGCTGATTACGCTGTCTCTGCTGCTGATGATGTTCGGTTTCTCGGCGCAGGAAGGCGTGCAGTCCGGCAGCATCAGCGGTAAAATTGCCCGCCCAATTACGGATTCTCTGGCGCAGCGGCAGGGACTGACGGGGCAGGCGTACTGGAAGCTGTATGCACAGGTGGATTTTGCCGTGCGGAAAACGGCGCATTTCTTGGAGTACACGCTCTTGGGAATGCTGCTGACGCTGCTGCTGGACAGCTACCGCGCCCGCTGGCACTGGCTGTCATGGGCGGGATGTACGCTCTATGCCGCGACGGACGAAATCCATCAGCTTTTCGTTGCCGGGCGTACGGGCAAGTGGCAGGATGTGCTGCTGGATTCATCGGGCGCGCTGGCGGGGCTGCTGCTGGCGATGTTCATGCTCTGGCTGATTCGGCGGCGCAGGGCGAAAAAGCAATCAACATAATAAATAGGAGGCAAATTATGCTGACAATCGAACAGCTTTACGACCTTAACCACACGTTGGCGGCGGATTACATGCGGCAGTTTACCTATCCGTGGGAGGCGCTTGTGGGCATCAAGGCGGAAATCCTGCGCATCGGCGCGGCGCTTGACCCGGCGGAATACACCGAAGTCAGCGAACACGTCTGGGTGCACAAAACCGCGACGGTTGCGCCGACGGCGTATCTGGGTGCGCCCTGCATCATCGGCGCGCGGACGGAAGTGCGGCATTGCGCGTTCATCCGCGGCAGTGCGCTGGTGGGGGCAGACTGCGTGGTCGGCAACTCTGTGGAGCTGAAGAACGTGATTCTTTTTGATCATGTGCAGACGCCGCACTACAACTACGTCGGCGACAGCATCCTCGGTTATTGCAGCCACATGGGGGCGGGGTCGATTACCAGCAACGTGAAGAGCGACAAGACGCTGGTGACGGTTCGCGGCGCAGGCGAAAGCATGGCAACCGGCTTGAAGAAAATGGGCGCAATGCTTGGCGACTATGTGGAAGTCGGCTGCAACAGCGTGCTGAACCCCGGCACGGTTATCGGGCGGGAAAGCCAAATCTACCCGCTGAGCTGCGTGCGTGGTGAAGTGCCCGAAAGAAGCATCTGGAAAACTGGCGGCGTGGTGGTGAAGAAGCAATGATTCAGCCGATTGTGAGAGATGTGATGTTCCTGTCCTGCAAGAGCCAGATGGCGACGGCGGAGGATTTGCCCGTTGCGCGTGACCTCGCGGATACCCTGCGCGCCCATGCGCACGAGTGCGTCGGCATGGCGGCGAACATGATTGGCGTCCGCAAGCGCATCATTGCGGTGATGGCGGGGAAAACCGTGCTGGTGATGCTCAACCCGGTCATCACGGATCGCCAAATTCCCTTCGCGGCGCAGGAAGGGTGCTTGTCGCTGGACGGCGAGCGCCCGTGTTTGCGGTATCAGCAGATTTTGATGGAATATCAGGATGAGCAGCTGCAGCGGCATGTGCAGCGGTTCTCTGGTTTCACCGCGCAGGTGATTCAGCACGAGGTGGATCATTTGGAAGGCATCATTATTTGAGGTGAGGACATGACTATCACACAAACGCTCTGTCAGGAGTTCCAAACCGCCCCGTGGCAAATCGACGCCGTCATTCGCCTGCTTGACGAGGGCTGTACGCTGCCGTTTATCGCGCGCTACCGCAAGGAACAGCATGGGTCGCTGGATGACCAGAAGCTGCGTGAAATCAGCGAACGGCTGACGGCGCTGCGGGCGCTCGAAGCGCGTCGGCAGGAAATCAGTGAAAGCCTGCAAAAGTTAGATGTCTGGACGGAGAAGCTGCAAAGCGACCTTAATGCTGCCGCGACATTGGCGCAATTGGAGGATATTTATCGCCCGTACCGCCCGAAGCGCCGTACCCGCGCGTCGATTGCCAAGGAGAAGGGACTGGAGCCGCTCGCGAACGCGCTGATGCTCCAGCAGCGGAACATGATGGCGCCGGAAACCATCGCCCTGCGCTATGTGAACGCGGAGAAGGGCGTCGAAACGGCGGAGGATGCCCTGCAAGGCGCGATGGATATTATCGCCGAGGTCGTCAGCGACGATGCCGCCGTCCGCACGAAGCTCAAAACGTACTACCATCAAACGGCGATGGTCGCGACGGTCGCGGCGAAAGACGAGGACAGCACCTACCGCATGTACTACGACCACCGTGAGCCGCTGCGCCTGATGCCGTCGCACCGGGTGCTGGCGATGAACCGCGGGGAGAAGGAGGGCTTCCTCAAAGTCGCGCTGGACGTGGACAAGGAGAAAGCGCAGCAGCTCGTGCGCTACGGCTTCGTGCAGCAGACGGGCAGTCCGGCGTGCAAGTACGTCGCGCAGGCGTGTGACGATGCGTATACGCGGCTGATTGCGCCGTCGCTGGACACGGAACTGCGCGCGGAATTGACCGACAAGGCGAGTGCAGCGGCGATTCGCGTGTTCGCGCTGAACCTGCGCCCGCTGCTGATGCAGCCGCCGGTGCGCGGGAAGGTCGCGATGGGGCTTGACCCCGGCATCCGCACGGGCTGCAAGGTCGCGGTTGTGGACGAAACCGGGCGCGTGCTGGATACGGGCGTCATTTTCCCACTGCCAAGCCATGGTAAGGTTGCACAGGCGAAGGAAACCGTCAAGCGCATGATCCAGAAGCACCACGTCGGCATCGTCGCCATCGGCAACGGCACGGCGGGGCGCGAGACAGAGCAGTTCTTCGTTGAGGTGATGAAGGAGCTGGCGCTGGGCGACGCGCTCAAATACATGGTCGTCAGCGAGGCGGGCGCGTCGGTGTATTCCGCGTCGAAGCTGGCGGCGGAGGAGTTCCCGCAGTTTGATGTCAGCCTGCGTTCGGCGGTGTCGATTGCGCGGCGGCTGCAGGATCCGCTGGCGGAGCTGGTCAAAATCGATCCGAAGGCGATTGGCGTAGGACAGTATCAGCATGACCTGAAAGCAGCGGAACTGGACGCGGCGCTGGGCGGCGTGGTCGAGGACTGTGTGAACAGCGTCGGTGTGGATGTGAATACGGCGAGCGTGTCGCTGCTGAGTTACGTCGCGGGCATCAACACGACCGTCGCGAAGAACATCGTGGCGTACCGCGAGGAAAATGGAGCGTTCACGACCCGCGCACAGCTGAAGAAAGTGCCGCGCCTTGGCCCCAAAGCCTTCGAGCAGTGCGCAGGCTTCCTGCGCATTCCCGGCGGCAAGGACTTGATAGAGAACACAGGCGTTCACCCGGAGAGTTACGACGCGGCGCGCGCCCTTTTGAAGCACTTTTCGCTCACCCCGGCGGAGGCGGTCGGCAAGCTGCTGACCTTGGCGGACGCGGAGGGGTTCGCGGCGCTGGCGAAGCAGCTGAATGTGGGCGAACCGACCCTGCGCGACATTGCGGCGGAGCTGTCCCGCCCCGGCCGCGACCCGCGTGATGAGCTGCCGCAGGTGCTGATGCGCAGCGACGTGATGGATTTGAAGGACTTGCAGCCCGGCATGGAGCTTCGCGGCACGGTGCGCAACGTGACTGACTTCGGCGCGTTTGTGGACATCGGTGTTCACCGCGACGGCTTGGTGCATATCAGCCAGATGGCGCAGCGCCGCGTGAATCATCCGAGCGAAGTCGTCCGAGTCGGCGACATCGTGACCGTGTGGGTGCTGGAAGCGGATGCGAAAACGAACAGAATTAGTCTGACAATGCGTCCGCCGGCGAAAGGGTAAGGCAATTTCTCAACAACCAAAAGCACACAAACTAAAAAACTAACATAACAGACCTGTAACATCCGAAGGGGCACCGAAGGTTTCCAAAGGGCGATCGGAAAGCCCTTTGGTCGCTCCCGAAGGAGCGAAATCCCTGCGTAACAATCCAATCCTATAAGCAATAGGAGGGAAATTCATGCAAAACATGCGAAAATGGATTGCGCTATTCTTGACCATGCTGCTGCCGGTGCTTCCGGCAGCCGCCGAGGAGGAATCAACCATGCTGACAGGCAAAACAGCGACGGAAATCGTCGAGATGATGGGTTTCGGGTGGAATCTGGGCAATACGCTGGACGCAACCGGCGGCAATACTGCGGATGTGACCGCGCAGGAACAGTCGTGGGGGAACGCGAAAATCACCCCGGAACTGATGGTGCGCGTGAAGGAAGCGGGCTTTGACACCATACGCATTCCCGTGACTTGGTACCGCTATACCTCGGACGATGGGACGTACACCATCCGCGAGGACTTCCTCCAGCATGTCCATGAAGTGGTCGAATGGGCGCGAGAGGCGGACTTGTTCGTCATCCTCAATGTGCACCACGAAGCGTGGATTAACGAGCCGAATTTCGCGGCGGACGCGGAGAAAATCGGCGAGCAGCTGACGGCAATGTGGCGGCAGATTGCGGACACCTTCGCCGACTTTGACCAGCATGTGATTTTCGAGGGCATGAACGAGCCGCGCGCGCAGGGTACGAACTATGAGTGGAGCGGCAACGCGGCGTGCTACGCTGCCGTCAACTACCTCAACCAAGTGTTCGTGAACACCATCCGCAAGGACGCCAAGGGCTGCAACGCCGAGCGCTGCCTGATGATTCCGGGCTACGCGGCGACCAGTTCCCCGGCGGGCACGGCGGCGATTGCCCTGCCGACGGTGGATGGCGAAGCGGCGGCAAACATCATCGTGTCTGTGCATTCGTACGACCCGCAAACCTTCTGCCTGCAGGATACGCAGACGACGTTCGACCCGGAAAAGGATGGCGCGAAAATCAACCGCGTGTTCGAGAACATCAAGGAAACCTTCCTTGACCGGGGGATTCCGGTCGTGATGGGCGAAACGGGTGCGACGAACACGAATGGCAATCACGACGAGCGCGCGAAGTGGGCGTACTGTGTCGCGCAGAATGCCCAGCGCTACGGCGTGCCGATTGTCATCTGGGATAATGGGAACAATCAGACGTCCGGCGGTGAGTGCCACGCCTGGATTCGCCGCGCGGTGAATCCGAAGCTGCGCAGTCAGGCGACGAGCGTGGTGTACCCGCAGGTGCTGGACGCGCTGTGGGAAGGCAAGAACAGCACGGCATGGGGCAGTGCGCTGACGGAAGTGCGCGCGGAGGCGGACGAGAGCATCCTCTGGGCGAACGCCGACGGCTTGACGAGCCAGAAGGAATGGGATTCCTCCTACATCCAGCTCGAAGCGAAAATGGAGTGGTTCGCGGACGGCGCGCGCATTGGCATTCGCTATTCCGGCGCGGGTACGCCTAAAATCGTGCTGGACAGCGCGGAAAAGAGCGTCTGGTGGATTCTGGTGGATGCGGCGAGCGTCGAACAGAACGCGGACGGCACGAAAACCGCGTGGTTCACGAGCGAAATCCTGCTGGCGGAAATGCGCAAAAACGGCGTTGATAACCCTGCACAGCTGCAAAATTGTTATGTCATCGCGACGAACGGGAACATTACCGCTTACCGTATCACCGTAGAGGGCATGGCGACGGCGCAGACGACCTACCATGTGAACGGCAGCGCGATTCATCAGGCGGATTTGCCGGATGCCCCGACCTACCCGCACATGACCTTCTGCGGCTGGTACACCACGCCGGATTATCAGCCCGGCACGGAAGTCACGGGCGCGAGTGGCGCTTCGGACGCATGGGCGAAGATGGCGCTGGACATGAGTGTCATTAAGTAACAAAGGAGTCAAACAACGTTGGATTTTGAATATCTGCTGTTTTTGCAGAACCTCCGGGCGGAAGCGCCGAACTTCATCAACAGCTTGCTGCTCTTCATTTCGGAATTTGCCGCCGGGTCGCTGCCGGTTGTCATTATTGTCGTATTCTACTGGTGCATCGACAAGCGCACCGGGCAGCGGATGGGGCTGTGCTTCGCGGGTGCAACGATGGTGACGCAGCTCATCAAGAATATCGCGTGCGTCTATCGCCCTTGGAAGCAGGATGCGCGGCTGCAAATCGCTCCGGAAGCGGCGACAACGGCAACGGGCTACTCGTTTCCCAGTGGACATGCGACACTGGCAGCGTCCTTTTACGGCAACCTCGCGGCATACCTGAAAAAGTACAGCAAATGGTGGATTCTGCCGTGCGTGCTGCTGACGCTGCTGACGGCGTTTGCCCGCAACTGGCTCGGCGCGCACACGCCGCAGGACGTGCTGGTTGGGATGATGATTGCGCTGATCGTGCTGCTGCTGTCAAAATACCTGCTGGACTGGGCGGACGGCGGCAAGAACCGCGACTGGCTGCTGGCGACTATCGGCATCATCCTGTCTGCCGCGATGCTGATTTACACCAGCGTGAAGCCGTATCCGATGGATGTGCTGCCGGACGGAACGCTGCTGGTTGACCCGTGGGACATGGTGACGGACTGCTACAAGGCGGCGGGGGCGATGATGGGCTTCTGCCTTGGCTGGGTGCTGGAGAGGCACTTTGTCGGTTTTGATGCAAAGGGTGCGGGCAAGGCGCGCATGATTCGCGGCGTGGTCGGCGTAGCGCTGCTGCTGGCGGTGCGGAAGGGAATGAAGGCGGCGGGTAATCTGCTGCTGGATGCGCACTGGCTGGGCTTTGCAGAGATGTTCGGGCTGATGCTGTTCGCGATTGTGCTGTATCCGGCACTGTTTCAGTGGGCGGAGAGAAGGAAAAGCAAATCATGAAATTGGGTGCTTCGGGCGAAAATGGCTCGGAGCGCCTTTTTTGTGTACGCATTTTGTGCATGAACGCATATGTGCCGGGATATGATAGGAATACGCACCCGGAAAGGATGCAGGAAAGAGAGGAAAGACGCATGGAAGAACGCAAATGTGTCGGTTGGCAGGAACAGGAGACGTCCCGCTTGTTTTCCGCTGTGCAGGAGGCGCAGGGCAGCGGCGCACCGCTTCGGCAAGTGTTCGAGGACTTATCCGTGGACTTGGGACGCAAGCCCAACAGCATCCGCAACTACTATTACGCCTGTTTGCGGAATCAGGAGCAGAATACACCGCGCGTACAGGCATTCATTCCCTTCACGGAGGCGGAGACGCATGACCTCTTGCGTCAGGTGCTGACGGGCTGCGGGCAGGGCATGAGCGTCCGAGCGTGCGTTATGCGGATGGCAGACGGCGACCACAGCCGGATGCTGCGCTATCAGAATAAGTACCGCGCGATTTTGAAGCATCATCCGGAGATGATTGCGCAGGTGCGGCAGGAACTGCTGGCAGAGGGCGTTGCTGCGCCCGCGCAGAGGAAGAATCCGCCTGATGAGGCAGAGAACCGCGCTGCGTCCCGGATGATGGCGGAACCGTGCGTGCTGAAAATGCTTGAGGGCATGAAGGAACTGCTTTGGCGGGCGTCGGCGGCGGAGGAAAAGGAGCAATTGCAGCGTTCGCTCGATCGAATGCGCGTGGAGCAGGATTTGCGGCGGATTGCGTGGGAGAAAGATTATGACGCGGCTGTGCGGCTGATTCGGGAGATGCGGGCGTGCTTGGAAAGCGTTCGTAACTCGCTGGACGGGGAGAAGCGCTGCGATGTGGAGGATTGCCTTGCGAAAGCCGCCTCGTTCCCCAATAAACACGCGGGAGAAGCCTGAAAGTGTCACCGACTGAATCGCGTGTAAGGGCTAAGGTGGAGGACTTCGGCACGCTTCATTCGCCCCTTGCGTTCCCCCGAAAAATGCGGTATACTGTCCTTGTAAAAGGGGGTATCCACATGGAAATCGGAATTCGGCTGCATGATACGGCGGGGAGTAATTTGGAGGAACACCTGCGTAACGCAAAGGAGCAGGGGTTTTCCTGTGTCCATATCGCGATGAGCAAGGTCGTGCCGGGGTTTAAGATGGCGGATGCGCCGGAGCTGCTGACGGACGCGCTGGCGGATGAGGTGCGCGGGCTGCTGGAGAAGTACAATCAACGGTGCGTGCTGCTGGGGTGTTATTTGAACCTGTGCAGCCCCGATTTGTCGGCGCACGAGCGCACGCTGATGAATTATCGTGCGCATTTGCGGTTTGGCAAAAAAATCGGCGCGCTGATGGTCGGCACGGAAACCGGCGCGCCCAATATCGGTTACAAATCCTGCCCGGAGTGCCGGACGGAGGAGAGCCTGCGCCTGTTTATCGAGCGCGTGAAGCCCGTCGTTCGCTGGGCGGAGGAAGAGGGCATGATATTCGCTATCGAACCGGTCACGCGGCACATTGTCTGCACGGCGAAAAGGTGTCAACGGGTGCTGACGGAGGTGCACTCCGAAAGCCTACGGGTTATTCTTGACGCGGTGAACCTGCTCGACCGCGAGAACGTCCATCAGGCGCAAGAAGTCGTAACGGATGCGATTGCGCGTTTGGGGGATTCCGCCGAGCTGCTGCACATCAAGGATTTCCTGCCTGATGGCACGGACGAGTGCGCATGGGCGCGGCAGAATATCGCGAATGTCAACATGTTTGATGGACTGCTGTCGATTGCGCCGGGGCTGGGGCAGATGGATTACCGCCCGCTGATGCAGCTCGCGAAGCGCCGGAATCTGCCGATGACGCTGGAGAACACAAATCCGCAGAACGCGGTGTCGGCGCGCCAGACACTCGAAAAGACGCTGGAGGAATGCTGAATGGCAATGGATTTGCAGCGCCTGATGAGCCTGCTGCGCCAGTGTATGCAGCGCTACGATATGGTGTCGGCGGGGGATAAAATCGCGGTCGGACTGTCCGGCGGCAAGGATAGCCTGACGCTGCTGATGGGCCTGAAGCACCTCCAGCGGTTCTATCCCGTGCCGTACGGGCTGTGCGCGATTCACGTCGGCAGCGGTGCGCCGGGCAGCGAGGCAGACGTGGAGACGATGCGGCGGTTCTGCGAAGGATTAGACGTGCCGTTCTATTTCGTGGATGCAAAGGTGTACCAGATTGTGTTTGAAATCCGCAAGGAGAAGCACCCGTGCAGTCTGTGCGCCAAGCTCCGGCGCGGCGCGCTCAACGACAAGGCAATGGCGCTGGGATGCAATAAAATCGCGTATGCGCACCATCAGGACGACTTCATCGAAACGAGCCTGATGAACCTAATGCTGGAGGGGCACTACGACTGCTTCCCGCCCGTGACGCACCTCGACCGCACGAACCTGCAAGTCCTTCGCCCCATGCTCATGGTCAAGGAGCGCGACGTGATTGGCTTTGCACGGAGAGAAAATCTGCCTGTTGTCAAGAATCCATGCCCTGCCGATGGGCATACGCGCCGGCAAGACGTGAAGAACTTCATCCGGCGCAGTCGCGACGTCTTTCCGCAGGGACGCGAATGCCTATATGCGTCGCTGCTGGACTATTTCGACCGAAATGTGACGAAAAATGCAAAAAACGGGTAAAAATCCTCCGAAAACGATATTTTTGGTGAAAAACAACAAAAGCTTTCGAAAAAAATACGAAAAAATGGCGCATTTAGCCGAAAAAAATGTACAAAACGCCCGAAAACAGGGAAGTAACGCTGTAATGATGACAAGTAACCTACTTGACACCATCCGAAAGTAGTGTATAATGGACAATATACGTTGGTATAGGTGACTGATTGCGGGGATGCGGTTCGTCCACTTGCCAATGTATAAGAATGGCTAAAGTGTCACTAAGAACCGAATTTGGCAGATGCGAAATGTCCTCCGACGCAAAATTATCGGGGGGGGGGTATTTTGTCTGCCGATTTTGCAACCTCTGGTTTCACACCGCCCGATGGAAAGTAGGACAAGCCGATGATTACCATGCAGGAAATGGAGAAGGAGCTGGCCATTTACCGCAAGAACTTTACCGCGGTTCGCCTCATCAGCGAGGCAGATATCTTGCGTACAATTGAAGCGCGCAAGTACAATCCGGCTTCACGCGCCTGCCCCTGCCGGGATGGGCGGATGACATCGCAGGGATGCCGCAACTGCATCGTTCTACGAGCGTACATGGAGAAATGCAAGAAAATCAAGCTCGAATACGATGACCCGAATGTCTATCAGGTGACAGCGCGTTACCTGCATGTCGAGGGCGGGCGTTATGTGCTGGAACTGGTGCAGAAACTTGACGACGACATGATGATTGACGCCGAGTCGGGCGAGAAGCTTGCCAATCGCCTGTCCAGTTATGAGGACAAGCTGTACCACGATGCGCTCACGGGGACGCTCAACCGCCGCTATTACGAGGAACACATGTGCAAAACCGTCTATGAGGCGGGCATTGCCATGATTGATGTGGATAACTTCAAACTTTATAATGATGTTTTCGGGCATCGCGCGGGCGATGTTGTGCTGGAGACGATGGCGCAGTCCGTTAAGCTGCATACCGCGAGCGGCGATCTGCTGGTGCGCCTGGGCGGAGACGAGTTCCTGCTGGTTATGCCCGGCATCCCCGCTGACCGCCTGTACAGCCGCCTGCTGCAAGTGAGCGAGGCGGTGCACAATACGCCTGTGCCGGGGTACACGAATCTGCAAATTTCGATTAGCATCGGCGGCGTGATGGGCAATGGCCGCCTGCTGGAAACTGCCGTGGAGCAGGCCGACCAGCTGATGTATCAGGCGAAAACGCGCACAAACATGGTTATGACGGAGATGATGCTGGCGCAGTCGTCGGAGCAGGAGAATGAGCTGCACGCGCGGAAAGAATGCATCCTGATTGTGGATGACTCGGAGTTGAACCGCGCGCTGCTGACGGAAATGCTGGAGGACGACTACGAAATTCTGGAAGCTGCGAACGGGCAGGAGTGCATGGACATCCTGAACGCGGGCAGCGATAAAATTTCGCTGATGCTGCTGGATCTGCTGATGCCTGTGATGGACGGCTTCGAGGTGCTGGCGTCGATGAACCGCAGCCACATGCTGGAAAATCTGCCGGTTATCATGATATCCAGCGAGGACTCGGATGCTTTTATCCGCCGCGCCTACGAGCAGGGCGTGAGCGACTACATCAGCCGCCCGTTCGATGCGAAAGTAGTCTATCGGCGCGTCTACAACACCATTAAGCTGTACGCCAAGCAGCGTCGCCTGGTGTCAATGGTCACGAGCCAAATCCTCGAAAAAGAAAAGAACAACATGGTGCTGATTAACATCCTGAGCCATGTGGTGGAGTTCCGGAACGGTCAAAACAGCCCGCATGTGCAGCATATGCGGCAACTGTCGGAGCGGATTCTGGAGACGCTGTGCGCCAAAACCGACCGCTACCGCCTGACCCCGCAGGACTGCGACCTGATTGCCCTCGCGTCGTCGATGCACGATATTGGTAAAATCGCAATTGATGCGAAAATCCTGAATAAACCCGGCAAGCTGACACCGGAAGAGTTCGAGCAGATGAAGCAGCACACGATTCTTGGCGCGAAGATGCTCGACGACCTTGCGGCGCACCACAACGAGAAGCTGGTGCGCACGGCATGCGACATTTGCCGCTGGCACCACGAGCGCTATGATGGGCACGGCTATCCCGATGGTCTGGTGGGGGATGAAATCCCGATTTCGGCGCAGGTCGTTTCGCTGGCGGATGTGTACGATGCACTCATCAGTGAGCGCGTCTACAAACCCGCATACAGCCATGAACAGGCAATGTCTATGATCCTGAACGGCGAATGCGGCGTGTTTAATCCGCTGCTGATTGAGTGCCTGAAGGAACTTCGGGAGACGCTGCGGCGCGAGCTTGAAGTGGCGCCGTTTGACGCGAAGCGCGAAAAAGCACCGGGCGACGGCAAAAAAACTGTAGAATCCAAAGAATAAAAGACGACCCGGCTGCCGGAAATATCGGCGGTCGGGTCGATTGATTTACCACTGGTTAACGTGTACGCGGCTTTCTTCGTAGCGGCTGGGGCGCACTGCACGCATGTCGATATCCTCCGCCGGATAGCCGAGCGCGAGGATCGAGTGCGGTACAATCGTCTCCGGCAGCTGGAAAATCGCCGCCTGCCGCTTCACGCGCGTTTCGTCCGGCCAAGTGCCAAGCCAGACCGATCCGATGCCGAGGTCGTTCGCCGCTAACGTCATGTTCTGCGCGGCAATCGCGGCGTCAATCACCCAGAAATCCGGCGCGGGCGGAAAAGCGCGGTCGAGGTCGCCGCAGACAAGAATCGCCGCCGCTGCCTGATTCAGCATCCGCGCGACGCGTCCGTTCGCTTCCGCCATCTGCGCGAGCTTTTCCCGGTCGGTTACGACAATGAACGCCCATTCGCGGGCGTTGACGGCGCACGGACCGCTCATCGCGGCTTCGAGAATGGTGTGGAGTTTGTCGGGTTCAATCGGCTTGTCGGCAAATTTGCGCACGCTGCGGCGGGTGAGGATGTTCTGCATGGTTTCCATCGGTCAAAATCTCCTTCCATTCATATGGATTCAGCATAGCACAGTTTTCTGCTGAATGCAAAGCGGAAAGCGCAAAAAATCGCGGGTGTAAAATTGTGCAGCCGCGAAGTTTCCCGGCGGTTCATGTACAAATGGGAAAAAATGCGGTATAATAAAACATGAGCCGCGAGGAACGGCTCGGAAAGGATGAAACACCAATGCTCGATCAGAACGTTGCACGGGAAGTATTGCAGGAAGCGGTACGTACCGGCGGTGATTTCGCTGAAATTTTCATGGAAGACCGCATTGACCACGCGATGGGGATGCGCTCTCATAAGCTGGAAAGCGCGACGACCAGCCGGAAGCACGGCGCGGGCGTGCGCGTGTTCAGCGGTACGAATGCGATTTATGTCTACACCAACGATACCAGCCGGGAAGGGCTGATGAACTGCGCGCGTCAGGCAGCAGCGGCGGTGCGCGGCGGCAAGGGCTGCGTGGTGGAACCGTTCAAGCCATGGGATGCCTCCCGCCCGGAAGAAATTCTGCTCCTGCCGACTGACGTGAAGGCGGCACTCAAGGCGGAGAAGCTCCGCGCGGCGGAAGCGGCGGCGCGCAGCATTTCCCCGGAAATTGTGCAGGTGATGGCGAATTATGGCGACCATGTGCAGGATGTGTGCATCTGCAATACCGAGGGCGTGTTCGTGACCGACCGCCGTGTGCAGACGCGCCTGCGCGTGAGTGCGATTGCCAGCAACGGCACGGAGAATCAGTCCGGCAGTGATGCGCCCGGCGCGTCCATGGGCTTTGAATTGTTCGACACGCGCGTGAATGCGGAAGAATCAGGAAAAATCGCCGCCCGGCAGGCAGTGACGATGCTTCATGCACCGGTCTGCCCCGCGGGTGTGATGCCCGTCGCGATTGACAACGGCTTCGGCGGCGTTATCTTCCACGAGGCGTGCGGCCATTCGCTGGAGGCGACCAGCGTGGGCATCGGCGTGAGCGAATTCTGCGGCAAGCTCGGCCAGCAGATTGCGTCGCCCATCGTGACCGCCATCGACGACGGTACGCTTGTCAACAACTGGGGTCAAATCCATGTGGACGACGAAGGCACGCCCAGCCAGCGCACGGTGCTGATTGAGAACGGCATTTTGAAGAGCTACATGGTGGACCGCCTCGGCAGCCGCCGGATGAATCACCCGATTACCGGCTCCTCCCGCCGCGAAAGCTATGCCTATGCCCCCACGAGCCGTATGCGCTCCACCTTCATCGCCCCCGGCAATGACAGCAATGAGGAAATCATCGCGTCGATGGGCGACGGTCTGTACGCGCGCAAGATGGGCGGCGGCTCCGTCAACCCGGCGACGGGCGAATTCAACTTCTCCGTGGCGGAAGCGTATCTGGTGCGCGACGGCAAGATTGCTCACCCGGTGCGCGGCGCGTCCCTGATTGGGCGCGGCAGCGAAATCCTGATGAAGATTGATCGCGTTGGCAAAGAACTGGAACTGTCGCAGGGCATGTGCGGCTCCAAGAGCGGCAGCGTCCCGACTGACGTCGGGCAGCCGATGATTCGCGTCAGCAGCATCACCGTGGGCGGCCGCTAAGGAGGAAAAGCAGATGAAAGTCAATGAATTTTTGAATGAGGTGCTCGCGGCAGCCAAGGCGGCGGGCATTGACCCGGCGGAAGTATATTATCACGGCGGCGACAGCTTCAACGTGAGCGCACTGGACGGCGAAATCAGCGACTACAAGGTGGCATCCTCGTGCGGGGTATCCCTGCGCGGGCAGTACAATGGCAAAATGGGCAGCGCGTCCACCGAGGCGTTTGATGACGATGCTGTCCGCCAGCTGATTGACGGTGTGAAGGAATCTGCCACCCTGCTGGAAACCGACGAGCAGGACGAGATTTTCGCGGGCGAAGAGCGCTATCCGACCATCGAGAAGGAAGAAAGCGACGTTGCGACGACGAGCGCTGAAGCGAAAATTGAGAAGTGCCTGAAGCTGGAAGCTTTGGCGAAAGCCGCTGACCCGCGCATTGTTCGCGTACCGAGCGCGATGGTCGCGTCCTCCAGCAGTGAGGTCATCCTGCGCAACAGCTATGGGCTGAATTTGCAGGATTCCGGCAGCTACTTCTTCTCCTATACCAGCTTGGTTGCGAAGGACGGCGCGTCCACCGCGGTCAATGGCAAGGTGGCTGTGTCCAGCCGCTTTGACGGCATTGACCCGGAGAAAATTGCTACGGATGCGGCGAAAGAAACGCTGTCCCAGCTGAACGCTTCTCCCGTGCCGACGGGCGAATACCGCGTGATTTTCCGCTATGACGCCATGCAGAGCCTCTTGCAGACGTTCTGGGGCGTGTTCTCGGCGGAGAATGCCCAGCAGAATCTGTCCCTCTTCGCGGGCAAGGAAGGGGAAAATGTCGCAGCGGACGTCGTGACCATCGTTGATGACCCGCTGATGAAGGGCGGCTTGGCGACGAGCGCGTTCGACGGCGAGGGCAGCGCCAGCCGCACGAAGAAGGTCGTAGACAGCGGCAAGCTGACGACCCTCCTGCACGACCGCAAGACGGCGCGCAAGCAGGGCGTTGCATCGACCGGCAATGCCGCGCGCGTGGGCGGACGCATCATGGTTGCGCCGACGAACCTGTACATTGCCGCGGGCGAGAAGTCGCTGGATGAACTGATGGCGGACGTGGGCAACGGCGTGGTGATTACTGAACTGGCGGGTCTGCACGCGGGCGCGAATCCCTCCAGCGGCGATTTCAGCCTGCTCAGCAAGGGCTACACCATCGAGAATGGCAAGCGCGGCCGAGCCGTGGAGCAAATCACGGTGGCGGGCAACTTCTACCAGCTGCTGAAGAGCATCTGCGCCGTCGGCAGCGACCTGACCTTCGAGGGCAGCAGCATCGGCAGCCCGTCTGTGGATGCTGGCACGCTCAAAATCTCCGGCTAATCTGTTCTATCAAGGGGAAGCGCGGCATTTTCGCCCGTTTCCTCTTTTTTTGATTTTCGCCAACCAAACCGATGAATGCGGCGTCTAATGATATGGGGAATCCCAAGCAACGGGAAAGAATGCTACCAGTAGGGTGTACTCCGAAGCAGTCCAGAGGGCAATCGCAGGATTCGCCTGTTTTCATTCCCCTCTGCTCGCTCCCACAGGAGCGCCCCCTGCGCAACACAATAAAGGGAACACTCCCGCGAATCGCACCCCAAAATCAGAAAGGAGGCGTAACCGCAATGACCGAACAGCAGCTTCGCGAGAAGCTCCAATTCGCCTACGGAACCATGCCGGACGCAACCCGCGCAGCTTTTGAGCATTCGCTGACGCACCACCGTGCGCCGGAAACACACCGAAACATCGGCTTGAGCCGGATGATGCGCATCGTCATCACCGCTGTGCTGATGGCGCTGATGCTGACGGCGGTTGGCGTGGCGGCGGCGCGGTTCTTCAGCGTCACCGACGTCCACCCCGCGCAGGACGGCACGGAAGGGGACTATCAGGCGCATTATCTCGCGCTGGAGGAGCGGTATGACAGCGATTTGCTGTCTGTGTCAGTCAACGACGCCGTGTACGACGGCAGCGTGCTGGCTTTCACGATGGAGATGACGGCAAAGACAGACGACGTGCTGGCGGTGGAAGTGCGCATATGCGGCGAATGCGACGGCAAAATGTACCGTTTTGACTCGCTGGATGTCTACGGCGGCGAGTTCCAAAGCCTGCTGATGCTGCCCGACCTCGGCGGCACATTCGATGGAGAAAAGTACGCTGCGGAGGGTATCCTGCTCGACGAAAATGGGCAGATGCCGCCGGAAGGAAAGACGATTGCGTGGACAATCGAAATCGACGTGCTGAAAGCTGTCTGGCAGACGGAAACCATGCCGGATGACCTGTATGAAGCGCTCAGCGAAGAGGACGACGTGGCGCAGTACATCCGTGAACAGGCGGAGCAGCGCGTTATCACGCTGACGGACGCGGGCGTGGAGGACTACCTGCTGGAAATGTGCGGCGCGGGCTGGGACGAGATAGAACAGATGTCCAAGGCGGATTTGCTCCTGCGCTGCGGCGGCTTCGAGCGCGCGGAAACATATACCGTGGCGTTCGCGACGGAAGGGAACACGCAGTACGTCCACCCGGAATTGGCTGGCTTGCGGATTCCGCTGGACGGGTACGCGGCGGTTGTGGACTATGTGCGCGCATCGTTCCTCGGCGGGTGCGTGGTGCTGCACTGCGAAGCGCCGAATGGAACGGCACTGCCGAATGGGACGGCACTGCCGGATGTGTGGCGAATCTACCGCAACGACGAGCAGAATCCGGCGGGTGAAGCGGGATGGGCGCGCGCGTCGGGCTATGCGGGCGTGCCGGGCGGCGTGGTGGATGTGAATCAGCCGTCCATCTGCCTGTACTTTGCGCCGTGCGCGGATTTGACGAGCTTGCGCATCGTGCCAGAAGGCGAAGCGGGCTTCACGCTGAATTTGTCGGGAGAGAAGGGGACGGAATGAACGAAGCGACATGGATCGAAAAGATGCGCGCGGTTGAGGGAACACTCTACCATGTGACCTGCGCCATGCTGCGCGAGGAGTATGACCGCCGGGATGCGATGCAGGAGACGGCGCTGCGGGCGTGGGAGAAGCAGTCGACGCTGCGCAAAGAGGAATATTTCGGCACATGGGCGGTGCGCATCTGCATCAACGTGTGCAAGGACATCCGCCGGAAGAGCAAGCCCGTTATGTCCACTGACGACGTGCCGGAAATCCCCGCGCCGCCGGAAGACGCGGACTTCCGCCTGATGCTGGACAATCTGCCCGATACGCTGCGCCTGCCGGTCGTGCTGTACTATCTGGACGGGCTGACGGTGGCTGAAACTGCGCAGGCACTGGGCGTTCCGGTGGGCACGGTGAAATTCCGGCTGCATCAGGCGCGGAAAAAGCTGCGCGTGGAGCTGGACGCCCCGGAGGGAGAGGGGGCAAACGTGCAATGACCGAGCGGGAACTGCGGGAGAAGCTGCAATCCGCCTACGGAACCATGCCGGACGCAACCCGCGCCGCCTTTGAGCATTCGCTGACGCACCACCGAGTGGAAACACGCAATCCCGTCCGGATGAGCCGAAGAATGCGGACGATTGTCACGCTTGCCCTCATGCTGATGATGCTCACGGCGGTCGGCGTAGCGGCGGCAAAACTGGCGAGCGTGACGGACTATCCGCCGCCGTCGGGGCTGACGCCGGAATACATGTCACATTTGGTCGCGCTGAACGAAGCCTACGACGGCGATTTGCTCACGCTGTCCGTCAATGACCTTGTGTTTGACGGCACGACGGTCGAAGTTGCCATGAACGTGCAGCCCAAGGCGGGCAAGCAGGTTTTCATGGACATGGAAGTCACGGCAGAATGCGAAGGGCGGGCGTACACACTGGAAATTGAGGGCTGCGGGGGCGGCGATTTCATGAGCGGCATGTTCCTGCCGGATGGAACGGGCAGCTGGAGTGACTCGCCATTTGGGTTCGACGGTGTGCTCTGGGATGATGATATGCAGTCACCGCCGGAAGGAGCACCAATTGCGTGGACGATGACGTTCGAACTGCTTCAGCCCATGTGGGAGGTGGAATACCTGCCGGACACGCAGTATCAGGCGCTCTTGGCGGGTGGGGCGGACACGCTCGAAGCCTATGTGCAGAATAACTGGCGGCAGCAAATCATCACCGTGACGTATGGCAGTCTGGTAGAGTATCAGTATGCGGCGGAGGCGGCGATGCTGGCGGATGGAACCATTACCGAGCCGCTTTCGGGCAACCGGACGGAACAGCTGCTTTCCTGCGGCGGATTCCGGCGCGCGGACACAATCATCGTGCAGTTCACAACGGATTTTGCGGATGATTACGCGCATCCGGAGCTGGTCGGCAAGCGCATCGACATGGGGGACTACGACCTCGTGATTGACAATGTGAACTTGTCCTTCATGCGCGCGAACATCACCATGCACTATGAATTTTCAGCGGCGTATACCGAGGATGAAATCCGCCAAATGACGAATCTGCCCAACGCTTGGCGCGTGTATGTCAACGGCGAGACCGATTCCGGTTACGACGCCTACGCGAATTTCCAGCAGGTCACGAACGGCGCGTACGGCGTGGATACGCCCGAACAGCTGACTGTCGGCTTCGATTTCTACCCGGCGGAGACGGACATCACGCGGCTGACGTTTGTACCGATTCGCAATATGGGAGAGAGGTGGGATGCTTGCCATCCGGATGCGGAAAAGGGGTTTACACTGGAACTTCAGGAATGATGCGCATATTTGCATAGAAAACACAACATATGAACAGGATGTCATATTTTTTCGCCTAACCATTTGCGTTTTTCCGCCAACCATGCTATAATGAGAGCGATTTAGGCAAGGAGGCGGAATGCGTGGCGGAGGCAGAAGAGAAGCTGGAGGTAGAGGGCTGCGGTTTCCTGTGTGTGCACGAGAAAGTGGTGGAAAAAGTGCAGCACGAGCTGCCGCAGGAGGAAACGCTGCTGCGGCTGGCAGATTTGTTCAAGGTGTTCGGCGACGGGACGCGCGTGCGCATCCTGTTCGTGCTGCTGACGGCGGAGGTGTGCGTATGCGACCTCGCGAAGTTGCTGGGCATGACACAATCCGCCGTATCGCACCAATTGCGCGTGCTGAAACAGGCACGGCTGATTAAGGCGCGGCGTGACGGCAAGACCGTGTTCTATTCGCTGGCGGATGACCATGTGGCGACGCTGCTGCGGCAGGGCATGGAGCATGTCTGCGAGGGCAGCGGGGGAGAATGCGGGGAATAATCAATCATCAGCATAAAAAGAGGTTCTTCACGGAAAGTTGGGGGCAAACAAGGGCTTAGGCGAAGCGCCAAAAAGCTGCACGCGGAAGGAGCAT